>Ga0308164_10000789_pt1 | contig 43746 bp, 41 predicted proteins | sample PhyTR2_FD_201031 | JGI IMG/M metagenome (GOLD analysis project Ga0308164, IMG submission 201031) | Phyllosphere microbial communities from UC Gill Tract Community Farm, Albany, California, United States - DLSLT.R2 | ecosystem: Host-associated > Plants > Phyllosphere > Unclassified | place: USA...
GCGAAGCCAACCGCGCCGCCGAGACCCAGAAGCTGCTGACCTACGGTTTCCGTTTCTTCGATACCCAGACCTTCTACAAGCAGGGCGCCGAACTGGCCCAGGCTCAGGTCTGGAAAGGCTCCGCCCGCACCGTGCGTGCCGGCCTGGCCGAAGACCTGACCATGACCATGCCTAAAGGCCAGCTGAAGAACCTGGCGGCTACCATGACCATGAACCCACAGCTGACTGCGCCTATCGCCAAGGGCGACGTGATCGGCAAGGTGGAAGTGAAGGCCGGTGACAAAGTGGTACAAACCGCCGACCTGATCGCACTGGACGCGGTCGACGAGGGTGGCTTCATCCGTCGCCTGTGGGATAGCATTCGTCTATTCTTCCACGGCTTGTTCAACTGATATCGTGACCTGCGCGCCCCTGCCTCCCACCGGAGCCAGGGGCGATGTTGTCGCCACGGCTTACGAGGCCGTTACTGCCATGACCGATTCCAACGTTCCCGCTTCTCCTGACGTCAAGCCCGGGGAAGACATCAAGTCCCATGAAATCAAGTTCCCCTGCCCGGACTACCCGATCAAGGTGATCGGCCACACCAGCGCCGGCTACAAGGACCTTGTGCTCGAAATCCTCGCCAAGCACGCTGAAGTCGACCTTGCCACCCTGGCCGAGCGCCAGAGCAGTTCCGGCAAGTACACCACCGTGCAGGTGCACATCATCGCTACCAGCGAAGACCAGCTGCGCGACATCAACAGCGCGCTGCGGGCCTCTGGCCACGTGCACATGGTGCTTTGATGCCACCTGCGTCCAGCGTCCTGGGTTTTCGCGAGCTGGGCCTGACGGCCTACGAGCCCGTCTGGCACGCCATGCAGCGTTTCACCGACCAGCGCGGTGCGGATGCCGCCGACGAAGTCTGGCTAGTCCAGCACGCGCCGGTGTTCACCCAGGGCCAGGCCGGCAAGGCCGAGCACCTGTTGCTGCCGGGGGATATCCCGGTGGTGCAGGTCGACCGGGGTGGCCAAGTGACTTACCATGGCCCCGGCCAGTTGGTGGTCTACCTGCTGCTGGACGTGCGGCGCCTGGGTTTCGGTGTGCGCGAGCTGGTCACGCGCATCGAGAACGCGCTCATCGAATTGCTGGCCAGTTTCCACGTGCCGGCGGCGGCGAAAGCAGATGCCCCCGGTGTGTACGTGAATGGTGCTAAAATCGCGTCCTTGGGCCTGCGCATCCGCCGGGGCTGCTCGTTTCACGGGCTGGCGCTGAACGTCGACATGCAGCTTGAACCGTTCCAACGTATCAACCCTTGCGGATATGCCGGGCTGGCAATGACCCAGTTGCGCGATCACGCAGGCAGCATTGAATTTGCCGAGGTTAGTGCCCGGCTGCGCGCGCAGCTCGTCAAGCACCTCGACTACGCTGAGCAGACGACCCTCACGGGCGGAATCGAATGATATGACTACTGCTTTGGACACCACCGTGCAAAACCTGATCCCGACCACCAGCGTGCCGGCCAAGCCTGCGCCCCATAAGGTGGAGGCGGGCGTCAAGCTGCGCGGTGCCGAGAAGGTGGCGCGCATCCCGGTCAAGATTATCCCGACCGAAGAGCTGCCGAAAAAGCCCGACTGGATTCGCGTGCGCATCCCGGTTTCGCCGGAAGTCGACCGTATCAAGCAACTGCTGCGCAAGCACAAGCTGCACAGCGTGTGCGAAGAGGCCTCCTGCCCGAACCTGGGCGAGTGCTTCTCCGGTGGCACCGCTACCTTCATGATCATGGGTGACATCTGCACCCGCCGTTGCCCGTTCTGCGATGTCGGCCACGGCCGGCCGAAGGCGCTGGATGCCGACGAGCCGATGAACCTGGCGGTGGCCATCGCCGACCTGCGCCTCAAGTACGTGGTGATCACCTCGGTAGACCGCGACGACCTGCGCGACGGCGGTGCCCAGCACTTCGCCGACTGCCTGCGCGAAATCCGCAAGCTGTCGCCGGGCGTGCAGCTGGAAACCCTGGTGCCTGACTACCGCGGCCGTATGGACGTGGCGCTGGCCATCACCGCGGCCGAGCCGCCGGATGTGTTCAACCACAACCTGGAGACCGTGCCACGCCTGTACAAGGCCGCGCGCCCGGGTTCGGACTACCAGTGGTCGCTGACCCTGCTGCAGAAGTTCAAGGAAATGGTACCGCACGTGCCGACCAAGTCGGGCCTGATGCTCGGCCTGGGCGAGACCGACGAGGAAGTCATCGAGGTGATGCAGCGCATGCGCGAGCACAACATCGACATGCTCACCCTTGGCCAGTACCTGCAGCCGTCGCGCAGCCACTTGCCCGTACAGCGCTTCGTGCACCCGGACACCTTCGCCTGGTTCGCCGAGGAAGGTTACAAGATGGGCTTCAAGAACGTCGCCTCCGGCCCGCTGGTGCGCTCGTCGTACCACGCCGACCAGCAAGCGCACGAGGCCAAGGCCAAGCTCTGAAGGTCAAAAGCTCGCAGCCAAGGCAGCTCCTACCCCGGCCGCATTCCAGGTCAAACGCGCTCGGGGTTTCCCGGACGCTGTGGGGTGGCCCAGTGAGGGGCTGGTGTGAAATACGGTCGAAGTAGGAGCTGGCGCTAGCCTGCGAGCTCTTGATCTTTCTACCTGCCGCAAGCGAAAAAGCTGACACACCGAGTCGAACAGGTCTGTCAGCTTTTTTCTGCAAGCTGTTAAAGTCGATGTCATTACCCACGACCAGAGGGCAAGGAATGGACTTCAACCCGCATCTGCCAGGCAACCTTCCCGAGCAAGGCATTGCCGTGCCGCGCTTGCGCCCGGAAGGCCGTATCGCCATTATCGCCCCCGCTGGCCCCAAGGCCTTTGACGTGCCGACCGCCGAGCGCTGGATGGCCGCGCGTGGCTATTCGCTGAAAATCTTTCCCGGTGCCCTGCAGCACACGGGCTACCTGGCCGGGAGCGACAATACCCGCCTGCAAGACCTGCACGACGCCTTCGCCGATGACGAGATCGACGCCATCATGTGCCTGCGCGGCGGATACGGGAGCCCGAGGCTGCTGGACCGCATCGACTACTCGCTGCTGCGCCGGCATATCAAACCCTTCGTTGGCTACAGCGACATCACCGCATTGCACATGGCGATCGCCAAGGAAGCGGGCTTCGTGACCTTTCACGGCCCGATGCTCACTTCCGAAGTGCTGGCGGACCGCAAGCCACCCACCGAGACATCGCTGCGGCGCATGGTGCGTGGGCAGTTCCGCCACGGTTCCGAGCTGGCCCACCCCTCGGCCTGGCCGCTGACGTCCATTGCTCACGGCATCAGCCGCGGGCGCCTGATGGGCGGCAACCTGGCGATGATCTGCGCGCTGGAAGGCACACCCTGGGCGCTGGAGGCCGAGGGCATCATTCTGTTGATCGAGGATGTGAACGAGCCGCTGTATCGTGTCGACCGCATGCTTACCCAACTGCGCCTGAGTGGCAAGCTGGCGAAGATCGCCGGTGTATTGGTAGGGGATTTCGCCGGAATCAGCGTCGAAGCGATGACACCGCTGCTGCGCCAGACCTTCGAGCCCCTGGGAGTGCCTGTGGTGGCCGGCTGGCGCAGCGGCCACTGCGACCCCAACCTCACCCTGCCACTAGGGGCCATGGTGCGCCTGGATGGCGGCGAGTGCCGGTTGTGGCTGGAGCAAGATGTGGTGTTTTGAGGGCTTGGCGCTAATCCACTAAAGCTTGTGGCGCCAAGCTCGCAGGCTTCGCCAGCTCCTACACCGACCGAGTTCGACCTGCAATCCGGTGGCTGTAGGAGCTGGCGAAGCCTGCGAGCTTTTGCCGCTAGCGCAAGCTCTCGAGCAGCTTGTGGGTGGCATAGCCATCCGCTGGCCAGCCCTGGGCCGCCTGGGCTGCGCGAATGGCCTTGCGGCTGTTGGCACCGAGGATGCCGTCCGGATTGCCAGCCTCGTAGCCCTTGGCCGTCAGCAGGGTCTGCAGCTCGATACGCTCGGAGCGGCTCAGGGGCAGGTCATCCTTGGGCCATTGGCCCTGCAGGTAGCCACCGCCGTTGAAGCGCTGCGACAGCAGGCTCACGCCCAGCGCGTAGGCCGACGAGTTGTTGTATTTGAGGATCGCGCGGAAGTTGTCCAGCACCAGGAAAGCCGGGCCACGGTAGCCCGCCGGCAGCAGCAGCGCCGCCGACAGCTGTTCCGAGCCCGCCGGCAACACGGCGCCGTTGGGCAGGCGCACGCCCAGTGCCAGCCACTGCGCTACCGGCTTGCGTACGGTGCCATCGGCCAGCAGGTAATCGAAGCCACCTGGCACTTGCACCTCGAAGCCCCACGGCTGGCCCTTCTGCCAACCCGAACTCTGCAGGTAATTGGCCGTAGAGGCCAGCGCGTCGGCGGCATCGCCCCAGATATCGCGGCGGCCATCGCCATCGAAGTCGACGGCATGGGTGTTGAAGGTGGTAGGGATGAACTGGGTCTGGCCCATGGCGCCGGCCCAGGAACCCAGCATGCGTTCCGGGGTGATGTCGCCGTTCTGCAGAATCTGCAGCGCGGCGATCAACTGGTCCTGGGCGAAGGTCGGGCGGCGGCCCTCATAGGCCAGGGTCGCCAGCGAGCGGATCACCGACTTGTTGCCCTGAATATCGCCGAAGCTGCTTTCCATACCCCACACGGCGACCAGCGCCTGGCGGTCGACGCCGTAGCGCTGTTCGATGCGGGTCAGTACGTCGCTGTACTGGCTCAACAGGCCTTGGCCGCGGCGCACGCGGGTCGGCGAAATGGCGCCGTCCAGGTATTCCCAAATCGGCCGGCTGAACTCGGGTTGGCTGCGGTCGGCCGCCACGACGCTGGGGTCGAGGCTGACGCCGGCGAAGGCGCGGTCGAACACGTCCGGGCGGATGCCGGCCTGCAAGGCCTGGTTGCGGAACCCGGCCTGCCATTCGGCGAAGGTCTGGGTTGGCAGCGTGTTGCCGTCGGCGCTCATGGGCGCGAGGGTGGTGATCGGCGCGGGGCTGGTGGTTTGTGCGCCCGGCAGGGGCACGGCATCGGCGGCGGCGGAGGGTCTTTCGGAGCAGGCGACAAGGGCAACAAGGCTGGCGGCGACGATGACCTGGCGCACGGGCCAACCGGAGAGACGACTAAAAGACATTCAGGGGTCCAAGTATTTCAATTCAGGGCATGACCATATCATGCCTGCAGCCTTCGCGGGTTCAGGCCGCCAAAAAGTAAGAAGCCTCCCACTCTCTCGAGTGGAAGGCTTCGCGGCGGTAGCTGCCTTTGCCTTTGCCGGCGGGTTCGCGCTGGCTGCGGAACAGTGGCTGGGCGATGATGGATTTGGCCTTGTTGCGCCGCGATTTGACGGCTTTCTTGCGCATGATGGGCTCCTGATTGAAGCGCCCATCATAGGCCAATCACTCCGGCAGCGCCAACCGCTGCCCGGCCATCAGCAGGGTCAGGCGCGACAGGCTGATCCAGGTCGAGCCTGGTGCCTGGCCCTTGATCTGCGCGTCGATACGCTGGGCATCCTGCAGCAATTGCGCCCAGCGGCTGGCCGAGTAGCGCTGCAGGGCCTTGCTCATCAACGGCTTGCGCTTGTCCCAGATCGGCGGGCGGGCCTGGCTGAAGGCCTTGTCCAGCGGCACGCCCTGGCTGTACTGCAACGCCAGCCCGGCCAGCACGCGCAACTCGCGGGCCAGGGCCCAGAGAATCACTGGCGGTTCGACGCCCTCGCCGCGCAGGCCCTCGAGCATGCGCAAGGCATGCACCGGTTCGCCGTTCAGCACGGCGTCGGTCAGGCCGAACACATCGAAACGGGCGCTGTCGGCGACTGCACCCTGGACCATCTCCAGGGTGATCTGCTTGTCGTCGGCCAGCAGCTTGAGCTTTTCGATCTCCTGGGCGGCGGCCAGCAGGTTGCCTTCGACCCGGGCGGCGATCAATTCGACGGCATCGGGATGGGCCGCCAGGCCGGCCTGGGCCAGGCGCTGGCGAATCCATTGGGGCAGCTGCGCGGCATCCACGGGCCAGATCTGCACGAACTGGGTGCTCTGGCCTTCGACCAGCGCCTTGCCCCACTTGGTTTTCTGCGCCGAGCCGTCAAGCTTGGGCAGGCTGATCAGCAGTACGGTGTCTTCGGCCGGGCGCGTGCAGTATTCGATCAGCGCCGCGGCACCCTTGTCGCCAGGCTTGCCCGAAGGCAGGCGCAGCTCCAGCAGGCGCCGCTGGGCGAACAACGACAGGCTGGCACCGGCCTGCAGCAACGTACCCCAATCGAAATTGGCATCGGCGCTGAACACCTGGCGTTCGTCGAAGCCTTGCTGGCGCGCGGCCAGGCGAATGGCGTCGGCGGCTTCCTGGGCCAGTAACGGGTCGTCGCCGCTGACGATATACACAGGCGCGAGGGTGCCTTGCAGGTGCTTGGCGAGTTGGGCAGGGGCGAGTTTCATCGGCAGAGGAAGGCCAGAAGGGGCGCCCTGGGGCGCCCCCGCAGGCTTACTTCGATGGGATTTCGAGCGGCGATTGCTGCGGCGTGGCGTCTTCGATGCGCTTGGCGGCGTCGAGGGCGTCCTGCTCGGCCTTGGCACGGGCGTCGGCTTTCTGCTGCAGTTCGTCAAGACGTTGCGGGGTCATCTGCTGCAGGCGCAGCATCAGGCTCTGCACGACCTGGCGGCGCATTTCGCCACGCACCTGGTCGGTCGCGCTCTGCGAGCCCATCAGGTTGCTGCCGTCGTGGGTCACGGTGCTGTTCACTTCCACGCTGTCGTTCAGCAGTACGTGCTTCTCGTGGCCGATCAGTTGGTAGTCGATCTTGGTGGTCAGCTCGTATTCAGCCGAGCGCGCCGAGCCACTGTAACTGGTGGTGCGCTGGGTTTCCGCCTCGTTGGCCAGGTTCAGCTCGTAGGCCGCGCCAGGGTGCACTTTCACACCGCTCTGTTCGAGGGTGGTGCGCAGTTGCTTGGCCGTTTCACCGTAGGCGTCGCGGGCGGTCACGTTGAGATCGGTCAGGGCCATCTTGGTGGTGCCGGTACCGCGCAGCTGGAAACCACAGGCACTCAGCACGACCGCCAGACCTATAACCAGCAGATTGCGTTTGATCATTGTTGTTGCTCCCTTGGAACCTTGTGGGCCGACTCTCTGTAAGACGCCCGGAGTGTTTCCGGGCGTTCGATCCAATCAGCTGGCGACGATGTTGACCAGTTTACCCGGCACGACGATGACCTTGCGGATCGTCAGGCCGTCGATGAAGCGCAGCACGTTTTCGTTGCTGCGGGCTTCGGCCTCGATTTCTTCACGGCTGGCGCTGGCTGGCATGTCGATCTGGCCGCGCAGTTTACCGTTTACCTGGATCACCAGGGTGATGTTCTCCTGCACCAGGGCGCTTTCGTCCAGCACCGGCCAGGCGGCGTCGATCACGGCGCCGCTGTGGCCCAGTTGCTGCCACAGTTCATGGCTGATGTGCGGGGTGATCGGCGCCAGCAGCAAGGTCACGGTTTCCAGGCCTTGCTGCAGCAGGGCGCGGTCCTGTTCGCTGGCTTGCGGAGCTTTTTCCAGCACGTTCATCAGCGTCATCACCTGGGCGATGGCGGTGTTGAATTTGTGGTGCTGGCCGACGTCCTGGCTAGCCTGCTTGATGGCCAGGTGCATGGCGCGGCGGATGGCCTTCTGCCCGTCATCGAGGCTGGCGACATCCAGTGCGCCCGCCAGGCCTTGGCCGACATGGGCCTGGGCCAGGCGCCAGACGCGCTTGAGGAAGCGGTGCGAGCCTTCGACGCCGGAGTCGGACCATTCCAGGCTCATGTCGGGCGGCGAGGCGAACATCATGAACAGGCGGCAGGTGTCGGCGCCGTACTGGTCGATCATCGATTGCGGGTCGACGCCGTTGTTCTTCGACTTGGACATCTTCTCGGTGCCGCCGATTTCCACCGGCAGGCCGTCGCTGATCAGCTTGGCGCTGATGACCTTGGCCTTGCTGTCGCGTTCGAGCTCGACGTCGGCCGGGTTGAACCAGGTCTTGCCGCCGTTTTCTTCCAGGCGGTAGTAGGTCTCGGCGACCACCATGCCCTGGGTCAGCAGGTTCTTGAACGGCTCGTTGGAGCTCACCAGGCCTTCGTCGCGCATCAGCTTGTGGAAGAAGCGCGCGTACAGCAGGTGCAGGATGGCGTGTTCGATACCGCCGATGTACTGGTCCACCGGCAGCCAGTGGTTGGCCGCGGCCGGGTCGACCATGCCGCCCTCGTAGTGAGGCGAGGCATAGCGGGCGAAGTACCAGGACGACTCCACGAAGGTGTCCATGGTGTCGGTTTCACGCTTGGCCGGTGCGCCGCATTTCGGGCAGCTGCACTCGTAGAACTCGGGCATGCGCGCCAGCGGCGAGCCGGCGCCGTCCGGTACCACGTCTTCGGGCAGGATGACCGGCAGTTGGTCTTCCGGTACCGGAACGTCGCCGCAGGTATCGCAGTGCACGATCGGGATCGGGCAGCCCCAGTAGCGCTGGCGGCTGATGCCCCAATCGCGCAGGCGGAACTGGGTGCGCGACTTGCCGAGGTCTTTCTTGATCAGCGCCACTTCGATGGCGTCGAAGGCACCTTCGAAATCCAGGCCGTCGAATTCGCCGGAGTTGATCAGCGTACCGTGCTCGTTGTAAGCGGCCAGCCACGGCGCCGGGGTAAGGTCACCAGCGCTGGTGCGCACCACCGGCTTGATCGGCAGGTCGTACTTGACAGCGAACTCGTAATCGCGCTCGTCGTGGGCCGGGACCGCCATCACGGCGCCGTCGCCGTAGTGCATCAGCACGTAGTTGGCGACCCAGACTGGCAGTTTTTCACCGGTCAGCGGGTGCTCGACGAACAGCGAGGTGGCCACGCCCTTTTTCTCTTGGGTGGCGACGTCGGCTTCGGCGACGCTGCCGCCCTTGCATTCGTCGATGAACGCCTGCAGCGCGCTGTCGCCCTGGGCGGCCAGGGTCGCCAGCGGGTGCTCGGCTGCCACGGCCACGTAGGTGGCGCCCATCAGGGTGTCGGGACGGGTGGTGAAGACTTTCAGGGTGCCGGCTTCACCGATGCTGGCCTGGTGGTACGGGAACTGCACCTCCATGCCCTTGGACTTGCCGATCCAGTTGCGCTGCATGGTCTTGACCTGTTCAGGCCAGCCCGGCAGTTCGTCGAGGCTGGTCAGCAGCTCGTCGGCGTAGGCGGTGATCTTGAAGTAGTACATCGGGATTTCGCGCTTCTCGATCAGCGCGCCCGAACGCCAGCCACGGCCGTCGATGACCTGCTCGTTGGCCAGTACGGTCTGGTCGACGGGGTCCCAGTTCACGGTGCCGTTCTTGCGGTAGATCACGCCTTTCTCGAACAGGCGAGTGAACAGCCACTGCTCCCAACGGTAGTAGTCGGGCTTGCAGGTGGTGACTTCCCGCGACCAGTCGATCGCCAGGCCCAGGCTTTTCAGCTGGGTCTTCATGTAGGCGATGTTCTCGTAGGTCCATTTGGCGGGGGCCACGTTGTTCTTCATGGCGGCGTTTTCCGCCGGCATGCCGAAGGCGTCCCAGCCCATCGGCTGCAGGACGTTCTTGCCCTGCATGCGCTGGTAGCGGGCAATCACGTCGCCGATGGTGTAGTTGCGCACATGCCCCATGTGCAGCTTGCCGCTGGGGTAAGGGAACATCGACAGGCAGTAGTAAGTGTCCTTGCCGGGCTGCTCACTGACTTCAAAGGACGTTTGCTCATCCCAGAACGACTGGGCGGCGGCTTCGATTTCGCGGGGCTGATAGAGTTCGTGCATGGCTACTTTGTGCTGAGAAATGGGTGACCTTATCCAGGCTGCCAAAATTGCGCAGCGGCCGGCAATCCGGTGTCGATTATATAAACGCCGTAGCATACATGACCCCCCCTTATCGAGGGAAACCCTGATTGCGTGACGCTCTCCGTTGGTCGCGGCGCACGCCTGCTTTTACAGGTGACGCTAAGCTTGTGACTGGGGAGTCAGTATTGTCTGCAATGAGGTGAACGGATGGTTGATTCGCATCTGAAAGCAATGGAGCCGGAGCTGTGTGAACGCTTGATCGATCGTCTGGGCCTGGCTCTGGACGTGGCCCGAACCGCGGTGCGGCTGCGCAACGAAGTGCCCGTGGAGCTGGAACTGCGGGGGCTGTCCCGCGCCGAGTTCGACTGGATCAATGCCTATCTGCAGCTCAGCGGCTCGGGTGTGCACGCCGATTGTGCACATTTCGACCCGGCGCCCGTGCGCCATACCGCCCAGGTGGTGTGGCTCAAGGACAAACGCAAAATCAGGCAGGGCCCACATTCGCGCGCGCTTTAATCGCCGCACCTTGATGTAACAGCTTGAAACGATGAAAGTCGTTCGCGCGGGACCCAGGCTTGTACATCCACCCACCACATCTTAGGCTGCCGGGCATCCATCAGGGAGATGCCCCATGCCGCTGCGTTACATCCTCAAGACACTGCTGATGCCGCCTGGCATTTTTTTCGTCTTCCTGTTGCTGGCCTGGTTCTGGCGCCGTTCGCGGCCGCGCCTGGCCACCGGCTGCTTCGTCGTCGGCCTGGGTGGGATGTGGGCGATGAGCCTGCCGGTGGTCACGGTCACGCTGGGCAAGGTGATGGAAACCCAGCCGGCGCTGGCCATGGATCAGTGGGCCGGGCTGGCGCAGCGTGCCGAGGCCATTGTGATTCTGGGTGCCGGGCGTGAGCGCGGCGATCCGGCCTGGGGCGGCGCCGACCAGTCCACCGGGCTGGCGCTGGAGCGGGTGCGCTTCGCGGCTCGGCTGGCCAAGGCCTCGGGGTTGCCGGTGCTGACGTCGGGCGGGCTGCATTACGGCACGCCGCCGTCGGAGGCGTTCATCATGGCAGAATCGCTGCGCGATGATTTCGGCGTGACCGCGCGCTGGCAGGAGGGCGCCAGCCGGACCACCTGGGAAAACGCCACGATGAGCGCGCAAATGCTCAAGCCCGAGGGTATCAAGCGGGTGGTAGTGGTGACCCAGGCCTGGCATATGCCCCGTGCGGTGTGGAGTTTCGAGCACGCTGGGTTCGCGGTAGTGGCGGCGCCGATGGGGTTCATGGGCATCGAGCAGGATACCCCCGCGGGGGGCTGGCTGCCGGAAAGCCGGGCGTTCTGGCGTAATTCGCAGTTGCTGAACGAGGCGGTGGGGGCGGTGGGGTATCGGGTGTTCTATAGGTAGGTGTTGGTTCTAACAGCTCGCAGGCTGGCGCCAGCTCCTACATCGACCGTGTTCAGTTTGGAATAAGGTCGGGCGTAGGAGCTGGCGCCAGCCTGCGAGCTTTTTCAGGCAAGCTCCTACCCGGACCGTATTCCACCGTATAATCAGCGTGGTGAACACGGTCGGGGTAGGAGCGGCCTCGGCTGCGAGCTTTTAGGGCCTCTGCGCCCTAACCCGTCTTGGCCATCCGCGAAGCCAGCAGCGCCCAGCCAAACAGCCCCAGGCACACCAGCAACATCGGCCACGACTTCCAGCGCAGGTAAGGTGTGAGCTGTTGCATCGGCGTGACCTCGCCGTACATGATGCCCTTCTGGAATTGCGGGATGGTCGCGGTGATCTGCCCCTGGGGGTTGATCAACGCCGTCACGCCGTTGTTGGTGGCGCGGATCATCCAGCGTCCAGCCTCCAGCGCGCGCATCTGCGCCATCTGCAGGTGCTGCAGCGGGCCGATGGAGGTGCCGAACCAGGTGTCGTTGCTGATGGTCAGCATCAGCTGGCTATGGTCGGCCTCGCTGGCAACGAATTCCGGGTACACCACCTCGTAGCAGATCAGCGAGGCAATCGAATAACCCTTGGCCTGCAGCAATTTCTGGCCGGATGGCCCGCGGGCGAAGTCCGACATCGGCAGGTCGAAGAAGTCGATCAGGCCGCGCAGCAGGTCTTGCAGGGGCACGTATTCACCGAACGGCACCAGCTTCTGCTTGCGGTAGGTGCCATCGGCCTCGCCCGTGGCGGTGATGCCGTTGTAGAAGCGCCCGGCGTCGCGGATCGGTACGCCGGTGATCAGCGCCGATTGTCGCTCGGAAGCGAAGCGCCCCATCATGTCCAGGTAGCCCGTGGCCTGGTCCAGCAAGATAGGCACTGCGGTTTCCGGCCAGATGATGAGGTCGGTACGCCGCGCCGTGAACGTCATGTCGCGGTACAGCGCCAGTTGGGCGTTCACCTGGGCCGGGTCCCACTTCATGCTTTGTTCGATATTGCCCTGCACCGCGGCCACGCTCAGCGGCGCGCCGGCGGGGGTGGTCCAGGCATGGCCCTTCAGTGCCGCGCCGATCGCCCAAGGGGCTATCAGCAGCGCCACGCCCGCCGCCATGAAGCCCTTGCGCTGGCGCAGACGTTGGCCTGGCAGGTTGCAGAGCAAGGCGGCGGTCAAGGCCAGCACGAAGGAAATCAGCCACACGCCGCCCACCGGTGCAAGCCCGGCGAGGGGCGCGTCCAGTTGGCTGTAGCCGGAGTACATCCACGGGAAACCGGTCAGGAACCAGCCACGGAACGCCTCTTGCGCCATCCACATTGCCGCAAAGGCCAGGGTGTCGGCCAGCGGCGCCTCGTTGCGGCGCAGCCAGCGCGCCCATAGCCAGCAGGGCAGGGCGAAGAAGAACGCCACGCTGGCGCTGAACAGCAGCATCAGGAAACCGGCCAGCAGCACCGAGGCGCCACCGAAGTTGTGAATGCTGACGTAGATCCAGCTGGTACCGGCGCCGAACACGCCGAAACCGTAGCACCAGCCCCGCCACAGGGCCTGGCGACCGTTGAGGTCGCGCAAGCCCAGGTACAGCATCACCAGTGACAGGATCGCCAGCGGCCAGATGTCGTAAGGCGCCAGCGCCAGGGTGTTGAGGGCACCGGCCGCCACGGCCAGCAGGTTACCGGGCCAGCCGGGGCGGGTGATCCAGCGCATCGTGTTCCTTAGCGGTTCAAGCCTGACGGGTAAGAGGAGAAATGCGCAGCAAGTGTATCCGGCGGCTGTCGGCATTGAGAATACGGAAACGGTAATCACCTATTTCAGTGGTCTCGTTGCGCTTGGGCAGGTGGCCGAAGGCGCTCATCACCAGGCCGCCGACGGTGTCGAACTCGTCGTCGGAGAACTCGCTGTCGAAGAACTCGTTGAAGTTTTCGATCGGCGTCAGGGCCTTGATCAGGAAATCGCCACTGGGCAGTGGCTTGATGTAGCTGTCTTCTTCCACATCGTGCTCGTCCTCGATGTCGCCGACGATCTGCTCGAGCACGTCTTCGATGGTCACCAGGCCCGCCACGCCGCCGTATTCGTCGATGACGATGGCCATGTGGTTATGGTTGGCACGGAACTCGCGCAGCAGCACGTTGAGGCGCTTGGACTCGGGCACGAAGGTGGCCGGGCGCAGCAGGTCCTTGATGTTGAAGCTGTCGCCGTTCTCCTTGAGGATCAACGGCAGCAGGTCCTTGGCCAGCAGCACGCCGAGCACGTCGTCGTGGCTTTCGCCGATCACCGGGTAGCGCGAGTGGGCGGCGTCGATCACCGCCGGCAGGAATTCGCGGGGCGTCTGGGTAGCGCGAATGCTGATGACCTGCGAGCGCGGCACCATGATGTCGCGCACTTGCAGGTCGGCGACCTGGATGGCGCCCTCGACGATGGTCAGGGCTTCGCTGTCCAGCAGCTTGTTCTGGTGCGCTTCACGCAGCAGCTCCAGCAGCTCCTGGCGGTTTTTCGGCTCATGGGCAAAAGCTTGGGTGAGTTTACCCAGCCAGGACTTTTGCCCGTTGCTCGATCGGTCTTCGCTCATGGCGCTTACTCGTGTTCCTTTGTCGTTACGTGGGGGGGAATGTCGTGTTCGTCGTCGGCGTATGGGTCCGGGTGGCCCAGTTCAGCAAGCAACGTCCGTTCCAAGGCTTCCATCTCTTCGGCTTCTTCATCGTCGATATGATCGTAGCCGAGTAAATGCAGGCAGCCATGGATCACCAGGTGAGCCCAGTGGCTGGCTAGCACTTTGCCTTGCTCGGCCGCTTCGCGCTCGACCACCTGGGTGCAGATCACCAGGTCGCCCAGCAGCGGGATATCGAGCATGTCGTCGGGAACGTCGGCCGGAAACGAGAGGACGTTGGTGGCGTAATCCTTGTGCCGGTAGGTGCTGTTCAGCTCGCGGCCTTCAGCTTCGTCCACCAGGCGAATGGTGAGTTCCGAATCATTCTGGCGCTGGCGCAGGGCCAGCTCGCACCATTGGCGGAAGTCGGCGTCGCTGGGGCCAGCGAGGGTGCTGGCCCGTTGCAGGTCAAGTTCAACCATTATTGGCTTTGCCGGCCTCGGTGCGGGCTTCGAAGCGCTCATAGGCTTCGACGATGCGTTGCACCAGCGGGTGGCGCACCACGTCCTTGGGCTTGAAATGGGTGAAGCTGATGCCGTTCACGCCTTCGAGCACCTCGATGACGTGGGCCAGACCGGACTTGGTGCCCTTGGGCAGGTCGACCTGGGTAACGTCGCCGGTGATCACGGCGGTGGAGCCGAAACCGATACGGGTGAGGAACATCTTCATCTGCTCGACGGTGGTGTTCTGGCTTTCGTCGAGGATGATGAAGCTGTTGTTCAGGGTGCGGCCACGCATGTAAGCCAGCGGGGCGATCTCGATCACCTGGCGCTCGATCAGCTTGGTCACGTGCTCGAAGCCGAACATCTCGTACAGCGCGTCGTAGAGCGGGCGCAGGTACGGGTCGATCTTCTGGGCCAGGTCGCCGGGCAGGAAGCCGAGCTTTTCGCCCGCTTCGACCGCCGGGCGTACCAGCAGGATGCGCCGCACTTGCTCGCGCTCCAGGGCGTCCACCGCGCAGGCCACGGCCAGGTAGGTCTTGCCGGTACCGGCGGGGCCGATGCCGAAGTTGATATCGTTGGCCAGGATTTCCTTCACGTAGCGCTGCTGGTTCAGCCCGCGCGGGCGAATCATGCCCTTGCGCGTGCGCAGGGCCACGGCGACTTCGTTCTGGGCCGGGTTGCTCAGCTCTTCCACGGCCGATTCCTGCAGGAACAGGTGCACGGTGTCTGGCGACAGCTCATTGCCCTTGGTTTCCCGGTACAGGCGGCGCAGCAGTTGCTCGGCTGAGGCTGTGGTGGAAGGTTCGCCATGCAGTTCGAACTGGTTGCCGCGGTTGCGGATCTCGATGTCGAGACGCTGTTCGATGAGGCGCAAGTGCTCGTCGAACTGGCCACACAGGTTGGCGAAGCGGCGAGCCTCGAAGGGCTCGAGTATGAAGCGATGAGGTTCTATGGGTGCGTTCAAGGTCGTTTATGGCCGCCCGACGGCAAAATAGGATGGTTTAAAGGATAAACCCTGCAGCTTGTGTGCGAAAGCGCTTAATTGATCACCGGTTGTTGCCGCCGCACACACGCCCACACAGGGCGTGCGCGGGCCGCTCAACGCAACGAGCCACGCAGCGAGTGGGGCTGGGCGTCATCGATGTGCACATCGACGAATTGGCCGATCAGGCGGGCATCATCGCAGGTGAAGTTGACGATACGGTTATTCTCGGTCCGGCCCTGCAACTGGCCAGGGTCCTTGCGCGAATAATCGGTGACCAGGATGCGCTGGGTGCTGCCGACCATCTGTCGGCTGATCTCGAAACCTTGCTGGTTGAGGCGCTGTTGCAGGGCGTTCAGGCGCTGTTTCTTCACTTCTTCCGGCGTGTCGTCGGCCAGGTCGGCCGCCGGGGTGCCGGGGCGCTGGCTGTAGACGAACGAGTAGGAGAAGTCGAAACCGACGTCGGCCACCAGCTTCATGGTGTTGTCGAAATCTTTCTCGGTCTCGCCCGGGAAGCCGATGATGAAGTCCGAACTGATGCAGATGTCCGGCACCGCCGCGCGCAACTTGCGGATGCGCGACTTGTATTCCAGCACCGTGTGGTTGCGTTTCATGGCCGCCAGCACCCGGTCGGAGCCCGATTGCACCGGCAGGTGCAGGTGCTTGACCAACTCCGGAACCTCCGCATGGGCGAGGATCAGGCTGTCGGAGAACTCCAGCGGGTGCGAAGTGGTGTAGCGGATGCGCTCGATGCCATCGATGGCGGCCACTACGCGGATCAGCTCGGCGAGGTCGGCCAGGCGGCCATCGTCGGTCAGGCCGCGGTAGCCGTTGACGTTCTGGCCGAGCAAGGTCACTTCCCGCACGCCGTTCTCGGCCAGGTGGATGACCTCCGCCAGTACGTCGTCGAACGGGCGGCTGACTTCCTCGCCCCGGGTATAGGGCACCACGCAGAAGGTGCAGTACTTGCTGCAGCCTTCCATGATCGACACGTAGGCGGTAGGGCCGTCGATGCGCGGCTCCGGCAGGTGGTCGAATTTCTCGATCTCGGGGAAGGAAATGTCCACCTGGGGCAATTTGGTCGTGCGCACGGCGTCGATCATTTCCGGCAGGCGGTGCAGTGTCTGCGGGCCGAACACCACGTCCACGTAGGGCGCGCGGTCGCGAATGGCCTGGCCTTCCTGGCTGGCCACGCAGCCACCTACGGCGATGACCATGTCCGGCTTCTCGAGCTTCAGCTCGCGCCAGCGGCCCAACTGCGAGAACACGCGGTCTTGGGCGCGCTCGCGGATCGAGCAGGTGTTGAGCAAGATGACGTCGGCGTCTTCCGCGCGGGCGGTGACTTCCAGGGCTTGATGTTCACCCAGCAGGTCGACCATGCGCGAGCTGTCGTACTCGTTCATCTGGCAACCGTGGGTTTCGATATAAAGCTTCTTGGCCATGCTTGATCATCAGGTCATTCAAAGAACCGTGCATTATAGGGGTGCCGGCGCGGTCATGATAGGGGCATGCCGTGCGTGGCAGGCATTGCCTGCCCGGTGGCTGTGCTATAGTTTGCGCCCTCTTTTCAGTCCATATGCCGTTCCAGCCCACGATGACCAAACGCGAAGCGCCAATCTACAAAGTGATTTTCCTCAACCAGGGCCAAGTGTTCGAGATGTATGCCAAACAGATCTACCAAAGCGATCTGTGGGGTTTTCTCGAGGTCGAGGAGTTCGTGTTCGGCGAGCGCAGCCAGCTGGTCGTCGACCCGAGCGAAGAGAAGCTCAAGGCCCAGTTCGAAGGGGTGGTGCGCAGCTTCGTGCCCATGCATTCGATTGTGCGCATCGATGAAGTCGAGCGCTTGGGTACGCCGAAAATCAGCGAAGCCCGTGGTGTGAGCAACGTCATGCCGTTTCCGATGCCGATGCCAGAGAAGTAAGCGCCAGGCTTCAGGGCCTCATCGCGAGCAAGCTCTGCCCCCACAGTGTGCACTGCGCGCCTGAGCCGCAGGCCTGTGGGAGCAGAGCTTGCTCGCGATGGGAGCGCTGCGGTCTATGCGACCTGGTCTATCAAGGCAGCGGCGCGAACGGCGTACGTCCGTCGGCGGTCTGCAACTCCAGCAGGTATTTGCGGAATATCTGCCCGAGCACCTGGGTGGCGGCTTCGAGGTCGGCGCGGTTCATTTGCGCCGAGACTTCGTCGGCGGTGTCCAGGGCATCTTCCTGGCCGTTGACCGCGGCCATCTTCAGCACGATATAGGCCTGGATGTTATTGGCCGGCACGCCTTCGCCCTTGAAGAACATGATACCCAGGTGATATTGCGCGTCGGCGTGGCCCTGCAGCGAGGCCTGCTCGAAGTAATTCAGCGCCTGGGTCAGATCCCGCGGGCCATTCTTGCCGTCATAGTAGAACTGGCCCAGTTCGTACTGCGCCTGGGCGTCACCGGTCTTGGCCGCCTGCTGGCAGGTCGCGAGCGCCTGTGGCAGGTTTTCCGGTTGCGTATTGAGGGTGCACCGCCCCGTCGCCGGAATCAGCAACGAGTTCCCCCCTGCCTGCGCCAACAGGGGTTGAAGGAGCAACAGGCAGCCCAAAGCAAGGGCGCGGCCGGTGCGGTTCATGGGGATCGACTTACCTCTGCAAGGAAGCGGGCGGGCCCGTCCTGGGAATACTGAAGGTGCATTATGAAATAAGCCGGGGCTTGGTGACAAAGTCTTTGCGGTTTTTTCTGCAAACGGTTGTTATTTATCGCTTGTTGAACCGTCAAAAGCTCGCAGGCTGCGCCAGCTCCTACACCCGGCCGTATTCCACATCCCATCCGGAGCTGCCAATACGATCGATGTAGGAGCTGGCGCAGCCTGCGAGCTTTCAGCGCCGGTGCAGGCTGCGCCAGACGCCCGGTCATCACGAAACCGTTACTTCAACTGCGCAAACGCCTTCTCGGCCGCATCCAGGGTGATCTTCAGCTCGGCATCGCCATGGGCGATCGAAGTGAAGCCCGCTTCGAACGCGCTCGGCGCCAGGTACACGCCGCCTTCGAGCATCAGGTGGAAGAAGCGTTTGAAGCGCTCGGCGTCGCTGGCCATCACGTCTTCGAAGGTGACGATATCGTCGGCGCCGCTGAAATACAGGCCGAACATGCCGCCCACCTGGGTGGTCACGAACGGGATGCCGGCGGCGTCGGCGCGTTGCTGCAGGCCGTCGAGCATGCGTGTGGTGTAGTCGCTCAGTTCGGCGTGGAAGCCCGGGCGGCTGATCAGGTTCAGCGTGGCCAGGCCGGCGGCCATGGCCAGCGGGTTGCCCGACAGGGTGCCGGCCTGGTACACCGGGCCCAGCGGCGAGATGTGCGACATGATTTCACGCTTGCCGCCGAAGCAGCCCACGGGCATGCCGCCACCGATGATCTTGCCGAAGGTGCTCAGGTCGGGGGTGACATCGTAGTAGGCCTGGGCGCCGCCGAGGGCCACGCGGAAACCGGTCATCACTTCATCGAAGATCAGCACCACGCCGTGCTGGTCGCACAGGCGGCGCAGGCCTTGCAGGTAGCCCGGTGCCGGTGGCACGCAGTTCATGTTGCCGGCGACCGGCTCGACGATGATGCACGCCACTTCCTCGCCCACTTCGCCGAGCATCTGCTCGACTGCGGCCAGGTCGTTGAAGGGCAGGGTGAGGGTGTGTTTGGCGAAGGCCGCCGGAACGCCTGGCGAACTCGGCACGCCGAGGGTCAGGGCGCCGGAGCCGGCCTTGACCAGCAAGCTGTCGGAGTGGCCGTGGTAGCAGCCTTCGAACTTGATGATGCTGTCGCGGCCGGTGTAGCCGCGGGCCAGGCGAATGGCGCTCATGGTGGCTTCGGTGCCGGAGCTGACCATGCGCACCATGTCCATCGACGGCACGATGGCGCACACGCGCTCGGCCAGCTGGGTTTCCAGTTCGGTCGGCGCGCCGTACGAAAGGCCGTGTTCCAGCTGGCGGCGCACGGCGTCGAGCACGTCGGGGTGGCTGTGGCCGAGGATCATCGGGCCCCAGGAGCCGACGTAGTCGACGTAGCGCTTGTCGTCTTCATCGGTGATGTAGGCGCCGGCGGCGTGCTTGAAGAACAGCGGCGTGCCGCCCACGCTCTTGAACGCGCGGACCGGCGAGTTGACGCCGCCGGGGATGTGTTTCTGGGCAGCGGCAAACAGGGTTTCGGAACGGGACATGGCAAAGGTTCTCACAGGCTGGGCCCGAGGCTCGGCGAGCCTCAGGCGGACTTGTACAATTCGTTGTAGGCGCGGGCGCGGCGGGTGACTTCCGCTGGCGAGTCGGCGCCGAACAGGTCGCTGACCACCGCCAGCAGGCTGGCGCCGTTGGCGACCAGGGCCGGGGCGTTGGCGAGGGTGATGCCGCCGATCACGCAGATCGGCAGCTTCAACTCGGCGCGGGCCTGGGCCACCACGTCGACCGGTACCACTTGCGCCTCGGGCTTGGTCGAGGAGGCGAAGAAGGCGCCGAAGGCCACGTAGCTGGCGCCTTCCTTGGCGGCCTGGCGGGCCAGCTCGAGGCTGCCGTGGCAGGTGGAGCCGATGATCGCCTGGCGGCCCAGCAGGGTGCGGGCCGGGGTCAGCGGGCCGTCGGTTTGCCCGAGGTGCACGCCCACGCCCAGGCGCGCGGCGAGCTCGGCGTCGTCGTTGATGATCAGTTTGGTCTTGTACTGCTCGCACAGCTTGGCCAGGGTCTCGGCCTCGCGCAGCCGCCGAGCTTCGTCGGTGCTCTTGTCGCGGTATTGCAGCAGCGTCACGCCGCCGTCGAGGGCGGCCTGGACGTAGGCGAGGAACTTGCCGGTCAGCAGCTTGTGATCGGTGATGGCATACAGGCCACGTAATTTCATGTAGCAGGCCTCTTGCGTGGCAGTCCAGTCAAAGGGGGCGGCACTGGATCAGGAACAGTAATCCAGCGGCAGGCGGCGGGGCACGAACTGGCCCTTGCCCAGCTGTTCGGCATCGCGCAGCGTGCGCCAAGTGTAGTCCAGCGCGCTTTTTACCGCGCTCTGCAACTGTTCGCCCAAGGCCAGGCGGCCGGCCAGGGCGCTGGCCAAGGTGCAGCCCGAGCCGTGGTAGCTGCCTGGCAAGCGCTCGCAGGTATAGGTCTGGCGGCTGCCGTCGCGGCTGTACAGGCGGTTGTGGATCTGCTGCTCGTCGCCATGGCCGCCGGTGATCAGCAGATGGCGCACGTAGGGCAGCAGCTTTTGCGCGCACTCATCGGCGCTGCCCTCGGGCAATTCGGCCAGGATGCGTGCTTCCGGCAGGTTCGGCGTGGCGATGGCGGCCAGCGGCAGCAGGCGCTCGCGCATGGCGTAGCCGACCTCGTCCTTGCCCAGCCGGCCGCCACCGCCCGCCCGCAGCACCGGGTCGCAGACCATCGGCAGGTGCGGGTGGGCTTCGAGCAGTTCGACCACGGTGTCGACCATTTCCAGCGAGCCGAGCATGCCCAGCTTGACCGCGGCCACAGTGGAGTCGTTGAGCACTGCGTTGGCTTGGGCCAGCACCCATTCGCGGTCCAGCACGCGGAAATCGCTGACGTTGACGGTGTCTTGCACGGTCAGCGCGGTGACCGCCGGAGCGGCGTGGCAACCCTGGGCGAGCAGTGCTTCGATGTCGGCCTGCAGGCCGGCACCACCACTGGGATCGTGACCGGAGAGGCAGAGAACTACGGGGCGGGAGCTATAGATATTCATGGGGGGCGAGCTTATCACGAGCAAGGGGAAAGGGAGGAGGGGTGGGCAGTCTGGCCAATGGCCAGTTATTTGGTCGGATTTATTCGCTGGCAAGCGTTCAAAAATCTCTGAAATGCCCGTTCTAGAGCCTTTGTATCGATATTTCCATAAGCCTCCTACACAACCCCTTAGCTATGCTAGGATGCTGCAGTATTGAATAACAGGCATTGCGGACGTCGTCGTCTCATAGGGAATAGGGGCTTCCCGACGGCGCCCGACAGGCTTTGCTGGGGCTGTATGCGCTATTTGCTGATTTTAATCGTGTGCTGGCTCCCGCTGCTGGCCGGTGCAGTCGATTTTGACGAGTCGACGCGCAGCCTGCCACTCGGCCGCATGATGCATGTTTTCGAGGACGTCAACGGCCGGGCCACCATCGATCAGGTGAGCGCCCCCGCGGCGGCGGCGAAGTTTCGCCGCAACAATGACGACGTGCTCAACGCCGGCTATTCGAAGTCGGCGTTCTGGGTGCGCCTCGACCTGCGCTACACCCCCCGCGACGCCGAGCACTCCCCGCGCAGCTGGTTGCTGGAGCTGGCCTATCCGCCGATGGACCACGTCGAGCTCTACCAGGCCGATGAACAGGGGCACTTCTACCGCTCCCAGGTCACCGGCGACACCCTGCCGTACTCCACCCGCAAGATTCGCCAGAACAACTTCGTCTTCGAGATCCCGTTCCAGCCCGAGCAGGCGCAAACCCTCTACCTGCGCGTGCAAAGCGAAGGCTCGGTGCAGGTGCCGCTGACCCTATGGTCCAGCAACGCCTACCTCGAAGCCCAGCCTGAACGCCTCTACGTGCTGGGGATGATCTACGGCGTGCTGCTGGGGATGCTGGTGTACAACCTGTTCATCTACCTCAGCGTGCGCGACACCAGCTACCTCTATTACATCCTCTATATCGCCTCGTTCGGCCTGTACCAAGTGTCGGTCAACGGCGCGGGGGTGGAGTTCCTCTGGCCCGAGAGCCCCTGGTGGGCCAACGCCGCCACGCCGCTGCTGATCGGCGCGGCGGCGTTCTTCGGTTGCCAGTTCTCCCGCAGCTTCTTGCAGACTCGCGAGCACAGCCGCTGGTTCGACCGCCTTCTGCTGGCACTGATGGGCTATGGCCTGCTGGTGATAATGATGTCGCTCAGCGCCAGCTACGGCCTGGCGCTGCGCCTGGCGACCCTGCTGGCGCTGCTGTTCACCGTGGTGATCTTCAGTGCGGGGGTCAACGCCTGGCTGCGCGGCCAGCGCCAGGCCCGCTATTTCATGATCGCCTGGACCGCCTTCCTGGCCGGCGGCGTGGTCAACACCCTGATGGTGCTCGGCTACCTGCCCAACGTTTTCATCACCATGTATGCCAGCCAGCTGGGCTCGGCGGCGGAGGTCGGGCTACTGTCCCTGGCGCTGGCCGACCGTATCAACAGCATGCGCGAAGAGCAGTCGCGGATTCTGGTGGAGGCCGGGCAGAAGCTCGAGCTGCTCAACCAGCAGCTGTCCAACAGCAACCGCTTGAAGGACGAGTTCCTGGCCACCGTCACCCACGAGCTGCGCACCCCCATGAACGGTGTGATCGGTTCGCTGGAACTGATGCAGACGGTGCCGATGAACATCGAACTGGAGCAATACCAGCAGACCGCCGCGGCCTCGGCCCGGGACATGATGCGCATGGTCGACGATATTCTGATCCTCACCGAACTGCAGGCCGGCAAGCTGTACCCGCGCCACGAACCCTTCCGCTTGCAGGGGCTGCTCGACGGCCTGCACCTGCAGTTCGCTCGGCAGGCGCACAACAAGGGCCTGTCGTTCGCGCTGGATATCCTCAGCCAGTTGCCCGACAAGCTGGTGGGCGATTCGCGCAAGCTGGCGCTGTGCCTCAGCTGCCTGCTCGACAACGCGGTGAAATTCACCCGTCAGGGCTCGGTGCGCCTGCAGGTGCTGGGCGAAGTGGATAACGACCGCAGCCTGGTGCTGACCTTCAAGGTGTTGGATACCGGTATCGGCTTCAGCTACCTCGACGAAGACACCCTCTACCAGCGCTTCTATCAGGTCGATGGCTCCATGACCCGCGAATACGGCGGCCTGGGCATCGGCCTGGCGATCTGCCGGCAGCTCGCCGAACTGGTCGGCGGCCAGTTGCACCACCAGTCCGAGCCCGGGCGTGGCAGCTGCTTTACCCTGACCGTCAAGCTGGCAGTGGTCGAGCCCTTGCCCGCCCAGCTGACCACCGCGCCCAGCGTGCCCACTGCCACCCGTCGCTCGGCACAGGATTGCACCTTGCTGCTGATCGACGACAACAGCGTCAACCAGCTGGTGTTGCGCGGCATGCTGCTCAAGCTCGGCTACCGCGTGCGCACCGCCGACGATGCCGCTTCGGCCCTGGAGCAACTGCGCCGCGAGCATTTCGATGCCGTGCTGCTCGACTGCCAGGCGCCGATGTCCGACGGCTCGGCCATCTGCCAGCGCCTGCGCGACGTGCCCGGTGCCGACGAACTGCCGGTGCTGGGCATCATCTCCACCACCCAGCGCGGCGAGCGCGACCGCTACCTGGCGGCCGGCATGACCGAATGCTTGCACCGCCCGGTGCGCTTCGAAGAGCTGCAAAGCCTACTGCACAGCTGGCTGCTGGCACAGAAACAGAGCGAGCGAATCGACGGTTAGGCGCTCTTGGCACTTTGACCGTCACAGTGGGCGTGCTTCACTGAAGTATCGACCCGCTGGAGCCGCCCGCGATGAACCTTCATCAGTTCGCCGAAACCCACGAAGTCAGCAACCAGCCGCCGTCCCTCGACGGCCTCAACCTGTACCGTGCCGACCTGCCCCTGCAGCAGTGGGTGCGCCGCTTCGATGCGGCCTGGGCCGATGCGCGGCTGGACACCTACGGGGCGCTGGCCGGTGGGCCGCTGATGGCCGCAGGCTTTCTGGCCAACCGCAACAAGCCGGTGTTCAGCAGCCATGACCGCTACGGCCACCGTATCGACCTGGTGGACTTCCACCCGGCCTACCATCAGTTGATGGCGGCGGCCATCGAGCACGGCCTGCCGTCGTCGCCCTGGACCGATCCAGGCGCTGGCGCCCATGTCGCCCGAGCCGGCATGGCCTACCTGCATTTCCAGGCCGAAGCGGGCAGCGGCTGCCCGCTGACGATGACCTTCGCCAGCGTGCCCGCCCTGCGCCTGCAGCCGGAGCTGGCCGAGCGCTGGCTGCCCAAGGTGCTGTCCACCGAGTACGACCCGCGCAACCTCGAAGTGGGCCAGAAGGCCGGGGCCACTATCGGCATGGCCATGACCGAAAAGCAGGGCGGCACCGATGTGCGCGCCAACACCACCCGCGCCTTTGCGGTGGGCGCTCCTGGACCGGGACAGGCCTACGAACTGCTCGGCCACAAGTGGTTCTGCTCGGCGCCCATGTGCGATGCCTTTCTGACCCTGGCGCAGACCGACAAGGGCCTGAGCTGCTTCCTGCTGCCACGCCACCGCCCGGATGGCCGCCGCAACGAGTTCTATATCCAGCGCCTCAAGGACAAGCTCGGGAATGTCTCCAACGCCTCCAGCGAAGTGGAGTTTCGCGGCGCCTTGGCCTGGATGGTCGGCGAGGAAGGGCGCGGCGTGCCGACCATCATCGAGATGGTGGCCATGACCCGCTTCGACTGCATGATCGGCTCCAGCGCCCTGATGCGCCAGGCGCTGACCCAGGCCGCACACCACTGCGCCCATCGCCAGGTCGGTGGCCGGGTGTTGGCCCAACAGCCGCTGATGCAGAACGTGCTGGCGGACCTGGCGCTGGAAAGCGAAGCGGCGCTGGCCCTGACCCTGCGCATGGGGCAAGCCCTGGACCAGTTGGCCGACCCGCAGCAAGCGCGCTTCGCCCGGCTGGTAACGGCGGTGGGCAAGTACTGGATCTGCAAGCGCGCGCCGGGGATGATCAACGAGGCCGCCGAATGCATGGGCGGCGCCGGCTATGTGGAAGACAGCATCCTGCCGCGGCTGTATCGCGAGGCGCCGGTGAACTCCATCTGGGAGGGCTCGGGCAACGTTCAGTGCCTGGATGTGTTGCGCGCCTTGTCCAAGGAGCCCGGGGTGCTGGACAGCCTGTTCGCCGAGCTGGGCGACGGCCATGGCGACCGGCGCCTGGCAGCCCATATCGCGCGGCTCAAGGCCAACTTTGCCGATACCGAGGATATCCAGTACCGCGCACGCCAGCTCACCGAAGATATCGCCTTGGGGTTGCAGGCCAAGCTGTTGCTGGAAGGCGGCGATGCGGCGGTCAGCGATGCCTTCATCGCCAGCCGCCTGGCCGCGGGTGGGCGCGCCTACGGCACCTTGCCGCGTGGCTGCGATGTGGCGGCGCTGGTGCAGCGGGCGACGCCCGTCCCGCTGTAGGTGGTCTTCGCGGGCATTCCGGCTACCCAGCCGTTGGAGCGGGCGATGTCCGCGATAGCGCCCCCAAGCCAGGCGCCAAAATACGCGACACATCAACCAGATACAGGCAAGATGGAAGTCTGCCAGATCAGACAGGACGTGCACCGTGACCCAAACTGCCCCAGCTTTCGTTGTTGTAGAAACCGCCGAGCAAGCCGTCGACCAACTGGCGCAATTGCACGACCAGGCGACCCAGGCGCTGAGCCAGGCGCTCAAGCGCTACCTCAAGGACCGCAGCGAGCCCGACGCCGCGCAGCGCGCCCTGTTCCGCTATCCTGAACTGCGCATTACCTACGAATTCCATGGCGAAGTGCCGAGCACCACCCGCGCCTACGCCAAGCTGCAGGGCCCTGGCGTGTATTCGGTGACCGTCACCCAGCCGGCCGCCTACCGCAAATACCTGGTGGAGCAACTGCGCCCGCTGATGCGCGACTTCGAGGTCAAGGTCGAAGTGGGTGTCAGCGAGCAGAACATCCCGTACCCCTACGTGGTCGACCAGGGCGATGAGCTGGCCGGCAGTGGCGTCACCGCTGCGGCGCTGGCGCGGGTATTCCCGAGCACCGACCTGTCCGCCGCCACCGATGGCATCGCCGACGGCCTGTATGACTGGGCCAACGTCGACCCGCTGCCCCTGGCGCTGTTCGACGGCGCCCGCGTCGACTTCTCGCTGCGCCGTTTGGTGCACTACACCGGCAGCGACTGGCGCCATGTGCAGCCGTGGATCCTGCTGACCAACTACCACCGCTACGTCGACCAGTTCGTCAGCCACGGCCTGGAACAGCTGCAAAGCGACCCCCGTTTCGTGCGTATGGTCATGCCCGGCAACGTCATCATCGAAAAGGGCATGGACAACGGCGAAGCCCAGGCGCTGGTCGACAGCGTGGTGTGGCACCGCTACCAGATGCCGGCCTACCACCTGATCGCCGCCGATGGCGACGGCGTGACCCTGGTGAACATCGGCGTGGGCCCGTCCAACGCCAAGAACATCACCGACCACCTCGCCGTGCTGCGCCCGCACTGCTGGCTGATGATTGGCCACTGCGGCGGCCTGCGCCAATCCCAGACCATCGGCGACTACGTGCTGGCCCACGCCTACATGCGCCAGGACGGCATCCTCGACCGCGTGCTGCCGCCGAACATCCCTATCCCGGCCTTGGCCGAGGTGCAGATGGCCTTGCAAGAGGCCGCGGCGCAGGTTACCGGCGAGCGCGGCGACGAGCTGAAAAAACGCCTGCGCACCGGCACCGTGCTGACCTACGACGACCGCAACTGGGAGCTGCGCTGGGCCCAGGAACGGCCGTTGATCAACCTCTCCCGCGCCGTGGCGGTGGACATGGAAAGCGGCACCATCGCCGCCCAGGGTTATCGCCTGCGGGTACCCTATGGCACATTGCTGTGCGTGTCGGACAAACCGCTGCACAGCGAGATCAAGCTGCCGGGTTCGGCTAATGCCTTCTACAACCGCGCCGTCAGCCAGCACTTGAAGATCGGCATCGCCGCCCTCGACCTGCTGCGCAACCAACTCAACTCGCTGCACTCGCGCAAGCTGCGCAGCTTCGACGAGCCGCCGTTCCGCTGAGTTTGCTCATTGGCACAGGGCCCACTAGCATAGTCGGCCCTGCTGCCCGTGAACCGCGTCCCCATGTCCAGACCCTCCCGCCCCAACAGTCCCCGGCCCGCTGCCCGGCTCCCCGCCGCGCCTGCCGCCAACCGCCGGGTCGCCAAGGCGCCGCCCGCCGAGCCGCGGCTGCTGCTGTTCAACAAGCCGTTCGACGTGCTGACCCAATTCAGCGATGGCGAAGGCCGCAAGACCCTCAAGGATTTCATCGAAGTGCCTGGCGTGTATCCCGCCGGGCGCCTGGACCGCGACAGCGAAGGCTTGCTGCTGCTGACCAACGACGGGCAACTGCAGGCGCGCATCGCCGACCCCAGGCACAAGCTCGCCAAGACCTACTGGGTGCAAGTCGAAGGCACGCCCAGCGACGAGCAGTTGCAGCGGCTGCGCGATGGCGTGCAACTCAACGATGGCATGACCTTGCCGGCCCAGGCGCGCCTGCTGGAGGCGCCCGAGCTATGGCCGCGCGACCCGCCCGTGCGCTTTCGCCTGAGCGTGCCGACCCATTGGCTGGAGCTGGTGATCAAGGAAGGGCGCAACCGCCAGGTACGGCGCATGACCGCCGCCGTCGGCCTGCCGACCTTGCGCCTGGTGCGCGTAGCCATTGGCCCGTGGACCCTGGACGGTCTCGATCAAGGCCAGTGGCACGAGGTGCCAGCGCGCCTGTAGTGCTTAGCCGCGCAGGTGCAGCAGCGGCAACTCGGTGCTGGCCAGCACCTGATTGAGCACGAAGCTGGAGCGCACGCTGGTCACCCCTTCGATACGGGTGAGGTGGCCCAGCAGCAGTTTCTGGTAATGGTCCATGTCCGGCACCACTACCTTGAGCTGGTAGTCGGCGTCCATGCCTGTGACCAGGCTGCATTCCATCACTTGCGGCAGGTTGCGAATCGCGGCCTCGAAATGCTCGAAGCGTTCGGGGGTGTGCCGGTCCATGCCGATCAGCACATAGGCCGTAAGGCTCAGGCCGAGCTTCTTGCGATCGAGCAGGGCGACCTGGCGGGAAATGTAACCGTCGTCTTCCAGTTGTTTCACCCGCCGCGAGCAGGGCGAGGGCGACAGGCCGATGCGTTCGGCCAACTCCTGGTTGGAAATGCGCGCGTCGCGCTGCAGTTCGGCAAGAATGCTCAAGTCGTAACGGTCTAGCTTGCTCATTAAACAGCCCTGATTCATGGCGATTGCGTTAGATTATCTATCCTAGGCGAAAAATTGCGCAAGGGATGATTTTGTAAGCAACTTTAGCAATCCTCACCCACCTCGCCGGGCCTATGATTATCAACAGAATCACTGCCCGGACATGAGTCCACTGCAGCAAGCCCAAGCAGGCTTGCCGCGGCCACCGATCCCACCGGGTCGGCCAGGCCCCCGGGCTGCACGCCTGTCTATCGACGGGGTGATGTGAGCCAATGCCACAAGCGTTGCGCCAGGACAGAGTTCACAAAGGAAGGCCGACGGGTCTTCCTTTTTTTTTGCCGGAAATTTCATTATTGGCCGTCTAAAGTCCGCCGATAATATTTTCAAACAACACCCTGGCCGACGCGAACCGCACGACCGTTTTCCAGTCTTATCTGTACCGTGCTATCCCGTGAGGAATCCATGAATTCGCCCATCTGGCGTCTGGCTGGCGCAAGCCTGCTCTGCCTGACCCTGAGTGCCCAAGCCCTGGCCGACGACAACGACCAACGTGGCCCCCAAGGCGGCCGCGATCAGCCGCGTCCGCAGCAGAACCAAAACGTGCAGCAGCAGATGCAGCACAACGTTCAGCAACAGCAGCAACACATGCAGCAGCAAAATCAGCAGCAACAGCAGCACATGCAGGAGCAGAATCGGCAAGTTCAGCAGCAACAGCAACAGCAACAGCAACAACAACAGCAGCACATGCAGGAACAGAACCAGCGCGCCCAGCAACAACAACAGCAGCCCCGTACCGCCTGGCAGCAGCGCACCGAAGATTTCAACCAGCGCCAGAACGAGCAGCGGGCCGAGCAGCAGCAGCACTTGCAGCAGAACCGCGCGCAGTTCAACCAGCCGCAGCCCGAGCGTCGCGACAACGGCCCGGCGATTCAGGGCAAGCCCGGCGTGGCTTGGCAGAACCAACCACCACATGGTCCGGAAAATGGCCGCGGCCGCCCTGACGACCGCAACTGGAACAACCGCGGCAACGGCTGGGGCCCAGGCCCGCAGTACCGCCCCGGCTACACCATCGACCGCTTCCCGGACCGCGAATACCGCGTGCCCTATCGCGGCCAGGATTTCTTCTACTCCGGCGGCTACTGGTATCGCCCCCAAGGCCCGCGCTATGTCGTCGTGGCGCCGCCCTACGGCATTCGTACCCGCGCGCTGCCGGATTACGCCACGCGCATGTGGATCGGCGGGGCGATGTTTTTCCTCGCCGCCGGCACCTATTACCAGTACATGGATGACAGCCAGGATTACGTCGTGGTGAACCCGCCCCAAGGCGTGCCGGTTTCCCAGCCGCAGCCCGCGGAGCAGCAAGGCCAGGCACCGGGGATCGACGTGGCGTTCTACCCGGCCAACGGCCAGAGCCCGTCCCAGATGGAGCAGGACCGCTACGATTGCCAGCGCTATGCCGCCCAGCAAAGCGGCTTCGACCCGGCCACGGCGACGTATGCGCCGGCCGACTCAGTGGCCTACCTGTATCGTCAGAACATGGGCAATTGCTTGGTGAGCCGCGGCTACCAGGTCAATTAAGGCTCAGGAGAGGGCGGGCGTGCCGGGCGCGTTCGCGCCCACCACTTCCTGCGGGTCGGCGTGCACCAGCACTTCGGCCAGCGGGTACTTGGCATGGATCGCCGCCTCGGCCTCCTCGCACAGGCCGTGGGCCACGCTCAGGGTCAATTGCCCCGGCAATTCCAGGTGCAACTGCACGAACCAATGGTTGCCCGAGACACGCGTGCGCAGGTCGTGGGCGCCCAGCACGCCGGGCACGCTGCACGCCAGGGCGAGCATGTCTTCGCTCACATCTGGTGGCAGTTCCTTGTCCATCAGGATGGCAATGCTTTCGCGGCCGATATGCACCGCGCTCCACAGGATGTACACCGCGATGCCCAGGCCGAAGAAGGCGTCCAGCTGGGTCCAGCCGAAGCTTGCCAGCACCAGCGCCACCAGAATGCTGGCGTTGAGCATCAGGTCGGAGCGGTAGTGCAGGGAGTCGGCGCGAATGGCCGTGGAGCCGGTTTCCCTGATGACCTTGTGCTGGATCGCCAGCAGCGCCACGGTCAGCACCAGCGACAGCACCATCACGGCGATGCCGAGGTCGGCCTGGCCCAGCGGTTCGGGGTGGCGCAACCGCTCGACCGCCTGCACGCAGATCATCACCGCACTCGCGGCCACGAACATTGCCTGAGCAATGCCCGCCAGCGCTTCGGCCTTGCCGTGGCCATAGCGGTGGTCATCGTCGGCCGGGCGTAGTGCGTAGTGCACGGCCAGCAGGTTGAGGAACGAGGTGGCGCCGTCGAGCACCGAATCGGTAAGGCCGGCCAGCAGGCTGACCGAACCGCTGATATACCAGGCGATGGCCTTGGCGACGATCAGCGTTCCGGCCACCGCCAGCGACGCCCGGGTGGCGAGTTTCAACAGGCTGACGTGGCGATCGCTAGGGGTCATGAAGGGGCTCGTGTCAGGCGGCGGGGATCAGGCCGTAGGCGGCCAGTTGCTCGGCGCTGCCGCGGTGTTGCAGCAGGCGCGGGTCGTCCAGCGGCAGGTGCTGGCCGATCTGCTCCTGAAGAATCGCCTGCAGCTTGTGCGGGTCGACCTTGCCGTTTTCGCCGACCGCTTCGTGCAGTTTCTCCGGTGCGACCTGTGCGGTCTTGCCGCCCGGCAGGTAGATGGCACCGGTGGCGAAGTCGACGCCGAAGGCGATCAGCCCCGGAATCACATAGAACAGGATGCCCACGGCATCGAGGCCGGCGACCAGCGGGTCGATCTTGCCCTCGATCTGCCCACGGCGGTCAGGGAAGAAGATGCTGCCGCACGCAGTGAGTTGCGTCAGCAGGGTTGCAACCAGAACACCACCAACTACACGGAAAGGGATGCGCATGAAAGTCTCCTGAGGGAAGGCGCCACGATACAGGCAAAATGCCTTGGTTGTACTTCAGACCCGTAAAAATGGGGCGGGTTCGCCGCTGTAGGTGGGAGCGGGGGCCAGCGTGGTTTCATTGCCAATTGTTCATCTGCAGAGGCGGTGGCCGAGTAGGGATGAATAGCCCCCCAAACGGCAATATTTGCCCATAGTGAATTGCAGGAGCCAGTGTCTATAATCCGGTGATGAAAGATCTGACGCTTTACCTCAATGACCTGACACCCGACCAGATTCCCCTGAAAAGGCTGGCCGAGTATCTGAGCGCGCTCGCGGTTTTATACGGTCATGAAGATGCAGTTCATTTCGACTCAGTAAAATCCGGCTCCGCTCGGCTGCAATCGCTAGTCGAGGATCGCGCCTATCTGGGAGTCATCAATCAGGTCAGGGAGGTATCGAGCGGCCTTGGCCCAAAAAGAGCTATTGGCGCCTTTCAGCGCTTATCTGAGTTGATGGCCGAAGATAGCACCGGTGCTTCACTTCATTCCGGTGGGGCGCAGATTCTCCAATTTCCTCCACCTAGGTTGGAGGAGGCACCGCTGCACCTGATCAAGCCTTCCAGTATTCAAGGCAAGCTATACAGCGTTGGCGGGAAGGACGAAACCATCCCTGTGCGCATCGAAGGAGCCGATCACGAGACGCTTTATTGTGAGGCGGATATCGAAGTGGCTGAACGCCTCGGGCAACACCTCTTCAAGACGATCCGAGTCAGCGGCGACGGTCAGTGGGAGCGCAAGCCAGATGGCGTCTGGAAGCTGACGAAGCTCAAGATTACCTCGTTCGTGAAATTGGAAGATGTTGGCTTTAGAGAAGCTGTAGCCAAACTCAAGGCTGCGGGCGGGATTAATTGGAACGATGCGTCAGACGCCCATTCGGAGATTCTGGACAATAGAGGCTAGGGATTGAAGATCGTTATTGATACAAATGTACTTGTCCAGATCATGCAGAACGATGGGGCTAAAGACCTGATAGACCCTGAGACTGATAAGTTGGTAGCTGGCGCGTTTGAACGCGCCGAGGCACTGGTAGGTCGGATCGATACTCTAAACGGTGTAGTGGTGCTTCCGGCTCCAGTGGTGGCTGAATATCTTTCGGGAATCGAGAGGAACAGCTATCAACGGCACTTGGAGATACTCAACGGGGTGAGATGCATCGAGGTCTCTGCGTTTGATCAGCAGGCGGCGATTGAATGTGCGTTGCTCGTTACCAACCAAGAGATGAAGCAGCTCGACCCTGACTCGAAGATGGCAAAGTTGAAGTATGACCGCCAAATACTGGCGATCGCTATTGCGTCTGGCGCTAAGGAGATCTGGACGCATGATAAGCAGCTCTATAAGCGGTCCAGGGCAATGGGCTTGATTGCTAGATCGTTGGCATCGATTGATCTCAGGCCTCAGCAGCTGAGGCTCGATGCCGACGGCTGAATGCTGGCAGGCTCACTGCCGTCGATGTCCGCAGATGCCCTGGCGTCGTTATACTCCCCGGCTAGCCTGGGAGCCTTGAATGCACTCTTTACCCATCGACGACGCTTTGCCAGCGTTGCGCCAAGCCTTGTCCCTACGCCATGAAGCGGTGCTCGAAGCCCCACCCGGTGCGGGCAAGACCACCCGTGTGCCCTTGGCGCTGTTGAACGAAACCTGGCTCGGCGAGCAGACCATTCTCATGCTCGAACCCCGGCGCCTGGCCGCCCGGGCCGCGGCCGAGCGGCTGGCCAGCGAGCTGGGCGAGAAGGTCGGGGAAACCGTGGGGTATCGCATTCGCCTGGAAAGCCGCGTCGGCCCGCGCACGCGAATCGAGGTGGTGACCGAGGGGATTCTGACCCGGCGCCTGCAGGACGATCCGTCGCTGGAAGGTGTGGGCTTGGTCATCTTCGACGAATTCCATGAGCGCAGCCTGGACGCGGACCTGGCCCTGGCGCTCAGCCTCAATGGCCGCGAACTGCTGCGCGACGACCCGCCGCTGAAAATCCTGCTGATGTCGGCCACCCTCGAAGGGGCGCGGCTGTCGGCGCTGTTGCACGATGCCCCGGTAATCAGCAGTGAAGGGCGGATGTACCCGGTGCAGACCGTATGGGGCAGGCCGTTCCAGCCGGGCGAGTTCATCGAGCCGCGGGTGGTGCAAGCGTGCCTCGATGCGATCGACGAGCAAAGCGGTAGCCTGCTGGTGTTCCTGCCCGGCCAGGCCGAGATTCGCCGGGTGCATCAGCAATTGGCCGAGGCCCTCGGCGCCCGCAGCGGCATTTTGCTGTGCCCGCTGCACGGCGAACTCGACCTGGCCGCCCAACGCGCCGCGATCGAACCTGCGCCGGCGGGAACGCGCAAAGTGGTGCTGGCCACTAATATCGCCGAAACCAGCCTGACCATCGACGGCGTGCGCGTGGTGGTCGACGCCGGCCTGGCCCGTGTACCACGCTTCGATCCGGGCAGCGGCATGACCCGCCTCGACACCCAGCGCATCTCCCGCGCCAGCGCCACACAGCGGGCTGGCCGTGCCGGGCGCCTGGAGCCGGGCGTATGCTATAGGCTGTGGTCCGAGGCCCAGCAAGAGCAACTCGCAGCCTATGGCAGCGCCGAAATCCTGCAGGCGGATCTCGCCGGGCTGGCGCTGCAACTGGCCCGCTGGGGTGTTGAACCGGAGCAGCTGCAATGGCTGGATCGGCCACCCGTGGCCGCCTTCACTCAGGCTCGCGATCTGCTCCAGCGCCTGGGCGCGCTTGAGCAGGATGGTCGCTTGAGCAGCCACGGTCAGACCATGGCCGAACTGCCAGCGCACCCGCGTATCGCCCACCTGTTGCTACGCGGGCAGGCCCTGGGCCTCGCCGAAATGGCCTGTAACGTTGCCGCCTTGCTCGGCGAGCGCGATATCCAGCGTGGCGGCGGTGCCGACCTGCACAGTCGGTTGGCGATGCTGGCGGGTGAGCAACGCTTGGGGCGCCAGTCCCAAGGCCCGGTGCAACGCGTGAAACAGCTGGCGCGCCAGTACCGGGGCTATTTGCGCGGCGCCCCCAACGCCGCGGTCGGCGATCCCGAGCACAGCCGTTGGCTCGGCTGCCTGCTGGCGCTGGCTTATCCCGACCGTGTCGCTCAACAGCGTCGCCCAGGTGGTGCTGAGTACCGCTTGGCGAACGGGCGCGCCGCGCTGTTCAGTGAGGCGGACGCGCTGATGAAACATCCCTGGCTGGTCGTCGCCGACCTCGGCAGCCGCCAGGGCCAGCGCGAAGAACGCATTTACCTGGCGGCGGATTTCGATCCGCAATTGTTCGACGACGTGCTCGCCGAACAGGTGCGCAACGTCGACTACCTGGATTGGGACGAGCGCGAAGGCGTGATGCTGGCCGAGCGGCAACGTCGCGTCGGCGCCCTGGTACTCAGCCGCGAGCCGCTGACCGGCCTGGATGAAAGCGCCCGCTCCAAGGCACTGCTCGGGCTGGTGCGCCGCAAGGGCCTGGAACTGCTGCCATGGACCCCCGAACTGCGCCAATGGCAGGCGCGGGTTTCGCTGTTGCGCTCGTTGGACCTGGCCAAGGGTGCCGACAGCCAATGGCCGGATGTCAGCGATTCCGCCTTGCAGGCCAGCCTGGAAGATTGGCTGCAACCCTATATTGGGAAAGTGTCGCGCCTGAGCCATTTCGGCCAGTTGGACCTGTCATCGATCATCCGCAACCTGCTGCCCTGGCCGCTGCCGCAACGCCTGGACGAATGGGCCCCGCAGCACGTGGCGGTGCCCTCCGGTTCATCGGTACGCCTGGACTACAGCGAGATCCCGCCAGTACTCGCCGTGCGCCTGCAGGAGCTGTTCGGCCTCGCCCAGACCCCAAGCGTCGCCCAAGGCCGCCAGCCGGTGCTGCTGCACCTGCTGTCCCCGGCCCGCCGCCCGGTGCAGGTGACCCAGGACCTGGCGAGTTTCTGGGCCAATACTTATGAAGAGGTGAAGAAGGATTTGAAGGGGCGGTACCCGAAGCATTATTGGCCGGATGACCCGCTGGTAGCAGAGGCGACGGCGCGGATCAAACCGCGCAAGTAGGGCAATGCCCCCCTCACCGCACCGGCAATACAAAGCTCCCCAGCACCGGCAAATGATCGGAAATATCCAGCGTATCCTCCTGCCGCACCAACGCCTCCACTCGGCTGATCCGCGGGCTGTGGAACAGGTAATCCACCGTCCGGTCCGGGCCATCGCCGCCTTGGCCGTTGGGGCGTCGAGTCAGCCAGAGCAGGCGGTCTTCGCCGCTGGCCTCGGCGTTGCTGGGCACCATGGGGTATTTGTCCCACAGCAGGTGCAGGTCGCTTTCGGGGGAGTAGCGGGCTTGCTCGGCGGCGGGCAGGCGCTGGCGCTGGCCCAGGGGCAGCATTTCCAGGCTGGCGCCGATCAGCCAGCTCTGGCCGTGGCTTTCCAGGCTGTCGAGTTGACGGGTGACGGCCTTTAGCTGGCGCAGTTGGGTGGCTTGCCCGCTGGCGTAATCGTCCAGCCGGGTATTGAGCACCGCTAGCTGGCCGCCGCCCTGCACCGGCAGGTAGGCGCTGAGCAGCGCGCGCTTGGGGGCGAACGGCAGGGTCAGCGGGTTGCCCTGCTCGCGCTCGGGCAATTGCAGGCGCTCGGCGTGGTCGATGCGGTAGCGGCTGAGGGTCGCCAGGGTGCGGCCGACGCTGCCGAGGATATGCAGGTTGGGGACAAATTCGGCTTTCCAGTCGTAGGCTTGGGTGGCGCAGGGGTAGAGGTCGACCACCCGTTCGCGCAGCAACGCCAGCTGATCCTGGTAATCGGTGGCGCGGGCGCCCTTGTCGACGGCCTGCAGCAGCACGAGATCGGGCTGCTCGGCGCGAATCACGCGGCTCACTTCGTCGAGGTTGTAGGCCAGGTCTTCCGGGCTGGGGCGGTCGTCCGGGCCGCGGTCGTCAGCCAGTTCGTACCAGAAGACGTAGCGCTTACCGGCCAGGAACTGCACGTTCCAGGTCATCACCTTGAGGGCTTGGCCTGGCGCCAGTTCCGGGGCACCGGGGGTGCATTGCACGGCCAGGTTTTCCTGGGCGCGCGGGTGCCAGCTCAGGTAATGAATGGCGACGAACAGCAGCAGGGCGAGCAGGGCGATCAGCAGCAGGGTGTAGCGCAGGAATCGGCTCATGGGCGGGGCTTGTCGGCTAACGTCGTGCCCCGAGCATAACCGAGGCACGCCGGGCTGCGCGAGGTTTCAGCGCTCGGTGCCGAGGTCGGGCTCGGTCACCAGCATGAACAGGCGGAACATCACCACGCTGGTGAACAGCTGCAGGAAGCTGTTGATGATATCCAGGACCAGGTCCAGCAGCGGCTTGTGGCTGTCCGGGTCGAGGTTGGAGGTGAGGCCGTCCAGCAGCCACAGCGGCGCCAGCACTGCCAGCATGCAGGTGAGGATGCGCCAGAAATGCCCGCGGCTCAGCGCCAGGCTCTGCTTGATCGCCGCCAGCGGCTGCAGGCCGCGCAGCACCAGCAGGTACTCGGAGAACACCAGCTTGACCATCACGTACAGCCCCGGCAGCACCAGCAGTTGCAGGCCGAGGATGATCAACGCGGTACTGGTGGCCGCCAGCAGCGCGAACATCGGCCAGATACGCACTGCCACGGCCAGCAGGTCGCGCGTACGGGGCGTGTCGCCGTTGCTGCGGGCGTCGAGAAACAGGATCAGCGAGCCGGTGTAAAGTGGGTAGAACAGCAGCCCCACCAATACGTCGAACATCGGCGAGGCATCGGCGCCGGTCAGGTGCGCCACCAGTTGCCGCGCCAGGGATTCGACGATCACCAAGGGCAGGCACAGCTGGACGATCGCCCAGAAGTTGCGTTGGCTGAAGTACAGGGAGTCGCGCAGAACGCTGAGTGGATTCATGGGTCAAAAGAGTTCAGACAAAAAGCAGTGGCACACTCTAAACGATGCGGTGGAGCGCTCCAACCGCTGTGTTTGGCCTGCTGCCATCAAGGGGTAAATAAACTTTCATATGCGTGGCCCATTGAAAGGGCAATTATTCCCCCCATTAATTCCTTGTACCGGATTCACTGTGAGCCCGGTTGAAAAACCAGGCCGGATTTTCCGGCAATTTGATGAGGTCGCCATGAACAGCGATGAACAAGCTTTGATCGACGGACTGTTTACCCGGCTGCAACAGGCCGAAAAGGACTCAGGGCCACGCGATGCGCTCGCGCAGGAGCGGATCAAGGAGCATGTGACCGCCCAGCCGGCTGCGCCGTACTACATGGCCCAGGCAATCCTGGTGCAGGAAGCGGCCATCAAGCGTCTCGACGAGCAGAACCGCAAGCTGCAGGCCGACTTGGCCCAGGCGCAAGCCCAGGCGGCGCCTGCGCAGAGCAGCGGTGGTGGCTTCCTGTCGAGCATCTTCGGCAGCGGCGCGCGGGATTCCCGCCCGGCCGAGCAGCCTTCGACCGGTGGCTGGCGTGAGCCGGCGCCGCGTTATGCCGCGCCGCCACCGCAGCCGCAGCAAGGTTATGCCCAGCCAGCTCCTGCGCCCGCAGCGGCCCCGGCCGGTGGCGGCTTCATGCGCGGCGCACTGCAGACTGCCGCCGGCGTGGCCGGTGGTGTGATGCTCGCGGAAGGCATCAGCAGCCTGTTTCACCACAACAACCAGCCGCAGGAAATCGTCGAAGTGCTGCAGGAATCGCCTGCGCAGTCCAACGACTGGGGCGGCGGCGGCGCCGACGAGCAGCGCCTGAGCGACAACAGCAACTGGGGTAACAACGACTCCGGCGGCTTCGCCGACAGCGGCTACGACGACGGCGGCAGCGGGTTCTTTTCCGACGACGATGACACCTTCGTCTGACGCCACGCCCGCTGCACGAGAAGGCCCGGCCCCCCGCCGGGCCTTTTTGCATCCAAGGGAATTCACAGCTCGGGCGCCGGGGCTGGCATACTGGCCGTCTTTTGGCAGGCACGCCGGTTCTGCCTGCTCCAGTGACCACGAGGACGTGCGGTGAAGAAAATCGCGGTGTTCGCCGATGTACAGAACCTCTACTACACCGTGCGCCAGGCCTACGGCTGCCACTTCAATTACGCAGCGCTGTGGGCCGACATCAGCCAGCGCGGGGAAATCGTCGAGGCCTACGCCTACGCCATCGACCGTGGCGACAGCAAGCAGCAGCAGTTCCAGCAGATCCTGCGCAACCTCGGTTTCACGGTGAAACTCAAACCGTACATCCAGCGCAGCGACGGTTCGGCCAAGGGCGACTGGGATGTGGGCATCACTATCGATATCATGGACGCCGCCCCCCACGTCGACGAAGTGGTGCTGGCTTCCGGCGATGGCGACTTCGACCTGCTGCTGGAGCGCATCATCGGCAAGCATGGGGTGCAAGCGGTGGCCTACGGCGTGCCCGGCCTCACGGCCAACTCGCTGATCCGCGCCGCCAGCCGTTACGTGCCGATCGAAGGCGCCCTGTTACTGAAGAATTGATGTTGTTGGAGTGGTTGTGGAACGTATAGCGGTCATCGACTTTGAAACCACCGGCCTGGCCCCAGGCGCAGCGCGGGCCACGGAAATCGCCGTGGTCATGCTCGAGCGCGGGCGGATCGTGGAACGCTACCAGAGCCTGATGAACGCAGGGGTGCCGATCCCGGGGTTCATCACCGGGCTCACTGGCATCACCACCGCCATGGTGCGCAGCGCGCCGAGCGCGGCCCAGGTGATGAACGAAGTCGCCGAGTTCGTTGGCGAGACGCCGTTGGTCGCCCATAACGCCGCGTTCGACCAGAAATTCTGGGACTACGAACTGGGCCTGGTGCGCCGCCGCCGCGCGCAATCCTTTGCGTGCTCCTTGCTGCTGGCCCGGCGCTTGCTGCCAGCGGCGCCCGACCACAAGCTCGGCACCCTGACCCGCTGGGCCAACCTGCCCAACACCGGCACCGCCCACCGGGCCATGGCCGACGCCGAGATGGCCGCCAACCTGTTGCAGCATATGGCCCTTGAACTGCGCCATCATCACGGCCTGGCCGACGTCGGCCACGGCCTGTTCTGCAGCCTGCAGAAGGTCCCCAAGGCCAAGATCGGCGAAGCCCTGCGGCGCTTTCGCTGCTGAGTGACGCAGCCTTTGTCGTCGACTACAGGTAAACTGCGCGCCATTGCAGAATTTTCCTGATGGTAGACCCATGACATTCGCCTCTCTCGGCCTGATCGACCCCCTGTTGCGCGCCCTCGAAACCCTCGGCTACCAGACGCCCACCCCGGTGCAGGCCCAGGCCGTGCCGGCAGTACTGGCCGGGCGCGACCTGATGGCCGCCGCCCAGACCGGCACCGGCAAGACTGCCGGGTTCGCCCTGCCGCTGCTGCAGCGCCTGGCCCAGGAAGGCCCGGTGGTGGCGCCCAACTCGGTGCGCGCTTTGATACTGGTGCCGACCCGCGAGCTGGCCGAGCAGGTGCATGCCAATATCGTCGAGTACGGTGAACGCCTGCCGCTGCGCACCTATGCCGTGTACGGCGGGGTCAGCATCAACCCGCAGATGATGAAACTGCGCAAGGGTATCGACCTGCTGGTGGCCACCCCGGGGCGCCTGCTGGACCTGTATCGCCAGAACGCGGTCAAGTTCAACCAGCTGCAGACCCTGGTGCTGGACGAAGCCGACCGCATGCTCGACCTCGGCTTCTCCGAAGAGCTGCGCGACATCTACAAGGCCCTGCCGAAGAAGCGCCAGACCCTGCTGTTCTCGGCGACCTTCTCCGACGCCATCCGCCTGATGGCCGGGCAGATGCTCGACGACCCGTTGAGCATCGAAGTCAGCCCGCGCAACGTCGCCGCCAGCACGGTCAAGCAGTGGATCGTGACGGTGGATAAAAAGCGCAAGCCGGAGCTGTTCACCCACCTGCTCAAGCAGCAGAAGTGGAAACAGGTGCTGGTGTTCGCCAAGACCCGCAACGGCGTCGACCAGTTGGTGGAGCGCTTGCAGGGCCTGAGCATCAACGCTGACGGCATCCACGGCGACAAGCCCCAGGCGACCCGCCAGCGCGCGCTGGACCGCTTCAAGCTGGGCGAAGTGCAGATACTGGTGGCCACCGATGTTGCCGCGCGCGGGCTGGATATCGAAGACCTGCCACTGGTAGTCAACTTCGACCTGCCGATCGTCGCCGAAGACTACGTGCACCGTATCGGCCGTACAGGCCGCGCCGGCTCCACGGGCGAGGCGATCTCGCTGGTGTGTGCCGATGAGGTGCAACTGCTGAGCGCGATCGAAACGCTGACCCGGCAGACGCTGCGCCGCGTCGAGGAAAGCGGTTTCGAGCCGGACCACCGGGTGCCGGAAACCAACGCCACGGGTGAAGTGCTGAAGAAACCGAAAAAGCCGAAGAAGCCCAAGGTGGCGGGTGGCAAGCGCAACCTGGGCAAGTGGGTCGATAGCGGCGACACGCCGACGGATTCGGCGCCACCGGTCAAGCCGGTACGCAAGGTGCCGGTGTTCAACACCGGGCCGCGCAAGCGCAAGCCTTGAGGTAACGCAGTTGCCGGGCCAGGATCACGGCCTCACTGCTGGCAACCCACCTTGTGGGAGTCCGGCTTGCCGGCGATGGGGCCAGTAATTACGCCATCGCCGGCAAGCCGGACTCCCACCGGTCGAGGCTCCGGAAAATCCAGGCCCTTTACCGCAGTTGGGGCTTGCGGGCCTGCAGCCAGCTCAACACCCCTTGCGCCGCTCGCCGACCGCTGGCGAAACAAGCGGTCAACAAGTAGCCACCCGTGGGCGCTTCCCAGTCGAGCATCTCGCCTGCGCAGAACACCCCGGGAAGCGCTTTCAGCATCAAACCTTCATCCAGCGCCCTTGCCCGAACGCCGCCCGCCGTACTGATGGCTTCATCCATCGGCCGTGGTCGCACGACGGTCAGCGGCAGCGCCTTGATTGCCTGTGCCAGCCGGGCCGTATCGGCGAAGCAGTCTTTATCCGTCAGCTCCCGCAGCAACGCCGCCTTGACCCCATCGATATGCACCTGGCTGTGCAGATGCTTGGCCATGGACCGCGACCCGCGGGGCTTAGCCAGCAGGCTGGCAACTTTATCCACAGCCATGCTTGGCAACAGGTCCAGCTGCAAAGTCGCCTGCCCTTGTTGGTTGATCTGCTCGCGCACCGCCGCCGACAGGGCGTAGATCAAGCTGCCCTCGATGCCCGTGGCCGTCACCACGCACTCGCCCAGCCGCGCAGGCAGCCCGGCGACCTGAATGGCCACGTTCTTCAACGGTGCGCCGGCAAATTTTTCCTTCAATAGCGTGCTCCAGCCCGCCACGTCAAAGCCGCAGTTGGCGGCCTGCAACGGCGAGATATCCACACCCTGAGCCTGCAGCCATGGCAGCCAAGCGCCATCGGAACCCAGGCGCGCCCAGCTGCCGCCACCCAGCGCCAGCACGGTTGCCCGCGGGTGCAATACCTGTTCTTGGCCCTGTGGATCGTTTATCAACAGGCCGCCGTCGGCTGCCCAGCCCTGCCAGCGGTGCCGGGTGTGGATAACTACTCCTGCCTCGCGCAGGCGCTTGAGCCAGGCGCGCAACAGGGGGGCGGCCTTCATGTCGGTAGGAAATACGCGGCCAGAACTGCCGACGAAGGTGCTTATCCCCAGGCCATGAATCCATTCGCGCACGCCGCTGGCATCCAGGCCGCGCAGCCAGCCATCGACCCAATCAGCCTGGGCGCCGTAGCGGCCGACGAATGCCGGGTAGGCTTCCGAATGGGTGATGTTCATGCCTCCCACGCCGGCCAGCAGGAACTTGCGCCCCACCGAGGGCATGCCGTCGTACAGATCCACGGGCACACCGGCCTGGCTAAGGACTTCGGCGGCCATCAGGCCGGCGGGGCCGCCGCCGATGATGGCGACGCGGGGGGAGGGCTGGGAGGTCATGGCGCGGGTATCGGCTGAAAGAGCCGGGCATTCTACCTCAGGGTGTGCGCATCTGTGGCTGTACAAAAAACAACCAGTTTGCCGCGAGCCCCGTAAAGACGGGGGCGAAATGCCTTGCGCTCAGGTTATCCACAGGCGGTTCCACAGCGGATGTGAGTAACTAATTGTTTTCCCAAACCCTTTTAGCGCTGTGGTGAAGAATGCCATGCCGGCGGGCAAGGGCGTGGCGGTCCTTGCTGTAGCCGCCACCAATCACGCCCATGACCGGAATATCGCGGCCCAGGCAGTGGCGTAAGACCCGTTCGTCGCGAGCGGCCACGCCTTGGTCGGTCAGTTTCAAGTAGCCGAGGGCGTCGTCCTTGTGCACGTCCACGCCGGCGTCGTACAGCACCAGGTCGGGCTGGTACAGCGGCAGCAGGTAATTCAGGGCATCGTCGACCACCTGCAGGTAGTCGGCATCGCCCATGCCCATGGGCAGGGGGATGTCCCAGTCGCTTTGGGCCTTGCGCGCGGGAAAGTTCTTCTCGCAATGCAGGGACACGGTAATGGCATCCGGTGTATCGGCCAGGATACGCGCCGTGCCGTCGCCTTGGTGCACGTCGCAGTCGAATATCAGCACTCGCGACACCTTGCCGGCCGCCAGGAAATAGCGGCTGATCACTGCCAGGTCATTAAAAATGCAGAAACCGGCCGGGTAATCGTAGTGCGCATGGTGGGTGCCCCCCGCCAGATGGCAGGCCAGGCCGTGCTCCAGCGCCTGCTCGGCGGCCAGTAGCGAGCCGCCGACCGCGCGCACCGTCCTGCGGGCCAGGGCTTCGCTCCAGGGCAGGCCCAGTCGTCGCTGATCTTCCCGGGACAACTCGCCGCTCATGTAACGGTCTATATACTCAGGCGCATGGGCCATGGCCAGAATCTCCGCCGGGCAAAGCTCCGGGCGCAGCAGGTCGGCGTCGCGGGCCACGCCGGTTTCCACCAGGTGGTCGTGCAGCAGGCGGAACTTGTCCATGGGAAAGCGGTGATCGGGCGGGAAGTCCGGGCTGTAGTCTTCGTGGTAGATAAGGGGCAGGGGCATGGGCGTGTCGGCTGGCAGGGATGGTTCATCTTGCCACACTCCCGGCATGCCGCGAGCCCTGTGCGGGTCAACCAGTCTTGGGCAAGGAAGGAGTGGGGATGGCCATTTTGCAATTGGAGAGCGCTCGCCTGATATTGCGACAATGGCACAACGACGACCTCGAGCCTTTTGCCGAGATGTGCGACGACGAACGGGTGATGCGTTATTTTCCTCGCAGGCTAAGCCGCCTCGAGAGCGCGAGCCTGATTGGTCGCGTGCGTGGCCATTTTCTTGAGTTCGGTTTCGGCCTGTGGGCGCTGGAGCGCAAGGATACCGGCGCTTTCATCGGCTATACCGGGCTTAATACCGTGGGCTTCGATGCCCATTTTACCCCCGCGGTGGAGATCGGCTGGCGCCTGGCGCACGACCATTGGGGGCTGGGGTTCGCCAGCGAGGCGGCATGGACGGCCTTGGGCGCCGGTTTCAGTAAGCTGGAGCTCGACGAGATGGTGTCGTTTACCTCGACGCTCAATGTGCCGTCGGAAAAGGTCATGCAGGCGATCGGAATGCGCCGTGATGCGAAGGATGATTTCGATCATCCAAAGCTCGGACAAGGCCACCCGCTCAGGCCCCACCGGTTGTACCGCATCAGCAAGGCGCAATGGCAGGCGAACTTGTAGCCATGGAGTGCCCTACCGGCCCCATCGCCGGCAAGCCGGACTCCCACAACGACCGAGTCG
>Ga0308164_10000790_pt1 | contig 43717 bp, 36 predicted proteins | sample PhyTR2_FD_201031 | JGI IMG/M metagenome (GOLD analysis project Ga0308164, IMG submission 201031) | Phyllosphere microbial communities from UC Gill Tract Community Farm, Albany, California, United States - DLSLT.R2 | ecosystem: Host-associated > Plants > Phyllosphere > Unclassified | place: USA...
TCGACCTGTGCGTGAACCGTTGCGGCATGCCGCGCGCCCACTTCATCAAGGTCTTCCCGGGTAACGAGACGGACCTGGACTGGGTCGATGGCGAAGTCGATGCCGGCTATCCGTACAGCACCGTGCTTGGTCGTAATGTGCCGGCCGTCAAAGAGCTGCAAAAGAAAATGATCGACCTGCAATCGCGCGTGGCACTGCCACTGGCCGACCTGCGCAAGATTAACAAGCAGATGGCTGCCGGCGAAAAACGCGCGCGCCAGGCCAAGCGCGAAATGACGGTTGCCAACTTGCGCCTGGTGATTTCGATCGCCAAGAAGTACATCAACCGTGGCCTGCAATTCCTCGATCTGATCCAGGAAGGCAATATCGGCCTGTTAAAGGCAGTGGACAAGTTCGAATACCGCCGCGGCTACAAGTTCTCGACGTACGCCACGTGGTGGATCCGCCAGGCCATTACGCGTTCGATCGCCGACATGGCCCGTACCATCCGCGTGCCGGTGCACATGATCGAGACCATCAACAAGATGAACCGCATCTCGCGCCAGATCATGCAGGAAACCGGCAGCGAGCCGGACCTGGCCACCCTGGCGCTGAAGATGGAAATGCCGGAAAACAAGGTCCGCGAAATCATGAAGATCGCCAAAGAGCCGATCTCGATGGAAACGCCGATGGGCGAGGACGGCGATTCGCAACTGGGCGACTTCATCGAAGACAACACCACGCTGGCGCCGCTGGACGCCGCGCTGCATGCGTCGATGCGCAACGTCATCAAGGAAGTGCTGGACTCGCTCACCCCGCGCGAAGCGAAAGTGCTGCGCATGCGCTATGGCGTGGAAATGTCGAACGACCACACGCTGGAAGAAGTGGGCAAGCAGTTCGACGTCACGCGCGAGCGGATCCGCCAGATCGAAGCGAAGGCCATGAGCAAGCTGCGCCAGCCGTCGCGCTCGGACAAGCTGAAAACCTTCCTGACGCAAAACTGATGGGGGAGGCTGCGGCCTCCTGCTTAAAATGCCGCGCAACCGACCCGTTGCGCGGCATTTTTTTTGCCCTGACGCGCTACTGCCAAGTTGCTACAATTGCTGGAATGAAAACATCTATTCTCCGGGCATTGTCCCTGGCACCGCTGCTGCTGACGAGCGCCGCCCATTCTGCCGACACCTGCGGCAACTTCCAGCGCCTCGACGTCACCACGCCCGACGGCTTTTGCGCGGCGGTGCTGGCCGACGGCTTCAAATTCCCGCGCGGCATACAGCCGCTGAGCAATGGCGAACTGGTGGTGGTCGACATGCGCAACTGGGAGCCCAAGCAGGGCCGGGTGTGGCTGCTCAAGCCGACCTCGGCCGGGCACTACGAGCAGGTGCTGCTGCTCAAGGGACTCGACCGCCCGAACGGCATCGTGCTCGGCCCCGATGGCATGTTGTACCTGGGCCTGGTGGGAAGCATCGTGCGCTTCGACCCGCACAACCCCGAGGCCACGCTGCGCGACATCATCGGCGGCAAGTCGGACGTGGCGCCGCTGCCGGGCAAGGGCCGGCACCTGCTCACCAATATGCGCTTCGACGCGCGCGGCGATTTATATGTCAACGTGGGTTCCGCCACCGACCATTGCGAAGGCGCGCACGGCGCGGCCCCGGCGGCCGGCAAGCCCTGTGCCGAAGCCGAGGGGCCGCAGGCGCTGGGCGTGATCCGCAAGTACAAGCTGCTGTGGCCGATGGCCATGGTGACGTCCTGGGAAAACTACGCAACCGGCCTGCGCAACTCGATGGCGCTGGCCCTGCACCCGGTCCATGGCGCGCTGTGGCAGGCCGATAATGGCCGCGACGCCATCCAGGCCGCCATCCCCGGCCTGGCCAACGACGACGACTTGCCGCACGACGAACTGAACCTGATCGAGCGCCGCGTCAATTACGGCTGGCCCTACTGCTACGACAACAATGTCGCCAGCCCGGAATATCCGGACGCCGATTGCCGGCCGTATCGCGCCCCGGCGCGGCTGCTGCCCGCGCACGCGGCGCCGCTGGGCATGACCTTTTATACCGGCACGCGGTTTCCCGCGCTGTACCGCAACAGCCTGATCGTGGGCTACCACGGGTACCGGGCCCACGGCCACCGGCTGGTGGCCTTGCTGCCGGACGCACAAGGCGCGCCGCTGGGCCAGGCCATCGACTTGATCAAGGGCTGGAACAGCAAGCCGGGGCAGGGCATGGGGGCGCCGGTGGACGTCAAGCAGGGGCCGGACGGCAATATCTACCTGGTGGAAGACCGCACCGGGCGCGTGGTGCGGCTGCAGTACGATGCGCAATGACCATATGAATCGTATATAATCCATATATTGATCATATACGAGGTAACCTATGGGCATCGTCAACATCGACCAGGAGCTGCACGACCAGCTGCGCAAGGCCAGCACCGTCGGCTGCCGTTCCATCAACGCGCAAGCGACGTTCTGGATCAAGATCGGCATGCTGGCCGAAATGAATCCCACGCTCACGTACAGCGAGATCGTGGCGCGTGAACTGCGCTCCGCCGGTGTCGAGGCGCAGGTGTTCCGCGAGCTTGCCGCATGACCAAGCGCCCGGAAGAAGTGGCCATCATGGCCGAAGCAGGACGCCTGCTGGCCAGCGTGTTTACCCAGCTGGACCAGCTGCACCTGATCGGCATGTCCACCATGGCCGTCAACGACCTGGTGGAGCGGTTCATCGTCGAGCAACTGCAGGCGCGGCCGGCCAGCAAGGGCCAATACGATTATGCCTACGCACTGAACTCGTCGCGTAACAGCGTGGTGTGCCACGGCGTGCCGTCCGCTACCGAGTTGCTGCAGGACGGCGACATCGTCAACTTCGACATCACGCTGGAAAAAAGCGGCTACATTGCCGACTCCAGCAAGACCTACCTGGTGGGCGATGTCTCCAGTGCTGCCAAAAAACTGGTGCAGGTGACGTACGAGGCGCTGTGGCACGGCATCCACGCGGTGCGGCCGGGCGCCCGGTTGGGCGACATCGGCCACGCCATTGAGCGCCACGCGCGGCGCCACAACTACACGGTGGTACGCGAATACTGCGGCCACGGCATCGGCCGCGACATGCACGAGGAACCGCAGGTACTGCACTACGGCAAAGCGGGCACCGGCATGGTGCTGCGCGAAGGCATGGTGTTTACCATCGAGCCGATGATCAACCAGGGCAAGCGCGACGTCCATACCGAGGACGACGGCTGGACCGTGGTCACCAGCGACGGCAAACTGTCGGCCCAGTTCGAACACACGGTGGCGGTCACCCGCACCGGGGTGCAGGTACTGACGCTGCGCCCGGAGGAGCGGGCGCGCACATAGCGCTGGAAAAAGTCGTGCACGATAGGCGTGCAACTGCAAGATTGCAAGCCTGCTCGGCTAGAATGGGGACGCTGTATGTGCAGCGATTCATTTTCTTCGAAAGCTCCAATGGCGCGCGCCATCGACCACGATATCCAGGCCGTGCAATCGCTGACGGCAGTGCCCACCATCATGCAGGTGATCGCCCACACGACCGGCTTGCGCTGGATTTGCGTGTCGCGCGTGACGCCCGATGCGTGGACCATGTGTGCCGTGCGCGACGAGCTCAACTTCGGCCTGGCGCCGGGCGATGAAATTGCCATCGCCGATACCTTTTGCGACCAGGTGCGCCGTACCGATACCGGCATCGTGATCGACGAGGTAAGCAACGATCCGTTGTATCACGACCACCCGATTCCGAAAAAATTCGGCTTCGAAAGCTATTTTTCGCTACCGATCTACCGCAAGGACGGCCAGTTTTTCGGCACCCTGTGCGGGCTGGACCCCGGGCGCGCCAGCTTGCGCTCGGCCTCCACGCTGAACACATTGAAATTGTTTGCCGAACTGCTGTCGAGCCAGATCGAGACGGAAAGCGCGCTGGCCGACACCCGGGCCGCGCTGGCGCACGAGCGCGACATCGCCGAACTGCGCGAACAGTTCATCGCCATCCTGGGCCACGACCTGCGCACGCCGCTGTCTTCGATCATGACCGGCGCCCAGGTGATCGACCGCCTGACTAGCGACGAGCGCATCCTGCGCGTGTCGGCCCGCATGACGCGCAGCGGCCAGCGCATTGCCAGCCTGATCGACAGCGTGATGGATTTTGCGCGCAGCAAAATGGACGGCGCGCTGGCCGCCGAGCGCCGCTGGGAAGCCGATCTGCATGGCACGCTGAATCACGTGGTGGCCGAGCTGGCGGGGGCTTACCCGGACCGCCAGATCGAGGCCCGGCTCGCGGTGGACGGCAAGGTGTTTTGCGATCTGCGCCGGATCGGGCAGGTGGCGTCGAACCTAATTCTTAACGCACTGGTGCACGGCAGCGCCGAGGCGCCAGTGGTGGTGGCGGCAACCATCACCGACGGTGCACTGTGCCTGACGGTGAGCAACGCCGGCACGCCGATTCCGGTGGCAGTGATGGACCGGCTGTTCCAGCCGTTCTGGCGTGGCGAGCGCAGCAGCAAAGTCGATGGACTCGGCCTGGGGTTATACATTGCATCGGAAATCGCCCGCGCCCACCAGGGCACCCTGGCCGTCGATTCCACTGCCGCGCGCACCGTGTTTACGTTGACCATACCCTGCGGCACACCGCAGGACTGATCACGGATACTCGAGCTTGGGATACCAGTCGGTGCCGCGTCCGGCCGGGGTGAGGTCGAGGATATTCCACAGTGGCATGGGGTCGGGCGCGCCGCGCGGGTCCTGTCCCGGGTCTTCGGTGCCGCCCATTTCGCCGGCCCAGAAATGGCGCACCGTGCCATCGCCGTCCCTGGTCCAGACGTCGAGCGCCGGCCACTCGCTGCCATCCGGCGCCAGGCCGCGATAGTCGCGCGCGAAATCGTCGCCCACGCACTGGTAAAACCGCAGGTTGCGCCAGCCGCGCTCACGCGCGAACGCCAGCTGGCGCGACACGGGCGAGCGGCCGATCACGGCCACGGCCACGCGCTGTTCGAGGTCGCGCGCCGGGCCGTCGAGGCCGCCGAGCAGCGACGTACACATCGGACACGGCCGTTCGCGCCGGGGACCGTACATCCAGAAGTAGCTGACCAGGGTATCGTGCGGCCCGAACAGATCGGCCAGGCCGATGGTCTTGCCGTCTTGGTCGATGAAGTCGTAGTGCGGGGCCACGCCGCCGGGCGGCAGCGCGCGCCGCAGCGCGGCCACGTGTTCGATCTGGCGCCGCAGCGCGATTTCTTCGGCCAGCAGTGTCTGGCGCGCGGAGCGGTATTGCGCGCTGTCGTTCGGGTATGGCTGGCTGTTGGCGGCCAGGGCGGCCGCCGGCGTCAAAGTGGTCATGATGCCCTCCCTGCAATCGGAATGCCGATTACAGACCTGCATCCCGGCGCGGTCTATGCGTTACCGTACATAAGGGGCAGCGTGAGGCGCATGTAGGCGCCGCCGCTGTCACGGTTGCCCACGTCGAGCGTGGCGCCGATCTGCGCCGCGCGTTCGCGCATGCCCACTAGGCCCCAGCGGCCGTTTTCGCCACGCGCCAGCGCAGCGGCCGGGATGCCCCGGCCGTTGTCGCTCACCAGCAGGGTCAGGCCGCGGGCGTCGAACACCAGGTCCAGCTCGATCTCGGTGGCGTCGGCATGGCGGAAGGCGTTGCAGATCGCTTCGCGGCCGATGGCAAATACTTCGTCCTTGACCAGCGGCGCCAGCGTGCGCGGCGTGCCACGGGTTTGCATCCGGAAGCCCGGCGGCAGGCCGGCTGCCAGCCTTTCGCCGTAACGCTGCAGCGCGGCGGCCAGCGGTTCGTCGGCGCGCGCCGACGAGCGTAATCCCATTACTTCGTCGCGGCCTTCGATCATCGCTTTTTCGATATAGCCGATGCCGCGCTCCATCGCCGCGCGGGCCGGCAGCGACGGCGGTATCTGCGCCATCGCCGTGTGCATCATCAGCACCGTCCCTTGCGCCTCTTGCAGGAAGGTGTCGTGCAGGGCGCGGGCAATGCGTTCGCGTTCGTGCAGGCGTTCCATGTGGCGGGCCTCGATCAGGCGCGCCACCTGCGCCACGCGCCAGCGCCATGCCAGCACCACCGCTGCCAGCAGCGCCAGCGCACACAGCGCCTTGAACCACAGGCTTTCCAGGAAGGTGGGCGGGATCGCGATGTCGAGCGTGGCGCCGGCCGTGTTCCACACGCCGTCGCGGTTGGCGGCAATCACCTGGAAGCGGTAGTCGCCCGGCGTCAGATTGGTATAGAACGCTTCGCGCCGCTCGCCCGCGTCCTGCCAGCCATCGTCCACGCCTTGCAGGCGGTAGCGAAAGCGCAGGCGCTCGGGCACCGACAGCCCCGGCGCGGTAAAGGTCAGGTGCAGATTGTTGGTGCCGGTGGGCAGTTGCACTGCGGCGGCCAGGTTGCGCGCCTTGCCGTCGCTGGCCAGGCCCGAGATGTCCACCGTGGGCGGCAGGGCGTCGTGGCGGATGGTGGCCGGGTTGATCAGCATGGCGCCGCCGGTGCTCGACACCCACAGCCGGCCGTCGGTGGCCTCCACGATCGAGGGGAACGGGCCGGTGGGCTGGACGTTGCCGCCCAGGCCTTCCTCGCTGCCCAGCAGTTCGTACTGGACCCTGGCGCCGGTGCGTTCGAATGCCTGGACCTGGTCGGCGGCGATCCGCAGCACACCGTCGTGGCCGCGCAGCCACAGGTCGCCGGCGCCGGTGGACAGCATGCCGCTGATGCCGCGCAGTTCGCGCCCGTCGGCGGCGTGCAGCGCGACGAACCGCTGGCCGTCGTAACGCGCCACGCCCTGTTCGCCCGCCACCCACAGCTGGCCGCGGCGTTCGACGATGCACAGCACGTTGCCGAGGCGCAGACCATCGGCGGCATCGAACACGCGTATCGTCCCTCGCGCGACGAGCGCGATGCGGTTGCCCTGGTAGCCGATCCACAACCGGTCCCTGGCGTCGGCCAGCAGCGCCATGACGCGCGCCTGCGGCAACCCCTGGTACGGAACGTCCCAACTGCCGGTGCCGGGGCGGTAACGGTGCACCGGCTGGTTCAAAAATGCCGCCCACAGCGCACCGCTGCCGTCTTCGGTCAGCGCTGTGACCAGCGCATCGTCTTGGCGCGGCAGCGCGGGTGGCGCGATCAGCGCCTGCGGCGTGTCGGCGCGCCAGAGGCCAAGTTTGCCGGCCAGCCACAGGCGACCATCGCGGCTGCGCGCCGAACGCCAGAAGCCGCGGCCGGTGGTCTCCAGGCGGTCGCCGTGGCGGTCGGTAAGCCAGGTTTGGCGGCCATCGCTGAGCCATACACGGCCATCGGCAGCGGCGGCCAACCTCGGCGTGACGACTGCCGGCGCGGGCAGCGGCGTCACGCGGTTGGGGCGGAACTGGTCGAGACCGGACACGGTGCCGATCCAGATATTGCCGTCGCGGTCTTCGTACCACGTCTGCGGGTTCATGCCGGACAGGCCGCGATCGTGGGCCAGTTGCTGGCGCGGGTCGCCGACACTCCCCAACTGGCTGCCGGCTGCGCGTTCGACGTGGGTTTCGCTGAGCAGCCACATGGCGCCGGCGCGGTCGAACCACATGCCGCTGCCGGGCAGTTCCGGTTTCGGCGCAGCGGCCACGAAGCTGGTGGACAAGCGGTAATTGGCGTTGGAACCGTTTGACACCCATACCGTGCCGTCCGGGGCGGCGGCCAGCGAGGCCAGGTCGAGGTTGGCCGGACTGGCGAGCCGGTAGCGCGGCTCGCCGGCGCGGCGATAAAACACCTTGCGCGAACTCGATACCCACTGGGTGCCGGCGCGGTCGTACAGCACCTGCCAGATGGTGGCGTCGGGCGTGAAGCCGTCGGCGGCGCCCATGCTTACCCAGCGGTCGGTTTTGCTGTCGAGCCAGGCCAGGCCGCGGGCCGTGGTGGCCCAGACCACGCCGTCGGGCGCCACCGTGAAACTGTGCGTGGCGCCGGCCGGAAAACCGTGTTCGGGGCCGTAGTGGCGCGCCGTGCCATTGATAAACGCGCTGGCGCCGCCGAAGCGGTAACCGACCCACAGCGTGCCGTCGGGCGCTGTATGCAGCGGCAGCACGATGGACGAACGCAGCGCGTTGCCGTCGATCGCGTCGTGGCGGTCGAAGCGCACGCCATCGAAGCGATACAGGCCGGTGGGGGTGGAGAGCCACAGCCAGCCGTCGTGGGTCTGGGTGATGGCCTGGATTTGCGCCGGCGCGCCCTGCGCGGCGGTCCAGGCGCGGTGCGAGTACAGGTCCAGCAGACGCGGCGCGATGCCGGCGCCGGCCGGCGCGCTTGCCGTGGCCAGCATCAGCAAGCAGGTAACGGTGGACAACCAACTTGCAATGAATTTCATGCCGCAAGGATACCGTTTTTTTCACCATTTCGCCCATAAAAAAAGCGCCCCGTGCCATACGGGGCGCTTATCGATCGGCGGTTGCTAACGGTGCTTAACCGGTGTTGCGCAAGCCCGCCGCCACGCCATTGATCGACAGGTGGATGCCGCGATGCACACGCTCGTCGGTCTTCGCTTCCGTGGTCAGCGCGCGGTGGCGCTTGATCAGCTCCACCTGCAGGTGATTGAGCGGATCGATGTAGGCGATGCGGTTCTGGATCGAGCGCGCCAGCAGCGGGTTGTTCACCAGCCGCTCGGCGGCGCCGGTAATCTGCTGCAGGATGGTAAGCGTGTTCGCATGTTCTTCGGTGATGCGCTTGAAGATGCGGTCGCGCAGTTCCTTGTCCTGTACCAGCTCGGCGTAGCGCGAGGCAATCGCCAGGTCGGTCTTGGCCAGCACCATGTCCATGTTGGACAGCAGCGTGGCAAAGAACGGCCACTCGCGCGCCATCACCTGCAGCTGCGCCAGTCGCTGCTGCTGTTGGCCTGGGTCGCCGTCGGCCACCCAGGCGCCGATGGCGCTGCCGAAGCCGTACCAGCCCGGCAGCAGCAGGCGGCACTGGCCCCATGAGAAGCCCCATGGAATCGCGCGCAGGTCTTCGATGCGCTTGGTCGACTTGCGCGACGCGGGCCGCGAACCGAGATTGAGCTCGGCGATTTCGGCAATCGGCGTGGCGCTGAAGAAGTAATCGGTAAAGCCCGGGGTGTCGTACACCAGGTGACGGTACGCTTTGTAGGCGCGGTCGGAAATCTCGGCCATCACGGTTTCGAATTCGCGCAGCTGCGCCACGTGGGCCGCTTCTTCCGGCTGCGGCATCAGGCTCGCTTCCAGCGTGGCAGCCACCAGCAGTTCCAGGTTGCGGCGGCCGATGTCCTTGTTGGAGAACTTCGAGGCGATGATTTCGCCCTGTTCCGTCAGGCGGATCTGGCCGTTGACGGTGCCGTGCGGCTGCGCCAGGATCGCCTCGTACGACGGACCGCCGCCGCGACCGACCGTGCCGCCCCGGCCATGGAACAGGCGCAGCTTGACGCCGGCGTTTTCAAACACGGTGACCAGGTGGGTTTCGGCCTTGTACAGCTCCCACGTGGAGGTGAGGAAGCCACCGTCCTTGTTGGAGTCGGAATAGCCGAGCATCACTTCCTGGATCTGGCCCTGCTTGGCGATCAGCGCTTTTACCAGCGGGATGGCCATCACGGCTTCCATGATGCCGGCTGCGCGTTGCAGGTCGGGGATGGTTTCAAACAGCGGAATGACCATCAGGTCCAGTTCCTGTTCCGCCACGCGCAGCAGGCCCATTTCCTTTTGCAGCAGCAGCACTTCCAGCAGGTCGGACACGGTTTCCGTGTGCGAGATGATGTAGTTGCGGATGGCCCGCGCGCCGTAGCGGTGGCGGATGTCGCGCGCGGCGCGCAGCACGCCCAGCTCGGACTGGGTTTCGTCGGAATACGCGATGTACGGCGACGACAGCAGGCGCGCCTGGCCCAGTTCGGCCAGGATCAGGGCGATCTTGGCGTCTTCGTCCAGCGCCGCGTAATTGGCTTCGGCGCCGGCTTTGGCAAACAGCTCGGCCAATACGCGTTCGTGGATGTCGGACGACTGCCGCATGTCGAGCGAGGCGAGGTGGAAGCCGAAGATGTCGGCCGCGCGTTTGAGCGTGGACAGGCGCGGACGCACCAGCACCGCGCCGTGATTGGCTTCGAGCGACTCGACCAGCACCTGCAGGTCGGCCGAGAACTGGGCAGCGTTGGCGTACGGTTCGGCGTGGCCCACTTCCTTGCGCAGGATGTTGGTGGCGCCCAGTGCGCGGGCCGTGCTGGCCAGGCGCGCGTAGATGCCGATCAGGGCGCGGCGGTATGGTTCGTCGGCGCGGTGGTCGGAGGTGTCGGGCGACTGGTCGGCCAGCGCCTGCAACTCGGGCGAGCAGGCGATCATCAGGGTGGAAATCGACAGCTCGGCGCCCAGCGTGTGCGCTTCTTCCAGATAGAAGTCGAGGATGGTGGTGGCCTGGCGCGTGAGGGCGTGCTGCATGGTGCCGCCGTTGACATTGGGGTTGCCATCGCGGTCGCCGCCGATCCAACTGCCCATTTGCACGTATGGTTCGTCGATGGGAGTGGGTTCAGCTTCGCCGTAATGGCTGGCGATGTCGCCTTCGATGTCGTCGTACAACCCTGGCAGTTCGCGCATGAACGTGATGCGGTAGTAGGACAGGGCGTTTTCGATTTCGTCGGCCACCGTCAGCTTGGTGTAGCGCAGCATGCGGGTTTGCCACAGCGTGGCAATGCGTGCGCGCAGCAGGTGCAGGTTGGCAGCTTCTTCCTTCGGTGTGAGCGGCTGGTCGCGTTCGGCCAGCAGGCGGGCGATATCGTGCTCGGCGTCGAGGATCGATTTGCGCTGCACTTCGGTGGGGTGGGCCGTGAGCACGGGCGAAATCAGCGCATCCTGGAAGAAGGTCTGCACGGTCTCGCGTTCGACGCCGGCGGTTTTCAGCTTGCCCAGCGCGTAGCTGACGCTGCCCTTCTGGGCGGCGGAACCGGCCAGCAGGTGGGCGCGGCGGCGGCGGATGTGGTGCTGGTCTTCGGCGATATTGGCCAGGTGCGAGAAGTACGAAAACGCCCGCACGACCGAAATGGTCTGTTCGCGGGTGAGGATCTTCAGCATGCCATCGAGCTCGCGGGCGGCGTCGGTGTCGTCCTCGCGGCGGAAGCGCACGGCGGTCTGGCGGATGGTTTCGACCACGGCAAAGACGTCTTCGCCTTCCTGGTCGCGCAGCACGTCGCCCAGCAGGCGGCCGAGCAGGCGGATGTCTTCCTTCAGCGGCGCGTCCTTGTCGGCGCCCGCTGGTTCAGCGTGTTGTTCGAAATTGTTTTCAGCGTTGTGTTCGTCGATTGCACTAGATTGGTTTGCCATATAGTTATGCCGTAGATATGCCGCAAAGAAATAAAATGTCGGTGCAAAGGCGGGTAGCCCGGTTCTGCAAGAGGGTGAGCATGGTAAAATTTATGATCTTAGACATGCGCGCTTTACTGGTCTGCGCCGGTGAGCGTGAGCGACAGTGAAAGAACTGGTTTTGAAAACATCCGAAGTGGTCCAAACTATCCCATCCAGACTGGTGATCGCCTCGCGCGAAAGCCGGCTCGCCATGTGGCAGGCCGAGTATGTGCGCGAACGCTTGGCATTATTATATCCGCAGTGCGATGTCAAAATTGTCGGAATGACGACGCGTGGCGATCAAATTCTGGATCGCACCCTGTCCAAGGTGGGCGGCAAGGGGCTGTTTGTGAAAGAACTGGAAGTGGCGATGGCCGAAGGCCGCGCCGACCTGGCGGTCCACTGCCTCAAAGACATGCCGATGGAACTGCCCGCCGGCTTCGTGATGGGCGCCGTGCTCGAACGCGAAGATGCGCGTGACGCCTTCGTCTCCAACGACTACGCCACGCTCGACGACCTGCCCGACGGCGCGGTCGTGGGCACCAGCAGCTTGCGCCGGCAGTCGCTGATCGCCGCGCGCTATCCGCACCTGGTGATCAAGCCGCTGCGCGGCAATCTCGATACGCGGCTGGGCAAGCTCGATCGCGGCGAGTACGCGGCCATCATCCTGGCCGCCGCCGGCCTCAAACGCCTGGGCCTCGCCGAGCGCATCCGCTCGGTGCTCGATGCCGATACCAGCCTGCCGGCCCCGGGCCAGGGCACGCTGGCGATTGAAATTCCCGAACGGTCCGATGGCGTGGACCTGGTGGCGCTGCTGGCGCCCCTGCACCACGAAGACAGCGCGCTGGTATCGATCGCCGAGCGTACCGTGTCGCGGGTGTTTGGCGGCAGCTGCCAGGTGCCGCTGGCGTCGTACGCCACCATCGATGGCGACCAGATGCACCTGCGCGCGATGGTGGCCACGCCCGATGGCGCGCGCATGATCAGCGCCGAAGCGCGCGGCCCGGCGGTGGACGCCGCCGTACTGGGCGCGCAAGTGGCCGAGATGCTCGGTGGCCAGGGCGCGGTCGATATCCTGGCTGCCTGCCTGAGCGAAGCAGCGCAAGCGGACGACGATGCCCGTTCGGCAGAACTGGCGGCGGATGCCAAAGCGGAAGCAGGAGTTGACGCTGAAGTCGACGCCCATGCGCCGGCCGCGCCCGGAGCCGGGGCCTGATTGGCGCGCCCGGCGCCCGTTCGCAGCAGGAGCCGTTGATGGCAGGCGCCGTCGTCATTACCCGTCCGCTGGCGCAGGCGCGGCCACTGGCCGCGCGCGTGGCGGCGCTGGGCCGCACGGTGGAAGTGCTGCCGCTGCTCGACATCACGCCGCTGCCGCAACCCACCGAGCTGCTGGCCGCGCTGGCGCGCCTGGGCGCGCCCACGCCGTATTACCAGCTGGTGGCGTTCGTCTCGCCCAACGCCATCGACGCCGCGTTTGCCCATATTAAGAGTGTGCCGCCTGGCGTGACCTGGGCCGTGGTGGGGGAGGGCAGCCGGCTGGCGCTGGCCGCCCATGGCGTCACCGCGGACAATGCGCAGATCGTCAGCCCGTTCGATACCGCCCACAGCGACTCCGAGCACCTGCTGCAAACGCTGGACCTGGCCGCGCTGCGTGGCCAGCCGGCGTTGATCATCCGCGGCGACGGCGGCCGTGAACTGCTGGCCGACGGCCTGCGCGCGGCCGGCGCCGTGGTGGACGTGGTGCCCGCGTACCGGCGCGCGGTGCCGCCTCTCACCGCAGCGCTGGAGGCCACGCTGCGCCGTTTGCTGGCGCACGATAACGACTGGATCATTACCAGTTCCGAAGCGCTGCGCGGCCTGTGCGCCTGGTTCACGGAACTCGATGGGCGTGCGTCCGGCGCCGCGCCGTCGTGTGTTGTAGCGATGCAACAACAGCATTTGATCGTGCCACATGCCCGGATCGCCGAGACTGCGCATAATCTCGGCTTTTCCCGGATCACCCTCACCGGATCAGGCGACGAACGTCTGCTGGCCGCGCTACAATCACGCCTATGAACGATTTGCCTACATTACCCGATCCCGCCGTCTCCGGAGCCACCGGCGCCGAGACCCCGCATGCGTCGTCCAACCCGGCCAAGCCCGCGCTGTCGTCCGAACCCACGCTGCTCGCTTCGCTGCAACAGCCCAAGGTGCTGTTGATCGGCGTGGTGGTGCTGGCCGTGCTGCTGGCCGGGCAAACCTGGTCGTCGCACAACCAGATGCGCAAGCTGCGCCAGGAAATGGCGCTGCGCCTGCAGCAGGGCGATGCGCTCAACGGCGACACCAACAAGCTCGCGCACCTGGTGCAGGAATCGAGTCGGGAACTGCAGGCCAAGGTCACGGTGCTCGAGAGCCGCCAGCAGGAAGCGCAAAGCCAGCAACTGGCGCTGGAACAGCTGTACCAGGATCTGTCCAAGAACCGCGACGAGTGGGCGCTCACCGAGATCGAACAGGTGCTGTCCACTGCCAGCCAGCAGCTGCAACTGGCCGGCAATGTGCCGGGCGCGCTGATCGCGCTGCAAAACGCCGACCGCAGCCTGTCGCGCTCCGACAAGCCGCAATTCATCACGATTCGCCGCGCGATTGCCAAGGACACGGAAAAACTCAAGGCGCTGCCCAATGTCGATTCGGTCGGCGTGGCGCTGCGGCTCGACAACGTCATCGCCCAGATCGACAGCTTGCCCATGCTGTCCGACGACAAGCTGGCACTGCCGGCGGCGCCCGAGAAAAAAGCGCGCGCCAAGCCGGTGCTGGACAAGCATGGCAAGCCGGTTGCCGTGGCGGCGGAGCCGGAGTCGGCGCCGTGGCTGCAATCGCTGCAAGGCGCGTGGACCGGCTGGAGCAGCGAAATGTGGGCCGATGTGCGCCAGTTGATCCGGGTGCGCAGCGTTGCCAACCCCGATGCGCTGATGGTCTCGCCGGCCCAGGCCTACTTCATGCGCGAAAACCTCAAGCTGCGCCTGCTCAATGCGCGCATGGCGCTGTTGTCGCGTAACGAAACCGCGTTCCGCGCCGACCTGATCGCGGCCCAGGATGCGCTGGTCAAGTACTTCGACACCCGCGCCCGCGCCACCCAGGGCGCGCAGGCTTTGCTGCGCCAGGTACAAAGCAGCAATCTGGCGATCGAAATGCCCACCTTGTCCGACAGCCTGAACGCGGTACGCAATTACAAGGCGAAGCCATAGCATGCGGATCTTTCTCTGGATAGTCGCCCTGATGGCCACCGCCATCGGCATCGCCGTGACGGCGCGCTTCAACCCGGGCAACGTGGTGCTGGTCTACGAGCCGCACCGCATCGACATGTCGCTCAATCTGTTCGTGGTGCTGCTGGCCGTGCTGTTCGGCCTGCTGTACCTCGTGATCCGCGCGGTGCGCGCCACCGTCAAGATGCCGCGCAAGGTGGCCGCCTACCGCCAGCAAAAGCGCGAGCGCGATGGCAACAAGGGCTTGCGGGAAGCGCTGAAGGCGCTGTTCGAAGGGCGCTTCGGCCATGCCGAAAAAGCCGCGCTGCGGGCGGCGGAACTGCCGGAAAACGCCGGCGTGGCGGCGCTGATCGGCGCCCGCGCCGCGCACCGCATGCGCCAGAGCGCGCGCCGCGACCAGTGGCTGGCGCGCCTGCACGACGACAACGCGATGAAAACCGCGCGCCTGATGACCGTGACCGAACTGCTGGTGGATGACCACCAGCCCGAGGCGGCGCTGGCGGCCGTGCGCGAACTCAATGCCAGCGGCACCCGGCACATCCACGCGCTGCAGTGGTCGCTCAAGGCCCAGCAGCAGGCCAAGAACTGGCCCGAGGTATTGCGCCTGGTGCGATCGCTCGATAAACACCGCGCGCTGCATCCGGCCCTGTCATCGCGGTTGCGCGAGCTGGCGTACGAAGACCTGCTCACCGATAAAACCCACGATGCCGAATCGCTGCTGCGGGTGTGGTCCACCGTGCCCACGGCCGACCGCATCAAGCCGTATATCGCGTGCCGCGCCGCCACCGCCTTCAATGCGCGCGGCCTGCACGACGAAGCGCGGCTGGTGGCCGAGGAATCGCTTGCTGCCGACTGGGATGACCGCGTGGTGCGCGCTTACCGCGAAGCGGCGGCGCCAGCCGGGTCGAGCGCGCTGCTCACCCAGATCGAACATTGCGAACGCTGGCTGCACACGCGCCCCACCGACGCCGAACTGGCGCTCACACTGGGCTCGTTATGCCTGAAGCAAAAGCTGTGGGGCAAGGCGCAACGCCACCTGGAGCAGGCGCTGTCCGATGCCGCCGACCCGCGCATGGTGCGCGAGTCGCACCTGAAGCTGGCGCAGTTGCACGAAGCGCTGCAGCAGCCGGAGGAAGCGGCCAGTCATTACCGGCAGTGCGCGCTGGCGACGATACTTTGATGGTCATTGGATTCCCGCCTGCGCGGGAATGACGGCTTGAAAGCCAGCGGCTGGCGATTTTTCCACCGGCCTTTGATTCGTCATTCCCGCGCAAGCGGGTATCCAATTTGCCGGTTGACGTTAAACCTTAAAACTTGTAGCTGGCAGTAACGACCGCGTTGCGGGGATCCCCGTACACGCCCGTGCCGTACGATCCCAGGCCCGGCATATAGGTTTTATCGAACACGTTGTTGACGTTGACCGCCACGCTGGTGCGCGGGTTGACCTGGTAACGCGCCATCAACCCGACCAGCGCATACCCGGCCTGGTTGGCGCGCCATTGGCGGTCATCGGCCGTTTCATAATACGTGTCGCTCTGAACCGCCAGCGAACCGCCCACCGTGAAGACCGGCGACACCTGGTAGGCGGTGCTCAGCTTGAACAGGTGCTTGGGCTGGTTGGTATTGACCGCGCTGGTCGTTACGTCGGGCTGCGCCGGCACCCGCGAGCGGCGGAACGTGTAGCCACCGGCGATATTCCACGCCGGGGTGACCTGTCCCGAGACTTCCAGCTCCACGCCCTTGCTGGTGATGCCGTCGACCGGCCGGTAAATCTCGTTGCCGGTGGTGTCGTTCACGCCCACGTACTGCGCCGCGTTCTGCTGCTCGATCTTGAACAGCGCCAAGCTGGCGGTGAGGCACTGGTCGAAGAACTCGCCCTTGACGCCAGCCTCCGCGCTCTTGCCGGTGAGCGGCGCCAGAGGGCTGTCCGCGGCATCCTTGTAATAGGTTTGCGGCAGGAAGATGTCGGTGTAGCTGGCATACAGCGACCACGACCGATCGAGATCGAACACCACGCCTGCGTACGGCACCACCTTGGCGGTGATGCGCAAGTCGTCGGAGACTTCCACGCTGCCCGCCGGCGTGCGCGACGCGTCGTACAACTTGTACCAGCTGGCGCGCGCGCCGAGAATCACGGACAGTGCGTCGGTCGGATGCAGGCGCGTAGCCAGCGACAGTCCCTGTTCGGTGATCCTGGTGGCGCGGTCGGCGTTCTTGGGGTACGCGGCCGGGCGCGCCAGCTCACCGTCCCACTGCAGGAAATCGGGCACGGTGATGAAGCGGGTGGCGTGCAGTTGCGCATCCTTGTCCTGGCGCGAATAGCCGGCGCCGAGCATCAGTTCGTGCCGGCGGCCGAGCAGCGTGTAGCCGCCGCTCAGCGCCAGGTTCACCGCGTCGGTGGTGGCCTGGCTGGGCAGATAGCCGGCCAGCAGGCGAATGCCGGCCCCCGTTTGCGCATCGACCGCGCCGTTGTAGGCGGAGCCGAATTCCACTTCCTTCGATTGCTTCAGGTGGCTGACCGCCAGGTCCAGCTTCCAGTCGTCGGCGAACGCATGCTTGAGCGAGGCGAACGTGTTGGCGCTGTTGTTGTCCCAGTACGACCAGCGCGCGGCCGGGTTCAGCGAGCGGCGGAAATGGGTTTGCGTGCCGTCGCTGTAAAACAGCGGCAGGTGGCCGAACGTGGCGCCGTCCGCGCGCGAACGCATGTAGTCGATGCCGGCGGTGAGCAGCGTTCGCGGCCCGAGGTCCGCTTCGATGATGGCGTAGGCGTTGCGGGTGTCGCGCTGGTAGTAGTCGATGTACGAGTCGGCGTTTTGCGCCGCCAGCATCACGCGCCCGCGCACGCTGCCGCTGGCGTTGAGCGGGCCGCCCACGTCGGCCACGCCGCGATAGCGGCTCCACGATCCGGCGCTGGCGCTGATCGACCCGGCAAATTCGCCCGTGGGCCGCTTGCGCACCAGGTTGATGGTGGCCGACGGATTGCCGGCGCCGGTCAGCAGGCCGGCGGCGCCGCGCACCACTTCCACATGGTCGTAGATGGCGCTGTCGCCAATTGCGGTCGTGTACTGGTTGGAGCTGTCGAGGGTATTCGGCACGCCGTCGAACTGAAAGTTCTCGATGGTGTAGCCGCGCGCATAAAACGTGGCGCGCTCGCTGTCGTTGCGGCCCACGGTCACGCCCACTGCTTTTTCCAGGATGTCGGGTACGGTAACCAGGGCCTGGTCGTCCATCTGCTGGCGCGTGATCACGCTGACCGATTGCGGCGTTTCGCGTGCCGACAGGCCCAGGCGGGTGGCGGTGCTCATGATGCGCATGCCATAGGCGCCGGTGCCTTCGGTGACGTCGGGCTGGGCCTGGGCCGAGACGCTGATGGTGTCCAGGGTCTGGGCGATGCCGCTGGGCGCGGCGGCGATTTTGCGCACCGAGTAGCTGCGATCGCCCTGGGGCACCACTTCCAGGCCGCTGCCTGCCAGCAGTGCGGCAAAGCCGGACGCCGGCGTGTGTGCGCCCTGCAAGCCGGGCGAGGTGTGGCCGGCGGCCAGCGCGGGATCGAACGACAGCGCCACGCCGGCGGCAGCGGCAAACTGGTTCAGCGTCGACGCCAGCGGGCCGCCGGCGATCTGGTAGTTGCGGGGCGCTTCTGCCGGGGCGGCAAGGGCGAACGGAATGGCAAGTGCGAGCGCCAGGGGTGTCATGCGGTGGTTGAACATATGGCCTTTATTAAAATGGACAGTAAGGGGGGCTCCTGTTCTGTAGGCCGGATGAGACGCAAAAAGTGGAAAAATAATTTATGCCCCCCCGTACTGCCAGGGCCCGGGTCGGACCCCACGTGGCCAGGCATGCAGCATGCGTTACGGTGACAGCGGGGCAGGGCTACCGAGCCCCCAGCGTGACCCAGTAGCGCGTGACGCTGCGCTGGCGCAGCGGGAAGGTGCGGGTGAGCAGGGCCAGCGCGCGGTCGGTATCGGCCAGCGGGAACACGCCTGAAATGCGCAGCCTGGCCACGGACGCATCGCAACCGAGGCGGCCGTGGCGATAGCGTGACAGCTCGGCCAGCACCTCGGCCAGGCTGCGGTCGTTCACCAGCAGGCTGCCCGAGCGCCATTGGCCTGCGTTGTCGGTCGCCGGCTGCGGCGGCGCGATGGCGGTGGCGGAAAAGCGCGCTTGCTGGCCGGCGCGCAGCAGCACCGGGTGCGCCTGGCTGGCGCCATCGCTGCGCAAGGCTACTGCGTGGTCGAGCACCGCCACCTCGGTATGGTCATCGAACTGGCGTACCGTGAAGCGGGTGCCCAGCGCGGTCACGCTGCCCTGCGCAGTCTGCACGATGAACGGGCGCGGATCGGCGGTGTCCGGGACGTCCTGCGGCCGGCGCATGTGCGCAGTTTCGATCAAAATCTCGCCCGCCCACAGCCGCACCAGCCGTTCGGTGCCGGTAAAACGTACCTCCGCCGCGCTGCCGGTGTTAAGGACCAGCAGCGAGCCGTCGGCCAGCGGCACTTCGCGCTGCTGGCCGATGCCCGTGCGGTACTGGGCCAGCAGCGGCCGGGCGAAGCCCTGTTCGCCGGTGCCGCGCCAGGCGACATAGCCAAGCGTGCCGGTGGAGGCCAGCAAGGCCATGCCGCGCAGTGCGTGGCGCCGGCTGCGCGCCGCAGCCGTCATGCGCAGCGTGGGCGCAGCGATATTGGCGGGCACCTGGTGCAGCACCGCCCGCAGCGCTTCGATGCGCAGCCACGCCTGCTGGTGATCGGGATGCTGGTCATGCCAGTGGCGCCAGCGTTCGCATTCGGCGTCGGTGGCGCTGCCCGAGCACAGGCGCGCGTACCACGCCACCGCCTCCTTGCGGACCGTGGCGGCGTCGCGCGGCGCCGGTTCTTGCAGTTGCGGGTAAGGGAGCGGGGCGTTCATGGGGCCAGCAACAGGCAGTGTTCGATGGCCTTGCACATGTAGTTACCGACGGTGCGCTTGGTAACCCGCAGTTCCGCCGCGATCTGGTCGTAGGTCAGGCCGTCGAGCTGCGACAGCAGGAACGCTTGCCGCACCTGCGGCTTGAGGCCGTCGAGCATGGTGTCGATGGCCACCAGCGCCTCGAGCAGGATGGCGCGCGTTTCCGGCGACGGTTGATGGACGTCCGGCAGCGCAGCGAGTGCGTCGAGGTACGCGCGCTCGACCTCCTTGCGGCGGAAAAAGTCGGCCATCAGGCCGCGCGCGATGGTGCCCAGGTAGGCGCGCGGCGTGCGCACGGCGGGCTGCGGCGCCTGCCCGGCCGGGATGCCGCGTGCCAGCACCCGCACGAACGTATCGTGCGCCAGGTCGGCGGCGTCGCCCGCATTACCCATTTTGCGCCGCAACCAGTCGTGCAGCCAACTGTGATGGTCGCTGTACAGGGTGGTGATGGCGCGGTCGTCGCGTAGGGTGAAGGGAGGCACGGTAGGGACTCGTGGGGTGAATTTCAAATAGTAATAATTCTCATTCATCATACCACCACTGTCGTATCGCGCCAAGGCCGCACCTGCGCACCGGTGGTGCGCTGCACAAGCAAGCTGTACTTCGCTATAATTGCGGCATTCATCAATTGCCCATTTGTCAGCATCACTTACAAGGAAAACCCATGAGCTTGAACAAAGTGCCTTCGGGCCGCGATGTGCCTAACGACTTCAACGTGATCATCGAAATTCCGATGAACGCCGATCCGATCAAGTATGAAGTGGACAAGGATTCGGGCGCAATCTTCGTGGACCGTTTCATGGGCACCGCCATGCACTACCCGTGCAACTACGGCTACGTGCCGAACACGCTGTCGGACGACGGCGACCCGGTGGACGTGCTGGTGATTACCCCGTTCCCGCTGATTCCCGGCGTGGTGGTGCGTTGCCGTCCGATCGGCGTGCTGAAAATGACCGACGAATCCGGTGAAGACGCCAAGGTGCTGGCCGTGCCGGTCGACAAAGTTCTGTCGATCTACAGCCACTGGCAAAAACCGGAAGACTTGAACGAACTGCGCCTGCGCCAGATCCAGCACTTCTTCGAGCATTACAAGGACCTGGAAAAAGGCAAATGGGTCAAGATCGACGGCTGGTACGGCGTGGAAGATGCCAAGCAGGAAATCCTGAACGGCGTGGCGTCGTACAACAAGGAAAACGCCGCAGCGTAATTGCGCTGCGCACGATGAAAAGCCCGGCTGCCTTGCGCAGCCGGGCTTTTTTTGTACCCTGCAGGGCCAAATCCGGGGCCCGACCCCGGCTGGTACGGCAAGCTTATCGCGATGCGCTTGCCGGGGTGGAGGTAAAGGCTAGCTGCGTTCCAGTTCGATTCCGGCGGCGTCGGCTTCCGCCGCTTCGGCCTCGCGCCGCAGGCGCGACATGTATTGCGGCGTGATGCCCAGGTACGAAGCGATCGCCCGTTGCGAGATGCGCGCCTCGAGTCCCGGATATTCTTCGCGGAACGCTGCCAGTCGCTCCTGCGCCGACGTTTCGCCGGTGGCGTACGCGCGCTGGGCGAGGTTGTGCATGCCATGCATGGCCGCCTGCAGGTGGTAGTGCTGCATGACCTCGCTTTGAGCGCGCAATGCGCTGGCGCGGGTCCAGTCAAGCGTAAAACCGTGGATCGTGGTTTCCGCCACCAGGAATTGCACCGCCGGCTGGCCGCTTTCGCTGGCGATCAGGTCGGTGAGCGTGGTGGCCGATTCGCCTTCGCGGTAAAAACGCAAGGTGACCTCGACCCCGTCGCGGTTGAAGAAGCCGCTGCGCGCCACGCCGCTGGCCAGCCAGTGGACCTGGGTCGCCGGCGCTCCGGCCCGCTGCAGGAACTCGCCCTTGCGCACATGGAACGGCTGGGCGATCTGCGCCAGCAGGTTGGTGACATTCGTATACGCTTCCTCGGTCACGCCTAGACGTTTGATCGTGGCGGCTTTGAATCGGTTCCGTTGTTTTATAAAATCTGCATTCATTGTGTTTTGTGCCACGTGTTGTGACAAAACCGTCAACGGGCATAGAGTATAGGCGCGATTGAAAATGCTGTGAAGCAAACTGGTTTCATCCAAGGACAGATAGTTGCTACCGCTAACATTCTACCCTTTTAACGAAATCCTCACATATTTACGTAGGGGTTGCCCTTATAGAAACCCTATTTGAAGGGGACGTGTTCGGCCAGTTCGTCGATGTACTGGTCCATGGCAGCGGTTTCCTGCGCCAGGAAATCAGCGATGGCATCGGCAAAACGGCGGTCTGCCACCCAGTGCGCCGACCACGTGGGGGTGGGCGACAATCCGCGCGACATCTTGTGCACGCCCTGGGCACCGCCTTCGAACCGGCCGATGCCCCGCGCGATGCAGTACTCGATGGCCTGCACATAGCAGGTCTCGAAATGCAGGCCGGAGACAATTTCGGTCGTGCCCCAGTACCTGCCATACATGATGTTGCCGCCCACCAGATTGAGGGCGGTGGCCACCGGTTGCTCGCCGCGCAGCGCCAGCACGATCATCAGGTTGTCCGGCATGTGCGCATGCAAGCGCTCGAAAAACGCCAGGCTCAGATACGGGCGGTTGCCGTGCGCCTGGTAGGTGGACACGTAGCAGCTGTAGAAAAACCGCAGCACGTCCGCCGAAATGGCGGCACCGGCCAGGTGCTCGAAACGGATCCCGGCGTCCAGCACCCGGCGGCGGTCCTGGCGGATTTTCTTGCGCTTGTCCATCTTGAAGCTGGCCAGGAAGGCTTCGAAGTCGCCATAGCCGGGATTTTCCCAGTGAAACTGCACGCCTTCGCGCAGCATGAAACCGGCTGCTGCCAGCGCCTGGCGGTCGCGCTCGTCGGGGAACAGGATGTGCAGCGAGGAGGTTTCCAGCTGGCGCGCCACCTGCAGCACGGCGCGCGCCAGCAGCGCGCGGTCGGCGTCGGTCAAGGCCAGCAGGCGGCTGCCCGTTACCGGGGTGAACGGCACGGCTGCCAGCAGCTTGGGATAATATTCCAGGCCATTGCGGTGAAACGCATCGGCCCACGCGTGGTCGAACACGTATTCGCCCCGGCTGTGGTCCTTGAGGTACAGCGGCATGGCGCCGTGCAGCACGCCGTCGCGGTGCAGCACCAGGTAGCGCGGCGTCCAGCCGGTGCGCGGCGCGGCGGCGCCGGTATCGTGCAGCGCGTGCAAAAATTGCCAGGACAGGGTGGGATTGTCGCCGGCCAGCGCCTGCCACTGGGCAGGGTCCACGCCGTCAAGCGTGTCGATGATGGAAAACTCTGCTTCTGACACACTTCCTCCTGCCAATCTAAGTAGCGGCAAGTCTAGCCTATCTGCCGCGACTGCGTTGGCCGGCGACGTCTGCCGGCTACCGGGCCGGCACGCGGTGCAGTGGGCGGGACCGTGGCGCGCATGCGATAATCGCTTGTTGGCCGTCCGTCTGGCCGTGCCGTTGATCGCCTGCCATGCCCGCAAAAAGACCCTCAGAAAGACCGCCCATGAGCTCTAATTTCCTCAATCTGTACACCCATGATTTTGCCCGCGTGGCCGTTGCTGCGCCCGTATGCCGCATCGGCGACCCCGCGTATAACGCCCGGCAAACCATTTTGCTGGCCGACCAGGCAGCCGGGCAGGGCGCCGCCCTGGTGGCATTCCCCGAACTGGGCCTGGCGGCCTACACCTGCGACGACCTGTTCCACCAGCGCGCGCTGCTCGACGCCTGCCTCGATGCGCTGGCCGAGGTCGTCAACGCCTCGCTGCAATGGAAAATGGCGGTCGTGGTGGGCGTGCCGCTGCGCGTGGAACACCAGCTGTACAACTGCGCCGTGGTCATTGCCAACGGCCAGATCCAGGGCGTGGTGCCCAAGTCGTACCTGCCCAACTACGGCGAGTTTTACGAAGCGCGCCAGTTCAGCAGCGGCGACTACGCGGTGGCGGTCGAGATGGACTTGCTGGGCGAGCGCGTGCAGTTCGGCGCCGGCCTGCTGTTCGAGGTGGCCGATGTGCCGCTGCTCAAATTCCACGTCGAGATCTGCGAAGACGTGTGGGTGCCGGTGCCGCCGTCGTCGTTTGCGGCGCTGGCCGGCGCCACGGTACTGGTCAATTTGTCGGCCTCGAACGCGGTGATCGGCAAGGCCGGTTACCGCAACCAGCTGGTGGGCAACCAGTCGGCGCGCTGCATTGCCGCGTACCTGTACACGTCGGCCGGCGGCGGCGAGTCCACCACCGACATGGCCTGGGACGGCCAGGGCGTCATTTTCGAGAACGGCGAACTGCTGGCCGAATCGAAACGCTTTACCGACGCAGCCACGCTCACGTTTGCCGACATCGACCTGGAACGTCTGTCGCGCGAGCGCATGCGCATGAACACGTACGCGCAGTCGGTGCAGCGCCACGCCGCCGAGGTAAACAAGTTCCGTACCGTGTTTTTCGAACTGGAACTGGCGCGTGACGAACCGCTGGCGCTGCGCCGCTGCGTCGAGCGCTTCCCGTACGTGCCGGCCGATGCCCGCCGCCGCGACGAGCGCTGCAACGAGGTATACCACATCCAGGTGCAGGCGCTGGCGCAGCGGCTCACGTCGTCCGGCATCGAGAAGCTGGTGATCGGCATTTCCGGCGGTCTCGACTCTACCCACGCGTTGCTGGTGTGCGCGCGCGTGATGGACAAGCTGGGCCTGCCGCGTACCAACATCCTGGCGTACACCATGCCCGGCTTTGCCACGGGCGAGCGCACGCTGAAGCAGGCACACGCGCTGATGAAGCTGGTCGGCTGTTCGGCGCAGGAAATCGACATCCGTCCCAGCTGCATCCAGATGCTCAAGGACCTCAACCACCCGTACGCCGAAGGACAGGCGCAGTACGACATCACGTTTGAAAACGTCCAGGCCGGCGAGCGCACCAACCATTTGTTCCGCCTGGCCAACCACCACGGGGCACTGGTGGTCGGTACCGGCGACCTGAGCGAGCTGGCGCTGGGCTGGTGCACGTACGGCGTGGGCGACCACATGTCGCACTACAACGTCAACGCCAGCGTGCCGAAAACGCTGATCTCGCACCTGGTGCGCTGGGTGGCCGAGTCGGGCGTGATCGGCCGCAACGACGCCCAGGTATTGCTCGACATCCTGGCCACCGAAATCAGCCCCGAGCTGGTGCCCGGCACGGCCGAAGGCCAGCCCGAGCAGCGCACCGAGCGCACCATCGGCCCGTACGAGTTGCAGGATTTTAATTTGTACTACGTGCTGCGTTTTGGCTTCGCGCCGTCGAAAGTGGCGTTCCTGTCGCTCAATGCCTGGCACGACAAGACGCTGGGCCGCTGGCCCGAGGGCGATCACGTGGCGCGCAACGAGTACGACCTGGCGGCCATCAAGAAGAACCTAGGCATCTTCCTCGACCGCTTTTTCCGGACCAGCCAGTTCAAGCGCAGCTGCGTGCCCAATGCGCCCAAGGTCGGTTCCGGCGGCTCGCTGTCGCCGCGCGGCGACTGGCGCGCTCCCAGCGATGGCCAAAGCGTGGTGTGGATGGACGAATTACGCGCCATTCCGGTGCACGACTGAAGATTCGTCAGGCCGCTCATAACTCCGGCTGGAAAGTGAGCGGTTGTCGATTACAATAGATCCAACGCTTGTAGTTTGCTGGCTACAGATTTTCGATTTTAGTTATGAGGAGAAGTCATGAAACAGATTACCGCTGTGATCAAGCCATTCAAGCTGGACGAAGTGCGCGAGGCGCTGGCCGAAGTCAATGTGACCGGCCTGACGGTCACCGAGGTCAAGGGTTTTGGCCGCCAGAAGGGCCACACCGAACTGTATCGCGGCGCCGAGTACGTGGTTGATTTCCTGCCGAAAGTGAAAGTGGAAGTCGTGGTCGACGACGGCGTGGCCGAGCAGGTCGTGGACGCCATCATCAAGGCCGCCCGCACCGGCAAGATCGGTGACGGCAAGATCTTCGTGCAAAACGTCGAGCAAGTGATCCGCATCCGCACCGGCGAAACCGGCCCCGACGCCGTTTAAGTTGGTTTGCCGTACCGCCGTGACGCCCGCTGCCGGGCCTCACGGCGCACCAGCCGCAGTTGCTAGCGTCTGGTTTTCCGGCGCCAGCCTATCAGCGCCAACCCTCCCAGCACCATGGCCCACGTTTCCGGCTCCGGCACTGCCAGCACCCGCACGTTATCGAGCGCCGGGGCGCTGAAGCCCGACGTCCGGTTGGCAGCCGCGAACGCATAAAAGCGCACTTCATCGATACCGCCCGCGTCGCTCAGCCCCAGCACCGAAGCGCTGCTGAAATTTCCAGAACCCGTCAAGACGCCATCGAGGTAGGTGGTCCAGTAGCCATGCCGGTTCAGGTAGCCGGAACCGACCGCGAACTCGATGGCCTGGAATGCGCGACCGTCCACCATCTGGATGCTGACATAGGCATTGGTGCCCGCCGTAGCCAGGTAGTTGCCGTCGAAGCCAGGGCTCAGCTCAGCAGGCGCATCGTAGCACTCGACGCCCGCGTAGCCGCAGCCGTTGTTGCTGGACGAACCGCTGGCCAGAAAGCGCAAGCCATCTTCCGCGTAGTTGTTCGACAGCGCGGTATTGCCATCGAAGTTGGCAGCGTGGTTGTAGCCGGCAATGGTGGAACCGTTGCCGGTGGTGGCGGTGACCGCTGCTGCGGCGCCGGTGCCGCAGCAGGCCAGCAGCGCGCCGAAGACCAGTGTGGGTAACTTCATGTTAATTCCTTATGGAGTAGGGATCAGGTCGACCGCGTCCCAGGCATAGCCGGGGCTCAGGTACTGGAAACCGCTGGAACCGCTGATGGCGGTGAGCGTGACGGTGTTCTGGCCCACCACCAGTTCGCTGGCCGGGATGTTGAACGACAGCATGGTGTTGTTGCCTCGGTAGGTGCCCACCGTCAAGGTGCGCGTCTTGGGCTGGCTGGGCGCCGCCGGATTGGCCGAGGTCCAGCCGTTGACTGCGATCTTGGGCCGCCCACCCGCGTACCCGACGGTGATGCCGGCGCGCAGCGTGTAAGCCTTGATCTCGCTTTGCTTGAGGTTGAAGCGGATGACCAGGTTGCCATTGACTTCCTTCCACTGGTAAGCGGGGAAGCCGGTGGCGGGCGTGGAGGTGCCGATCACGTAGTCGGGCACGGTCCACGTGGCCATGCGCACATCCTGCGGGTGCATGGTAGTGAGCTTGCTGCCGTTGATGAATTCGTTGGGCGTGCCGTCCCAGTCGCCGATGCGCCACTTGGGCACGACACTGCTCGGGTCACCGGCGATGGTGACGGTGTTGACCGTGGTGACGGCGCCGGCGTTGACGGTGACGGTGCGGGTATCGACCGCCAGCTCGTTCTTGTACACCGTCATGGTGTAGGTGCCTGGAATCATGCCGGCGCTGCTGTAGTAGCCGTTGGACGGGTTGGCGTCGGCATAGTATTGCGCGGTGGCGTTGGCAAAACCCACCGTGTAGGCATAGTTCGGGTCGCGGTTGGCGATGCCCACGCCGGCCACGCCGCCGCGGCCGCTGGCAGGGATGTAGCCGAGCATGCCCATGCCGGCAAACCACGAGGTGTCGGGCGTGCCCGGTGCCGCACCGTCGGTGAACGTCATGGTGTACGTATTGAGGATGCCGGGACGGAATGCTTCGGTCTGCGCCTCGCCGTAATTGATGATGTACGTGATTTCCTGGTTGGTGGCGGTGGCCTGGTTCAGCAGGCTGCGGTAGAACGGCCCGCCCGAGCCCCCCTCGTGGTTGTCACGCACGATCCACAGGCCCACGCCGGGACCGGTGGCGCCGATGTAGCGCCAGTCCTTCAGCCGCATGTTGGAATAATGCTTGGAGCGGGTCTCGCCGTTGGCCATGCCGAACACGTCCCCCGATTCGATCGCGCCGGTGGTGCCGCGCAAGTCCGATGGCACCGGCCCATTGGGCAGCGCGGCAATCGGCACCCGCACGATGAAGCGCGCCAGGCCCAGCGTGCTGGGCTCGGTCGTGAAATAAGTACCCATGTAGATATTCGGGTCGCCCCGGCGGGCCAGGTAGTAATGGGTGAGGTCGCCCGCCTGCACGGTGATCTTGATGGTGTCGGCACCGACCGTGGTGGCCGACACCGCCACTGCCGAGACGTTGTTGTACAGGTAGTCGAAGCCGGAATTGATTTGCGTGCCGCGCGCCTGATCCTGGTACTGCACGCCGTTATAGATCATCGAGGCGATATCGCCGGCCGACTGCGTGCTGACGCCGTTGTCGGTGCGGCGGATCTTGAATACCAGGCCGGCGCCGGTATCGACCGTGTAGAAGTTGGTGTCCTGGGTAAGGCCGAAACTGGCAGTGGCGGCCGCCGTGGTCGTGTCCGCCAGGACGATGGCGCCGGCCAGCTGGCGCGGTGCTGCGCCGCTGGTGCCGCTGGTGCTGCCGGTATCGCCGGTGCCGTTGCCGCCGCAACCGGCGAGCAGGGACAGCGCTGCCGCGCCGGTGAAGGCGCGCAGGGTGTTGGTTTGCATAGGTGTGTCTCCCGTATCGTTTTTAATGAAATTATTTATATTAAATACGGCGCGCCGGCACGCTGAGCACATAGTCTTGCGTTGCCGGAAGCTGGTCAACAGCCTGCAGGCGATAATTGTTAATAAATCACTTTTCTGATTGATGGCGTAAACGACAACCTGCAAGATAGGGGGGGCGGCTCGCAGAGGATGCTCACGCCTGGGCTTGCGTGTCATCGCCCCTGCCACGACGGAGAGGAGTGCATGGCAGGGTGCGGATGTCGCCGATCGATTACTTGTGGGATGGAATGCGCAGGTTGAACTTCCAGGTCAGCAGCCGCAGCGCGGTGATGGTGAGCGCGCTCGACCATAAGGCGACGTCGTCGGAGATGTCGGTATATTGCAGGCCGATGTAGAGCCAGCAGCCGAAGAACGCGCAGATTGCGTACGGTTTGCCGTCGCGGAAGACCATCGGCACCTCGTTGCAGACGATGTCGCGCAGCACGCCGCCGAAGATACCGGTAATCACGCCCATCATCGAAGCGATGAACAGCGGCATGCCCGCCGCTTGCGCCTGCGACACGCCGGCCACCGCAAACAGGCCGAGGCCGATGGCGTCGGCAATCACGATCAGCCTTTCGGACAGGATTTGCCGCAGCGTGCGCATCAGCGGCGACGCGATCAGCGCCAGCACGAAGATCAGGATCGCGTATTCCTGGTGCATGACCCAGAACAGCGGCCGGCGGTCGAGCAGGATGTCGCGCAAGGTACCGCCGCCAAACGCGGTTATGAACGCCACCGTGAACACGCCCACGAGATCCATGCGCTTGCGGCGTGCCTCCACGAAGCCGGAAAACGCCCCCACCAGGATGGCCACGATCTCGATGACGGTAACCAGGGAGACGTGGACGGGAACGTGATTCATGGAGGGAATCGTGGCGGCAAAGTTGTAATGTTCATCAGGTTAACATGGCGGCTACCTGACGTGTAACTTAGTTGCCACGCTGACATATCTTGATATCAGAATCCCTGATGGGTCTGATCAGTGAGGGCTATTAGACTTATTTCATTAGTGAAGGCATGATCTTAGTTCAGATCAACGACAACGTTTGCGAGTTTTTCACCCATGTCCGCATTATTTACACCCTTCAGTCTCAAAGACGTCACCCTGCGCAACCGCATCGCGGTCCCGCCCATGTGCCAGTACAGCGCCACCGACGGTCTCACCAACGACTGGCACCAGGTGCATTACCCGGCCATCGCCCGCGGCGGCGCCGGCCTGGTGATCGTGGAAGCGACCGCTGTTGCGCCCGAAGGCCGTATCACGCCCGGTTGCCTGGGCTTGTGGAATGACGCCCAAGCCACCGGCCTGGCCACGATTGCCGCCGGCATCAAGGCCGCCGGCGCCGTGCCCGGCATCCAGCTGGCCCACGCCGGTCGCAAGGCCAGCGCCAACAAGCCGTGGGAAGGCGACGACCACATCGCTGCTGGCGACGCGCGCGGCTGGGAGACCATTGCGCCATCGGCGGTAGCGTTCGGCGCCAACCTGCCGCAAGTGCCCCAAGCGATGACGCTGGACGATATCGCGCGGGTAAAAGCCGATTACGTGGCAGCGGCCAGGCGTGCGGTGGAGGCCGGCTTCCAGTGGCTGGAGCTGCACTTTGCCCACGGCTACCTGGCGCAAAGTTTCTTCAATGTCGATGCTAACCAGCGCGACGATGGCTACGGCGGCAACTACGCCGGCCGCAGCCGCTTCATGCTGGAAACCCTGGCGGCCGTGCGTGAAGTCTGGCCCGAGAACCTGCCGCTGACGGCGCGTTTCGGCGTGATCGAGTACGACGGCCGTGACGAGCAGACGCTGGCAGAGTCCATCGATGTCACGCGCGCCATGCGCGCAGGCGGTCTCGATCTGCTGAACGTGAGCGTGGGCTTCTCGACCCCGAATGTGAATATTCCATGGGGCTCGGCGTTCCTGGCGCCGGTGGCCGAACGCGTGCGCCGCGAGGCCGGCTTGCCGGTGGCGTCGTCATGGGGGATCGATGTGTCGGACGTGGCCAACCGCGTGGTGACCGACCAGCAGATGGACCTGGTGATGATCGGCCGCGCCTTCCTGGCCAATCCGCATTACGCGTACCAGATGGCGGCCGAGCTGAAGCAAGAGCGGCCAACCTGGATCTTGCCGGCGCCGTATGCGCACTGGCTGGAGAAATACCGCCGCGGCTAATGACTTCCGGGGCAGGGAGTCGTCATACCCGCGAAGGCGGGTATCCAATCTGGTTCTGATGCGTTGGATTACAGTTTGACCTGCGGCTAGCGCGCAAACTGGATTCCCGCCTGCGCGGGAATGACGGATCAGCCGCTATCCGCTATCCGCTACCTGCTACGGCTTAACGCTCGGGCCGCAGCGCGGCCCGCAGCAGCACCATCAGGGCGCCTTCGCCACCCTCGGACGAGCGGGCCTGGCAGAATGCCACCACTTCTTCTTTTTGCACCAGCCAGCTGTGCACCATCGATTTCAGTACCGGCTCCTGGCCGCGCGAACCGAAACCGCGGCCATGGATCACGCACACGCAGCGGTGGTTGCGCATGCTCGAGCGGCGTAAAAAATCACCGATGGCGTCGCGCGCGGTGTCGCGCCGCATGCCGTGCAGATCGAGCTCGTCCTGCACCGGCCAGTGGCCCTTGCGCAGCTTTTTCACCACGTCGGGACCAACGCCGGGCGCGGCGTAATTGAGCGCCGGGTCTTCTTCGAGGTAATGGTCGACTTCAAACAGGTCCGACAGCGACTCGCGCAGCACAGCCGCATCGTCCTCGGCCTGGCTCAGCTTGCGCTTGACGGGTGCGGCCACCGCAGCTGTTTTGGGCAGTTGCGGCACATGGCGGTTCGCTTCCGGCAGGCGCTTGACGCCGCCCAGCGCCGACTGGAAGATATTCGCTTCCACCACCTGCACTTTTTCCCGCTTGACGCGCTCCGCCTCGGCGGCGGCGCGCGCCTCGGTCTGCTCCCTGAGCTGCTTGCTCAGCGATTTCAGTTCCGAGAAGTCTTTCATTGCTGCTTACTCCTGCGCTTCGAGGTAGCGCTGGGCGTCGAGCGCAGCCATGCAACCGGTGCCGGCGCTGGTGATCGCCTGGCGGTAGATATGGTCTTGCACGTCGCCGGCAGCAAACACGCCTGGCGCGCTGGTGGCAGTGGCCATGCCGTCGGTGCCGGAACGGGTCTTGATGTAGCCGTTGTGCATGTCCAGCTGGCCTTCGAAAATGCCGGTGTTGGGCTTGTGGCCGATGGCCACGAACAGGCCGTGCACCGAAATTTCCGAGACGGCGCCGTCGTCGGTCGACTGCAGCTTGAGACCAGTGACGCCGCCTTCGTTACCGAGTACTTCCTGCAAGGTGTGGTTGTACTTGATTTCGACCTTGCCTTCGGCAACCTTGGCGTTCAGGCGGTCGATCAGGATCGCTTCGGCGCGGAACTTGTCGCGGCGGTGGATCAGCGTGACTTTGTTGGCAATGTTCGACAGGTACAGCGCTTCCTCGACGGCAGTATTGCCGCCGCCGATCACGGCCACTTCCTGGTTGCGGTAGAAGAACCCGTCGCAGGTGGCGCAGGCGGACACGCCACGGCCCATGAATGCCTCTTCGGTTGGCAGACCGAGGTACTGGGCCGATGCGCCGGTGGCGATGATCAGGGTGTCGCACGTGTATTCATGGCTGTCGCCAAGCAGGCGGATCGGCTTTTCCGACAGGAACGTGGTGTGGATGTGGTCGAACACGATCTCGGTCTTGAAACGCTCGGCGTGTTGCAGCAGGCGCTGCATCAGGTCCGGGCCTTGCACACCCATCGGGTCGCCGGGCCAGTTTTCCACGTCGGTGGTGGTCATCAGCTGGCCGCCTTGCTCCACGCCGGTGACCAGCATCGGGTTCAGGTTGGCGCGGGCAGCGTAGACGGCGGCGCTGTAGCCGGCAGGGCCGGAGCCGAGGATCAAAACGCGGGCGTGTTTAGCAGTGGTCATGGCGGGCTTCTTCGTAGGTGTTGGATAGGTGTTTAACTATTCCGAGTTGGGGGCATCTGCGGTGGAGGCAAGGGCAGGGAGCTATTGCATTCACGCAGGCAATGCAAGATTATAGAGCAAGGCGCAGAACAGCATGAATCGTCGGGGCGGTTATGGGCCGGATGCCTTAGAATAGCTGCCTGTGAATCTTTCCTGTGCGATAACGTTGCAACACCCTACCACCTATGAGCAGTAAAAAAGTCCAGGAACGCTCCTCCAAGGCCGGCGCCAGCGCCGCTGTCGGCGTGGGCGCCACCGCCAACGGCTACAAGCGTACGCCCACCGAGCGCCAGCCCCTGCCCAATCGCCTGGTGCGCCTGTTGTCCGAAGCGCGCTGGCTGGCGCTGGCCGTGCTCGGCCTGTATTTCATCATGATCCTGGCCAGCTACAACAAGCTCGACCCCGGCTGGTCGCACGAGACGCTGGTACCGAAGGTGACCAACCTCGGCGGCCGTGCCGGCGCCTGGCTGTCCGACCTGCTGTTGTATATCTTCGGCCTCTCGGCCTGGTGGTGGGCGTTTTGCGTGCTGCGCTTCGTGTGGCAGGGATATCGCAGCCTGACCCAAAAATTCATTGCCACCAAGCCGGCCGAACCCGAGCATGCGCAGGAACCGCTGATCCGCGGCATCGGCTTCGTGCTGCTGTTTGCGGGCAGCGTGGGCCTCGAGTACTTGCGCCTGAGCTCGATCACGCGCCACGCGCAATTGCCGCGCGTGTCCGGCGGCGTGCTGGGGGAGCTGATTGGCCACTCGGCCCACGTGGCGTTCGGCTTTACCGGCGCCACCTTGCTGCTGCTGCTGCTGTTCGGCCTGGGCTTCTCGCTGTTCTTCCAGGTGTCGTGGCTGGCGCTGGCCGAGAAGATCGGCTTTGCCCTCGAGTCGGGCGTCACCTGGTTCATCCAGCGCTACCAGTACCGCGAAGACCGCCGCCAGGGCGAAGTGGCTGCCGTCAAGCGCGAGGAAACCGTGGTCATCGAGCGCGCCAAGCACGTGGAAAAACATCCGGCCGCCGCGCCGATCGTCAAGATCGAGCCGCAAGTGGTCACTGTCGTGAAATCCGAACGGGTGGAAAAAGAGCGCCAGGCCAGCCTGTTCCAGGATCTGAACGGCAACCCGCAGCTGCCCACCTTGTCGCTGCTCGACGAAGCGCCCGAGGTGCAGGAAACCGTGGCGGTCGAAACGCTGGAATTTACCAGCCGCCTGATCGAGAAAAAACTGTCGGACTTCGGCGTCGAAGCGAAAGTGGTGGCCGCGTACCCGGGCCCGGTGGTCACGCGCTACGAAATAGAACCGGCTACCGGCGTCAAGGGCAGCCAGATCGTGGGCCTGGCGCGCGACCTGGCGCGGTCGCTGTCGCTGACCTCGATCCGGGTGGTCGAGACCATTCCCGGCAAAAACTTCATGGCGCTGGAGCTGCCCAACGCCAAGCGCCAGATCGTGCGCTTGAGTGAAATCGTCGGCTCCAAGGTGTACAACGACAACCCGTCACCGCTCACCGTAGCGCTGGGCAAGGACATCGCCGGCAAGGCCGTGGTGGCCGACCTGGCCAAGATGCCGCACTTACTGGTGGCCGGTACCACCGGCTCCGGTAAATCGGTGGGGATTAATGCCACCATCCTGTCGCTGCTGTACAAGTCCGACCCGGCCGATGTGCGCATGATCCTGATCGATCCGAAGATGCTGGAAATGTCGGTGTACGAAGGCATCCCGCACCTGCTGGCGCCGGTCGTTACCGACATGCGCCAGGCCGGCCACGCGCTGAACTGGGCCGTGAACGAGATGGAACGCCGCTACAAGCTGATGTCCAAGCTTGGCGTGCGGAATCTGGCCGGCTACAACGCCAAGATTGCGGAAGCGAAGAAGCGCGAGGAACACATTCCGAATCCGTTCAGCCTGACGCCCGACTCGCCGGAACCGCTGGAAAAACTGCCCACCATCGTCATCATCATCGACGAGCTGGCCGACCTGATGATGGTCGTCGGCAAGAAGGTGGAAGAGTTGATCGCGCGGATCGCGCAAAAGGCACGGGCGGCCGGCCTGCACTTGATTTTGGCTACCCAGCGCCCATCTGTCGACGTGATTACCGGTCTGATCAAGGCCAATATTCCCACCCGGATCGCGTTCCAGGTCTCGTCCAAGATCGACTCGCGCACCATTCTCGACCAGATGGGCGCGGAAACCCTGCTTGGCATGGGCGATATGCTGTACATGCCGCCTGGCACCGGTTTGCCGGTGCGCGTGCACGGCGCTTTCGTGTCCGATGAAGAGGTGCACCGCGTGGTGGCGCACCTGAAAACTACAGGCGAGCCGAACTACATCGACGGCATCCTCGAAGGCGGCACGCTGGAAGGCGAGGGCGGTGCGGAAGGTGGTGCTGCGGGCGACGCCGGCGGCGAAGCCGACCCGATGTACGACCAGGCCGTGCAGGTGGTGCTGAAAAATCGCCGGGCGTCGATCTCGCTGGTGCAGCGCCACCTGCGCATCGGCTACAACCGCGCGGCGCGCCTGCTGGAACAAATGGAAAATAGCGGCGTGGTTTCGGCCATGCAATCGAATGGCAACCGCGACATCCTGGTGCCCGCTGCCAGCGCAGAATAAGGAAAACAATATGATGCAGTTGAAAATGCAGTTGTCAAAACCCGCAGCCCTGCTGGCCGTGGCCGGCGCCCTGTTTGCCGGCACGGTCCACGCCAGCGCGCTGGAGCAATTCAAATCGTTCGTGTCGTCCACCAAGGCTGCCAAGGGCGAGTTCACCCAGCGCCAGGTGAAGGGCGCCGACAGCAAGGCCAAGGTGGCGCCGCCATCGAGCGGCACGTTCCTGTTCGCCCGTCCCGGCAAGTTCATCTGGACCTACGTGAAGCCGTACGAGCAGGTGCTGCAGGCCGATGGCGAACAGCTGTTCATCTTCGACAAGGACTTGAACCAGGTCACCACCAAGAAGCTCGGCGACGCGCTGGGCTCGTCGCCAGCGGCCATCCTGTTCGGCAGCAATGACCTGGAAAAGAGTTTTACCCTGTCGGAAGCGGGCACGCGCGACGGCCTCGAATGGCTGAAAGCCGTACCGAAAGCCAAGGATTCGAGCTTCGAGCAGATTACGATCGGCCTGCGCAACGGCTTGCCGGAGGCGATGGAGCTGAAAGATTCGTTCGGTCAGACGTCGGTGCTGGCGCTGTCCAAGATCGAGAAGAACCCGGCATTGAGCGCCAACAGCTTCAAGTTCGTGATGCCCAAGGGCGCGGACGTGTTCAACAACTAAGCGTAACATTAGCCCATCGCGACGGGCCGCCGTAGCATGACCGCTGTGCGGTGGTGCTGCGGCGTTTTTCATTGAAGACCATGGCAGATTTATTTACCAACGAACCGCGCCAACCGCTGGCCGAAGCCTTGCGCCCCAAAACGCTGGACGAAGTCATTGGTCAGCGGCACCTGCTGGGTCCCGGCAAGCCGCTGCGCCTGGCGTTCGAATCGGGCCAACCGCATTCGATGATTTTATGGGGACCGCCCGGCGTCGGAAAAACTACGCTGGCACGCCTGACGGCCAATGCCTTCGATTGCGAATTCATTGCCCTGTCAGCCGTATTCTCGGGCGTCAAGGACATCCGCGCCGCGATGGAGCAGGCCCAGCAAAACCTGGTGCTGGGCAAGCACACGATATTGTTTGTCGACGAGATCCACCGCTTCAATAAATCGCAGCAGGATGCGTTGCTGCCGTATGCGGAATCGGGACTGGTAACGCTGATCGGCGCCACCACCGAGAATCCATCCTTCGAAGTGAACTCGGCGCTGCTGTCGCGCGCGCAAGTGTACGTGCTGAAATCGTTCGACGAGCAGGAGCTGCGCCAGATGGTGGACAAGGCGCGCAACCAGGCGCTGGCGCACCTTGAATTCGAGGACGCCGCGCTCGACACGCTGATCGGCTACGCCGACGGCGACGGCCGCCGCCTGCTGAATTTACTGGAACAAACCAACACAGCCGCCAACGCCGCCAAGACCAACAAGATCACCCCGGCCTTTATCGAGAATGCGCTGACGCTCAACGCGCGCCGGTTCGACAAGGGCGGCGACAATTTCTACGACCAGATCTCGGCGCTGCACAAGTCGGTGCGCGGCTCCCATCCCGATGCTGCGCTGTACTGGCTCACGCGCATGCTCGACGGCGGCGCCGATGCCCGCTACCTGTCGCGCCGCATCGTGCGCATGGCATGGGAAGACATCGGTTTGGCGGACCCGCGCGCCATGCAGATCGCCAACGACGCGGCCACCACCTTTGAACGCCTGGGCTCGCCCGAAGGCGAACTGGCGCTGGGCCAGGCCGTGATCTACCTGGCGATTGCTGCCAAAAGCAACGCCGGGTACAACGCCTACAACCAGGCGCGGGCGTTCGTGAAGACCGATCGCAGCCGCGAGGTGCCGGTCCACTTGCGCAATGCGCCGACCAAGCTGATGAAGGAACTGGGCTACGGCCACGAGTACCGGTACGCCCACGACGAACCGAATGCTTACGCAGCTGGGGAAACTTACTTCCCGGATGATATGGCTGAGCCCGGCTGGTACCAGCCGGTGCCGCGCGGGCTGGAAAGCAAGATTGCGGAGAAGCTGGCGTTTCTGCGCAAGCTCGATGACGAGGCAAGTGCCTGAGCACTTGCCTGCCGGTGATGAGACAGGTTCTACCTGCCCTTCGATATATCAGTTAAACAAAGTCTTGTATTTTTTCTTGAAATAATACAGCACCGATTCTTTCTGATACCGCTGGCTCAGCGTCTCCGCTTCCGAGATCGACTGTACCCACAATTGCGCCATTTTTTTGTAGCCGCGCTGATTAAAATTACAATGGTCGGCGCGGTAGTCGTCACCCAGTGCCTGCAGATCCGGGCCGGGGAAACGGTTATAGAGCGGATCCCAGCGCAGCGTGGTTTTTTTCAGCGTGTCATTTGCCTGGCAATTGACACTGCTGGAGATGATGAACTTGTCGGCATTGGTCTGCAACTTGACCGATTTCAGCACCTTGCTGATCGATTGCTGATACTCGTTCGGCGCCACGTCGGCGCTTACCATATTGCCTTGCCAAAAGACATAATCGAACCTGGTGTTGTTGACGTTGGCTTTTGTGAGAGCCAGTTTCAATTTTTCAATTGCTCGCCCCCCGTCCTGCCAGTCCTCGACGCCGCCGCCCTCCACGCCGACTGGAAGAAATATCACGCGATCCGCCAGTCCGGACTTGATCAACTCTTCCCCGAGCGGCATCAGCACCGCACCGTCATTACAGTCGCTCCATTCAAAATTGGATGCCACGGCCACTTCCTGACCATCGGGACCGATTTGAGAGATATTTTCCATATCATTCATCAAATCATTTTTGCAAGCTACGCCACCTTCCTGCAATGCCAGGATACGCATATCGCGCGATTGTGCAGCATGCATTGCAAGAACCGAAACCAGGATCAAAAAAACCTTAACAACCGATGACATAACGACTCCACTTGCCTAAAACCCGTCTTAACACGTAGACCACAACAATCGACCCTCCCACAACGAAAAACACCTCGGCGCCCAGCCGGCTAAAATCCCCGGGATAAGCCAGACCATTCAACCATTTGACAAAGACCAGCGTAGCGAAGCCGTGAATGAAGAACAAGCCAAAGCTGATTTTTGCCATGAAGCTCAGGCTCTTATTTTGCACATTGAAAAAACGCTCGAATGCAAAGAATATGGCCACCAGCAGCGCCAGTTTCCCGAGTATCGGGTAGTTCAAGCCACCGATGGTGCCAAGAAAGCTGATCGGCTCGGCTTCCATGCCCGGATACGAAAAGCCGATCAGCACGAACGCCAACAAGGAAAGGACGATAATTCTGACTTTCCAGGCATCGGAGATGGCGTCAAGTTGTAACGCATGTTTTGCTGCCGAGATACCCAGTAAGTAAAATCCAGCAAAATGTAAAAATGAAAATATCGCGTTCGAGTTATGTACCGGCCGAAATGAAAATATGCTGAAAAGCAGGCCCACTACCGTCACCGCCAGCAGCAGCGGTGATTTGGCAATGCGACTCAATAGTGGCGTCAACAGGAAAAACACCGCAATCATGGGAATGAACCACATGGGGGCAACGACGGTCCCTCCGGTCAGGATGGACCAGATCGCATAATCGGATGCCGTCAGATCCATCAAGATATTTCTAGAAAGATATAGACCCGCTGCGATAGCCGGGACCGATAAAATCAGATAGGGCAGGATGACGAATTTCAGCTTCCGGGCCAGATATTTTGTGTAATTGAATTTTTCAATTTCCAGGTAATAAAATAAGTAGCCGGAAATAAAGACAAACCAGGCGGTTGCATCGACGAGAAAATAAAACAAATAGTCGCTGTATTGACCCATTGATTTAAATGAGCCAATATGGGACAACATGACAAAAATAATAGCCACACCGCGAAAATTTTCTAATGAATACCTGAAATTCAATTTCATTACTATACAACTACCTTATTTAAAAGATGATCTGATGCTCTCCACCCAGGCGGCGGCCATGATTTCCTGGCCTGCGTGATTCAGGTGGCAACGATCGGTACGGTACTCATCTCCGAGCGCGTTATTATTGGCGCCAGGGAAGCGTCTGGATGAAAGCATATTGCCCACGTCCACCTGGGCTGCTTCCACGTTCCGATCGTACACACCATTACAGCGCGAGTGCACGGCAATCAACCAGCGCTCGATGTCCATCCGATTACTTATATAATCGAGTACGCCTGTCAGTTTGCTGCGATACGCTGCCTGACTATCTCCTGCATTGGCTGAGCCCTGGTACCAGAAAGCCAGATCAAATGCAATGCCCTGTTTTTTCACCAGGTCGATGGCCTGGTTTAATTTATTAAATGCCAAGCCACCACTCTGCCAGTCCTCGACCTTGGTGCCGCCGACCCCGATCGGCATGAAAACGACCTTGCGTGCAATTCCGGCATCGAGCAACATTTTCCCCACTGGCATCCAGACCGTTCCCTTGCCACAGTCGGCCCATTCAAACGGATCACTAGCCGGAACGATCGCACCGCTTTTACTTACCTGGTACACATTGGTGATCGGACCATAAGAATACTCATTGCAATTGGATGCGATCGACTGCCCAACCACGAGTATCCGAATTTCCGCCAACGGCAGGGTAACCGGCTTGGCGGGTCTGGCAGGTTGCACGGGCTCGCTACTGGACCCGCCATCGCTACCACCACATGCCACCATACTGCTGGCTAACAGGACAACAAACAAATACCGGGAAAACGAAAATGCTTTCATTTTTATTGTATTTAATTCAATAAAATCATTAATAATTTCTTGAATTTTTGCCTAGTCTCGAGGCCCCACGTATTTCCTGGACGAAAATTGTAACATAATTTCTCCTGGGTATTTTTTTTACAAGTGTAAAAATCAGTTATAAATACATGTTTCCTGAAGGCGGTGCGAAAACTCTAAGGGCTTGAACTGCTCAGTTAGAATAGCGAATAGTGGCCGTATCTCAAAGGGATTGTATGCAGCATTTGTTGGTTGACGGCATCGATGTCTACATCGATGGGCCTGACGAAGACGAGGGCGTCGAGACCATCGTGTTGCTCCACGGCTGGCCCGATACCTACCGCTTGTGGGATCGCCAGGTGGCTGAACTCAGGCAGTTCTACCGCTGCGTGCGCTTCACCTTGCCGGGCTTCGATATCGCAAAAGCGCGCCGCTCCTACACGCTGGATGCCACCATGCGCATCTTGTTACACATCGTTAATAACGTTAATCGCAAGCAGCCGGTGATACTCATGGCCCACGATTGGGGTTGCGTATTTGGCTACGAGTTTTACATGCGCAACCGCGCGCTGGTGTCGCGCATCGTTGGCGTCGATATCGGCGATGCCAATTCCGAGACCACCTTGCGGTCACGGTCGATGGGGCAGCGCATGATGCTCAACGGGTATCAGCAGGTGCTGGCACTGGGCTGGGCCATTGGCGGCTGGGTGGGCAATACGATGACGCGCGCGATGGCTGGCGTGATGAGCGTGCCGTCGCCGCGCGAATACATGCACTCGGGAATGAACTATCCGTATTACATCCTCACGGCAGGCAACCTCGGTTCGTACCGCGCGCTGGTGCCGTTCAAGCCGCGCGTGCCGATGCTGTTTATTTACGGCATACGCAAGCCGTTCATGTTTCACTCGGGACCGTGGACGGAAATGCTGGCGGCGCGAAAGGGGTGCAAGGTGGTGGCGTTCAATACCGGGCATTGGCCGATGGTGAGCGAACCGGAGCGATTCAACCAGGTCGTGCTGGACTGGCTGGGGGGTGTTGCAGAAACCGCGATAACAGAGGATGGGGAGCAGGGCCCGTTGGAACAGGTCGCCACGGAGGGCGATGTGGCGACCTGAAACAGCTACGCAGTGCGCTTAACGCAGGCGGATCGGTTTGATGTACGGCGCGAACGGTGGGGCCGGCAGTTGCACGTCGGCATAGGCCTTGCGGAAGCACTCGGCCTTTTTGTTGTCGACGTCGGTGGTGCTCTTGATCACCTTGCCGGCGCTGTCGAGCGTCAGGATGATGGTGACCGGGTACTTGGACAAATCGTGGCAATTGCCGCGGTCGTCGAGTTTCTTGGCGTTGTTATAGTTGAGCGACACTTCCTCGTACTTGGTTGCCTTGTCGTTCGGGAACTGGGCATTGAACTTGGCCATCTCGCCGGCGAAGGCCGGATTGGCTGGCGGTGGTGCTTCGTTTTCCGGCGGGCCGCTCATGGTCGAGCAACCGGCAGCCAGTGCCACGATCGCGCCCAGGGCGCCCATTTTCAGGAATTGAGTTTTCAAATTATTCTCCGATAGGCTTGTTGTTGGCACATCGTACATATTTCAACCAGCAAGTGGCGCACGATTAGTTGCGTAGGTGAAATCCTACAGTGTTCGGACACGGCTCGGCCTGCCATTTGCCAGTCACCGGGCCTTGATTTCCGCTGCCGTTTTTTTGCATTTCAGGCGCCGTTTACAGCGCTTCGTCGCATCCTGGTCGCGGCGCATACGCCCTTTAGGTACAGTGGTTTCATCGCAGGACGACCTGCCGATCACCACCTCAAGGAGCGCATCATGAACATCGCCAAACACATGGAAAGCATCTTCCTCGCCGCCGCCGTGATCGGCGCCGCCACCAGCTACGCCAGCGCCGCCGATGCCCACGCCACCCGCCTGGCGCTGAGCGCACCGGTCAGCCAGATGGTCGTGCATCAAGCCAGGATGCAAGTGGTGGTCGTGACCGCCAAACGGTTGACCACTGCCGAAAAAGCCGCCCTGTAACCGGTTCCCCGCAAGGGGCAGCCGGCGGGCTGCGCAAAACTCGCTGAGGGCGGGCATCCTCTTGGTACAATTGACGTTTTCGATACAACGGCAATTCGCTCCCATGATTGATATCCAACTGCTCCGTAAAGACATCGCCAACGTCGCCGCGCGTCTGGCAACCCGCAAGTACCAGCTCGATGTGGACGCGTTCAACGCGCTCGAGGCGGAACGCAAAACGATCCAGACGCGCACCGAGGAACTGCAGGGCAAGCGTAACTCGCAGTCCAAGCTGATCGGCATGATGAAGGGCAAGGGCGAAGACACCACCGCACTGATGGCCGAAATCGCCGGCCTAGGTGACGAGCTGAAAGCCAACGAAACCGCGCTGTCGGCCGTGCAAGCGAAGATCAGCGACTTCATGCAGGCAATCCCGAATCTGCCGCATGAATCGGTACCGCAAGGCACGGACGAAAGCGGCAACGTCGAAGTGCGCAAGGTGGGTACGCCGCGCACGTTCGACTTTGAAGTAAAAGACCACGTGGACGTGGGCGCGCCGCTGGGCCTGGACTTCGATTTGGCCACCAAGCTGACCGGTTCGCGCTTCTCGGTCATGAAAGGCGGCATCGCCCGCCTGCACCGCGCGCTGGCGCAGTTCATGCTCAACACACACACCGACGAGCACGGCTACACCGAGTGCTACACGCCGTACCTGGTCAACGCCGATTCGCTGCGCGGCACCGGCCAGTTGCCGAAATTCGAAGCCGACCTGTTCTCGGTGAAAAAAGGCGGCGTGGAAGGCGAGGGCGAGAATTTTTACCTGATTCCCACGTCGGAAGTCACGCTCACCAACCTGGCGCGCGACGAAATCCTGGCCGCCGATGCGCTGCCGTTGAAAATGACCGCGCACACGCCGTGCTTCCGCTCGGAAGCGGGCAGCTATGGCCGCGACACGCGCGGCATGATCCGCCAGCACCAGTTCGACAAAGTGGAAATGGTGCAGGTCGTGCACCCGGACACGTCGTACGCGGCGCTCGATGAAATGGTCGGCCACGCCGAAACCATCTTGCAACGCCTGGGCCTGCCTTACCGCGTGATGTCGCTGTGCACCGGCGACATGGGCTTTGGCGCTGCCAAGACCTACGACCTGGAAGTGTGGCTGCCGGCGCAAAACACGTACCGCGAAATTTCGTCGCTGTCCAACTGCGAAGCGTTCCAGGCGCGCCGCATGCAGGCGCGCTTCCGCAACCTGCAGGGCAAGCCGGAAATGGTGCACACGCTGAACGGTTCCGGGCTGGCCGTGGGCCGCACCTTGGTCGCCGTGCTGGAAAACTACCAGCAGGCCAACGGCAGCGTCGCGATTCCCGAAGTGCTGCGTCCGTACATGGGCGGCCTGACCCATCTGCATGCAGCGTAAAAAAAGCCCTTCCATTTTTCGGAAGGGCTGCTATAATCTTGCCTTCTCGCAGCAACACGTCAGTGTCTGAGGCAAGAAAAGGAGAGGTGGCAGAGTGGTCGAATGTACTTGACTCGAAATCAAGCGTAGGGGCGACCCTACCGTGGGTTCGAATCCCACCCTCTCCGCCAGGAATAAAGTCCAGTCTGCCAGTGGACTTCAAGGAAGCCGCCGCACCCGCCAGGGTCGGCGGCTTTTTTGTTTTACTGCTCGGCGCTGCGCTCGAGCATGGCCTGCGGCGGGATCGCCGCCGCCGAAGGTGCTGACGCGGAGCGCCGACGCATCGATGATTTGTCCGCCGGCGCGCTTGCCGGCCGCCAGGCTGCCCAGCGCGGTCAGCGCGCCGCCACCTCGTCATGGGTGGGCGATGGCGCTTCGCTGCGGGCCCGCACGGGACGCCTTTCGGCCGTGGCGCTGCTTTCCAGCTGGTAGCCGCTGAACGATTTCATTTCGTCCATCAGGAAATGCGAGACGATTTTTTCCACGCCGTAGCCGCCATCGAGCAAGACCAGCACCAGCCGCTTCCAGTCCTGCATGTCGTCCACCACGGCGCGCAGCATGTAGTCGTAAATGCCGCTCACGCGGCACGATTCCACGATTTCCGGCATGCCGGCGATGCAGGCGTCGAACGAGCGGAAATCGTTCATCGTGTGGCGCTCGAACGATACCTGGGCCATCACGATCAGCACGTTGCGGATGCGGTCCACGGCGATCTGGGCCCGGTAGCCGGTGATGAAGCCGCGTTCCTCGAGGTCGCGCACGCGGCGCAGGCATGCGCTCGGCGACAGCGCCACGCGGTCGGCCAGCGCCTGGTTGGTCACGCGCGCGTCTTGCTGCAGCAAATCCATGATCTTGCGGTCGATGCGGTCGATGTCTTTCTGGGTCATGACAATGAAGCTCCTGGTAGCGGGAACGCCCTCACCATCCGGCAGGCGGCCCCGATGTGGTGTTTGCAAAA
>Ga0308164_10000793_pt1 | contig 43663 bp, 47 predicted proteins | sample PhyTR2_FD_201031 | JGI IMG/M metagenome (GOLD analysis project Ga0308164, IMG submission 201031) | Phyllosphere microbial communities from UC Gill Tract Community Farm, Albany, California, United States - DLSLT.R2 | ecosystem: Host-associated > Plants > Phyllosphere > Unclassified | place: USA...
CGGTCATCGAGAGCCGGTGCAAGACCCGGACCGACAGGCGTAGACCGCCGTTAGCGGGTGTAGCTCAATGGTAGAGCTTTTGCTTCCCAAGCAAGTGACGAGGGTTCGATTCCCTTCACCCGCTCCATCGCAAACAGCGGTGCCTTCCAGCCTCCGGTTGATCAGCGTACGGGTTTGAGCAGCACAAGGTAGCCACACCCATTCGCAACTGCGCGGCTAAGCGGTGTGAGTTCGACCGGGCCTCGAATATTCGTCTTTTATCAGAGGCTTAGTCAGTCTAACCGAGCACTCGTTCTAGCCGGCGCTCTAAGGCGGCTTCCGTATAATGGCTAACTTACTTCGGGCGTCGATAAGGTACGTTGCCAGCGGCACGTACGCCCCATACCCTCACTGAAAACAGGGGGATACCATGGCGAACAGTACGACCGATATTGCCAACGCGTTGCGAGCAATGGGTAAACGGCTTGAACAAACCTTTGCGAATAGCGCTTGGAATACGGCGATGCCTATGAGCCAGCAATTTGGTTGGAACGCGCCCGCATTTTCCGCTTCGATGATTTTGACATCGATAGACTCAACGGCGACTCGAATAGAGCAGCTTACGGCGGGGCAGCTAAAGCGACCAGAGATCATTGCATTTCTTAAATCTATTCCTGTATCGGCAGATCAGGTTCAATTTGCTAATGTAAGTAGCGATTGGGACGCGGTACTAGGCAGCGTGGCCGGTCTTATATCGTTGATCAACGTGAACTTACCGGACCCTCCAGTCATAGAACCAAAAGTGAACTGGGAAGATATAAAAGATGACGGCTTGGTGCCCCGTGATTTAATGCAGCGACTGCGCCGAGTTGAGGCGGTTTTGACGAAACTCGAACCTAGATCACTGTCGTTAGATAATAAGATTGCTGCAATCGAGTTGGCACATGAAACGGCCGATAAGCTTGATATCGTAATGGCAGACCTTGAGGAGGGGCAGGTTGGGCTGAAGCTCATACAGGAGCAGTCTGGAAAGCTTGCCGGTGACATTGAGGGGTTTAGTTCGGAAGCTGAGCTTCAATCACAAAGAATACCTCCAGTCCTGGCGCAGGCTGATAGCCTTATCAAACGGGCTGAACAGGCGCTCCGCGGCTCAACTGGCGTCGGCCTAGCCGCTGCATTTGAAGAACGTAAAAAGAGCCTGAGTCTCGCCGGTGGGATTTGGGTTTTGGGGTTGGTTGTCGCGTTATTCGTTGCTTTGGCCGTGGGTGCGGAGAGGGTGCATACCCTTAAAGATGTTCTCGTTTCTGATCGTTCCGCTGCCGTAGTCATAGTCAACGGCTTGCTGGCTGTAATTGGGGTGGGTGGACCGGTATGGTTTGCGTGGCTTTCGACGAAACAAATCGGATCATCGTTCCGATTAGCCGAAGATTATGCGTTCAAAGCTTCGGTTGCGAAGGCATATGAAGGATACCGGGCGGAGGCCGCTGATATTAACCCCGAGCTACAGGCCCGGCTGTTCTCGTCGGCGCTTTCTCGCCTTGAGGAGGCTCCAATAAGATTGCTCGATCCAAACAATCACTCGACGCCTTTGCAGGAATTTTTAGCGAATCCTGCCATCTTCAAGCAACTGGAGAAGGTGCCAGATATCATCGAGAAAATTGTTGGTCTTCTCCCAGTGAAAGGTAGTTCTTCCGCCATGATTCCCGCGGGTCTCGCTGGGCTTGCCGCCGGCATCGCCGGAACGGCAAAGCCAACCGAGAAGCCAGATGCCGTTTGAGCGGGGGTAAATGACGGCCGAAGAGGTCAGGGTTTTCAGTTAGCGTGAACAGCCCTGCATTCTACAGTGCGATTACTCCCGCGCTACACTTTCGGACGGCATACGAGAGGAAGGTCGAGAGTTGCTACTGGATCGCGCAGCAGATGGGGGCAGTTTGCGATACCAAAGTCGCTTGTGACATGCGGCTAGGACATCAAGACAGCGTTCGGCGCGGCGGCTGAGGATACTGGATCAATTTGTCCCGTATCCAATCTGCCGCTAATTTTGGGATGCTACCCTTCCGCTCGGAAGGGTCGAGTTTTATAACCCATAGGGTATCGTGGGCAGTCAGTTTGGCGTGCACTCGCTCAAATAGGTCTTTCGCGCTCGCGTCAGTAGCCACGACGTAGGTATTGCCGTGGAGCCGTAGCCAAGAGCGATCATTCTCCAAGCTAACCTCGATGGCGTCGTAAGGTATCGAGGCCTTAGCCCCGATGGTCATCAGAAAGAAGGAGACGCTCATGATGCCTCTAGAACAGGTGGGATTGTATCACTGGCGTCGATGATCGAAGGTTGCTGTTCAAGGGCTGGAGTCCCCTTCGCCTGCACTTCAAGCCGCCGATACTCTAAGAATTCAGCACCTTCGAGCATCGCTTGTGCCGGATTGCGTTCCGCAAAACTTTGGATGGATCGTATCCACCAGAAGGCGAATAGCGTCGCGATCATCCCAGCAATCAGTAGGGTTCCGTTCGCGACAGGGTTCTCGCCAAGCCGCCAGACAACGCCGCCCCATACCGCCAATGTGCCAATCACAATATGACCAGTCTTGCCAACGACGCCTTTTCCAAGGCGAACCTCCCGTGCGGACTGGAGCACCTTTTCTACGGTTTTTGACGCTTCATCTTCGGCCATGCAGTCGGTGTTAGCAGCACAGATAGCCTGAGCCCATCCCATCTGGTCTACCGGCTTGCTAGCACAACCGACGGTTTAGCCGTGGAGCGGTAAAGTCGTTTGTTATCAACGACGGTTGCCCGATCGCTGCTTGATTGCGACGTAAGCGATATCAATGGCTTGTAGTACTGGGGGCGTTGACGTTTCGGCCGCGCCGATCGTCCCGCGTGTGATGGCTAACCTCAAGTCTACGTTTTTCGATCCTAGGAATGACCCGACTTGCGAGGTCGGAGCGGTATGATAAAATTCCTGCGCTTATGACCGAAGCCATATACCTGGACGATTGCATATCGCCGACTGCTCGATTGTTCGGGGGGCGAATGAAGCAGCGACGCCGGGAGCTTGGCCTGACGCAATCGCAGATATTTGAGCAAACGGGGGTCTCGCCAACATACCTCTCAGCGGTCGAGAACGGACGGGCGAATCCAACCCTCAATACAATCGACAAGCTGGCACGATCAGTTGGCTTGGAAGCTTGGACGATGCTGCGCCCCGATCACCCCTGACCTCTGCAGCGCGATTGCTCCCAATGCTGCACTTTCTGCCGACATACGAGGGAAGGGTGCAGCAATAGCCGTGCACTTGAGAACTCATACAGGCAGTTTGCGATACCAGCGCGATACCAACATGGCCTGCGTCGACGGCGTTCGTTCAGCGGCAGCGATACGTTCGAACACGATTGACACGTGACCTACCCCGCGCGACCATGCGGTATGCAAAACAGCCTTATCGCGTTCGAATTTGAATTTGGGCCGGAAAACGAAAACATACTGGAGCCAAACATAGTTTTGGAGATCGCGACCGATCTCGATACGGTGTTGAGTGCAATCTATAATGTGAGCGGATTTAGTAAGGTCGATCGGGGTGATAGCGTTCGCGTCTATCTTGCTGCGGTTCGTCCTGGATCTATAAAACTAGGCTTTTTACCGCGTTTAAAATCGGGTGCGATCAATAGTCTTGCCGATAACCCAGTAGGGACCGTCGCCGATGGACTAACGATTTTGGGGCCACTTTCCCGCCTTCTGATAATAGCCGCCATCGATCTTGGCTTAGCGAGTCCGGTTGCGCCCGAGGTCAGGCCAGCCCCCACGGAACTAGAAATCAGTATCACCAAGAAAGCTCTCGCCGATCCTGATGTTCAAGGGGGGCTGGAACACCTGTTTAAAACTGTGTCTGGATCTGGAGCTTCCAAAGTAACCATTACGGTTCCAGATGCGCCGACTTGTCTAATGACCAACCAAGGATCGAAGAAGATTGGTTTGATAGGTTCATTGTCGACCAAAGATGCGCCGTCGGGCGCTCAAGCGGGGACGCTAAAGCTTACTAAGGAATCTTTCGGTTTTATACACGGTACCGAATCTAACCCGTTGAGTTCGACCATCTATGTTGGAGAATTTGCTTCAGAGAGTGGGGGGAGTTTTACCGTTTTGGTTCAATGGCATTCGAAGAAACCGGCGCCTCTGCCGGATGGGGACGAATTGTTCGGCGAAACAGTAATAGTAAAGGGTCGCATGGGAGATTTTCGCGATTATTTGGGTGAAGGAAATAGGGCGCATTTCGAGGCCAATGCGCCGATCAGCGTGCGTGCCAGGCGAGCGTCTGGGCTTCTGGACGTTACCTCTCAAATCACAGAGGAGTAATTCATCAAATCCCCGAAGCACGGGTCCGATTCCTGAACAGGAATTGGTCGCTATCGGACCGACGTTTTCCGAGTCAAAGCACGAAGATGGCCGTTGTACGGGCAGGGGCTTCGCGCATAGTCTGAGCGGATGGAAGATCCGACACCGAAGCCAAGTGAGATGGCAGACGCCGAACTGTTGGAAGCGTACGAGCAAACGACCGGCCGCGCGAACGACATGGTCGCCAACGCGCTGCTCGCCGAGATCAAACGGCGCAACCTCGACATATGATGAGCGACCGCGACGTGATGATGAAGGCAGGCACGATCCTCGCCGAGCATGGCGCACTGACCTCAGACTATATCATTGAGCAGCTCGGCGACGTTTTAGGCGATCACGTGGCGGTCGAGGACTGGCGCCGGATAGCGGCAGCGGTCGACGCGATCAGCGACGCAACACCTCAATAGGCTAATCGCGATAGCGAGCCGGACTCGCGTTCTTCGTTCCGCCCTTCTATGGAACGCAACGAGAACATAGCATCGTGGATTCGTTATGATCAGCCCCGCACCATCCGCCTCCCGGATCGAGCGCTATGCCGCGGAGGTGGCTGCCGCCCACGATGTCGAGCCCGATGACGTCATGGGATCGGCTCGAACCGTCGCGATCGTCCAGGCAAGATGGGCGATGTGGAAGCGCCTCTTCGACGAAGGCTTCAGCACTAGTTCGATCGCGCGCGCCGTTGGACGCCATCATACTACGGTCATGCATGCGCTGAGGAAGTAAGGTTACGGCGATGGCGCTGTTGCGACCTCGATCGCCGCGGTCGCGGCCTCCGCCTGCTTCAGCGCCGCCAGCTTTTCAGCAGCCGTCGCGGCACTCCGCGCAGCGAGTAGACCCCGCTCTGTCAGCGCAATCGCGAGGCGGATCCGCGCAGCCCGCTCCGGCGACACGAACGGGAAGATCAGTTCGGCAGATCCTGCGATTCGATCGTACGCAGCCTGCGCGCGATCGATGGCGGAAACCGAGGGCGCCGCAATCGTCGAGCAGCTGCACGTCATCACCGCCGCGGCGACCGCGGCGAGAAGAGCTTTCTTCATGCTTGTCCTTTCAGGCTTCGTTGCGGGAAACGGGGATGCCGGCGGTCGCCAACATCTTGGGAAGGGCGAGCTTCGGGCCGGTCCATCCGATCGGCGCCCGACAGGCGACGAGGCGCGACTTCTCGATCCGCATGATGCTGACCCGATCGCCTTGGTTGCCGCCCAGGACGTGGAAGTGCGTTGCGTCCTCGCCGACCGCGAAGGCGACATGACCACCGCCAGGGCGAGCGAAGCGCATGACCGCACCAAGGCACGGCTTCACCTCCTGCCCGAACGCGTCCCACGCCGAAGCACGTACGGCAACTTTAGGAAGAGGAATGGTCGGCGCGGTGTCGGCGAAACAGTGTGCGACGAATACGCCGCACCAAGGGACGCTGTCGGCATTGTAGGCGATGCCGAGCACTTTGATTCCGAGGGCCTTCGCCCATCCGAGAATCGTTGCGCTGTTACCGGCACCGGCAACCTCGCGCGTGCCGATAAGGGACCGGGCGCGGCGAAGCCACGCCGGCTCAAGAGCCGTCGTCATCATATTTTTCCTTTTGGTTGAGGCGATATCGTCGGCGAGCGGTTCAGCCCTCGCCGTGGCTTCCTCCAACGTGCCGCGGCCGGCCCGCTTCGCGACCTCCTGGACGCTTGAGGCGGGCCGTTACTCCGCGGGCTTGTCGCCCAGGCCCATGACGGCCTTCAGCTTGTCGATGCGCTGCTCGGCGAGCTTGAAGACACCTTCGCCGAGGATGCCGACACCGCCGCCATAGAGCAGGGCACTAAGCGGCTCGGGATGCAGGCTGATCACAAGCCCGGCCGCGACGGCGAGCGTCATGCTCGATACCGGCGCGTCGAGGATCCAACGGTGCTCGCGGCGCGCGATCTCGCCGGCACCGATCCAGAACCGGGCCGATACGCAGCCGAACAGAGCAGAAATCATGCCAGCCGCCTCGAACGGATAGCCGAGGAAGAACCAGATGGTTGGCGTCGAAGTCGTCACGGTAGCCCCTGTTTTTGCAACGGCCGCAGCAGCGACCGGAATTACCGCGGCAGCGGTTGCCCCCAACCGCCAGATCATCGCGTGGAGACCACGCCGATCGCGGCGATGAATGTGAGGAGGCCCAGTCGGAGCATGCGTTTGACCATGGGCCACGCGAGCCACATGTTGACCGGGAACGGAATCTTGCGTTGCTGCTCGATCATGCCGGGCTCTGACAGGATGTAGACCATGAGCCCGGTGATGCCGCAGCTGACCGCGATCGGGTCGAACAGTCGCTTGGCGGTCAGGTAGATGCCGGTCGCGACGGGGTCGTGGGGGTTCCAGCCCCATAGGCTGACCATCTCCGCGCCGCATCGGATCGTAATGCCTGTTGCGAAGAGGATACCGAGCACACGATAAATGCTCGCCGGGGACAGCCAGACGTCTGTGTTGCGATGCTTCACCCAATCGCCGGCGAGCTTTACGATGACCATGATCCCGATCAAGGTCGCGATCGTCATCATTGCAAGGTTGATTACGACGAGCCAGCCCATGCCGTTGAAACTAGGCGGGGCAAGCGTCTGCGGTCCTTCCGCGACCGCGCGTGCCGCGAAACTTGAGTTTGCGATAGTCATGCGTCATCCCTTCCCGCGACCGTATTAGTCGCGATGTTGCTAGTGTTCATGTCTGAGACTCCGTGACGTGGAATTCATTCGCCAACTCGACCAAAGCGAGGCACGGTCGATCGATTGGGGGCGGAATGTTGAAGCAGCTAATTGGCCGGGCGAAATGCTTGATCGGAAAACATCGCCGATCGCGTAGACGCACGGTATTTCACGGCGACGGTAGCGACACGAGCGTGTGCCGCTACTGCCAGGCACCGATGATGAACACTCCGCGAGGATGGACTGCGGAACATTGAGAGTTTTCCGGCGAGCGTACTAGCTGCGGCGAAGCTAGTATCATCGAGCCGCTTCGATGTTCTTGCTTATTAGGCTCGCGATGCTAGCCACTGCCGAATGTCACTGAATGAAGTAGCACGAAGCGCCGCGATCGGCCTTGGATTTGCGGCCGCGGCAGCGCTAGCCCGGCACACATTTTTGACGGTCGAGACTCGAATACAGATCGTGATCTTTATCGTTCTCGCCGTCATTCACGAATGGCTTGTACGTCCTGCAATCGGACAGCGATCGCAGTTTTTGAGCGCCTCGATCAACGCCGGGCTTGCAGCTGCAGCCATTCTGGCGACTAGGTGGCACTTGGAAGGTTTGTGCCCGGGAGTGAAAAAGGCAGCATGTTTTCCGTTCAGTTGAGCAATTGCAGGACTGCGCAAAGCTAGCTTAGCGCACAATCCTCATTCGATAACTGCACACGTAGAAGTTTACCGAGCCGACACCTTTGCTCGCATCCATGACTGCCCTGATGTAACTGGTGATTGATGTCGTGCCCGGCTGCAACACAAACGGCGGGGTTTTGAGTACGCCGCCCCAAGCTACTCTAGGCATCGGCTGACCGGGCTGTCTTACCATATCGATAGCTTGACGGGGCGATGGAGGCCCGACCTCTGCCATGTGAAGTTCGAATCCCACTAGGTTTACCGGTGGCTCCGCGAACTGAACTTGAGCAACCAACTGGACGGCTACTCCCGGCTTAACTCCCGAGGTCGGCGAAGCTTCCGGCTGCACTATGTAGGTCTCAGCCGACGAGCCCTGCCCCGAGATATCAACAACTACCTGCTGCGGATCTCGGCATCCTGCTGCTTCGCGTGGCTTCGCAACGGAAAACGTTGTCTTATCCGAGGTTCCTGCACCCCGATATGCTTTGTAGCCGGTAGCGACTTGGCCCTGTGCTGGCGCCAGGGTTAATCCATCGGCGCCGATCATGGCCGGGTTGGTGTTGAGCGTAGCTTCGTCCGTCGGAGAGGCTCGCTCAGGAAACTTCCGGCTGATAGCGCCGACCAGCGACTTCCCAATGCAGTACGCGCCAATCGGGCTTGGATGTGTGCCGTCATAAAGGCTGTCATGTAGCGACGATCCGGGGCCGCTCGGAGACGTTAAGCAATCCTGAGCATCGACAACTGAAATGCGTTGGCCGAGAAGTGCCTCCGCGTTGACGAAGCGCTTTACCATCGCGTTAAACTGCGTTCGTTTGCTATTTGCCGCGCCGGACATGTCTTCGCGTGGAGGCACTGCAACGGCAACGACAGTGACCTTCGCGTTGAGAAGAGGTGAAACAACCTTGTTCCGCCAGTCGTTGAACATTTTGAGCGAACTTTCTGGGCGCGGTAGGTCATTTGTCCCTAGAAGAACCACCACCATCTGGCAGCGGGACGCGATAACGAGGCGCGTTCGGGCGGCAGCCTTCTCGATCGTGTCCCCGCTGACGCCAAAATTCAAACTGTCGTCAAAATAAGCTCGATGCCCCGTTAGCGTTTGCGCCCACGTCATATACCCATCGGCCGCAAACTGTGTGACGCGAGAAGTGTTGTCCGATGACATGTCCGTTATGCTATCGCCGAGCGCACAAATCGATACGCCTGATCTATCGCGATATACCGCCGCTTGATCTTTGAACGGCTGGTCCTGCCCACGCACTGAGGCGCTGCTGAATAGAAGCGTGAGAAGCATTAGAGCAGCAAGCGGCTTTGGATCGGCGGATCGGCTCACGAGGCAGCTTCTCTCGGCGGGATTGCCAGGGCTCGGCGGATTGGCATTTCGATCACTCTCCAGACGACGATGGAAGCGGCGGTGGAAGCGATCAAACTCAGAGCGGCGAACGCCCAGAAGGAGTGCAGCCCTGCTTTCGTCCACGCCATTGAGCACGCAAGAACAACGAATGGATGGGCTAGGTATAGCGAGAAGCTCGCATCTCCTAGTTGGTGAAACCTCTTCGCTATTCCTGCGTCGGATAGCTGCTTTGTGAACGTAATGCCCACTACGATCAGAGCCGCGGGGATGCCCAGCGACCACCAACGGTAGGCTTGCCCCTCCGCGATGCCGTACGCACTGGATACAAAAAGGAGAGCGGCGCCGATCACAACGCACAGCAGAGCCACTACCGGGTGAAGCGATAGGCCCTTATGAAATGCAAGAGCGGTGACACATCCGAAAACAAATTCGAGTAAAATTGGGCGTGTCCAGAAATACACCGGTCCAACACCATCACCAATCGCGAAGCCGAGAGCCATCAAAGCCAATAGGGCCGCAAAAAGCGCGGGGCGCCCATAGCGCGTAGGCAAGAGCAGAGTGAGCGAAAATACTACATAAAAAAACATTTCATAGTTTATCGTCCACCCAATGCTTAACACTGGGTTTATCCGTCCAGCGGGGCTGATAAGTGGAATGTAAAATAGCGATGAAACCACATGATATAGAGCAAGGTCAGCACGAGTACTGGCTTTCACCATGAGAAGCGCCACGGTTAACGCGGTGAAAATCCAATAAAGTGGAGTAACGCGGAAAAGGCGGCGCTTAAAAAAATCTACTGCATCCACCACGCCACCCGAATATCGACGGGACGCGTGAATCATCATGAAGCCGGAGATAATGAAAAATATATCGACACCGAAACCCCACGGAAAGCTCTGAGAAGCGGCGATATTTGATGGCGTTCCGATGTGAGACTTTATCGCCTCAAGTTGAACATGAACCATCACTACGGAAATTGCCGCTAAAAAGCGGCATATCTGTAGATTGACGAGCGTGCCGGTCCTTTTTTGCATAATCGAAATCTGCACTGCCGCCTCCGGATAGGCAAGTGTTCTAGACAACCGTACCTGTTGCATCGCGCCAGACGCCGGGGTTGCCCGCATTCCAAAAAATAGGTTTCGCCAGCGTCGTATCGAAGAATTGGGTTCCAAGCTGGTTGTTGTTTTGCAGCGTAGGCCGTTGCGCTGTTGTACCAGACTTGGCGAACTGCGTCGCTAGCCAACCATCTGTGCCAATACCAGAATCTTTGACGTAGAGACCGACGAGGTTCCCGTTCACGTCACGGCGCTCGGAGGTCGAGCCTGGGGGCGCAAACGTATTTCCGACTGGGCTAGCCCCTTGCACAAAACGCATGGCGTAGAGATTGCGGCCTGCGACCTTCTCCATGGAAATGCCAGGCCCCCGAAACGCATTTGCGTTTCCCGTGCTGGTCGCGGTCGCGGCGTAACCGACGTAGCCTCTTGTGCCAGGTGTTCCGGATACTGCATCCGCGATATTGTCGAATGCGTCGAAGTTGGTAACCGGAAGTTCGTCGTATGCTGTCCAGATCACGCCGCCATCGTTGACCGCCCCTGACGTATGTGCCGGCTTGGTTGTGCCCGTTGTGCCCGCCCCAGTCGCAACGTACCGAACGCCGCCAGCAGTAACACGCTTCCCAAGCGGAGTAACCACACCGGCTGCCCAAATATCTGGGTAAATCGTGTCATCATAGGCTACCGTTGAATTAACGTATTCCCAAACAATTCCGCCATCGGAAACCGACCCAACGGTGTGCGAAGGGGCAGTTGAGCCCGCCGTCCCTGACGCCGTAGTTCTGTAGATGTTGCCTGATGCGGTACGATAGGTGAAACCATCGTTGGCGGTGTTGATGGCCTCTCCTGTCGACCAGACGGTGTACGCGCCAGCCTTATATTGAACCTGCCACTGCATCGTCGCGACGGCTTGGTTATCGATTGCCACAACCGCCCCGATCCGGTTCCAGCGCCCCATACCGCCGAATAGCGGAGTAACCGAGACCGCAGCATAATCCAGCATCGCAGCAGGCGCCTTGCCGACATTGTCTTGCCCAGCGTTGACGACTGTTGCGCTCGCCACCTTGTTCGACTGGCCGTACAAGCAGATGCCATTAAAGCGCGGGGCCTCGATCATGAAGCCCTCAACGGAACACCGATAACCCGTCAGCGATATGCCATTGTCGCCAGAGCGAAGTGAGTATCCGCCCCGAATGCGGAGGTTGAACGTTCGAACGGTAGCGCCGATCGTTTCCAGACCGTTATCAGCCGAGCGAATGTTGATCAGGTCGATGTCATGGGCCGTGTCGTGAATGAACACGCCGAAGCCGCGCGGACTATAAGCCGTAAATTTCTCTACGTGGATATTCGACGAGTTCCCGTCGATACGAAGCGACGCGTAAGCCATGCCATTTACGGTCGTATCTACGATCCGGCTGTCGGTAACACTATTGAGCCAAATACCTTGGCTGTAGACGTTGGTGAAGTTTACTCCAGAAATTAGGACGTTCCGGTAGCCGCCGGCTTTGAACCCGGCCAGCGCCCCACGCGTCATCGACCCACCGTCAATGTTCAGGTTTACCAAAGATACGTCATCGCCGCTCGCAGTGAACAGTGGCCGCTGGTTTATAATTCCGTCTGCGTTGATGCTGTCGAAATACAGGCCCACGCCTGGACTTTGGCCTCGCAACTCCACTCCAGCAGGTATCTTAATTTCATTGCTAAACAGGGGTAACTGGATACGATGCTTACGACCTGGCAAATCTGGCACGATGATGCGTTTAGCTCCGCTGTTTAAAGCGGCCACAAGAGCGGAATATATATTCGTAGTGCTGTTGAGCGGTACGCTTAACATCCGGTAGTCGTAAGGCACGATTTTGCCGCCGGCCGTGGCAATCTTTTCTGCGGTCAGTAGTGGATTGATGCGAGCGGCCTCGATCGCATTCGCAATGGGACCGTAACCAGCTTTATCAGCGTCGCTCGTGTCATCCGCCTTTGAAAGCCCCACATTAGACCGAGCCTGAGCTTTCTCAGCATCCGTGAATGACTGGCTGTTATGAGCGCTAACAAGACCATCGACCTTGCCCGTGAATGCGCCGACGGCGTTGGCGACATGGTCATCAACCTCGGCGAACTTCGCCTGTGCAGCTTGGTCAAGTTCGGCGAGCGCTACGTCAACAGTTTCGAGAGGCACCGCACGCATGCGTGCAAGGCACGGGTAAAAACGCGTGGTACCGTTGACGTCCGTGATCGGATAGTAACCGAGCGGTCCAGTCTTGCCGCCGTTCTGGTCGAAGCTGTTGGGGTCGTTGATCGTCCCGCCAAGGATCAGTATATCGGCGTTCTGACGCTCCTCCAGAACATCGTACAGGCTCGCCTGCCGAACCAGAAGGTTGGCCAGCTGATCGTCGATTGCCATAGCCGTTATTCCTCGGTCGTGATGATGGTGACGCGCTGCGAGACTGCGCCGTTGCCAGCGGTGAACCCGCGCGCGAGGGTGGCTAGAAATCGGCGGTCGGCGACGAGGCGGTCGGGGTCGGTGTAGGTGAGGCTCGCCGACCAGTTCGCCGTGAAGGTGGCTTGACCCGGCTCCCCCTCGGCAATCGGCCGAGAGCCACTGAACGTGCCGACGCCCTTGCTGATCGTGGGTGTCGCGACGTCGATCCGGGCGGAGCCGCCAATCTCCCGCGCCAGCACAAGAGTTGGATTGCCGGTCTCGGCACGGGTGCCCGTGTAGAAGTTGCCGTCCTGAGAGGTCGCGCCGTACGCAGCTGCGGCATTGTCGAACGATTGCTTGCTACTGGCAGAGCCGCTGTAGGTCACATTCAACGACCAACTGTACGACCAGGTCATGACGACGGTGATCTTGCCACCGTTCGAGCCGAACCCTCCGGTATCTGCGATGACGTCGGCCCCGACGCTGCTGCTCTGCCCGCCGTTCGTCAGGACCCCAGCGGACAACGCGCCACCGAAATAAGCATCGCCGGTGACCGTCTGCCAAACGATGCCGTTCGTGCGCGAGCACTGCGCGAACGGCATCGAGGGGCCGAACCAGTCTATGAACTCGTTGCCGACACCGAACCCGGTGCCGAGCACCTTCATCACCGAGCCGTTGTTGAAGATTAGCTTCGCCGTACTGACGTTGATTGTCATAGCCGCGAAGGTGATGTCGCTGATCTTACCATTCGATCCGTCCGACGCGGTGACAAAGATCCCGCTAACGACCCCGCCGGCGGTGACTGCAAGCCCGGCACGGGCCGACAGGTTGCCGAGGACGTCCGCCTGCGCAGAGAACAGTTGCTCGATCGAAGCCGTGCCGCCTCCGACCTTGTCCAGTCGGGCGGTGACCGAGCCGAACTGCGTTGCCCGCGCCCCAGATTCGTTCGCGATCGCCTGGTTGAAGTTCGTTGTCGTGGCGAGGATCGCATTGCCGAGCGCGTTCGTGAAGCTGGCACCGAGATCCGTTATCGCGGTTGCGCGTGCGCCCGCCTCGTCGCTGAGCGCCTCGCGGTAATCGTTGGTGACGGTAGTGACGGCCGCGCCGAGCTTCGTGTCGAACAAGGAACCAAGATTGGTGATCGCGGTCGCGCGTGCGCCGGTCTCGTCGGCGACAGCCTGCTGGACGGTGGCCATCGATGCGTTCGCCGCGGTCAGCGCGGTCTGGAAGCTGGCATTGAGATCGGTGATCCGCTGTGCGAGCGCGTGGTCCGCATCGGAGACGGTAGTCGCCAGATCGGTAATTCGCGTCGTGGTCGCACCGATCTTCGTTGTGAAGTCGGACTGCACCGTCGAGATGGCAGTCGTGCGTGCGCTGGTCTCATCCGCCAGTGCGGTGTCGAGACGCGAGACAGCCGCAGCGGCGTCGCCGGCTGCGCTGGAGAACTCCGCCTCAATGGTGACGAACTTCTGAGCCAACGACTGGTCAGGCGCGACCAGGACGGTCGAGCTATCCAGTATGAAGGCCGTACCGGTCGAGTTCTTCGCCCCAAGCAGGTTGAAGGTCGTTGCCGTGGCAAGTTCACCTTCGACCCGCTGCGTCGTCTCGTTCTGGATAGCCACTCCCACCTGAACACCGTCGAGATGCGTCAGGAAGTCGACGCGCGCTTTCCGACGCTGCTCCAGCAACTGGCCCGACAGCGCCGCTTGGACCGTCTGCCGGGCCTGAAGCAGCACCCGGTCGAGATCGTCACGCGCGAGATCGAGTTCGGCCCTCGCCGCGGCGATCTGGTCCAGCCCCTGGGTCGCGTTGCGGCGAGCTTCGGCGAGGAAGTCGAGCACCTCGCCGACAGTGTCATCCGGCCCCAGCGGCGACGCAGGATCCGCGCTATTCGTTGCACCGTCGTCGGGCTTTGGCTTGGCGGGGTTGCTGTCCTTGATATTCTCCCACTCGACGCTGAGCGGCTCCACCTTCGCCGCCACGCTCAGGCCCTCGATCGACAGCGACAGCTTGCTGACGCCATCGCCCGCCTCGATCGAGAAATCCTTGAAGAACCCGTAGATCGTGAGGCTGTCGAGCCCGGCTTGCCCGATCCAGAGCGACGGCCGTGCGCGGACCGCGGTAATGCGGTTGGCGACGGCGTCGATCGCGTCCGTCCGGATCAGGGCCTTCGCGGTCATCCGCTTGGCCCATGCCCGCTGGACGATCGTCACCTCACCGAAGTCGTCGACGTCCTTGCGGCTGTAATCGGTGATGCCCGCGGTAGGCGATGCCTCGGTGATGCCCAGCGCGACGAGGCTGCCGATTAGGAGTGTGCCGACCGACACCGTGCTAGGGCCGGTGATGGTGACCGTCACCGCGCCAGTGACCGATGGCAGGTCTAGGAAGGTGACCGCACCGGCGCCGACCGCGAGCGTGCGATCGTATCCGGTCGCGCGCACCCGCACTGCGGTTGCCACGACGTCGAGCAGCGCGACCGCCTGGACGGTCCCGGCAGTCAGCGTGACCTCGATCGATCCCGTAGCCGTCGAGGCCGTGCCGAGCGCCTGATCAAACATTGCCCAGCGCTTGGTCGGCCCTACGTCGATCCAGAGCCCCGACGCGCCTGCCGGGTCGTTGCCCACGTTCGCGGCCTTCGCGCTCTCATACACCCGGTGCGTGGCAGCCTTGATGACGTGCGCGCCGAGCGCGTAGCTGATCCCCGCCGACCATTCCGGGTAATCGTCCTCGATCACGCTGCTGGTCGCCAACACGCTGTTGGTCATGATAACCGGCTGGAGCAGCTGCAGGGTCGAAGCGTAGCCCGTCGGCGCCGGATCCCCGCCAGCGTCGGTCAACTGGTCTGTGGCGACCATGCCCTCGACGGTGAGGGTGCAGAAGCTGAGTGGCGGGACGGCGAGATCGATCTCGAACTCTTTGTAGAAGCCGCGCACCGACAGGCTGTTGAACCGCTCGTCCGCAACCCACATCGCCGACGTCGCACGCAGGTCCGCCAGGCGACGTTGCAACCCGTCAACATCATCGAACGGCACGCCGAGGCGGACCGACATGCGCCTTGCGAACCCGCGCTCGACGACGGTCGTCACCCCGAAGTCGTCGGTGACCCGCTTGCTATAGTCGATAATGCCGATCGTTGGCGCCGTCTCGGTCGTGCCGAGCTCGATGGTTTCACCGCCGGCGGTGACGACCTTCACGCGGCGCTCGCCACGCTGATCGCCTCGCCGCCGCTCGCTGCGGTGACGTCCTCGAACTTCCGCGCGATCTTCCCGGTATTCCCGGCAGTCGTGGCGTGCCCGTTGTTATTGTCGGCACGCATCTGGACGATCTCTTCGCGGAGGGACCTTACCTCTTCGAGCAGGTCGTCGTTCGCGGCTGCCGGGGAAGCTTGCGCCGCCTGGGTCATCGCCGCCGTGTCCAAGAAGGTGATGTTCGACTCGCCGGTAGGTGTCGATGGCGAGACGACCCCGGCGATACCCTTGATCGCCGCGTTCGTGGCTTCGAGGGCCGCTGCGGTCTGCGCCTGGATGCGGTCAAGCTCCTGTCGGCTGGTCGCCGATGCGGCCGCTGCGGTCAGCAACGCCTGTGACAGGCCCGGCAGGCTCTTGGCTGCATCCTGATCGCCACCGCGCGCGGCCGTGTTCGCCGCGTTGAACTGACCCAGCAGCTGGGCAAAGCCGCCGCCCGTGTTGGTCCCCTTGAGGCCGCGAATGCGCTCGATTTCGGTCGTGATGCTGTCGCCGACCGACGTCCATGCGTCGGCGAGCGTCTTCGCTGCCGCCGCTGCCGTCTGGGCGTCCTGTACTGCGTAGATCTGCTCCTGCAGCGCACGGTTCGAAGGATCGAGCTTGGCGAGGTCGAGGGCGCGGATGGCCGCAGTGTCGCCCGCCAGTTCGAGCAGCTGCCGTTGCAGATCCTGCCGCTCGCTGGCGATGTCGGCCGCGCTCTTTGCCCCTTCCAGCGATGCTTGCAGTTCGGCGAATGCCGGTGCCAGCTTCAGGAGCGTGGCATAGGTCGACTGGCCGGCTGCGGTGGTCAGATCCTGCGCTTCGACCAGCTGACGGAACCCCGTCAACGTCGAGGGCATCGCCAGACCGAGGCTGGCGAACACGCCGTTCATCTGCGCGGTCTTGGCGGCCGCCTGCTCTTCCTTCGAATAGAAGGTCTCGAAGTACGCACCGGCCGCGTCCGTCAGCGCTGAAACGCTGTCGAACTGATCCGCCAGCGCGAGCTTCACGCCGATCCCCATGGTCTGCGTGTTTGTGCCGAGCAGGGTCAACGACGTGCCGACCGCCTCAATCGTCGACGCGACGCGGACCAGCGTCTCGAACACGCCTTCACCGACCTTCTGGAACTGCTCGAGCCCAGGGAACGCCGCGGCTGCCATGCCGTCAGCTGCCGCACCGAACACCGCCGACAGCTTCTCTTCGATCTGCTCGCCGGTGAGCCCCTTCAGGTCGATCTTGCCAATGTTGACGATAAAGCCGTTGAGCCGCGCCTGGACATCGCCAGTGGCAACGCCGAGCGGGCCGGCAGCTGCGGCGATCGCGTCGTTGAACGACTTCAGGATCAGGGTGAACTGATTCTCAAGGCCCGCGTCAGCCGCGCCGTACTGCGTCGAGTATTTGGTGCTGGTCGTGAGGCCGAAGAGCTTCTTCTTCTTCTCAACGTCCGTATAATAGGACGCATCGAACCCACCGCCGAGGATGCTGCCGACCGATTGCGCGCCGCCATATAGGCCGCTGCCGATTACACTCGTCTTCGATCCGAACAGCCCGCCGAGGATGCCGCCAATGACCGGGATCTTGCTGAGCACCGACCCGATGGCGTTCGCCTTGAAACCCTCGGTCACGCCGCTCGACGCGTCGATGTTGCCCGAGCGCACGACCAGCGACGCGACGCCGCCGATCTGGCTGTCGATCGACTTCAAGGAAGCGGCCATTTCGCGCGCGAAGGTGTTGGTCACGGTGTCGACCTCCTTGAGCGCATCGATCGCATTCTTGATGCCGTCGCTCTTCGCCGACGTGTCGCCGAGAACCGTCCCGGTCCCGGTGTTAGACGTGGGCAGGGTGTTCTTGCCGCCGCCGAACGATCCGGCCACTGAGACGCCGATGCCCGCCAGCGCCGCGATCGTCGCTGCACCAGCCGCGATGTTCAGCGGAAAGGGGAGCGACTTGATCGCGTTGACGACTGCCTCGGTCGCGCCGACGGCGATCCGTGCAGCGCCAGTGGCGAGCTTCGTGCCGGTCTCGATCGCGTCCTGAGCCATAGCGCGGAGCGACAGGGCGAACTGGATCGCGCGGAAGGTTTTCTCGGCGACTGCAAGGGCCTTGTACCCTGAAGAACCCTCATGAAAAAATCCCTTGGCAGCGGCTGCTGCATCGCCGAACGCAGCGACCTGCGCCCCGGACGACCGGAGAGCGAAGCGCGCGTTCTCGCGGGCGATCTGGGCTTGGTCGGCGCCGGCCTCCTTGATGCGCGCCAGATGCTCAGCCTCCGCCCGCGTGCGATCGGCCTGAAAGGTGGCGTAGATCGATGCCATATCGCCGATCGCGCGGCCTGCGTTTCCGAACGCTTCGGCCATGCCTTGCCCAGCTGACTGCACCTTGCCCGCGATGATGTCCCACTTGTCGGCGGTGAACGTCAGCGCGTCATTGTACGACCGCTGGGCAGCGGCGAGGGTCGTGGTCTTGTCGGCGATCTCGACCTGCTTTGCGATATACGCCGCTTGGTTCGCGAGCGCGCCCGGGAACATCTCCTGGGCTTCGCGGGTGGCGCGTGTCGTCGCGAGCGCCCGGGTGCGGGCAGCATCAGTTGCGCCGATCAACGAAAGCTCTTCGCGGAGGTCGGCCAGCCGGTTGTCAGCTGCGGTATCCGCGGCGACGAACCTGGCGCCCATGGCAGCCGCGTCGAGGTCCGCTTGAGCGCTGCGCTGCCCCTCAAGTGCCTTGGTAGCCTTGTCGACTTCCTCCTTCAGGCCACGCTGCTGTGCTGCCTCTAGCGCTGCGAGCAACGGAAGCTCCGCGATGCGCTTCTGCATCAACTCGCCCGCGAGCGTCGCAGGGACGTTGCCAGCCGCAACCTCACCGTTCACTTCGGTCTGGATGCGAGCTTGGTCGCGCATGGCTGCGGCCGACTTGCTGGCGTCCGATACCCGTTGCGCGATCGAGAGCCGGACCTGCCGGTCGACGGCTGCCTCGATGTCCGCCTGCTGACGGATCGCCTTGCTTTCCGCCTTAACGCGGGCCTCGGCGATCAGCGCTGCAGCGCCAGACACCCCGTACGCGTCCGCGAGCTTATACAGGTTGCGGATCTGCGCCTCGGTCGCCTCGGCATCGCGCTCCAGCATCTCAGCGTGCTTGTCGGTCGTGGGCTTGGGAATGTTGTTGTAGCCGATCGACTTGGCGATCCGCTCACGGGCGTTGTCGATCGCCGCGACCTTCACACGCTTGCCGAGTTTCGTCAGATACTGATCGGCCGCGGTGTAGGCCGCGCCATAGGTCTTCTCGAGAAGCTTTGGATCGCCCTGGCCGATCAGCATCTTGCCGAGACCAACTACGCCGCCCTTCTCGATCTCGCCGAGATAGGCCTTCGTGCCCGCAACGCCTGCATAGATGCCCGCCATGGCCTGGCGCATGTAGCCCGTGAGGTCGTCGAGAACGCCCTTCACGCCGCGCGACATGCCCTTCATATCGCCGACGAAATAGTCCGAGATGTCCTTGCCGACGACGCTGAACAGCGCCTTGGACGTGTCGGCCCATGTGACCGTCTCGTCCTTCAGCTTGTAGAGCTCCTGCTTGGTCGCATTGGCGCCGCCGGTGATCTTGCCGAGGTCACGCGTCAGCTGGTCGGACTTCACGCCCTCATTGACCCACCGGTTGAACAGGGCGAAGCCCGCGCCGACGGCCGCGAACCCGATTAGGAGTGGCGCAAAGCGGAGAGCGAGAGCGCCTACCTCCTTACCAAACCCACGCAGCCCGCCTTCGCTCATTTGTGCGACCTGGAAGATCTGCGCGCCCTGCTGGATGAACACCTGCATGGGCTTCTGCCCGGTGAGCAGGCCCTGTGTGATGTCGGGCAACTGAACCGCGATATTCTTCAGGGCACCGCCGCTGCGACGTGCCGAGCCAGCCATCTGATCGTGTTGTTCGCCCGCCATTCTGGCACGCTCGACTAGCGCGCTTTCCGCGCGCCCCAACTCGGCCGCCGATGCGCCGGCCGCGGTCATGACGCGCCGTGCCTCTGCAAGTTCGGCGTTCAAACGGTTCTGCGATGCCGCAGCCGGGTCGATCATGGCGCGCAACCGCGAAAGGGCGGCCGCATCGCTCGCGGCAGCCGCCTCTTCCGCACGTAGGGCCGCAGCGCCACGCTGAGCGGCGGCCTCGAACTGGTCATGAGCAAATGCCGCCGATCGGAGGCGCTGGGCCTCGTCATCGCGCGCTGTTGCCGCCTGAGCCGCCTCAAATTCGCGCTGGGCAGCCGCGCCCTTACGCGCCGCAGTCTCGAACAGGCCGTAGGCGTGTGCCGCCTCGCGGATCCGCGTTGCCTCGGCGGTGGAGGCAGCGGCCCTCTCGGCAGCCTCCATTTCGCGCATGGCGGCGATGCCTCGACGTGCCGCGGCCTCGAACAGGTCGTGCGCAAAGGCAGCAGAGCGCAATGCCTGAGCCTGGCGCTCTGCTGCGGCCACCGCTTGGCTGGCAGCCTGCTCCTGCGCCTGCGTTAGGGCATCGGTCTCGGCACGTGCCTTGCGGGCGGCTGCGAAGCGCTTGTCGTACAGGGCGGACTCTGCTGCGACGAGGCGCTCGGACAGGTCCGTGTTGCCCTGCTTGCTGGCAGCGAGCGCGATCTCGGCAATCCGGGTTTCGCGCATCTCTTCGCGGGTCTTGCCGAACGCGGCGGTCTCACGCTCAAGCTGCCGGATCAGACCCTCGCCGGCCTTCTCGGTCGCCTTCTTCTGGTTGGCGACGTTCTGCAGGGCGCGGGTCGCAGCGATATCGAACGAGGCGAACTCTGCGGCCGACTTGCCGAGGTTGACCATGTCGGATGTCGCGCGGGCTATCCTGGCGGCCTCAACGACGACCTTTGCTTCGGTCGTGTCCATGGCGCGTTGAATCTGCATCAGCGCGTCGACCGACCCGCCGGTGTTGATCGCGAAGCCTACCTCGAGCGTAGGAGTTCCGTCGTTCATGAGCAGCCTCCTGTTTTTCGACGCCCGAGCGTCAGGTTTCTGATACCGCTGAGCTAGCCCAGCAGTCGGTCCAACCGCGCCTCTGCAAGGTCGCGTTCACGTTGCGTAATTTCCGCGCGCCATGGCGCTGGACAGTGCTCGACCTCGGCACGTCGACCCTCAGCGAGATATTCGGTCGATAGCGTCCGCATCAGCCGCGATTCCCACGGCGGAAGATCGATGCATGTTCGTTCGCACCATGCGGTGATCTCGCGCCAGCTGAGTGGAGCGGCCCCCACGCCGTTGCTCTCCGTCATCCCCATTTCGATGAACCGATCGATGACGTGCGGCGCGGGGTTGGGCGGCATTTGGGGCGTGATCTTGTCCCGGCGCATTTGCTCGCGCCGGCTGATGGGCGGGGGCTGGTTGACCAGCTTCGCCCGACGCGATCGCTCGTCCGGTTTTGGCGTGGCATGCAGCCACGCCATCTGCCGGACGAAGAGGATCAGATCCCGACCGAGCCGGGCTTGAACTTTCCCCAATCACCGACGAACTTCGTCACCTGCTCCTTGATCCAGCCGAGGCCAGGATCCGCATAAACCGCAGCGTGCAATGCCGCCCCGATCAGCGGCTCGCCGTCGGGACCGTCATGTTCGATGTGACGGAAGCCGGCCGTTAGCGCGCTGAGGTCTTCGGTCGCGTCGTTGCGGCGTTCTTCGAACGGCGCGAGGCTGACCTTGTTGTCGTTGTCCTGCATGCGCTTGATCGCGCGAGCGGTCTGACGCTCCTCGACGCGCGCGAACTCGGGCGATCCGGGGCCATACAGCATGATCCCGACCTTCTCGTCGCCTTCGTACAGCAGCGAGCCGTCAGGACCCTTCAGGTGGAGGAACGCCGTGGCGGCGACGGCGAGAGTTGCGATCTTCATGGTAGGGGTAGTCCTTTCGCGGGAAGGGTCGCACCGACCCGCCCAGACGCCCGCGACGAGCAGGGCGGGCCGATGCCAGGGAACCGGCTTGCTCAGCCGGAAGTGGTTAGACGGCTGCCGGCGCCTTGATGATCTTCGTGCAGATCTCGACTGCCGGGGCCGCGGTCACCATCGTGTCGGCACCGTCGATCGTTTCGGGCATGCCGAACGTACGGCCCTGGAAGTAGCGCAGCGTGCCGTCCTGACGGGTGACCTTGAACGAATAGAGCTTCTGCGTTTCGTCGTCCGCGGACGTCTGGAGCAGGGTCTGCCCAGCATCGGCACTGTCGAGTGCCAGCGACGGCTGCAGCGCGCCATAGTCGGCGGAGCCCTTGTACTTCTGCTTGGCGCCCTTGAGGGGCTGGAACTCGACCTTCGCGAAGCTCGCGCCGAGCGGGCCGATCTTCTCGATGCCACCGATCTCGGTAAATGCGAGTGCCGTGAAACCGGCGATGTCGTTCGTAGCCGGGCTGGCGGCGGAGATGGCGAGCGCAGAGCCCGCCGCAGTCATGGACGTCATGGTAATACCTTTCTGGGGCGAGCCGGGTGGTGCCGGCAGGATCCTGCCCGGTTGGCCGGGCGGAATGGGTTAGCCGTCGACCTTGTTGCCGCTCTTGGCGGGCTTCGTGTCGTCGGGTTCGCGGACGAGGCCGGCCGCCTGGTAATTGCCGAAGGCACCTTCATCGATCTCGACGAGCGTCTCGGGCTTGCCATCGCTGGCGGTGAAGCTCGTCTCGGTGCCGGCGTCGGTGAAATCCCTGACCACGAAGGCCTTCTTCGTCTTCTTCTCGGTCGTCGACATGGTCGTTCTCCTCAGGCTGGTTCGTCGTAACTGACGCGGAAATCTTGGGTCTGCTCGTAGCTGTCGGCTGGACCGCGCATGTCGGGCCCGGTGCCGGCGGTGAGGATCGAGACGCGCTGCGCACCGTCGAAATCTCCCGTCACGCTCGCGCAGGCGCGACGGATGGCCTTCACGGTGGCGACCTGTTCGCGGTAGCTCGATGCACGGACCGCGGCCGACACCCGCTCGGTCACCCGTACGAAGCCGCGGCGTTTCAGGGGCTGGCGGTCCGCCGAACCGACGGAACGGAGCAGCACCGCGGTTAGCGCGACACCGTCAGGCAGCGAGCCGGCCTTGATCGATGTCTCGGCGACGCGTTCGAGCGTCGCCGCATCAGCGCGGAGGATGCCCCCGACGATATCGACGCCAGTCATGCTTCATCCTCGCGGTCTTCGATGCCGATGATCCCTGCGCGCGTGATGCGCGTATCGATGTAGGTCTGAGCCGCGGCAAACGCGTCGGCTTCCTTGCTGTCGAGCGCTGGCCGAAAGACGGGGTGGGCACTCGCGCCGGGATGGTGGACCGTCGTCCCGACGAACGCCCCCCCAATGACGAGCGACCCTTCCTTGACCTTGTCGTTGATCCGGCGAACGCTCATCCCGCCGGCTTGGCTGGGGTCGACGCTGATGTAGTGCGGATCGGTGCCATACTCCTCCCATGGCGCCAGGAACGCGCCGGGGCCTTTGGCTTGGACCTTGCCGATCATCTGGTCGCCCTCGCGCTTCGTGACGACCTTGATCGCCTCGGCGACCTCGTGCGAATTGGTCGTTGCCTTCACCTCGTCGGCAATGACCGTTGCGCCTGCCCGTGCAGCGCCGCGCAGCACCTTCGCTTCCAGATCCGAGGGTAACCGCGCGATGAAGCGACGCACCTCGCTGGCGCCCTTGCTGGCCATCAGACGCTGTTGCCCGCGCTGCTATAATCTTCGACCATGAACTCCAAGCCATCCCGCCGCCCGAGTTCGGCGGGACCAGCGACGATCTGCATGGTCCGGCCGTCGAACACGAAGCGCATGTTCGGTGTCACGTCATCACGGTACCGCATGCGAACACGCGCAGGCCGCGATGCGACATTGATGCCATCGGCAAGCCGCTCGGCTCGGCTCGGCAGGGCATCCTGAACATTTGCCCAGACCGTGGTGACGTCTTCCCACTCGCCAGACCCCGCACCGTCGAGTGAGTCGTCTGCAACGGGGCGCTGGATCAAGACTCGACGATCGAGCTTGCGGGCATCGAGCGCCATCAGCCGATCACCGGTGTGCGATACTGCGCATCGATCAGCATCGTGACGGTTGCCGGCACGTCGTTGAGCGATCCACCGTCGAACAGGTGCTTCATCAACAACAAGGCAGCGATCTGAAGAGCAGGAGCCTCCGTTGCGACGTCGTCGTAACCGGCTTCGAATGTCACCTGCACCGAACCGCTGCCATCGGCGGTCGCGGGCCAAGTGGTGCCGATGGCCGGCAAGATTTGCGTGCCGACCACCCGCCAGATGCCTTCGCCGCTCGCAGATGCGCCCGCATGGTCGAAGTAGCCTACCGACACAACGCCGCGAACGGGATCGCACGGAAGGCGCATGACATCGGCGAAGCCGTCGAAGATCGCCACCCACCGCCGCCGCGCGAGCGACCTTGCCGTGTGTCCTTCGACCCAACCTATGGCAGTCAGGCGGAAGGCGTTAAGCAGCGCCGCCTGATCGGCGCCGGGTTTGACATACTGGTCAACCAGCGCGTCAGGCAGGACGGCCAGCCCGTTGAGCGGGGCGGCAGGCATGAACGTAACCACCGCCCCGTCTCCTTACTTGGTCTTCGCCGATTTGGCGGTCGTAGCGTCGCCTTCGGGCGGCTTGGTTGCTTCTGCGAGCAGGCCTTCGAGTTCGACGATCCGGGCCGCGGCGGTGTCCAACTGCGTACGCGCGCCCTGGTATTCCAGTACGAGCCCATCATGCTGGCTGCGCGACTCTTTCAGGTCGACGAGCGCCTTATCGCGCTCGCCGGTGAGCTTCTCGCGCTCCTCGCCGAATGCGGTGTCCGCCGTACGGAAGGCATCCGATGCGGACTCGATCAGGCCCTTGAGCCGATCGATTTCGCCTTCGCTCGTCGAGCGATACGTTTCGAACTCGCTGCGCGACGATGCGAGATCTCCGCGCAGCTGCTCGAACTCGACACCGCCGAGCGTCGTGCTTTCCGGCTGGCCGGAGAACAGGGCGTCGTTGCCGGGACCGCTGGTTGCGCGCTGGGGCGCGTCCAAGCCGATGACCTCGCCGCCACGCCCAGTGTCGGCGAAGCGACGATCGCTCGTAGCGACGACGATAACCGTTTGTCGCACGATCGGCTGAAAGTCCTGATCCACCAGCTTGCCGTCGACGACGTAGCCGGCAACGCCGAGGCGCACGAAGTACAGTTCGCTTTCGGCAGAGCGGTCCGAGACCTGCTGGCCATCGGTGAAGGACTCGGGCGGGAGAGCCTTCGTCACATAGTCCTGAATGAACTCGATCATGTTCTAGCTCCTCAGCTGATCGCAGGCGCGACGGTGCTGGCCTGGTTGGCGGATCCTGCGCCGTAGCGGGCGTCGAAGCCGACCAGCATGGCGGACAGGAAAGTGGCAGCGGTGCCGACCGTCAGGGACACTCGGACGAAACGGAAACCGCCGTTCTTGTCGAGATCCTCCTGACGGACGTTGATGGCCGCCTGACGGTTGTCTCCGCCCGCCTTGACGATCTGCACGATCGCGAGGCCGGTGACCGCCTTTGCTCCGGTGCCGTTGATGTCAGTCGCCTGCTCGATCTTGGCGTCGACAGTTCCAGCGACGCCGATGACGCCAATGTTGAGAGCGGCGAGCAGCGCGTAAAAATTGCGCATGTCCACCCAGGTCGAGGTGACGACGCCCGGTGCGGCCTGCTGCGCGGCGATAACGCCCGCGATAGCCGTACGAGCGGTTGGGTCCAGGTTGCCCTGCATTGTCTTGTCTCCAAAGCTACCGGCCGGACGATCCGACCGGTCCCGCGCTGGGCGCGAGTCCGGTGTCGAGGATCAGGCGCGCTCGGCGAGCGCCACGAAGTGCGACTTGGTGTTGCCACCCTGCGCGGGCGCGACGGGCTTCGACAGCACTGGCTGACCGCCGATGCGGAACACCCAGCGAAACGCGCGGATGTTGTAGTCGAAGTAGAGGTGGATCGAGTCCGCGAAGCTGACGCCGTTCTGCTTGCGGAACGCCTCGTATCCGTTCGGGTTGACGAACTGGATGTCGCCATACTGGCCGACCGAACGCGAGTGCTCGTTGAACACGACCGGACGACCGAGCAGGACGCCGCCAGGGCTCTCCTGATAGTTGCCGAACCAGAGCGGCCGCCCGCCAGCGTCGTTCATCGCCATCATGGTCGGCATGACGTCGCTGTTAACGAGCCAGCTTGCCTGACTGGGCATGATCATGCGGGCCCACATGCGCGCGACGTTCGACGCCGTGATCGTTGCGGCCGTCTGGTTGGCGTCCTTTGCGACGGCGATCGTGGCCGGCGAGTTCATCCAGCCGAGCGGCTTCTCGATGCCGTCGCCGTACATGAATGCGTCAGCTGCCTTCCACCGGATCGCGGCTGCGGCATGGCTGGTCAGTAGCGTCGCGACGCGCGGCGCGTCTTCGAGCAGTTCCTCGGTCGCGAGGACGAACGCGTAGAGCTCGTTGAGCTTCGTCTCGCGCGGCGTGAGCGCCATGCGGCTGGGCTGCATCTGCTCGCCCTCGGAGCGCCACGCGGCGACGATGCCGCTATTGCCCCACGGGGTCGTCTCGTCGCCGAGGCCGACGACGCGGTTCGAGGCGGTCGGATCCGGGTCGATCAGATCCATGATCGGATCGTTGCCCTCGTTGAACACGAGGTTGACGATCTGCTGCCGGAACTCGGCGGGGACAAGATAGCTGCCTGCCGCATCGCCCTGTTCCATGTGGACGTTGCCGGGTGCCGCCAGACGATCGTCCATGCGGAAGCTCTGACCTGCGGCCGGATTGGCGCAGCGTACCGCATGGGCGAACTCGGCGAGGTTCGCGAACCCAGCGTTCTCTGCCGTCGCTGTGAACGTGATGCGCGACTGGCGCGGCTCCTGCTGCCCGCCACCGCCGGTAGCCCCGGTGTTACCGGTAGTGACACCGCCGATCGCCGATGCCGCAGTGATCGCGGTCTGGGCACGCTCGATGCGCTTCGTCAGACCGCCCAACTGAGCCATTTCCGCGTCGTGCGCGGTCTGCTCTTCTGCAGTCAGATCGCGGTTCTCGCCTTCGGCCGTCGCCAGTCGCGTTTGGATGCCGGTGGAGATGCGCTGGGCCTCGGTCCGCAGGACCGCGATGTTAACCGCTCCGCCGCCCGTCGGATGGCTGTCCGGCGCCCGCATGTAGCGTCCGTGACGGCGTTCCGTAGCAGTCATGGCACCGATGGAGGCGACCGTCGAACCGGCCGCCAGAAGCATGAACTTCCGCATATCTGTCATCCTCTGGCCCGCAGGCCCTGTGTCGGGCGCGCACGCCCACGACGGGCGACGCCGGTTGGCGCCGCCCCACTCAACCCCAGAAGGGGATCTTCAAATCGCTCGCGCGAGATCCAAGGCCGCTGCCTGCCGTCGCATCAGCGACAGGCGGGCGCGGCCGGTGTTGTACTTGGCAACGACGTCGCGGAGCGTGCTGATGCCATCGATCGCGCCGTTCGCCAGCGCACGCGATGCCGAGAACGTCTTGCCCGTGCCGTGCACCGCAGCGACGTCGCTCGCTTTCATGCCCCGGCCGCGTGCGATGGCCGCAGCGAACGCGACGTTGGACTCACCTACCGCTGCCTCGATATCGGCGCGGTGGTCATCATCAAGCGGCGCGTGGCTATGACCCGCAATCTTGTCCGGATGTGAACCGATCAGCGTGGTCTTCATGCCGATCTTGTCTTCGAACCCGGACATGTCCGTATGGCCCGACCGCACGCCCACCGAGCCGACCTCGCCTGATGGCGTGCAGTGGAACGCGCTGCACTGTGTTGCCAGCCAGTAGGCAGCCGAAAAGCAGTAGGGATCGGCAACGGCGATAACTGGCTTGGCATCGCGTGCTTCGAAGATCGCGTCGCCAGCCTCGGAGCAGCCCCAGACGTAACCGCCAGGCGAGCGGATCGGGAGGACGATCGCGCCGATCTTGGGATCGGCTGCCGCCTCGCGGACGCGATCGGCGATCGTGTCGTAATAGGTCGACCCGCCCAGGCCGCGCGGTGCGAGCATGCCGGTGATCGGCATGATGAACGTCGAGCCCTCGCGGATCGGGTCGGCGGGCTTCGCAGCCTGCTGACCGCTAAGCGATCCTGCGAACGCCCGGAGCGCGTCGGGCAGCAACGCCTCGACGCCGCTCTGTTTCAGAGCCGCGGCGAGAAAGGTCGGGTGCATCGCCCAAAGGGCCGACGACGCCATGAGATGATCCATCGTCTATTCCACCTTGTCTTGCGGCGAAGTCTCGCCGCCCGTGAGGGTATCGGCAGCCCGGTTGCTGTTGAGTGCGGCCCGCGGATCGTCCGCCCAAGCCTCGTTGATCTTAGGCTGGCCGAACCACTGCGTGCCGATCGTGTTGACGCTGAGAATGCCGGCGGTGCGTGCCAGCACAGCGTTCTTCCACTGGGTGGCTGAATCGCCGCGCAGCATGCTGTCGAGGTTGAACTTGGCCCGTACCTTCTGCGCTCGAAGTTCGGGCGGGACCATGCGAACAGTGATCGCCTGTTCCATGCGGCGGGTCAGCGGTCGAAGCGCCCAATTCACGAACGACCGCGTGTCCTGTTCGTTGTTGCCGGCGTTCCCGCCTTCGTCGCCGATCATTGATCGCGGGATGCGCCAGTAGCGGCCCATTTCCAATGTACGCTGAGAGAACAGCTCGCGCAGCTGGGAGTCGACGTTGTTGGTGCCGACCGGAGCGTACTTCACACCCTGCTCGAAGACTGGTGTTCCGCCTCGCTTCCATGCCGCGACACCCGCCGCAAGACGCTCTGCGGAGGTGTCGCTCAGCTTCTGTTCGGTGGTGACGATACCGGACGGGCGACGATCGTTCTTGAAGAACGCTCGCGACCCGACTTCGAGCGCCAGCTGAAAATCAATCGCGCCCTTGGCCTGCTTCCACGGCACGAGAGGGCGAAGACCGCCATCAGCGAGGCCGGTGAACCAAAATAATTCCTGCGGCAGCAGACGACGCATACCGGTCTCGGACGCGTAATCGACCGACATGCTGCGCTCGCCCCAATTAGCCGTGGTACGGAGCGGCGACAGCGGCCAGATTTCCAGCCCGTCGACGCCAACCGTCGGTTCCGCGAACGCCTCGCCGCGCAATACGCAAGTGAAGGCCATCGCCGCCCAGAATTCGGCACCGGTCTGCAGATGGTTCGGTTCGTACGAGAGGACGTTCGCAAGCGGGAAGTCGTCGCGAATGCCGTTGTCGTCTTTGAACTCCAAGGCGAGGCTTCCGACCGCCTCAGCGATGATCGATACGCAGAAGAACACGGCTGCGACCCGTGCGGCCGTCTCAGCGGTGTTCGCCTCCATCGGCATCGCGGCGACGAGCGACGTCCAGGTATCATCGCCGAAGAAGCGACCGTCCGTCACGTTGGACGGGGTAGGGCGCCCGGTGACCGGCGCTATAGCCATATGGCCGTGGGCGGAGTTGAATCCACCCGCGACACGGCGGTAATCGTCTGGGCTGGGCATCAGAGTATCAACATGCCCCTTTCCTCATAGACGAAGCCGCCTGCGGCCTCTGGGTTTCTGGTCATCAACATCACCGCGTTGAACATTGCGGCGAGTGGATCGATTTTGGCACTGGCGGACGCCTTGACGATGGCGACCGCGCTAGTTCCGCGCGGCTCCATTTTCGCGTTGCCGACGCACCATTTCATCAGCGCCGAGCCGTCGTGGCGCATGGTGCGCGCCGCGAGCTTGCGGGCGGACCCCTTCACGGCGCTGGACAGCTTGAAGCCTTGTCCGATCGCTGAGAATTGTCCGTCCGTGAAATCCTTCGTCGCCAACTCGTCGACGATTGCGGTGACCCCGACAGGATCGAGGCCAATCGCCTCTTTCTCTGGGAAGAGCCCTGCGTCGCGGACCCGCACGAGGATATCCACGACACCGCGGATATCCTCGGTCAGTTCCTCGGCTTCGTCTTCGTCCTCGATCGATGGGCCGCCATTGTGGCCAATCATCTTGCACTTTGTCAGTGAACCCTCGGAAACCAGTTCATCGAGCTTCGTCGCGATGTCTTTGCGGCGATCCCACACGATCGACCACGCCCAGGCGTGGCACCACACGAGCCAGCGCTTCGAGCCCTTCTCGCGTCCGATCAGACAAAGCCCGAGCAGATCGTCCAGGCCACCACCGTCGACGCCGGCAACGATCACTTCGCATCGGCGTATCAATTCGGCGACCGTCAACGTGCGATCGATAGCGCCGTCCCAGAACTCGGCACCGGTCCAGCGGTCCCGACTAAGCCGTGTGCCGATCTCTACGTTGAGATGCTTCGCTAGGAAGATCTGCAACCCTTCGCCCGCACCGCGCTGCTCCTGCGCTAGCTCGTTCTCAATCCAATCCTCATGAACCGACCGGCCCATGTTCGGGTTCGTGACGTAGAAGTTCGCCGGTTTGAGGAAGTCATCTCGCTCCAGCATCGCGGGAGGAAATTCGTATAGGACGCCCAGGCTGGCCGGATCATCGATCGTGCCATCGCGGACGCCGCGAAAATGGTCGAGCTCGTCTTTGAAGACGCCCCGCGGTTCTTCGTCGCTGTGCGTCGTCAGGTAGACGACGAACCCTTCGCGGGCCGACGACAGTCCGCCCGTCGCCTCGCGCAGCATAGCCTTGGCGTTTGCACGCTTGCCGAACAGCCAGAGCTCATCGACCAGCACGAACGCCGCCTTCGTGCCGCTGACCACGTCCTTGTTCGCCGCTACGACCTTCAACTCGGCGCCGGTCGTCCGATGCTTGATCAGGCGCTGATGATCGATGACGTCGAGCAGCGCGTCGAGTTCCGGATCATGGCGGACCATGCCGGCCGCGGGATCGAAGCTGTTGCCCGCGACCTCGATCGTTGGCGCGAGGATCAGGAGTTCGGCATTGAACCGCCAGTTGCGGATCAGCGCCGTGACCATGATCCCGGCCGCAATCGTCGATTTCGAATTCTTCTTGCTAATTAGCAGGAGGAACTTGCGGATCAGGCGACGCGCGGATCGATGGTCGTACGCGCCGAAGATAGCCGACACGAAGTCGAACACCCATTGGTCGCACGCCTCGCCGAACGTCGGCGCGCCGGGGAGATCGACGATGTGGAGCGACTTGAACACCGCCAGCGCGGCAGCGGCCTCATCGGGAAACAGCGGGTCGAACGGTATTAGCGATCGACGCTGGACGATCCGCTTTTCCCAATCACAGCAGGCGGTCGACCAAACCGGCGTCAATTGAGTAGCTTCGGCTGCGGCGGTGGGGCGAACTTGCCCGTGACCTGTCCAGCCGCAGCCTTCGCTGATGCCTTCTTGCCAAGCTTAGGTTGTGCTGACGGCTTCGCGTTGCCGCGATCCGCCACACGTTCGGCCAGTTCGGCAAGCGCCGCCTTGTCCATCCGCTTGAACAATTCCTTCTCGGCAGCGACGTTGCCGCCCGAGGCCGCGTCGTTGAGGCGGGCCAGCTGCGCGATCTCCATCCGGACCCGCGCCGCCTGCCGCTTCCCGACCTCGGCAAAATAATGCTTGCGCAGCGTCGGGACCGAGACCCCGATCGCTACTGCTGCCTCTTTCACCGTCAGACCGCGCGCGAACGCAATCAGAACCTTGTTGGAGTTCGCGAGCGACCACGAATGCTCCGGCCTTCCACGGGTCTCCCGGTCCGGCTGGACGGGATCACCGAAGAGATCGAGACCCGAAATTTCAGCCATGACGAAATAAAATCTCCGCGTGAGAACGTTAGCGGTCTAGGGGCCGGCGCCCTTGTGAGGTTTCGACCCCCCCCGGTCACCCGATGCCGCTTCGTTCCTGCCGCTGCTTCCAGCTATCGTGGCATGGCTTGCAGAGGGTCCAGAGGTTGAGGAAGTCCCAAAACAGCGCCTCGACGCCGCGATGGGGTTGCCGGTGATCCGCAACCAGCTGCGACGTGTCACCCTCGATTCGCCCGCACTTCTGGCACGTAAAGAGGTCACGGATGAGCACGGACATGCGCAGCTTCTGCCACCGTGCAGTCTTGTACCACTTGCGCCAGCCCTGCTGATCGCGGTCCCGGTCGAACGCCTGACGATCACCCGGCAGGTATGTTAGCCGGGATGCAGGCGCGGATAGGCGCGGTGGCAGGCTCTTCAGTCGGCCCATGCGCATATGCCTAAACGGCGACGGGCGGCGAGGCCGAAGCCACGCCGCCCGTCGAAGGAGGTAACAGGGGAGGGTTGCTCACCGATGCGCTTGCACGTCTCGCCGAACGTATTGGTGAATAGGCCCACAGACCCCTAGAGACGGAATTGTTTATTTCGCCCCGCAATGCATTCTAGGGCTTCACATGCTCTAGGCGCGCAAAACAGCCATTCCCTACCTTATCGAGCTTCATCGCTATCCGCGTGATCGCGCGCGAGTAGCGCTTGCGCAGGGTGTCGGGCTCGACCGTGGCACCCATTGCCTTCGCAGCTGATGCCCAGGCGGGCCGCGATGCACCGCGCTCCAGCTGGCCGAGGATGATCCCGACCAGCTTGCGGTCGCGCGCATCAACCCAGCCCATCCACCCGAGCGCCTGCTCCATCCGATCGACCTCGACCGAGCGCAGGCCCGGCAGCCGAGGCAGTGCGTCGCGATCGTAGTCATCGCTGTCGAGTTGATACATCTCCCACAGTTCCTGCCGCGACAGCTGCCCGCGCTCATAGATCGACGAGGCGCGCACATCCATCAGCCAGCCAGCCTCGCGGTCAGGCATGCGACGCAGGAAGCCCCAAGCCTCGACCAAACGCTCTTCGACGAGATCGAAGGTAACAGCACCGTTGTCACTCCCATGAATGGGAGGCTTATTGGGAGGATAGAATGTAGTATTATCAGTCATATAGCTTTGCTCCGGGAAGGTGGGAGTGAAATCACGGGTAATCCCGCACGCGCGCCTGTGCGCACACTAGGTGGACGGGTCAGGATTTGGCTCCCAAGCTCCCGCACCCTCCCGGAACCGCAGAAAACCGCGCTTCCCGAGTGTTGCCGATCCTCCCATTGGTGGGAGTGAGGGAGGATTACAGAGGCTCGTCAAAGTCGCTCCCCGCACTGACCGAGGGGGCAGGGAATGGCGAAGACGACGGGCTGCGTGGCGGCGGCAGTTCGCGCGTCACCGCCTTCCCATCGCTGTCGACGAAGTCATGCGGATCGTATCGGCCGGCGATGTCGTCCCAGACCATCGAACTCGACTTGCGGATCTTGAAGCCTTTCCGCTGCATCTGGGCGTTCAGGTATTTGGCCGACCAAGGCTTGCCAGTGCCGGCGAGCAGCTGAGCCCATGTCTGCCACGCGGCGAACAGCTGATGCAGCGGCGTGGCGCCCATCAGCTGGCCTTGCGCACGCTCGATGCAGAGCGTCAGGAACTGCCCGAGGATGTCGTTCTCTTCCTGATACTCGCGCGTTGCCGCCCTGACGGCCTCAGGCGTCGGCAGGCCGCTTCCGAGGTACGCGATGGCACCGCGTATCATCCGGTTGAGGATGCCGCTCCGCTCCGCCTGTAGCTTGGCCTTCAGCTGGATATCCTGTTGCGCGTCGGGGATGATCACGGCCCACGGGATAACCTGCACACGGCGCTGGATGCCGTGGTCGGTTCCGATCTTCGGCATGTTGTTCGCCGACACCGTGTTGGTGAAGGTGACGAGCAGCTGAAACGGGGGCTTCATCAATTCGCGTACACCGCCGATCGGTTCGTCGCTTGTCATCGCCTTGATCAGACCGTCGGAGAACTTCGATCCATCCTCCGGTTCGTTCGCGTAGACCATGCGCCGGCCGGCGAGCGCCGCCAGATCCGGCGACGCGTCGCTGCCCTTGCGATACTTACCCTGGTCGATGAACGTCTCGATGCCCGCGGCCCACGCGTAGTCGCCGAGGATGCCGGCATGCGTGTTGATCCAGACTCCCTTGCCGTTCGAACCCTGCCCGTAGAACAGCGCCATCTTTTGCGCGTCGGCGAGGCCCAGCGCGTTGTATCCGGCCCAGCAATCGAGGAACTCGCGCATCTCCGGATCGGGTTGCACCTGTTCGAGGAACGCATCGTACAACGGCGATCGGGCATCCGCGTCGTACGAGACGTTGGCGATCTTCGTGATCCGGTGATCGCGGTTCGACGGGCATAGCCGCACGCCGGCACCATGACCTTCTCCCGGCCGCCGAAACTGCAACGTCCCGTTCTCTATATTGAGCAGCAGCGGATCCGCGTCGAAGTCGTCGGGGCGCGACGACAGCCGCGCCTCCGCCATCTTGGCGATGCACGCGATATGACCTGCACCTTCCGACGTTCGGCCCCACTTGGCGATCGTGTCGGAGAACAGCGTGATGACGCCTCGCTTGTTGGACACGATGCGATCGAACCGGCTGCGCTGCTGCGCTTCGTGTGCACGCACCTGCTCGGCATCCCAAAGCGGCATCGGATCCTCTTTGATGCCGGATTCACGAATGAGCTCCGCTTCCTCTTGGATCGTCCGCATCGTGTCCTGCACCGCGCGGCCGAGCAGCGAGATCGCCATATCCCGGTTCCAGCGTCGACCGTCCCATGCGAGCCACCCCCATTGCTCGACGAACAAGAAATCTCGCCCGTGACGCTTCAGGAAGCGTTCGAGATTGCCGAGGTCGGTATGCGGCAGGAACGCGCACGTCCGCATCAGCGCGTCCGCGCCGTCGCCCCCCGGCCCCTTTCGTCCGATATCGAAGCGCGGCCCTCCCTCGTGGGAGCTTGGCTGGCCATCGTCAGTCGAACCGGGGGCGGGGGGCGAAGGGCGGGAGGCGGCGCGAGGCGGCTTCTCCCGCCGGGAACGTGATGCGGCCGTGATCTCTGCGAGATCACGAGGACTGTTCATCCCGGCGGTCCAGCCGCTGTTCACGGTGGCGAGCAGCTGCGCTTCGTCATCGCCGCCGGCATTGTCCCGCGCGGCCGCTTCGATCGTCGACCGGGCGAACCGCTCGTCGAGCGCGCCCGCCGCCACGAGGCTCGCGATCTTGAGCGCGCTGACGTTCAACTGATCGTTGCGCTTGCCCGACGCGGCCTGCCGAATCTCGCGGCACTCGCCGTCGAGCGCCCGCATCCCGTACCGGCGGATATCCTCGTCGACGTCCGCCTCGCGCTTGGCAGGCGACGGCGTGCTGCGATCGGCCGGGCCCACCGATGCGACGACCGGCGCGGGTTTCTTAGCCTTCGGGCTGCGCAGGATCTCGATCAGCGCGGCGGGCGCGTCGGCGATCGCCGCGTCGTCACGCCAGTCGCCGCGATCGAGCCAACGATAGCGCGCACCGGTTTCCGTCATGATGCTCGGCGGAGCGATGACGTATCCGCCCAGGCCGCGCACGTCGACGTGTGCCGGGAGGTTGCCGCGGTTGCGGATCGGTTCGCCGGGAGGCTGGCGGAAATAGACGTGCACGCCGTCGGATTGCGTGACGGCCGTCACGGACCGCGGCAACGTGCAGCCCATCTGCTCTTCGAGATCCGCCTTGAGCGTTTCGAGCGTCCAGATCTCGCCAGTCGCTGCGTCCTCGCGAGGATCGAAGTCGAGCACGAAGCAACCGTTCACGCCGGTCGGCAGGCCGATCAGCGCTTCGGGATGATCGCGCCACCACGAGACGATACGCGCCTCGTCCGTGGTCGCGTCCTTCAGGCCCTGCCCGGTATACGGTGCCTTGGCCTTGAAGGTGCGGGTTTTGCCGGCGCTGTTCGGCTCGGTTGTGAAATCACGCTCGCGGCAGGGGAACACGGCCCACCCGCGGCGCACGAATTGCAGCGCCGCCGAACACATGGCGGACGGCAGGTTGTGAACGGACACAGCTTAACTTTCACCCGGAGACGAGACGCATTGTTGACGGCCGTCGGACGGCCCGGCCGGTCGATGCCTCACCCGGGCGGATCGAGCGGCGGTGTCACTGGACCGACTCTTCGCCACGGGGAACGATGCCCTCGACGAACGTGAAGCCGAAATCGACGAGGTCATGCCACGCGGCACGCTGAGCAGCTGAGAACCCGTCACCGTCCTGGACCGCGCGCGCAGTCGTCAGGACGGCCATCAGTGCCCCGACAATAACAGCGTGCGCGGCGTCCTCTTGCGAAAGCGCATGGACGGACCGCCCCGCCGCTTTACGGAAGCGTTTCGCCATAAAGACGCCGAACGCACGATGCTCGCGCTCACAGCCGGCGTCCCACGGTTGCGCCGGGTCGAACAGATCGTGATGGGGGGCGGTCACGCCTGCGATGCCCGCTTACGGAGTGTGTGCGCCTGATGCTCTAGACGCGCGACCGCCATCAAGGTCGGCTTCAATTCCGGTGCCGCAGCGTCGAACGCGATCCGCTTTTTGAAGCGACCACCGTTCAGGCGCGCGAGAACGCCGCGAGGTACTGCCTCCCAGTTCGATGCGGATGTATCCGCCTTGTTGCCATTAAGGCATTTCAGCGCATAGCCAGCGGGGATCGGCCCATTGGCAGCTTCCCACTCGATCCGTTGAAGCAACTGCCACCGCGACTGCATCGGCAGCCCGTCATGAACCTTGCGCTCGATATACCCATCTTCGGTGACCCGCTCGGTTCCGATCGGCTTCCACAGGTCGTTAGCTCGACCGGTACGCTGCCCCTTCTGGAACCGGGTCGCCGCGCTATTCGCGTTGAACGGCATCGTCTTGCCCTTGTTGGGTGGCGTAGTGCCGGGATCGTAGCGACCAGTGCGGCCGGTCAGCCAGCCGTTGCGCTTGCAAACGGCGTTCAAGTTTTGAAGCGTCACGTCGGTCCTATCGAACTCGGCACAGAAGCCCGCGTGAGTTTCGTGCCGAGGCTCAGTCTTACGCGTCTCTATCCATGCCAGTTCTTCGGCGCTGTACGGGATACAAGTGCCCTTCATTCCGATTTTCCCAAAGACGGGAGCATGGGAATGAAGCGATCGCCGTGATTGGCAATGATCGTCGCTGCCTTCAATTGCAGGTCAGCATTTCGGACGATCTGCTCTGCGATTGCGACAATGGAGTCCGTCCGCTTCGCTTCTTGGTCGATCTGCTCTGCCGTCAGATCTTCTTCCGACAGTCGTTCGAGTTGTGCGAACAAGTGATTGTTAAGGTCAGCTAGCTTGTTCTTCATGAAAGGTTCTCCGCTTCGAGGCCACGTTCGATCAACGAAACGAGCATCGCGCCAGGCGCTTGCCCAACGTCACGAGCGGCGTCGACGACGCGGCTCCAAACATCTGGCCAGCGGCGCTTGATAAGCGCGACCGTATCGCCGGGTGTTTCGACGAACATCGTCGAGATCTGCTCGGCTCGCGTGAGATCGCGCCGCAGCGACTGGACATAGGCAGGAGCCTTTTCCGCGATCGCGCGCATACCTGGACGGAATACAGACTCGCGCGCAGCAGCTGCTACAGCGACAGGGTTCGGGCGAGCCGGTGCTAAGCTAACTTGCCTAGCCGCCGCCAAACCGCGCGCCCCATCCCTAGCCGTCGTCTTCGGTCCGCGTGCAGGCAAGGTCCGTGCAGAGATGCCGCCCGGATTTGCGGCGATGAACTCGCGCACTCGTGCGACCGTTGTAGGCGAAGGATAGAGCGCACCACGAATGGACGAGATCGTCGTGTTGGCTATCCCGCTGGCGCGCGAGAAGTCTTCGACCGTGCAGTCGACCGAAACGCAGTAGCCTCGGATCTCCCGATACAGGCAGGCCCCAGCCGGCCGTTCGGAAAGTTTCTGGCCCATCAGCCGGCCTTCGCCGTCGACTTGCCCGAACCGACGATCGTCGCGACGCGCGGTTCGCCCGGCCCCTGCGACTCGATCGTGATCCGCTTGGCGGCGACCAACTGGCGGATGCGGTAGCTGGCGGCAGCGGCATCGCTCAACCCGCAACGCTGCGCGATCACGGCGTTCGACGGACACGGCAATTTGAAACTCGCCGCTCGGCGGATTTCGCGCAACACCAGCTCCGCCGGATTCGTCTCGTCGATCTCGACAACCGGTGTCGACACGAAAGCCGGCGCGTCGGCCGTGGTCAGGCGGATCGCCAGATATTCAGTGATGCCACCGCCAGCGCGCTGATAGGTCAGCGTGATCATGCCATCATCGACGAGCGACATCGCATGCTTCCATGCGGGTGCAGCGCGGGGAATCTCGGTCCCGCTCGCATAGATCAGCGCGTCCTTCGGCTCAGCACGATCAACCCAATCGTCGAACTCTTCGACGGTCACGGCGAACGAGCACCGTGCAAGCTTGCGGGCGGCGGTCATGCAGCCCTCCGCATCGGCTCGCGTGCGAGCACCGGCGCGAACCAGCCGCCCTCGGGCTTGGCATCCCAGTCGGACGCCGATACCTCGCCACCGGTGAAGGCGTAAATCTGGTACCCGACACCGTCGGCCGGCGTGGTCTCGCCGGCCATCATGCGCTCGATCGCGATCTGACCCATGCCGACGCGCCGCATCAGCTTGTCTAGCGTGCCGGCGGGCTGTCGCATGATCCAGTTCGCTAGGCGGCGTGCACCTTCGTTCGGCACGCGAACGCCTAGCCGTAGAAGCCGCTTCGTCCTCATCACTTTCCCTCCGCTGCGCTGGTGAGTTCGGCCGCAAGTGCGCGGGCCGTGGCGCGGAGCCGCGCCTCTTCGACATGATCGATCTGCCCGTCACTTCGCGCGTCGCAGATCTCGAACGTGAGCCCGCAAGTCTTGGCCGCGAGCGCATCCCAGTTCGTTTCGGTTCGCTCGGTATCGATCAGCCGCTTGCCAGCGGGCTCGGTCAGCATGTCGATCGCCGCCGCAGGTAGATGCTGAGACAAAGCCAGCAGGGCGTGGACCGGCATGGCGGCGCCAGCCGCGTAAGTACGCAGCGTCGACAGAGGTATCTTCGTAGCCTCAGCCAGCGCCGGGTAATTTACCGCGCGCGTTTGACCGACGAACATGACGAACATGCTCATCTGCCGCTCGGCGACATCCTGCGCGAGATGGCGAACGTCAGTCATGATGGCGTGATCCTTCCTCGGTAATACGGTGTGCATGGACAAGGGGCAGCAGCACGCCAGAACCACTGATCACTTTTGCGATCCGCGCGCGTGCGCCGCAAAGCGCGAGGCTGATCAGTCGAGTGGTTCGCTCGTCGGCGATACGCTCGATCATGCGGACGCCTGCTCAGCGAACGCTGCAAACCCGAGCGGGTACACAACGTCGTTAGCGGTGACGGGGATGCCCAGTTCAGCGGCTTTCACGAGAACCTTGTGCTGATGTCCTGCAGGGACCCGGCCGGCAGTTTTCCAGCTTTGAACCGTGGAAGGCGGCTCGCTTAAATGAGCAGCCATCGGGCGTATGCCGCCAAATTTGTCGAACAAAGTCTCCATAGGAGCGACATGTGCGGCAGAACCGTACACCCGTCAACGGGAAATCCGCACAGACATTGTGCGAGTTTTTCGCGACATGACGGTATGGTTGATCAAACTCCAGTGGCAACGCTGCTCAAGCGCTTGCGGGAAGCCACATCCCCAAGGATGTCGGTTCGCGCGACGGCGGACGCTCTAGGCATTCCGGCTTCATCGTACGCGTTTTACGAAGATCTGAACGGCTTTAAGAAAGCATTCCTTCCGGTGCCGCTTGCCCGACAACTTGCGCAGATTTTCGGCGAGAAGGGAGTCGAACGCCGTGACGTCTTAGCGCTTGCAGGGTTTGACGAACAGAATGCGCCGGAAACTGAGGCCGATCAGCTTGCGCAACAGCTTGATGCGGTAATGATCGACGAGATCGAAGTTGGTTATTCGATGGGCGGCGGTACCGATGTTTCAGACTATCCAGTCGTACGCCAGGTACCGTTCTCGCGCGAATGGCTAGCATCGCTGACAAGTGCCCCAGCAAGCCAGTTGTTCGTCGCGCGTGGCGACGGGGACTCGATGATGCCGACATTGCTCGACCAAGACATCGTAATAATCGATCGCTCTCAGCGCACGATCAGGCAGCAGGACCGCATTTGGGCCGTGAGCTACGGCGGCTTCAGCATGATCAAGCGCATCCGTATGCTGCCGGATGGCGCCATGCAGATCAACAGCGATAATCCTGCCGTCAGTTCGATTCAGGCGTTTGAAGGGGAAGCGTACTTGGTCGGACGCGTAGTCGCGATCGTCCGGCGTATCTAGATGTGCGGAAAAACCGTTTGACACTGTACGGGTAAGCCGCACATATCGACCCATCAGGGCACCCCGCCCGATGGGAGTTGCGAATGCGCGCCGACACCAAGCCCCGTCCGACCGAGCCAGCATGCTCGTTCACCACCTTTCTTTCCGTTCTCGATAATCCTACCCCCGCATTCGCGGGTATCCCACGCACGCTCCGCGACCACATCGGCCAGCGGGAGCTTTGTGACTTCGGCACCGTCCTCTTGGCGAAGCGGCCGGTGTCTGATGACCTGTCGGCGCACGTAGCACGGTGGCGTGCGTCTGATTCCGCACGTCGTGACGACGCCTCCCTTCGTCCGCATCCTGATCAGAGGGCCGAAGACCGTCGGTTCGACCTTTTGTTCGTGCTGATCCCGATCGCGATCATGCTAATGATGCTAGTCGGCCTGATCGCTGCGTGGCTCAGGGGCGTACTCTGATGTCGCCATTCGCTCCGCCGACAACCGCGGAAATGCAAACGGCGCAGCATATCGTCGACAGCCCTCCGGTCATCCACACCTACGCCGCTTGCGAATGGGACGAGATGCACGAGGACGGCCAGGTGTGGCTGGCCGCGATCGTCCGCGAAGCCGCCCGGAATGCCGGTGGCAAATCGCCGAGGCATGTCGTCGTAAGCATGGACGCGCAGATCAAGTGGTCCGTGCGCACGTTCTTCCGTACCACCCAGAACCATGCTGGCGGCATCGTCCTCGGGTTCGCCCCGACGTTCTTCGCGATTGGTGCTGAGTTGATCACTGGCGACACTCGCGGGGTGGCGTTCATGATCGGGCCGTTCTGGCTTGGCTTCGCCGTCAGCAAATTCGATCGGGGGGCAGTGCGATGATCCGGCACCTGATCCCGCGCGCTACGTGGAGCGGCTGGAGCGGCGATGCGCTCACGTATGACCCCAACGGCGGTGTTGAGCTACCGAAGGGCCTCAGTCGCAGTCGGCGCATTGCGCAGCGGCTTCCTACCACGACACGTGAGCATGACGAGGTGCAGGGCGGGACGGTTTGCGTCCAATGGCTCGGGCTGATCGTCGAGATCGCGATCGGGCGCGTTTGCTGATGCGCGTGCCCATCAAAGGTGCCTTGTTACAAGGCTGCTCTCAGATGGGCCACAACCGCCTGCCGGGTCAGCAGGAGGGAGGATGGCCCGTCCGCCAGTGTCCAGAGTGCATGAAGCCCTTCGAGCCGAAGGTCGTTAATCAGCTGTTCTGCAAGCCGGCCCATACCGCCGACTGGAACAACCGCGCCACAACGCGCGGTCGCGTGCTGACGCCGATTGGGATGGTCGCGCGGATCACCCGCAACGGCACCCGAGGCACACCAGCGGCGAGAGAGGCCGGCAAAACCGCGTCGTCCTATTACGCAACGCTGGTCCAACGCTACCGCGACGAGGATCGCGCAGCCAACGACGGCCGAGGCCGGATGGAATGGCCCGCGTTCATGATCCTGCGCATTCAAACCGGATTTGACCCGTTATGAGCGAGCGGCCCCGCTTCGTATATGCCTATGCCGAGATGGCCCAGGTCGCCGAGGACGTCCGGAAGAACCGTGCACAGGGCGACCCCGCCCTAGTCGCAGCTGGTAGGCTTTCGGCCGAGGACGCAGAGACCCGGCTTCGGATCTCGACCGCCATCGCTGTAGATTGGGCGCATTACGCCCGGAACGAACTCCCGCCCCGCAAGGGCGCCACCGATGCGGAGAAGGTCGCGGACCTCACAACCGTGCTCGCGGGCGCGATAAAGCGCCGCGATCAAGCGCGGCAGGCGATCGTCAACGAGTACGGCGAGAGGTTCTTCGTCAGGACGATGCCCCAGCTATGGGCGCTGGTCGACATGCACGACACCACGACGCTTCGCGTTCTGCCGTATCTCCACTGGGAGAGCTACGCCGCCGCGCTGGAGGCGATGCTGTGGTGGCAACAGCGTGGGCCGTCCTGCAATCGCCGCGCCATCACCTTCGCGAACATCGAGCTTCGGAAGATGGGCTATCTACCGCACGAGCGCGCGGTAGCATGAAGCACGATCCCGCCTTGATCACTATCGTGAAGGCGCTTGCGCGCGCCGCTGCGGCACGGGACTATGCAGCCAGCCGAAAAAAGGAACAGAACAGTGCGGACGGTAATCTACGCGCGATTTTCGAGCCAGCTACAGAATAGCCGCTCAATCGACGATCAGGTCGCCGTGTGCCGCGAGCGTGCCGAGCGCGAGGGCTGGTCGATCGTCGAGATCTTTACCGATTACGCGATCAGCGGTGCTGCCGGCATTGGCGAGATGCAGCGCCCCGGCCTTCACGCCATGATGGCCCGCGTGGAGCGCGGCGGGGTCGATCAAGTCTTGGCTGAATCGACCGATCGCATCGCCCGGCATCAGGGCGACAGCTTCGCCATACGTGACCGGCTGTCCTTTGCCGGCACGCGTCTGTTCACGCTGTCTGACGGGGAGGTGACGGAGATCGCGGGCACCTTCAAGGGGCTTATGGATGCGCAGTTTCGGAAGGAACTCGGCGCCAAGATCAAACGAGGCCAGCGCGGAACGATTGCATCGGGCAGGTCTCCTGCCGGGCTGGCCTTCGGTTACCGGACGGCCAACCGTATCGACGCCGCAGGACGGCCGGTCCGTGGTCTGCGGGAGGTTGACGCCGACCAGTCCGATATCGTGCGCAGAATCTTCGAAGAGTTTGCAGCCGGCCGATCGGCCCGCACGATCGCAGCCGCACTGAACGCCGAAGGCATCGCCGGCCCGCGCGGCTCGCACTGGCGAGCGTCTACGATCAACGGCGACGCGACACGTGGCAACGGCATACTCCGCAACGAACTCTATGTCGGCCGCTTGGTCCACAACCGGACAAGTAAGGTCGTCGAGCCAGTGACCCGAAACGTCCGCATCCGACCTAACCCGCCATCGGAATGGCAGACGGAAGAAGTGCCGCATCTGCGCATCGTGCCGCAAGCGCTCTGGGACGAGGTGCAGGGGCGCCGCGAGGTGTTCGAAGGGCTGAAGCCGGTACGCTGTGTACGCCCGCGCCGCATGCTGTCTGGCTTGGCAACGTGCGGGGTTTGCGGCCAAGGCTGGATCGTCATCGGCACCGACCGGTGGGGATGCACCAAGCATAAGGCAGACGGCAGCTGCACGAACAATCGCCAAATTATCACCGCGACATTCGAGGATCGGGTCCTATCCGGACTGCGCGAACGCATGCTCGATCCCGAACTCGTCGCCATGTTCGTTCGCGAATATCACAGCGAGCATGCACGGCGATCCATCGACGCCCGCCGATCCAGCGCCAAGTTGGACCGCAAAGTCGCGGAAGCGAATGCCAAAATCGAAAGACTGGTAGCTGCGATCTCGGGTGGCGGCGCGGAATTCGCGGAAGTGAAGGACGCTTTGGCGCAGGCTCGCGCTGATCGGGACCGCGCTGCCGCCGAGCTTCTGGAGATCGAGGCGCTACCAGTCGTCGCGCTGCACCCAGCAATCGCAGCCGACTACCGCCGCCAGGTCGAGCATCTTGATCAAGCTCTGGTCGACCCCTTGGCACGGGACGCTGCTATCCCAGCTTTGCGCGAGTTGATCGACCACATCATCATCACGCCGCACCCAACTAAGCGTGGCGTCGAGATCGAGGTACAGGGCCGCCTCGCGTCGATGCTGGCACTGGCCGGCGCAATGCCAGCCCCGGAACGGATGACTGCTTGCGGCGCGTTCCCTTCACCCGCTCCACGTTTTCGCTGAAGTCCCGAACGTCGCCGTTCCGCGGCCGCCGTTCTACATAGGCTCCGCGAGTTGCGTACGGTTCCTGCCGCCGGACTTCGCTGCGTAGAGCATCGTG
>Ga0308164_10000795_pt1 | contig 43574 bp, 41 predicted proteins | sample PhyTR2_FD_201031 | JGI IMG/M metagenome (GOLD analysis project Ga0308164, IMG submission 201031) | Phyllosphere microbial communities from UC Gill Tract Community Farm, Albany, California, United States - DLSLT.R2 | ecosystem: Host-associated > Plants > Phyllosphere > Unclassified | place: USA...
CAAGTGCCCAACCCCGCAGTCGCGGCCGCTCCTTCCGAGCGCACGGCGATCCGGGATTCCGCACCGAAAGGAAAGCGATGAAAGACGCGTTGAAGACCACGGCCCACGGGCTCAAGACCTTCGGGTCTGACGTGGTCGACGGTTTTTTCGAGATCACCCACAACGGTTCCGCCCTGGTCGGCCTGGCGACGGTGTTCACCGTGCTCGCCCTCACCGCGCGGCCGGACCTGCGCGCCACCGGCGAGCAGCATCTGATGGGCTGGCTCGAATCGCGCAAGCCGGTCGTGGTGGCCGAGCCGACGGCACTGGAACCGACCGCCATCGATCGCACGACCGCCGCCAGCCCGCACGAGCTGCCCAAGCAGCAGGCCGCCGTCGCCTACTGGCTGAGCAAGAAATACCGCGTCGCGGCCGAGCCGCTGAGCGTGCTGGTCTCCGAGGCCTACGCCCTGGGCAAGCGCACCAAGCTCGATCCGACCCTGATCCTGGCGATCATGGCGGTCGAATCGAGCTTCAACCCCTTCGCGCAGAGCCACGTCGGCGCGCAGGGCCTGATGCAGGTCATGACGCGCGTGCACGTCGACAAGTACGAAAGCGCCGGCGGCTCGCTGACCGCCTTCGACCCCGTGACCAACATGCGCGTGGGCGTGAAGGTGCTGCAGGAATGCATCGCCCGCGCCGGATCGCTGGAAGCCGGCCTGCGCTACTACGTCGGCGCGGCCAATCTCGATAGCGACGGCGGCTATGCCGCCAAGGTGCTGGCCGAGCACGAGCGCCTGCGCCTGGTCGCCGGTGGCGCCTCGGTGCCGACGATCAATCCGCCGGTGCTGCGCGCCCAGGCGATCCCCAACGCCACGCCACCGACCATCAAGGCCGATGCCGCGACGCTGCCGGCACCGGCACCGGCGGCACCGCAGAAGGTGGAGAAGGTCGCCCTGCTGTCCGACTTCTGAGAGCCCGTGCGGCCCAGGGGATACGGGACGCTCGGCTACACTCGCCCGGTGCGCGACTGGCGATAGGCGCCGCCCCTTCCGGCGGATGGCGCTGACGTGGACTACCACTGGGAAGCGTGCCGCCCCTCCACCCACGGAAGGGTGTTCAGCCGTTCGCCTGGGCAGCCCCTTGTTTGCTTGAAGAACAAGGACCACCGTCTTCAAAGGACTGCCATGTATCACCGCGACATCCTGGTCGAACAGACCGACCCCGAACTCTTCGCCGCCATCCAGGCCGAGAACGCGCGCCAGGAGCACCACATCGAGCTGATCGCGAGCGAGAACTACGCCTCGCCCGCCGTGATGGCCGCCCAGGGCTCCCAGCTCACCAACAAGTACGCCGAGGGCTATCCCGGCAAGCGCTACTACGGCGGCTGCGAGCATGTCGACGTGGCCGAGCAGCTGGCCATCGACCGCGTCAAGCAGATCTTCGGCGCCGATGCCGCCAACGTGCAGCCGCATTGCGGCGCCTCGGCCAACGAGGCCGTCATGCTGGCGTTCCTGAAGCCGGGCGACACCATCATGGGCATGAGCCTGGCCGAGGGCGGCCACCTCACGCACGGCATGCCGCTGAACATGAGCGGCAAGTGGTTCAACGTCGTGAGCTACGGCCTCGACGCCGACGAAGCCATCGACTACGACGCCATGGAGCGCAAGGCCCATGAGCACCGGCCCAAGCTCATCATCGCCGGTGCCTCGGCCTATTCGCTGCGCATCGACTTCGAGCGCTTCGCCAAGGTCGCCAAGGACGTCGGCGCGATCTTCATGGTGGACATCGCCCACTACGCCGGCCTGGTGGCCGCGGGCGTCTATCCGAATCCCGTGCCCCACGCCGACGTCGTCACCTCGACCACGCACAAGAGCCTGCGCGGCCCGCGCGGCGGCATCATCCTCATGAAGTCGCAGCACGAGAAGGCGATCAACAGCGCCATCTTCCCCGGCCTGCAGGGCGGCCCGCTGATGCACGTGATCGCGGCCAAGGCGGTGGCCTTCAAGGAAGCCATGGCGCCGGAGTTCAAGGCCTACCAGCAGCAGGTCGTGAAGAACGCGCAGATCGTCGCCGACACCCTGACCGAGCGCGGCCTGCGCATCGTCAGCGGCCGCACCGAGAGCCACGTCATGCTGGTCGACCTGCGCGCCAAGGGCATCACCGGCAAGGAAGCCGAGGCCGTGCTGGGCAGCGCGCACATGACCATCAACAAGAACGCGATCCCCAACGATCCCGAGAAGCCGATGGTCACCAGCGGCGTGCGCATCGGCACCCCGGCCATGACCACGCGCGGTTTCAAGGACGAGGAGGCGCGCCTGACGGCCAACCTGATCGCCGACGTGCTGGAGAATCCGCGCGACGTCGCCAACATCGAGGCGGTCCGCGCCAAGGTGCACGCCCTGACGAGCCGGTTCCCGGTCTACCGCTGATCGAGCGGCGCGGCGTGGTCGCATGAAGTGCCCCTTCTGCCGTCATGCGGAGACGCAGGTCGTCGAGACCCGCGTCTCCGAGGATGGCGATTTCGTGCGCCGCCGCCGCCAGTGCGCCGGCTGCGACAAGCGCTTCACCACCTACGAGCGGCCGGACGTGGGTTTCCCGGTCGTCGTCAAGAAGGACGGCAGCCGCGCCGACTTCGATTCCAAGAAGGTCCGCGCCTCCATGATGCTGGCGCTACGCAAGCGCCCGGTGGGCATCGAGCAGATTGACGACGCGCTGCTGCGCATCGAGCAGAAGCTGCTGGCCAGCGGCCTGCGCGAGATCCCGACGACCGAAGTCGGCGGCCTCGTCATGCGGGAGCTCGAGGGCATGGACAAGGTCGCCTATGTCCGCTTCGCGTCGGTCTATCGCAGCTTCGAGGACGTCGACGAGTTTCGTCAGCTGCTCAAGGACATCTGAGTCCGGCGGTCGGCCGATGGCGCCGCGCCTGGCCGCGCGTCCGGGCCCGATGAAGACCGCTTTTCCGTATCCGTGAAATTTTTCTCGCTCGCCGTGCTCGCGGCGCGCGCACCTGCCGAGCGGCGTTCGACCCTCGTCGGGCGGCATGGGCCGACCGCCACGCCCCGCCAGAATTCCCCGCACAAGTCGCCATCCAGGGAGGCGGCAGAACAAGCTGGGAATGCGCGTGAGACAACAAGCACATGAGGGCGGACCGTGGCCGGACGCCGGGTCGACGCTGGTCGAGATCCTGGTCTCGATCATCGTCATGGCGATCGGCATCCTGGGTCTGGTGGGACTGCAGATCTTCACGGTGCGCCACCTGCGGGAAGCCCGGCTGCAGACGACGGCCATGACATTGGCCACGGAACTCGCCGAACGCATGCGTGGCAACCCGAGCGTCGCCGCGCGCCGCGACCCCTCGTCCAACCCCTATCTGCGGCCACGTCTGCGCGCCGCGCCCACCAAGGTCGCCATCGACTGCGCGGTCGCGCGCTGCGAGACGCCGGAACAGCTCGCGACGTGGGACGTCGTCGAATGGGCCGGGCGCCTGTTCTCCGTGGAGAGCGGCCTGCCCGATGCCCGCGTCACCATCTGCTTCGACGAGCAGCCCTTCGACGCCGACGGGCTGCCCATCTGGCACTGCACCGGGACGGGCGACCTGCTGCACATCAAGCTTGGTTGGCGCCGGGAGAGCACCGACCGCTCCCGGACCGGCGCCGCCGCCTTCGACCGCGTCGACGACGCCGACAGCCGTCCCGCGATCTCGGTGCCGGTCCTGACGGGCACGATGTCATGAGGCGCCGGATCGAGCGCGGCCTGACGCTGGTCGAACTGATGATCTCCCTGGTCCTGGCGCTGGTGGTCATCCTCGCCGCCGCGACCGCCCTGCGGGTGGCGCGACGCGGTTTCGCCACCGTCGATGCCATGGGTCAGCTGCAGGACAACGCGCGCTTCGCCGTCGAGCTCATCCAGCGCGTCGCCTCGCAGAGCGGCTACCTGGACGATGGATATGCCGTCCAGACCCGGCCCCGGGACTTCCCGCTGGCGGATGCGCCGCAGACACCCGGCGCGGTCCAGGGCTACGACGATGCGCTGGCCCCGGACGGTGCCGTGGGTGTCAACGGCAGCCGTGGCGCCGGCTGCACGACGGCGGCCGGTCCGGCCTGCCGGCAGGCGGGCGACGTCCTGGTGCTGCGCACCCAGGCCGCCGCCCGGTCGCCGGGCGCCCTCGAGAGCGATCACGCCAGCATCGACTGCATGGGCGACACGTTGAAGACCGCACCGACCCATCGCGACGATCTCGGCGTCAGCGTGCTCTATGTCGACGTCGGCAGCGATGGCGAGCCCTCGCTGATGTGCAGGGCCGGCAGCACCGCCGGCCTGGCGTCCAGGCCGCAGCCGATGATCCAGGGCGTGGAGAGCTTCCAGGTGCTCTATGGCGTCGACGGCGTGACGCCGAACGCCCCTGCCGACGCCGCCGCCGTGGTCGACGGCGTCGCCGAACGCTACCTGCGCGCCGACCAGATGGTCGTCGCCGGCGACACCGCCGCCACGCACGAGAACTGGCGGCGCGTGCGCTCGCTGCGCATCGGCCTGGTGCTGCGCGGGCCGCCGGATGACGCACGGGACCGCGCGCCCGCTCCGGTGCTCCATCCGCTCGGCGCCGGCATGTCCTCCGCCGCCGATCCCGGCAGCCGCTTCGTGCCGGAGACCGACGGGCGCTTGCGCCAGACGGTGGCATTCACCATCCAGTTGCGCAATGCGCCGGCCCTCCCATGAGCAGGCCGCGCATCCCCGCCCGCCGCGCGCCACGGGGCCTGTCGCTGGTCGTCGTGCTGCAGCTGCTGCTGGCGGTCTCGATCCTGGGCCTGGCCTCGGCCGAGCTCGCGCTGATGGGTGAACGCGGCGCGCGCAGCACCCGCGACATGCAGCTGGCGCTGCAGGCGGCCGAGGCCGGCCTGGCCGACGCGATCCGCGACGTCGACGGTCCCGCCGATGCCGTGGCGCGCGCCGGCGCCTTCGACGATCCGCGCGGCGACGCCTTCGTCGAGGGCTGCGGCACCGGCCCCCGCAACCGTGGCCTGTGCCGGCAGAAGCGCATCGGCAAGCCGGTCTGGCAGGAGATCGATTTCACCGACTCCTCGCGCACGGCCGGCTTCGGCGAGTTCACCGGACGCACCTTCGCCAGTGGCGCCGGCATGGCGCGCGGCCTGCGCCCGGTGCTGGCACCGCGCTACATCGTCGAGGCGGTCGACGACCGCGAGCTGCTGAGCGACCTGTCGCTTCCTTCCCTGCCGGTCTACCGCATCACCGCGATGGGCTTCGGGCCGCGCCGCGACATCCAGGTCGTCCTGCAGACGCTCTACCGGAGACGAAGGACATGAGCACCCATGCCACCCGGCCGACGCGGTCCTCCGGGCATTCTCGGCGGCTGGCGCTCGTCGCCATGATCCTGCTGATGGCGGCGCTGTCCTGGCGGGTGCTCGGCCAGACCTCCGAGGTCAAGGCGATCGAGCTGTCCGCCGAGCCGCTGCACATCGGCGCCCCGGGCCACCCGCCCACGCTGACCCTGGCCATGGCGATCGGCCACCCGCTCCTCGGCGCCCGCCACCCGGCACCGGACTACGACGTCGACGACACCTATCCCGGCTACTTCGACGCCGAGGGCTGCTATGCCTACCTGGACGCCGCCGAACCGATGCTGCGCCGTTTCGACCGCATCGGCGCGGCCCGCGCGCATGGATGCCAGGGCACCGGCTTCAGCGGCAACCTCATGAACTGGGCCACCGCCTCGGCCCTCGACCTGCTGCGCCTGGGCCTGACGGGCGGCGATCGCATCGTCGACACCCCCGAGCTGACGGTGCTGCAGCGCGCCGTGCCGCCTCCACACGATGGTGGCGCGATGCCGCGCCGGCGGCTCGCGGCGGATGCCGCCGCGCAGGCCCTGCCCCAGGCGCTGCGGGGCGACTGGAAAGGCGATGTCTTCATCGGCGATTGCCCGGATGGCATCGGATTCGGCACCCGGGCCTCGGCCGGCTGCACCCCGTCCGGCGATCCCGACGACCTGGGCGTCGCCCGGCCCGGGGTCCAGGGCGACCCGGAGACGGCGCACGGTTCGACGCCGCTGGCGCGCGACCGCTTCTTCCAGGCCCGCGTCCGCGTCTGCGAGTCCGATGCGCGAGGCGAGCTGCTCGACCCGCGCTCCGACCTGTGCGTGCGGCAGCCCGCCGGCAACTTCAAGCCGCTCGGCCACCTGCAGCGCCAGGCCGACCGCCTCCGCGTGGCGGTCTTCGGCCTGCTGATGGACGAGAGCGACACGCGCCATGGCGGCGTCCTGCGCGCGCCGATGAAGTTCCTCGGCCCCGAGCGCCGGGACGAAGCCGGCGTGCCGCAGCCCGCCAACCCGCGCATGGAATGGGATCCCGCGACCGGCGTCCTCGTCGCCAATCCGGAGGACGTGGCCGAGGGCGCGAGCGGCGTCCTCAACTACCTCAACCACCTGGGCCGCGGTGGGTCGGTCCCGGGGCGCTACCGGCAGCGCGCGCCGATCGGCGAGCTCTACGACGAGGCCCTGCGCTACCTGCGGGGTCTGGCACCGACATCGCAGGCCGGCCTCGGCCTGACGGCGGACCTGAAGGACGGCTTCCCCGTCCACGAGCGCTGGGACGATCCGCACGCCGGCGGCTCGGCGAGCCGGGATCACGCCTGCCTGCGCGATCACCTCCTGCTGATCGGGGACGGCCACACCTACCTGGATGCCTCGATGCCCGGCCGGCAGTCGACCGATCCGCGGGAATTCGCCCGCCCGGCCGGACCCGGCACCGACGAGCCCGACGTCGCCGCCTGGACCCGCGTGGTCGGCGGCTTCGAATCGGACACCCGCGTCGCCCATCCCGACGATCCGACGCGCGCCACCTCCAATCCCAATCCGGCCGGGTCGCCGGCGGCGCCATGGCCGGAAGCGACAGCCATCGGCATCGGCCACGACATCGCCGGGCTGGCCTACTGGGCCGGCACGCACGACATCCGGGGCGCCGCGCCGGCCATCGCACCGGACCGGCGACGCCCCGGACTGCGCGTCACGACCCACGTGCTCGACATCGAGGCGGATGGCAACGGCGAGCCGCTCGACCGGCGCCGCCGCACGCCCCTCTTCCTGGCCGCGAAGTACGGCGGCTTCATCGACCGGTCGGGCATCGGCCATCCATTCGTCGATGCCCGTGGCCAGCCCGACAACAGCGCCTGGGAGCACCCGAACCGGGCGGGTGATCCGCGCACCTATCACCTCGCCGGCGACGCGGCCGCCTTGCTGGGCGGACTGGACGAGGTCTTCGCCGGCCTCGGTTCGCGCGGCCAGACCATCGCCACGGGCGACGTCCCGGCCACGGCGCTCGTCGCCACGGCGCCCCTGTCGCTCTACCGAGCCAGCTTCGACAGCGACCGCTGGCATGGCGACGTGCGGGCGGTTCCGCTCGCGCTCGACGCGTCCGGTCGCGTCGTTGCCGGCGACGATGGCGCCGCGGGTGGCTGGTCGGCCGCCGCCCGGCTCGACGCGCCCACGCTCGACCCCGACCGGCGCCGGATCTTCATCGGCCGGGTCGACATGTCGCGGCGCACGGCCGACGAGTTCCGCTGGCCCCTGCTGGAGGGCGATGCCGATGGCCACGGGCTGCGCCAGTCGCTCGACCGCGCCAGCGCGACGGCGCCACCGGACGGGCTCGGCGCGCGGCGCGTTGCGTTCCTGCGCGGCGACCGGCGCCTGGAAGGCCTGCGCTTCCGCCGGCGCGCCAGCCGCCTGGGCGACTTCGTGCACTCGGGCGTCGCGTTCGACGAGCAGTCCGCGCGCGGCCCGACGACCGTCTTCGCCGGCGCCAACGACGGCATGCTGCATGCCTTCGACGCCACGACCGGCGACGAACGCTTCGCCTACATCCCGAGCTGGCTAGGGCCGCACCTGGCCACCCTGACCGCGCCGGCCTACGACGCCGGCCTGCATCGCGGCTATGTCGATGCGACGCCGCGCGTGGCCCGGGCCGACTGGCCCGATGGCAGCCGCAGGACGGTGCTGGTGGGCGGCACGGGCAGCGGCGGCCAGGGCGTCTATGCGCTGGACGTCGGCGATCCGGCGGCCTTCGACGCCTCCCGCGTCCTGTGGGAGTTCACCGATCGCGACGACCCGGCGCTGGGCCACGTGACCGGGCGGCCCTGGATCCTGCGTTTCCGCACCAGCGCCGCCGATGCCACGGGCGCGCCGACCCACCGCAGCTTCGCCGTCGTCGCCAGCGGCGTCGGCAATGCCGCGCCCGATGGTCACGCCACCACCGATGGCGCGCCGGCGATCTTCCTGCTCGACCTGGCCAAGCCGGTCGGCACGCCCTGGAAGCTGGGCGCCAATTACTTCCGCCTGTCCGTCCCGGTCGATGCGATGCTGGCCGCCCGCCTGGCGCCCGGCATCCTGGATCTGGCTCCCGTCATCGGCCAGGATGGCGCCGTGCAGGCGCTGTATTTCGGCGATCTCCATGGCCGGCTCTGGAAACTCGACTTCTCGCGCCAGGGCAGCACCGGCTGGACGACGCGCCAGCTGTCGCCCTTCGTCCGCGATGGCATCGCGTGGCCCCTGTTCACCGCCCGCGACGGTCCGGGCGATACCGGCCGGCCGCAACCGATCAGCGCCGCACCGCACCTGCTGGCCGGACCCGGCCACAGCGTGCTGGTGGCCTTCGGCACCGGCAGGTACCTCGAACGCGACGACGATCCGTCGAGCACAACGGCGCGGCCGCAGACCCAATCGATCTACGTGCTCCTCGACGACGCGACGTCCAGCGTGGACGGAAACGGATCGGCCGGACACGGTGGACGAGGCGGCGGCCCTGGCGACGGGGCGATCGCCGGCCGCGCGCGGCTCGTCGCCGGCAGCGCGCGCGATGGCACGATCACCGTCCCGCCCTTCGCCTGGGGTCGCCCGTCCACCGACGACGACACGACGCGCCGGGCCGGCTGGTATGTCGACCTGCCCGCTGCCGGGGAGCGCCAGATCGGCGAGCTCGCGACCTTCGGCCGCACGCTCGTCTTCGCCTCGCTGATACCTCCGGGCGCCACGAACGAGGTCTGCGATGCCGGCTCCGGCCACGTCTACCAGGTCGACCTCGTCACCGGCGACGGCAACTTCCGGGCCTCCACCGTCGGCGTGCCCGCCACGCCGCTGGTGCTGCGGGACGGTCCGTCCGCGCCCGGCGCCGTCGACGCCGGCGGGCGCGGCATCACCACCACGCGGGCCCGCATCGTCGGCATCGGTTCGGCGGGCATCGATCCGGCCATCGGCGGCGATGTCGCCCTCCCGCCACGGACGCAGGTCCACGGCATGCTGAGCTGGCGCCGCATCCACAACCACCAGGACCTCCGCCATGCCAGGGACTAGCGCCACGGCCTGCGCGGCCGAAACCGGCGCGGCGCCCTCGCTGGCCGACTGGGTGCGCGTCACGGCGACGCCCACGCGCCCCGATCCGGCGATCGACGTGCTCTGGATGGAGAGCACCGGCGCACGTGGCTGCGAAGGCACGGCCCGGTCGGAACCGCACGCATGCGGGTCCTGAGGCACCGACCGCACCGCCGCGCCACGAGGCGCGCGCCGGGGTTCACGCTGGTCGAGCTGATGGTGGTGCTGGCCATCGCCGGCGTGCTGCTGCTGATGGCGACGCCGAACTTCACGACCTTCGTGCGCGATGCCGAACTGGCGGCGGCCGCCCGCGGCCTCGTCGCCAGCCTGCACGCGGCGCGCTCCGAGGCCATGAAGCGCAACCTGCCCGCCCTGGTGATGCCGCTGGAGCCCGGCCGCCGCGACTGGTCGCGGGGCTTCGTGGCCTTCGTCGACACCGACCGCGACGGCCGCTACACCGAAGGCGTCGACCAGACGGTCCTCAGCCAGCCGCTCGCGGCGCCGTTCCTGTCCATCACCGGCACCGGCAGCATCCGGGCCACGCCCGCCTACGTGCGCTACGATGGTTCGGGCTTCCCCCGGAAGACCGACGACAGCCCCGACAATCTCAGCATCAGCATCTCGAGGACCGATGTCCCCGGCCATCCCGCCTTCGCGCCGAGCCGCCGCATCTTCATCGCCCGCACCGGCCGGCTGCGGATCTGCACGCCGGCCTCGGCCAGCGACCGGCGCTGTCCGCCGCTCGCCGGCGATGGCTGACCCGCCGGCCCGGCCGCACTCCTTCGTTCCGCTCTCCCTCCGATGAAACTCCCGCCCCCAGACTGCATGGCCGAGGCGCTGGCGCTGGCCCGCTCCGCCCTCCTCCTCACCGATCCGAACCCCCGCGTCGGCTGCGTCATCGCCACTCCCGACGGCACGGTGCTCGGGCGCGGCCACACCCAGCGCGTGGGCGGCCCGCATGCCGAGGTGATGGCCTTGCGCGACGCGGCCTCCCATGGCCATTCGGTCGCGGGGGCGACCGCCTACGTCACGCTCGAGCCCTGCTCTCACCATGGCCGCACGCCACCGTGCTGCGACGCCCTGGTCGCCGCCGGCATCGCCCGCGTGGTGGCCTCGCTGGCCGACCCCAATCCGCTGGTCGCCGGTCGCGGCTTCGAGCGACTGCGCGCGGCGGGCATCGAGGTCGAGGTGGGTCCCGGCGCCATCGCCGCGCGCGCGCTCAATCCCGGCTTCTGGAGCCGCATGACGCGCGGCACGCCCTGGGTCCGCATGAAGATCGCCGCCTCCCTCGATGGCCGCACGGCCCTGCCCGATGGCAGCAGCCAGTGGATCACCGCCGAGCCCGCGCGCGCCGACGGCCATGCCTGGCGCGCCCGCGCCAGCGCCGTCCTCACCGGCGTCGGCACGGTGCTCGACGACGACCCGCGCCTGGATGTCCGCGCCATCGAGACGCCGCGCCAGCCGCATCTGGTGATCGTCGACAGCGGCCTCGCGACACCGCCCGCCGCCCGGCTGTTCGAGGTGCCCGGGCGCCACGTCTGGATCTATGCCGCCCGGCGCGACGCGGAGCGGGCCGCCGCGCTCGAGGCCCGGGGCGCGACCGTGACCTGCCTGCCGGATGCGCGCGGCAAGGTCGACCTGCCGGCGCTGCTGCGCGACCTGGCCGCGCGCGAGGTCAACGAACTGCATGTCGAGGCCGGCCACAAGCTCAACGGCTCGCTGCTGCGCGAGCGACTGGTGGACGAACTGCTGGTCTACCTCGCGCCCAAGCTGCTCGGCGACGGCCTGGGGCTGGCCAACGAGCCATTCGCGGGCGGCCCGCTCGCCAGCCTGGCGGATGCGATGGCGCTGGAATTCACGGCGATCGATCGAGTCGGAGGCGACCTGCGCATCCTCGCGCGCGTCGCCGGCCGCGATGCCTCGCCGACCGCGCCACCGTCGTCCTGAAGGCTTCGGCCGTCGCTGGCCATGGAAGGCCACGGACGGCCGCGAGACGGCGCATCGTTCGAACCCCGGGAGTCACGCTCATGATCACCGTCACCGCGCTCAAGTGGGTTCCGCCTTTCGCACGGGGCCAGGTGCGTTCCACGCGATCGGAGCGATTGCTGCCGGTGTCCGAAGGCGATCGCGCCCGGGCCGTCACATGAAGTACTACCCGTCCCCGTGACGCCGGAACCCGATGCTCACGCCACCGATGGAGCCGGCGTGGCCGGCGGCTGGGTATCGGCGAGCGCCCAGGCGCCGTGCTGCGAGTCCTCGACGAACCACAGGCCCCGGCCGGCGTTCCAGATCAGCGACTCCTTGCGCAGGCGTTCGAGCGCCACCTGCACGGCGGACGGTCCGGGCATGGCGACATCGGCATCCGGGGCGGCCTCCCTCATCAGCCGCTCGTAGTCGCGCAAGGCCTCGCCGTCGAAGGGCGTGAAGTCGCGTCCGAGCCTGGCCATGCGGCGGAACACCGCCGCGTCCAGCGCATCCATGGAACGCAGCGAGACCATGAACGCCTGCCGCGCCGTCTCCATCGCGCGATGCGCGCCTTCGACGAAGACCCGGTCGAGGGTCGCGGGATCCAGCGCGCGATCCCGCTCGAACGCGGCCAGCAGTGCCTGCAGGGGCTCGGGCCGGCGACTGAAGATCTCGAAGGCCTGGTGGAGCACGCCCAGGCTCAGGTGGGCCTTGAAGGGCGAATGGTCGAGCACCCAGGCCAGGTAGGTGTCGTCGAGTTCGGGCAGATGCTCCTGGCGGGCGTGGAAGAACGCCTGGTCCTTGGAGGCCACCAGCGTCATCAGCCGGTCGCTGTTCGAGCCGGTGGCGATCAGGCGGAAGCCGGCGCCCTCGCCCAGGATCATCGCGTCGCGCGCGGCCTTGAGGGCGAACATCGTGTTGCGGCCCTCCTCGGTGGTCTGGGCATGCTGGGCCTCGTCGATCACCATCACGATCGGCTTGTCCGTCGCGGCGCCGAGCTTCTCCAGCGTGCGGGCGATGCTGTCGCCCTCCTGCGTGCCGATGGCGTCGAGGTCCATCTCCAGGCCGCCGAGCCGGACCTTCTTCAGGCCGACCAGCTTGGCGGCCCGGGTGACGGCGCCGCTCTCGTGCAGGATGGCCTCGCCGATGGCGGCGACGATCACCCGCGCGGGATCGATGCGCTTCTGCTCCCAGAGATCGGCATAGATCACGATGGCGCCGGCCTCGCGCAACAGCGGCAGCAGGTCGGCCTTGATGAAGGTGGTCTTGCCGGTGCGCCGGGGCGCCGAGAGGAACAGGCCGGACTTGTAGCCGGGGTCGCCGAGCTTGTCGAGGATCGATTCCGCGAGCTGCGTCCGGTGGAAGATGTGCTCTCGATCGCGCTTGAACGACAGCGGTTTCACGGCCATGGACGCTCCCGATTATGAGGAATTATGTGACTCTGCTCCGATTATGCGAAATTATGGCGACTCCGGAGAACGCGCCTCCCAGTCCCGCAGACGGTCCAGGAAGATCCGCAACACGCGCCCGGCGTTGCCGTCCGAGAAGCCGGCGCTGTGCGGGGTAACGATGACATTGGGCAGGTCCCACAGCGCGGAGTCGGCGGGCAGCGGTTCGAAATCGAACACGTCCAGGTAGGCCCCGGCCAGCCGGCCGCCTCGCAAGGCGTCGATCAGCGCCGGCTCGTCGATCACCTCCCCACGCGCCACGTTGAGCACATGGGCCTGCGGGGGCAGGAAGGTCAATGCGCGCGCGTCGACCAGCCGGCGGGTGCGATCCGTGAGCGGACAGGCCAGCAGCAGCCAGTCGGTCGCCGGCAGCAGTTCGTGCAGCCGCTCGAAGGCGACCGTGGGCACGCCCGCCGCCACCGGTGTGTCGCTGGAGCGCACGACCGCCACCTTCAGGCCGATGGCGCCCAGCAGGCGCGCGGCTTCCTGGCCGATCGGCCCCCAGCCCACCACCGTGACCTGCTGGCCGGCCAGGTCGCGCGGCAGCATTCCACCGATCAGCGATGCCCAGCGGTGCTCGCGCTGCGCCGCGGCGAGTTGCGGCAACCGTCGCGCCAGGCCCAGCAGGGCCGCCACGACGGTCTGCGCCACGACCACGGCATTGGCGCCGCTGGAGGTGGTGACGGACACCCCGCGCTCGCGCAGCCGCACGAACACCGGCCGGTCGGCGCCGGCCGCGTGGATGTGGACCCAGCGCAGCGAAGGAGCCGCCAGCAGCGTGTCGTAGAAGACCTGGGTCGCGGGCAGCACCTGGTGCTTGGTGGACAGCCCCGTCACGTCGCGCGAGACGAAGGCGATGTCGGCATCGCCCTCCTGCACCAGGCGGTGCGCCCGCTGCGACAGGCAGCGCGCGATGGCTGCGCCATGCTCGCACGCCGCCCGCGCGGACAGCAGGATGCGCAGCGGCGCCGTCATTCCGCCGTGGCGCCCGAGGCCTTGACGATCCGGGCCCACTTCTCGAACTCCTGCTGCGTGAAGCGGCCGAACTGCTCGGGGGAGCCCCCGACCGGGTCGGCGCCTTCGCGCACCATCTGGTCGCTGAGCGAGGGCAGGATGTCGTTGACCGTCCGGTTCAGCAGCGCCACCACCTGGGGCGGTGTGCCCTTGGGCGCGAAGAAGCCGAACCACGAGCCGGCCTCGAAGCCGGGGAATCCCTTCTCGGCGATCGTCGGCACGCCGGGCAGCGAGCGCGAGGGCTGCGCGCTGGACACCGCGATGGCGCGCAGCTTGCCGGCCTTGATGTGCTGGATGACCGAGGGAATGGTGGCGAACATGAACTGCAGCCGGCCGGCCAGCAGGTCGTTGAGCGCTCCCGAGCCCTTGTAGGGGACATGCAGCGTGTCGGCGCCGCTGCGCTGGCTGAGCATGTAGCTCGACAGGTGCGACGACGTGCCCACGCCGGTCGAGCCATAGCTCAGCTTGCCCGGATTCTTCTTGGCATAGGCGACGAATTCCTCCAGCGTCGTGGCCGGCACGTCGTTGTGCACCACCAGCACGTTGGGAACGTCGGCGATCTGCACCACCGGCACCAGGTCCTTGAGCGGGTCGTAGGGCAGGTTCCTGTAGAGCGTCTGGTTGACCGCCATCGGGCCGACCGAATTGACGATGAGCGTGTAGCCGTCCGCCGGGGCCCGCACCACCATCTCGGTGCCGATGTTGCCGCCGCCGCCGGGCTTGTTGTCGATCACGAAAGGCTGCCCCAGCTTGTCGGTGAGCTTGTTGGTGACCGCCCGCGCGAGGATGTCGGTGGTGCCGCCCGCGGTGAAGGCGACCACCACCTTCACCGGCCTGGCGGGATAGGCGGACTGGGCCAGGCCGGCCAGGGGAAGCAGCGCGCAGGCCGTGGCGGCGCCGATCAGTGCATGTCGTCGGATCATGGGTTTGTCTCTTTGGATCTCTGGGTGGATCTGTGGGTGCGCCGCGCAGCGGCGGGGTGGCGGGGGGGAGCCGAGGCTCAGGTCGCGTAGCCGGGATCCATGCGGTCGAGCTTGCGCAGCAGGGCCGGCCACTCCATCACGCCATAGGGCCGGCGGGTGCCCGGCTGATAGTTGTTCCAGGTCTCCTCGAGCACCTCGCGGGCCACCGGGCGCAGCGGGGTGTTGCAGGCCATGGCGCCCAGCTGCGAGCGGCATGCGAGCTCGAGCCGGTGCATCCAGTTGAAGGCCTCGCCGACGGTGCGGCCCACCGTCAGCACGCCATGGTTGCGCAGGATGAGCGCTTCGCCCTGGCCCAGGTCGGCCACCAGGGACTCCTGCTCGGCGGTGTCCAGCACGACCCCCTGGTAGTCGTGATAGCCGATCTTCAGGAACCGCATGGCGGTCTGGGTGATGGGCAGCAGGCCGCAGTCCAGCGAGGACACCGCCATCGATGCCCAGCTGTGGGTGTGGATCACGCAGGCCACCTCCGGGCGCGCCTCGTGGACGGCGCTGTGGATCACGTAGCCGGCCTTGTTGACGCCATAGTCGAGCGCGCCGAAATCGGCCTTCGCGAGGATGGTGCCGTCGTGGTCGACCTTGATCAGGCTGGAGGCGGTGATCTCCTCGTACATCATCCCGTAGGCATTGATGAGGAAGGCGCCCTCCTCGCCCGGCACGCGCGAGGAGATGTGGTTGGCCATCATGTCGGCCATGCCGTAGTGCTCGATCAGCCGGTAGCACGCGGCCAGGTCGACCCTGGCCTGCCACTCCTCGGGGCTGCATCTGTCCTTCATGGATTCGATCCGCAATTCGTTCATGGTGTCTCCTTATTCGGCGCTGATCTTGCGTTCGCGCACCACCTTGCCCCACTTCTCCGATTCGACGCGCATGAAGCTCGCCAGTCCGGCGCGGGTGGTGGGCTGGGGCGTGAGGCCGTGCTTCTCGAGCGCGTCCTTCACGCCGGGATCGTTCAGCACCTTCACGATCTCCACGTTCCAGCGGTCGAGCAACGGCGCCGGCGTCTTCGCCGGCGCGACGAAGGCATACCAGTTGAGCGCCTCGAAGCCCGGATAGCCGGCCTCGGCCACGGTCGGGATGTTGGGCAGGTAGGCCGGCCGCGTCGGCCCGGTGGTGGCCAGCGGCACCAGCTTGCCGGCCTCGACCTGCGGCATCGCCGTGGGCGGAGCCGAGAAGTACGAGGCCACGCGCTCGCCCAGCAGGTCCTGCAGGGCCGGCGCCCCGCCCTTGTAGGGCACGTGGGTCATGTCGATGCCGGCGCGCTGGTTGAACAGTTCGCCCGCCAGATGCGAGGCCGAGCCGGCGCCGGTGGAGGCGAAATCGACGCTGCCGGGCTTCTTCTTCGACAGCTCGACGAACTGCGCCAGCGTCGTCGCGCCGACCGCCTTGTTCACCACCAGCACGTTCGGGAAATTCACGCCGCCGGAGACCGGCGCCAGGTCCTTGAACGGGTCGTAGGGCAGCTTCATGAGGTGCGGCGCGATGGTCAGCGGACCGATCGAGCCGAACAGCAGCACCGTGCCATCGGCCGGCGCCTGGGCGACGTACTGGTGCGCGATGTTGCCGCCCGCGCCGCCCTTGTTGTCGACCACGACGGTCTGGCCGATGTTGTCGGCCAGCTTGCGGGCGATCAGGCGGGCCGCGGCATCGGCGGCGCCGCCGGGGGCGAAGCCGACCACCAGGGTGACCGGCTTGCGCGGCGGGAAATCCGCGTTCTGGGCATGGGCGGCCGGGGCGCCGAGCGCCCCGAGGGCGCTCAGGGCCGCGGCGGTGGTCAGCAGGCGTCTTCGAACTGGCATGGGTGATGTCTCCGTCGGGGGGTTCTTCGTTGTGGGGTCTTCGTCGCGGGATCGGGTGGCGCGCTCAGTCGCTGCCCAGCTGCAACCGGTTGGGCAGGCGCTTCTCGATCGAGAACTTGAGCAGTGCGGCGCTGCGGAACACGCCATGCGCGAACTTGCCGTACGGCAGGGTCAGGAACAGCGCCATCACCACGCCCAGGTGCACCGCCAGCAGCAGGCCCATGACCGAGGTGTCGCGCCAGGCCAGCAATGCCAGGCCGGTGGCGCTGGTCAGCAGCAGCAGCGCGATGAAGCCCCGGTCCATCGGCTTCTGCGCCACGTCGCCATGCTGCGGGTCGCGCCGCAGGTTCAGCCACAGCAGGCCGGACGGGCCGATCAGCAGGCCGATGCCGCCGAGCGTGCCCAGGATCACCGGCGCGCTGGTCAGCGGATAGGGCGCGTGCCAGTCGAGCAGGTAGTGGTACAGCGTGGCCACGGAGGTCGCCGCGAAGCACAGCATGAAGCCATAGAAGGTGAAGTGATGGAAGCGCCGGCGCCACAGCGTGAACTTGTCGTCGGCGTCGTTGCAGCCCTGCCCGTGCCCGCCGCCGAGGTACTTCAGCCGCAGCGCGTCGTGCGCGGCCTCGGCGGCGGCGGCGCCCGGCACGCCGGCCGCGGGCGTGACGTCGCGCCAGAAGCGCCGCACCCCCAGGCCCAGCGCCAGCACCACGAACAGCGACACCGCGCCGAACACCAGCGCCAGGAAGTTGTGCGGGAAGATGGCGTAGAAGTCGCCCGCCAGCGGCTGGTGCAGCAGCGGACCGGCCATGGCCAGGCCGAGCACCAGGAACAGCGCCAGTCCGGCCGCCAGCGCCAGCGCCACCGTCAGGCCGGCGCGCCGGTAGAGCCCGCCCATGGCGCTCGGCCAGGCGTAGTCGTGATAGGTCTGCACGCGCACCTGCGCCATGGCCTGCGGCACATTGACCGCGAACTCGTGCGGCGGCGCGTACTGGCACGCATGCAGGCAGGCGCCGCAGTTGTGGCAGAGGTTGGCCAGGTAGTGGATGTCGGCCTTGCCGAATTCCAGCCGGCGCGTCATGGCCGGGAAGACGGCGCAGAAGCCCTCGCAATACCGGCAGGCATTGCAGATCTGCATGATGCGCGCGACCTCCTGCTCACCGGTCGACAGCGGTCCGGCCGGGCGGATCGGGATCACGCGCGGACTGGCGCTGGGCCGGCCGTCCTGGCCCAGCGGGTCGGACTCGGAGCGCACGCGTTCGATGATCTCAGTGAGTGGCGGCATGGTCGACCTCCTGCGTCGGGTGGATGGAAGGGGTGGTCGTCGAGGCGGCCCGGGGCACCGGCCGCATGGCCCGCGATTCCTGGTCGAAACCCGGGTGCCGATGGCCGCAGGCGCGCGCCGCGCCCACGCCGGCGATGCGGCCGAAGGCGGTGCCGATGCTCATGCCCACGCCGGCGGTGTAGCCCTTGCCCAGCACGTTGCCGGCCATCATCTCGCCGGCCACGAACAGGTTGGCGCTCGCCCGGCCGCCGAAGCGCACGGCGGCGCTCTCGTCGACCTTCAGGCCCAGGTAGGTGAAGGTGATGCCCGGTCGCAACGGGTAGGCGTAGAACGGCGCGGTGTCCAGCGGACGCGCCCAATGGGTCTTCGGCGGCGCGAGGCCCTCGGTATGGCAGTCGTCCAGCGCGGTGTGGTCGAAGGTGCCGACGCGGCAGGCGGCGTTGTAGTCGTTCACCGTCTTCATGAAGGTGGGGACGTCCAGCCCGAGCTGGCGCGCCAGGTCCTCCAGGGTGTCGGCACGGGTGCCGTCGAACACCGGTGGCATGAAGCGGCCGATGGCCTTCTGGTCGATGATCGAATAGGCGATCTGCCCCGGCTGGTGCGCCACCAGCCGGCCCCAGATGGCATAGCGCTTGGGCCAGAAGTCCTCGCCCTCGTCGTAGAAGCGCGCGGCCTCGCGGTTGACCACCAGGCCCAGCGAGACGCAGTCGATGCGCGTGCAGATGCCGCCGTCGTAGAGCGGCGCGCGGGCGTCGATGGCCACGCAGTGCGCCTGGGTCGGGTCGCCGATCGAGTCCACGCCGGCCTCCTCCAGCATGTGGCGCAGCAGCACGCCCTGGTTGAAGCGGGTGCCGCGCACCAGGAAGTTCTCGGCCGGCCACTCGCCGCGCTCGTTCTGCCCCCAGGCCTCGCGCTGCCAGGCCAGGTTGGACTCGAAGCCGCCGCAGGCCATCACGCAGCTGCGCGCCGCGATGCGTTCGCCAGTGCTGGTGATGGCGGCCACGAAGCGGTCGCCATCGAGCTCCAGGCGCTCGATCGGCGTGTCGTAGCGCACCCGCACGCCCAATGCCTCGGCGCTGCGGTAGTAGGCATTGACCAGCGCCTTGCCACCGCCCATGAAGAAGGCATTGGTGCGCGCCACGTGCAGTGCGCCCGACAGCGGCGGCTGGAAGTGCACGCCATGGCGGCGCATCCACGGCCGGCAGCCGGCCGAGTGCCGGATCACCAGCCGCGCCAGTGCCTCGTCGGTCAGGCCGCCGGTCACCTTCAGCAGGTCCTGCCAGTACTCCTCCTCGGTGTAGGCCTCGATCAGGACGTCCTGTGGCGCGTCGTGCATGCAGCGCAGGTTGCGCACGTGCATCGAATTGCCGCCGCGCCAGGCGCGTGGCGCCGATTCGACCAGCAGCACGGAGGCGCCGGCCTCGCGCGCCATGAGGGCGGCGCAGAGCGCGGCGTTGCCGCCGCCGATCACCAGCACGTCCGCCGGGGGGTGGTTGCCATCTGGGGCCATGGATGTCTTCGTGGGGAAAGCCGGGAAGCGCGCACTCTAGGCCGCCGGGGCCCGGCGCGACAGTCCGCTTCCGGCATGGGCCCATCACGATCCGTGATGACTCCCGCGCGCGCCGCTGCGCGATGGCGTCAGTCCGCGCCCTGCACCAGGGTCGCGCCCGGCCACTGCCCGGCGCCGACCAGCCCGCGCGCCACGTCGGCCAGCACCACGCGCACCGCCAGCGCCGCCGGCGACAGCTCGTCGTCCGACAGGCTGCAGATGGCGTTGCGGCGATGCGCCTGCGGATCGGCCAGCGGCGCGAGATGGAAGCGCTCGGCCGCGTCCGGATAGCGCCCGACCGCCGCGCCGGGCTGCACGGTGGCGCCGAAGCCGGCATCCACCGCCGCCATCAGCATCGCCAGCGAGTCGATCTCCGCCACCGGCTGCAGACCGACCCGGGCCCGCAGCGCGGCGGCATCGATGGTGGCGCGCAGGCCATGGCCGCCGGTCGGCAGGATCAGGGGCTGCGCCGCCAGCGCGCGCATCGAGACCGGCCGCGCGCCGGTGCCGGCGGGCATGTGGCGCCGCGACCGGATCAGCAGCAGCTTCTCGTCGAGCAGCGGCAGCACGCTCCAGCGTCGGCCGGCCTGAGTCGAGAACAGCACCGCCAGGTCGAGCTGGCGCGCGTTGAGCATCGCCGTGAGATGGCCCGACAGGCTCTCGACCATGTGCAGGCGCACATCCGGATAGCGCTCGCGCATCGCCGTCATCAGGGGCAGCGCCAGGACGGCGCCGGTGGTGGGCGCCAGGCCGACGCTGACGGTCCCGGTCAGGCGCGCCGCGCGCGCGGCGCGCTGGGCCTGCTCGGCATGGCGCAAGGTCAGCTGCGCCTCGCGGAAGAAGGCCGCGCCGGCATCGGTGGGCAGCACGCCGCGCGCGCTGCGCTGCAGCAGCCGGGTCGCGAGCTCGCCCTCGAGCCGGCTGATCTGCTGGCTCAGCGCCGACTGCACCACCCCCAGATCGATGGCGGCGCGGCCCATGCTGCCGAGTTCGATGGCGCGGACGAAATAGCGGAGTTGGCGCAGTTCCATGAGGGACGTATCGGTCGGTGCCCGGACCGGAGGTCGACCCGTGCGAAAATGCACCGATGTTCACCGGAATCATCACCGGCGTGGGGCGTATCGCCGCCGTCCACGACCTCGGAAGCTCCTTATCCCACGGCAAGCGGCTGCGCATCGCCACGCCCGCCGGCTATCTCGACGACGTCGGCCTGGGCGACAGCATCGCGCTCAACGGCGCCTGCATGACGGTCACTTCGCTCGAGCCGGCCGAGCCCTCCTTCACCATCGACATCTCGGCCGAATCGCTCGACAAGACCGCCGGTCTGGCCGAGTCCGGCGGCGCGGTCAACCTGGAGAAGGCCCTGCGCGCCAACGACCGGCTCGGCGGCCACATCGTCTCGGGCCACGTCGACGGCATCGGCAGCGTGGCGAGCTTCGCCGCGGTGGGCGAGAGCTGGGAGCTGCGCGTGCTGGCGCCGCCCGCGCTGGCCCGCTTCCTGGCCTACAAGGGCTCGATCACCGTCAACGGCGTCAGCCTGACCGTCAACCGCGTGGACGACACCGCCGAGGGCAGCGAGATCAGCATCAACCTGATCCCGCACACGGTCGAGCACACCGCGCTGGGCACGCTGGTCGCGGGCAGCCGCGTCAACCTCGAGATCGACACCGTCGCGCGCTACGTGGAGCGCATGCTCCAGGCCGGCGCGATCGGCATTCCTCCCCTGGCGAGCCCGGCCGCAGCGCCGGCCGCGCCGAAAGACCTGTACTCATGAATGCTTCCGTGACGCCGATCGGCGCCGCCGCCACGCGCAATGCGCCACCATCGGGCGCGCCGTCGCCGGCCGTCGCGCCGATCTCGCCGGTCGAGGAGATCGTCGCCGAGATGGCCGCCGGCCGCATGGTGATCCTGGTCGACGAGGAGGATCGCGAGAACGAGGGCGACATCGTCCTGGCCGCCGACCACGTCACGCCCGAGGCCATCAACTTCATGGCCCGCCACGCGCGCGGCCTGATCTGCCTGACGCTGTCGCGCGAGATCTGCGAGCGGCTGCAGCTGCCGCCGATGGTGGCGCGCAACGGCGCCAAGCACGCCACCGCCTTCACCGTCTCGATCGAGGCCGCCGAGGGCGTCACCACCGGCATCTCCGCCGCCGATCGGGCCCGCACCGTGCAGGCCGCCGTGGCCCGCGACGCCGTCGCCGCCGACCTGGTCCAGCCCGGCCACATCTTCCCGCTGCAGGCGGTCGACGGCGGCGTGCTGATGCGCGCCGGCCACACCGAGGCCGGCTGCGATTTCGCCGAGATGGCCGGCTGCTCACCGGCCGCCGTGATCTGCGAGATCATGAACGAGGACGGCACGATGGCGCGCCTGCCCGACCTGCAGGTCTTCGCCGCCGTCCACGGCCTGAAGATCGGCACCATCGCCGCGCTGATCGAGCATCGCAGCCGCACCGAATCGCTGGTCGAGAAGATCGGCTCACGCGCCATCCGCACCGCCTGGGGCGACTTCACCGCCCATGCCTTCCGCGACAAGCCCAGCGGCGGCGTGCACCTGGCGCTGGTGCGCGGCAGCTGGCGGGCGGACGAATCCATCGCCGTGCGCGTGCACGAGCCGCTGTCGGTCCTGGACGTGCTGGAGGTCGGCCGGCCCATGCATTCCTGGGGCCTCGACGCCAGCCTCTCGCACATCGCCGCGCAGGAGCGCGGCGTGGCGGTGCTGCTGAACTGCGGCGAATCGGCCGCCGAGCTGCTGGCCCAGTTCGAAGGCACCGCGCGCCCGGCGCAGGCGCCCGAGCGCGGCCGCATGGACCTGCGCAGCTATGGCGTCGGCGCCCAGATCCTGCGCGAGTGCGGCGTCCACCGGATGCACCTGCTGGGCACGCCGCGCCGCATGCCGAGCATGGCGGCCGGCTACGGCCTCGAGATCACCGGCTACATCCAGAAGGACTGAATCCCCATGTTTCACGCGAACCAGGGCGCCGAGATGGCGCTCGACGGCACGGGCCTGCGCATCGGCATCGTGCAGGCACGCTTCAACGCCGACATCACCGACGCCCTCGCCGAGGCCTGCCTGGCCGAACTCGCGACGCTCGGCGTCGCCGACCACCACATCGACCACGTCGTCGTCCCGGGCGCGCTCGAGGTGCCGGTGGCACTGCAGGCCCTGGCCCGGCGCGGCCGCTACGACGCGCTGATCGCCCTGGGCTGCATCATCCGCGGCGAGACCTACCACTTCGAGCTGGTGGCCAACGAGTCCGGCGCCTGCGTGAGCCGCGTCGCGCTCGACCACGGACTGCCCATCGCCAACGCGATCCTCACCACCGAAAACCTCGAACAGGCCGTGGCCCGCCAGACCGACAAGGGCCGCGACGCGGCGCGCGTCGCCGTCGAGATGGCCCGGCTCCTGGCGCAACTTCCATGACCGACGACTCCCACCCGACCCCCTCCCCCGCGTCCGCGTCCACCGCCGCCCGCGCGCCGCGCCAGTCGCGCAGCGGCCTGACCAGCACCGGCGTGCGCAAGGCCGCGGCCAAGTCCAACCGCAGCCGCTCGCGCGAGTTCGCGCTGCAGGCGCTCTACCAGCACCTGGTGGGCCGCAACGACCCGACCGACATCGACCACTTCACGCGCGACCTGGCGGGCTTCCACAAGGCCGACGCGGTCCACTACGACGCGCTGCTGCACGGCTCGATCCGCGAGGAGGCCGAGCTCGACGCCCTGATCGTGCCGCTGCTCGACCGCAAGATGGCCGAGATCTCGCCGGTCGAGCACGCCATCATGTGGATCGGCGCCTATGAATTCCGCCACTGCCTGGACGTGCCATGGCGCGTGGTGCTCAACGAATGCATCGAGCTGGCGAAGGAATTCGGCGGCACCGACGGCCACAAGTACGTCAACGCGGTGCTCAACGGCCTGGCGCCGCAGCTGCGCGCCAACGAGGTCGACGCCGACCGGGCTTCGGGCAAGGCCCGCGCATGAGCATGAGGATCTCGCGGCGCGCCGAGCGCATCGAGCCGTTCTACGTGATGGAGGTCGCCAAGGCGGCCGGAGCGCTGGCGCGTCAGGTCGCCCAGACCGACCGGCCGATGATCTTCCTGAACATCGGCGAGCCGGACTTCACCGCGCCGCCACTGGTGCAGGAGGCCGCCAACCGCGCGGTGCGCGCCGGCGCCACCCAGTACACCGCCGCGACCGGCCTGGAGCCGCTGCGCGAGCGCATCTCCGACTGGTATCGCCAGCGCTTCGGCATCGACGTGCCGGCGCGCCGCATCGTCATCACCGCCGGCGCCTCGGCGGCATTGCAGCTGGCCTGCCTCGCCCTGATCGACGCCGGCGACGAGATCCTCCTGCCCGACCCCAGCTATCCGTGCAACCGGCATTTCGTGACCGCCGCCGAGGGCACGCCCGTGCTGATCCCGACCACCGCCGCCGAGCGCTTCCAGCTCAGCGCCGACAAGGTCGAGGCCGCCTGGGGCGAGCGCACGCGCGGCGTGCTGCTGGCCTCGCCGTCGAACCCGACCGGCACCTCGATCGCGCCGGACGAGTTGCGGCGCATCCACGAGGTCGTGACGCGGCGCGGCGGCGTCACCCTGGTCGACGAGATCTACCTCGGCCTGTCGCACGACGAGCGCTATGGCCAGAGCGCGCTGGCGCTGGACGACCAGGTCGTCAGCATCAACAGCTTCAGCAAGTACTTCCACATGACCGGCTGGCGCCTGGGCTGGCTGGTGGTGCCCGACGCGCTGCTGCCGGCGGTCGAGCGGCTGGCGCAGAACCTGTTCATCTGCGCCAGCACCGTGGCGCAGTACGCGGCGCTGGCCTGCTTCGAGAACGAGAGCATCACCGAGTACGAGCGCCGCCGCGCCGAGTTCAAGGCCCGCCGCGACTGGTTCATCCCGCGCCTGGAGGCGCTCGGCCTGCCGGTCCCGGTGATGCCCGACGGCGCCTTCTACGCCTGGGCCGACTGCCGCGAGTTCGCGCGCCGCCTGGGCGTCGCGGACAGCTGGGACCTGGCCTATGCGCTGATGGAGCGGGCCCACGTGGCGGTGACGCCGGGGCGCGATTTCGGCCATGCCGAGACCGCCGGCTTCATCCGCTTCTCCACCGCCAGCTCGATGGCCCACCTGCAGGAAGCCATCGCCCGGCTCGAGGCCCTGGCCCGGCCATGAGCTTCGCCTTCGACATCCGCGTCTACTGGGAAGACACCGATGCCGGCGGCATCGTCTTCTACGCCAACTACCTGAAGTTCATGGAGCGCGCCCGCACCGAGTGGCTGCGCGCCATGGGCATCGAGCAGCAGGCGCTGCGCGAAGCCAGCGGCGGCATGTTCGTGGTCAGCGAGACGCAACTGAAATACCATCGGCCGGCCCGCCTGGACGACCGGCTGGTCGTCACGGCCGAACTGACGCAGCGCGGCGCCGCCTCCCTCACCCTGGCCCAGCGCGTGCTGTCGAAGACCGAGCCGGACGCCCTGCTCTGCGAAGGCACCATCCGCATCGGCTGGGTCGACGCCGGGTCGTTGCGGCCCGCGCGCATGCCCCGGCACGTCGCGGGAACCCTGGAACGCCACTGCGCTCCATGAATCACTCCATCACGCCATGAACCAAGACCTCTCCATCGTCACCCTCCTGCTGCACGCGAGCTTCGTCGTGCAGCTGGTCGTGCTCCTGCTCGTGGGCATCTCGGTCGCCAGCTGGGCCGCGATCTTCCGCAAGTTCTTCGCGCTCAAGCGCATGCGCGCGCTCAACGACGAGTTCGAGCGCGAGTTCTGGTCGGGCACCAGCCTGAACGAGCTGTTCTCGGCGGCGGCGCAGAACGCCAAGCTGTCCGGACCCATGGAGCGCATCTTCGCCTCCGGCATGCGCGAGTACCAGAAGCTGCGCGAGCGCCACGTGGCCGATGCCGGCACGCTGCTCGACGGCGCCCGGCGCGCCATGCGCGCGAGCTTCCAGCGCGAGCTCGACGTCGCCGAATCGAACCTCTCGTTCCTGGCCACCGTCGGTTCGGTGTCGCCCTACGTGGGCCTGTTCGGCACGGTCTGGGGGATCATGCATGCCTTCACCGGCCTGGCCGCCCTCGCGCAGGTCACGCTCGCCACCGTCGCGCCGGGCATCGCCGAGGCCCTGGTGGCCACGGCCATCGGCCTGTTCGCCGCCATCCCGGCGGTGGTGAGCTACAACCGGTTCGCCCGCGAGATCGACAAGATCGCCATCGCCCTGGAGACCTTCATCGAGGAGTTCTCCAACATCCTGCAGCGCAACCTGTCGACGCACCTGGGCGGCAGCCCGGCCCCGGCCGCCGGTGGCGCTTCCGCCACCGGTCGCTGAGACCACGCCGCGCCTGCCCATAGCGACGCACCGGAGAACCCTTCATGCCCGCCGTTTCATCCCGTGGCCGCGGACGCCGCACGATCAACGAGATCAACATGGTCCCGTTCATCGACGTGATGCTCGTGCTGCTGATCATCTTCATGGTCACCGCGCCGCTCATCACGCCCAGCGTCATCAACCTGCCGAGCGTCGACCGCGCCAACAAGCAGCCCGACAAGCCGATCGAGATCGTCATCAAGACCGAGGACGAGATCCAGGTGAAGAAGGACCCGTCCACCGGCTCGGGTGGCCGCAACGTGCCCTTCGGCCAGATCGGCCAGGCCGTGAAGACGGCCCAGGACGGCGACGCCCAGCGGCCGGTGGTCATCAGCGCCGACAAGTCGGTCAAGTACGAGACGGTGGTCAAGGCCATGAACGAGTTGAAGCGCGCCGGCGTCGAGCGCGTCGGCCTCTCGGTGACGACCACGGGCGCGAAGTAAGGGATGTCGCTCGCTTCGGACCGCCCCGAATTCGCGCCACCGCCCCAGCGCGGCACGCCGCGCGCGGTGGTGTTCGCGCTGCTGGCGCACGTCGTGCTGATCGCCGCGCTGACCTGGGGCGTCAGCTGGAAGCGCGATGCCGAGGAAAGCGATGCCGTCGAGGCCGAGATCTGGTCGTCGACGGTGCAGCGCGCCGCGCCGCGCCTGTCGCAGCCCCCGGCGCCGACGCCCGAACCCACGCCCGCGCCACCGCCCCCGCCGCCACCTCCCCCGCCGCCGGCCCCCGCGCCGGCACCGCGCCCGGCGCCACCCCCGCCACCGCCGCCCGCCGTGCGGCCACCCGATCCCACGCCCGCACCACGCGCCCCGGACATCGCGCTCGAGCGCGAGAAGAAGCTCAAGGAGCAGCGCGAACGCGAACGCGATCTGGAGGAAGCACGGCAGGAGAAGAAGCGCGAGGCCGTCAAGGAAGCCGCCCGCAAGGCGGCCCAGGAGAAGAAGGAACTGGAAGCCAGGCGCCGCGCCGAGGAGGAAGCCGAGGACCGCCGCGAAGCGCAGCAGAAGGCCCAGGCCGATGCCCGCCGCAAGAAGGAGGCCGAGGCCCGCCAGCAGGCCGAGGCGAAGCAGGCCGAGGCCCGCAAGGAAGCCGAGGCCCGGCAGGCGGAAGCCCGCAAGGCCGAGGCCAAGGCCCGCGCCGACGCGGCGGCGGCGGCATCGGCCGCGGCGGCCAAGCAGGCCGCGGCCGATCGGGCCGCCACGCTCAAGCGCATGCAGGGCCTGGCCGGCGCCAGCGGCGACGACGGCGCCAGCGGCAACGCGCAGCGCTCGTCCGGTCCGTCGGGCAGCTATGGCGGCCGCGTCGCGGCGGCGGTACGGCCGAACGTGGTGTTCCCGGATGCCGACCTCGTCAGCGGCAACCCGGGCGCCGAGTTCGACGTCCGCCTGGCGCCCGACGGCACCATCGTCGGCACGCCCCGACTGGTGAAGTCCAGCGGCCTGCCGGCCTGGGACCAGGCCGCCCTGCGCGCCTTGCAGAAGACCGAGAAGCTGCCGCGCGACATCGACGGCCGGGTGCCGTCGGCGCTGATCGTGCAGCTCAAGCCCAAGCGCTGAGCCCCCGGGGGGCCGCGCCGCCGGCCTCCTCCCTCTCCTGCTACTTGTGGATCGCGCGCCGCGCCGACTGGGCGGCGCCCCACAGACGCGACTTGGCGCCATCGCGCCAGGCCTGCGTGCCCACCGGCGCCGGCTTCAGGCCGACGCGGCCGAGCACCGGCCGGGCCGAATGATTGAAGGCCAGCGCGCGGCGCCAGCCCATCGACTGCGGCGTGTTGAAGATGATCGACATCGAGATCGAGACGTCGTCGTTGCCGTTGCGCACGTGGTGGCCGGCGACGAAGGGGATGTGCAGCGCCTCGCCCGGGCTGAACTCGAAGCGCGTCGCCAGGCGGTCGGTCTCCTGCGACCACGGCAGGCGCGTGTTGGCATAGGCCACGTAGGCCTCGCGATGGACCTGGCTGACCACGCGTTCGTCCCATTGCTCGAACACGCTGACCTCCTTGCTGCCGCGGAACTGCATCAGGAAGGTCGAGTAGCGATCGATGTGGAAGGGCGTCACGCTGCCCGGCGAGGCGATGAAGAGATAGAGCTGCGGCTCGACGATCCGCGCCCCGGCGCCGCGTCGGCGCATCAGCGTCTCGACATCGGCCACCAGCTCGCGATGCAATGGCGCGAAGGACGGATCGACCTCCGGTCCACTGACCATCACATAGGAATCGGAGACGCGGATGTTCTCGATCGTCTGCTCGATGCCCTGCTCCTTGGGCTGGCCGCGGAAGGTGCCCTCGAAGTCGTCGCCGTTCTTCAGCTTGCCCATCGAGTACATGACCTGCTTCTTCGGCAGGGCCGGGATCACGCGCGCCAGGTTGTCCAGGCTCAGGGCCGGATGGCCCATCAGCTTGTGGCGGAACTTGAAGGCCTGGCGGTCGAACTGGTCGAAACCCGCGTCATCTTCAAAACAATGCATCAGAAAATCTCCGTCAGATCGACGGAATGTAATTCTTTTTTACGTATGGACACGCTGCCCGTCGTCGCCTGAAAGCGTAAATCCGGTGCCAGCGTGTGTTTTGGCCGCGATCGGGTCGGCGGCCCGATCCGGGCACCCTACTCGTAGACGATGACGGCCTCGCCCGACTGCGCCTGGGCGATCCAGCTCGCCAGGGCGGCATCGGTCGGGAAGAACTTGGCCCGCTCGCCCAGCTGCAGGTCCACCCGGGCGCCGCTGCGCGCGAGCGACAGCCGCACCGGCAGGCCCTGGCGCAGTTCGCCGAGCTCGGTGGTCTCCAGGCGCGGCGGGTAGTCCTTCACCAGCCGCGCGATGTCGGGCGCCTTGCCGTTGACCGCCACGCGCAGGAACTTGCCGAAGCGGCAGCGCGCCGTCGCCAGGTCCCAGACCTGCTGGACCTGGAAGCGGGCCTCGAAGCCGCCGCGCCCGGGCTGCAGCCGGCCGCTGACGATGACCAGCTCGTCGTCCTTCAGGGTGTTCCGGTTGGCGTTCATGACCGCCTCGTCGGCCGTCGCCTCGATCGACTGCGACTTGTCGTCGAGCTTGAAGATCGCCAGGCGGCCGCGTTGGCCGTTGATGACGCGCAGGTCGCTGACGATGCCGGCGATCACCTGCGGCTCGCGGCTGTCGAGCAGCTCGTCGATCTCGCGGCGGCAGAAGCGGCGCACCTCCTGCGCGACCTCGTCGAACAGGTGGCCCGAGAGATAGAAGCCGACGGCGGTCTTCTCGAAGGTCAGCCGCTCCTTGACGCCCCAGGGCGTGGCGGCGACCAGCTCGGGCTCGCGCGCCGCCGAGCCGTGCTCGCAGTCGCCGAAGATGTCGACCTGCGAGGCGTTGGCCTCGGTGGCGGCGGCGAAGTCGAAGGCGCGGTCGATCGAGGCGATGAGCGAGGCGCGGTTGTCGTGGATCGAGTCGAAGGCGCCGGCCTTGACCAGGGCGTCGACGGTGCGCTTGTTGATGCGCTGGCGATCCACCCGCACGCAGAAGTCGAACAGGCTCTTGAACGGCCCGCCGGCCTCGCGGGCCCGCACGATGGCCTCCACCGCCAGCTGGCCGGTGCCCTTGACGGCGCCCAGGCCATAGCGGATCGACTTGTCGGTGACCGGCTCGAAGCGGTAGTGGCCGCTGTTGACGTCCGGCGGCTCGAAGGTGATGGCGAAATGCTTGACCGCGTCCTGGAACAGCACCTTGAGCTTGTCGGTGTCGTCCATCTCCACCGTCATGTTGGCGCAGAAGAACTCGGCCGTGTAGTGGACCTTCAGCCAGCCGGTGTGATAGGCCAGCAGCGAATACGCGGCAGCGTGCGACTTGTTGAAGCCATAGCCCGCGAACTTCTCCATCAGGTCGAAGATCTCGTCGGCCTTCTCCTGGGGGATGTCGTTCTTGGCCGCGCCGGCGCGGAAGATCATCCGGTGCTCGGCCATCTCCTCGGCCTTCTTCTTGCCCATGGCGCGCCGCAGCAGGTCGGCGCCGCCGAGCGAGTAGCCGCCCAGGATCTGCGCGGTCTGCATGACCTGTTCCTGGTAGACCATGATGCCGTAGGTCTCCGAGAGCATCTCCGCCACCAGCGGATGCGGGTACTCGACCGGCTCGCGGCCGTGCTTGCGCGCCACGAAGCTGGGGATCAGGTCCATCGGGCCCGGGCGGTAGAGCGCGTTGAGGGCGATCAGGTCCTCCAGCCGCGTCGGCCGCGCGTCCTTGAGCATGCCCTGCATGCCGCGCGATTCGAACTGGAACACGGCCTCGGTCTTGCCATCGGAGAACAAGCGGTAGGTCGCCGGGTCGTCGAGCCGGATGTCCTCGTAGTTGAAGTTCTCCTGGCCCTTGTGGCGCTTGACGATGAACTCGCGCGCGATCTCCAGGATGGTCAGTGTCGCCAGGCCCAGGAAGTCGAACTTGACCAGGCCGACCGCCTCGACGTCGTCCTTGTCGTACTGGCTCACCGCCGAATCGCTGCCGGGCTGCTGGTAGAGCGGGCAGAAGTCGGTCAGCTTGCCCGGCGCGATCAGCACGCCGCCGGCGTGCATGCCGATGTTGCGCGTCATGCCCTCGAGCTTCTGCGCCAGCTCGACCAGCATGCGCACCTCCTCCTCCTTCTCGATGCGCGCGGCGAGCTGCGGCTCCATCTCGATGGCGTAGTTGTTCTTGTCGCCCTCCACCCGGGGGTTGGGCGGGTACTGGATGGTGACGGGCTGGCCGGGCTTGTTCGGGATCAGCTTGCTCACGCCGTCGCAGAACATGTAGCTCATGTCGAGCACGCGGCCGACGTCGCGGATCGCCGCGCGCGCGGCCATGGTGCCGAAGGTGGCGATCTGGCTGACGGCGTCGCGGCCGTACTTGTCCTTCACGTAGTCGATCACGCGATCGCGGTTGCCCTGGCAGAAGTCGATGTCGAAGTCGGGCATCGAGACGCGCTCGGGATTGAGGAAACGCTCGAACAGCAGGTTGTACTGCAGCGGATCGAGGTCGGTGATCTTGAGCGCGTAGGCCACCAGCGAGCCCGCGCCCGAGCCCCGGCCCGGACCGACCGGGCAGCCGTTCTTCTTGGCCCAGTTGATGAAGTCGCCCACGATCAGGAAGTAGCCCGGGAAGCCCATGTTCAGGATCGTGTCGATCTCGAACTCCAGCCGCTCGACATAGCGCGGCCGCTCGACGTCGCGCTGCTTCGCGTCCGGGTAGAGGTGCGCCAGGCGCTCCTCCAGGCCTTCGAACGAGGCCAGGCGGAAGTACTCGCCGATCGGCAGGCCGTCGGGCGTCGGGAAGTTCGGCAGCTGCGGCTTGCCCAGCACCAGCGTCAGGCTGCAGCGCCGCGCGATCGCCAGCGTGTTGGCGATGGCGCTGGGGATGTCGGCGAACAGCGCCTCCATCTCGGCGGCCGACTTGAAATACTGCGCGCGGGTGAACTTGCGCACCCGGCGCGGGTTGCCCAGGATCTCGCCCTCGGAGATGCAGACGCGCGCCTCGTGGGCCTCGTAGTCGTCGGCGGTGGCGAACTGCACCGGATGCGTGGCCACCACCGGCAGGCCCAGCCGGGCGGCCAGCTGCACGGCGGCGACGACGTGCGGCTCGTCCTCGGGACGGCCGGCGCGCTGCAGCTCGACATAGAAGCGATCCGGGAACAGCGCTGCCAGCTGGCGCGCCAGGTCGTCGGCGCGCGTCGCGTGGCCCTGCAGCAGCGCCGCGCCCAGCGGCCCGGCCTGCGCCCCCGAGAGCGCGATCAGGCCGGCGCCCAGCTCCTCCAGCCAGGCCCGCTTGACCAGCGCCTGCGACTGGCCGCGCCCGACGTTCTGGGTCCAGGCGCGCGCCAGCAGTTCGGACAGGTGCAGGTAGCCGGTGGTGTTCTGCACCAGCAGGACGATGCGGGTGACGGCGCCGATGTCGGCTCCCAGGCCCTCGAGGAACACCTCGGCGCCGAGCAGCGGCTTGACGCCCGCGCCGCGCGCTTCCTTGTAGAACTTGACCGCGCCGAACAGGTTGTTCAGGTCGGTGATGGCCAGGGCCGGCTGGCCGTCGGCGCGGGCCGCGGCGACGACCTCGTCGATGCGGTTGGTGCCGTCGACGACGGAGAATTCGGTGTGCAGACGCAGGTGGACAAACATGGCGGCATTGTAGGAAGCCGCGCCGCGCCCCCACCCGTGCGCCGCGCGCCCCGCCGTGCTAGGAGGCGCCATGACGCCTCCTAGAATCGGCCCCGTGCCTGCCATCCTCAACATCGCCGCCTACCTCTTCAGCGACATCGAAGACCCCGCCGCCCTGCGCGCCCACCTGCTCGCGCGCGCCACCGCGCTGGAGCTCAAGGGCACCATCCTGCTGGCCACCGAGGGCATCAACCTGTTCCTGGCCGGCGCGCCCGACGCGGTGCGCGCCTTCGTCGCCGAGCTGCGGGCCGACGCGCGCTTCGACGCCCTGGAGACCAAGGAGAGCTGGTCGGCGGCGCAGCCGTTCCGGCGCCTGCTGGTCAAGGTCAAGCGCGAGATCATCCGGATGGACCATCCGGCCATCCGGCCCGCCGCCGGCCGGGCGCCCGGCGTGGCGCCGGCGACGCTCAAGCGCTGGCTCGACCAGGGCCACGACGACGCCGGCCGGCCGCTGGTGCTGCTCGACACCCGCAATGCCTTCGAGGTCGACCACGGCAGCTTCGACGGCGCGATCGACTGGCGCCTGTCCAAGTTCACCGAGTTCCCGCCGGCCCTGCGGGCCCATCGCGACCAGCTCGCCGGCAAGACCGTCGTGAGCTTCTGCACCGGCGGCATCCGCTGCGAGAAGGCCGCCATCCTGATGCGCGAGGTCGGGGTGGAGAACGTGCTGCAGCTCGAGGGCGGCATCCTGAAGTACTTCGAGGACGTCGGCGGCGCGCACTACCACGGCGACTGCTTCGTCTTCGACGGCCGGGGCACATTGGCGCCGGACCTCAGCGCCACCGGCAGCGACACCAGCGCCCGGGCCCTGGAGGACCCGGACCTGGCGATCAAGCGCTGAGCGGGGTCGCGAGCACGCGCAGGATGTGGCGCGCCGCGCCCACCGCCATGCCGCGCAGGCCACCGTCGGTGGTGCCGCCCACGTGCGGCGTCAGCACGACGTTGGGCAGGTCCAGCCAGGGCGAATCCGCGGCCAGGGGCTCGGTCTCGAAGCAGTCCAGGCCCAGCTGGAGCTCGCCGGCCCGCAGGCGGCGCTGCATCTCCGCCTCGTCGAACAGGCCGGCGCGGGCGGTGTTGACCACGATGGCGCCCGGCCGCAGCAGCCCCAGCCGCCGGACGTCGAGCAGGCCCCGGGTGCCGTCGTCCAGCGGACAGTGCAGCGAGACGACGGCGCTGGCCGCCAGCAGCTCGTCCAGCGCCATGGCGATCGCGCCCTCGGGCAGCCCGGACGGCGGCAGGAAGGGATCGTGCACCAGCACCCGCATGCCCAGGGCCTGCGCGAAGCGCACCACCCGGGCGCCGATCGAGCCGCAGCCGACGACGCCCAGGGTGGCGCCGGCGAGCTCCAGCCCCAGGTAGCCCGGCTTGTCCCAGTGGCCGGCGTGCATGCGCCGGTCCAGCCAGGCGATGCGCCGGGCGCACGCCAGGATCAGTCCGAGCGCGAGTTCGGCGACCGCCTGGCTGTTGGAGCCGACGGCGGCGGCCACCTCGATGCCGAGTTCGCGCGCGGCCGTGCGATCGATGGCATCCAGCCCGACCCCGTGGCGCGAGACGATCCGCAAGCGCGGCGAGGCCATCAGCACGCGCCGGTCGAAGCGGCCATAGCGCGCCAGGATGGCGACCGGCCGCTCGCTCCCGCACAGCGCCACCAGCTCGTCCTGGGTGAACCTGGCGCCGGTGTAGACCAGGCGATGGTCGCGCAGCAGCTCGACCGCCTCCGGGTGCAGCCGGGCCTCGGAGACCAGGATGGTGTCGCGGTTCATGGCGCCGCCGTGGCGGTGGGCGACGCGGCGCGGTCCAGGCGCAGGCCGGCGACGCCGGGTTCGGCGCGCAGCACCGTGCCGTGGGTCGAATCGGTGACGTGCAGCACGTCGTGGCCGGGGCCGCCGAAGGCCAGGTTGGTGAGGGACGCGCCGGGCACGCCGCGCAGCACGATCTCGGGCTCGGCGCGGGTGTTCAGGACCCAGACCAGACCCAGCCCCGGATTGGCCACCAGCAGGCGGCCCTGGCGGTCGACCGCCAGGCCGTCCGGCCCGCTCGGGCCGTACGAGGTGAAGAAGCGGCTCACCTTGGCGACGCTGCCATCGGCCAGCAGTGGCACGCGCCAGACGCAGTTGTCGCGCGTCACGGCCAGGTACAGCACCTTCTGGTCGGGCGACAGCGCGACGCCATTGGGACTGGGCACGTTGGCCAGCAGCAGGTCCAGCTGGCCGGAGGGGCGCAGCCGGTAGAGGCGGCCGGTCGCATCGTGCAGGCCGGTCTGGCCCTGGTCGGTGAAATACAGGTTGCCCCCGGCGTCGAAGACCAGGTCGTTGACGCCCTTGAAGCGCTCGCTGTTGCGGCGCTCCAGGAACGGCTCGACGCGCCCGGTGGCGATGTCGATGCGCATCAGGCCGTGCCGGTAGTCGGTGACGAGCAGCGTGCGGTCGTCCAGCAGCTTCATGCCATTGGGCTCGCCGTCGTACTCGGCCACCTGGGTCCAGTCGCCGGCCGCGTCGATGCGGAACACGCGGCCGAAGGGGATGTCGGTCACGTAGAGGTTGCCATGGTCGTCGGCCACCGGACCCTCGAGGAAGGAATCGGTCGGCTGGCCGCCGCGGTTGGCGCGGCTCCAGTCGCTGTGCTGGCGCTGGCGGAAGCGCTCCGGCAGGCGCGTGAAGGGCTGGAGATCGACGACTCGCGGAGGGTTCAGGAGGAACATGGCTGGGGACGCCCGGGCGTCAGGAGAAGGAGGTGGGATCGTCGAAACCGTACAGCACGGCGGGGTTGTCGACCAGGATGGCATCCATCAGCCGGTCGTCGTCGCACCAGTCGCGCAGCAGGTCGACCAGGTCGGCGTCGTCGACGCTGCCGGCCGGCTCGGTGGTGTGCGGCCAGTCGCTGCCCCAGACCAGCCGTCGTGGCGCGGCGGCCAGCAGCGCGCGGCCGAGCGGGGCCCGGTCGCCATAGGCCGGAGCGCCCTCGGTCGAGCCCATGTAGGCGCCCGAGAGCTTGACCCAGGTGCGGCCGGCGTCCAGCAGCCGCAGCAGCATGGCGAAGGTCTCCCCGGCGAGGGCCCGTGGCGGGTCGATGCGCCCCAGGTGGTCGATCACCAGCGGCACCGGCAGGCGCGCCAGCACCGGCTCGAGCTCGACCAGCTGCGCCGCCGAGGCGAACACCTGCAGATGCCAGCCCAGCGGCGCGACCTTCGCCGCCAGCGTGCGCAGCATGTCGGCGGTGGTGGTGCCCCAGGCCTGCGGCGAGACGAAATTGACCCGCAGCCCGCGCACGCCCTGCCCCGCCAGCCGCGTCAGCTCGGCCTCGTCCACATCCTGCGCCACCACCGCGACGCCGCGCGCCCGCCGGCCCAGCGCGGCCAGCGCGTCCAGGGTGCAGCGGTTGTCGGTGCCATAGGTCGATGGCGTCACCACCACCGCCCGGCCGGTGCCCAGGCGCTGCTGCAGCAGCCGGTAGTCGGCCACGTCGGCCCGTGGCGGCGTGCGCGGCCAGTGCGGCGATGGCGCGAAGCGCGGGTCGAAGATGTGCATGTGGCAGTCGCACGCGTTCGCGGGCAAGGCGCGCGACGGCCGGCGCAGGCCGGCGGAATGCGGGACGGGAGCTGGCATGGGGGCGCGCGGGCTCAGTCGACCTGGATGCCGCCCTTGCGGATCACGCCCTCCCACTTGGCTGCTTCCTTCTTCAGGAAGTCGGCGAACTCGGCCGGCGTGCCGCCCACGGGCTGCGCGCCCATGTCGGCCAGGCGCTGCCTGAGCTCGCCATCCTGCAGCGATTCGACCACCGCCTGGTGCAGGCGCCGCACCACCGCCTCGGGCGTGCCGGCCGGCAGCAGCAGGCCGTTCCATTCGTAGGCCTCGTAGCCGGGCAGCACCGTCTCGGCGACGGTGGGCACGTCCGGCAGCAGCGTCGAGCGCCTGGGCGACGAGATCGCCAGCGCCCGCAGCTTGCCCGAGGTCACCAGCGGATTGCTGGCCGCCAGGGTGCCGAACATGAAATCGACCTGCCCGCCCATCACGTCGGAGATCGCCGGGCCGCCGCTCTTGTAGGGCACGTGCAGCATGTCCAGGCCCAGGCCCTGCCGATAGAGCTCGGCGGCCAGGCGCTGCACGGTGCCGCTGCCCCCGGAGGCGAAGGTGAGCTTGCCGGGCTGGGCCTTGGCGCGCGCGACCAGGTCCTTCTGGTCGCGGATCGGCGAGTCCTTGCGCACGATCAGCACGTTCGGCGAGAGCGAGACCAGCGACAGCGGCTGGAAGCTGCGGTCGTCGAACGACAGCTTGGCATAGAGCGCCGGGTTGATGGAGAACGGCGTCGCGTCGTAGAGCACGGTGTAGCCATCGGCCGGCGCGCGCGCCACGAAGGCCTCGCCGATGGTGCCGCTGGCGCCGGGCTTGTTGTCGACGATCACGCTGGTGCCCAGCCGGGTCGCCATGCGCACGGCCAGCTGCCGGGCGATGGCATCGGCCGCGCCACCCGGCGCATAGGGCACGACCAGGGTGATGGTGCGTTCGGGGAATGCCGCCTGGGCGGCGCCGGCGGCCACGGCGCAGGCCAGCAGCAGGGTCTTGAGGATCTTCTTCATGGGCATGTCTCGCAAAAGATGGGAAGGAACCGCGACGCCATCGCGGCGTGGCGCGGCCGAAGGGTTCACTCGACCTTGAGGTCGAGTTCGCGCGCGATGCGGGTGGCGCTTGCGACCTCGGCATCGAGCTGGCGGGCGAAGGCATCGCCGCAATGGCTCTGCGCCTGCAGGCCGAGGCCACGCAGCTTCTCGGCGGTCGCCGGGGCGGCGGCGAACTCGCCGGCCACGCGCGTCAGGCGCGCGACCACGTCGGCCGGCGTGCCCGCCGGCGCCAGCAGGCCATACCAGGCATCGGCCGCATAGCCCTTGACGCCCGACTCCTCGAAGGTCGGCACCTGCGGCAGCAGGGCCGAGCGCTGCGGCGCGGCCACCGCCAGCGCACGCAGCTGGCCCGACCGCACCTGCGGCAGCACCGATCCCAGCGTGGCGAAGGAGCTGTCGACCTGGCCGCCCATCACGTCGGTGATCGCCTGGGCGGCGCCCTTGTAGGGGATGTGGTTCATCCGCGTGCCGGTCAGGCGGGTGAACTGCTCGCTGGCGAAATGGCCGCTGCTGCCGCCGCCGGGCGTCGCGTAGGTGCGCTCGCCGGGGTGGCTGCGCACGTCCCGCAGGAACTCCGCCAGCGTCCTGGCCGGCAGCGCCGGGCCGACCACCAGCACGGTCGGGCTGATCGCCAGCGTGCAGATCGGCACGAAGGAGCGCAGCGCGTCGAACTTCACCCGGGCGCTGTAGAGCGCCGGGATCATGGTGTGGTTGGTCGCGCCCAGCAGCAATGTCCGGCCGTCGGCCGGGGCCGCCGCCACGGCCTCGGCCGCCAGGATGGTGTTGGCGCCGGGCTTGTTGTCCACGACCACGGTCCGGTCGAGCGCGCGCCCGGCGAAGTCGGCGAAGGCGCGCGCCACCACGTCGGTGGGGCCGCCGGCCGAGAAGCCGACCACCAGGCGGATCGGCGGGCCCGAGCGGCCCGGCTGGGCCGCCACGCCGGCGGCAAGCAGGGCGAGGCCGGCGGCGGCCGTCGCGGCACGGAGTCGTCGATGAGGATGCATGTCTTGTCTCCTGGAGGAAGCGGGAGGCGCGGCCGGGCTTCTCTGGCGGAAGCTCGCGGACGGCCGGATGAGGCCGTGGTCAGGCCGTGGCCGTGGCCTTCGTGCCTTCGACGACCGAGCGCACGTTGCGCGCGGCGGCGGTGCCCATGTTGACGTAGGCATCGCTGGTGACGCCGCCGATGTGGGGACTCAGGACGAAGCCCGGCTGGCCCTTGAAGACGTTGTCCGCCGCCAGGGGCTCGACGGCGAAGCTGTCAAGGCCGGCGCTCATCACCTGGCCCGAACGCACCGCCTCGAGCAGCGCGTCCTCGTCGATCAGGCCGCCGCGCGCGGTGTTCACCACGATCACGCCGCGCCTGCATTTCGCCAGGGTCGCGGCATTGACGAGCTGGCGGTTCTCCTCGGTCAGCGGGCAGTGCAGCGAGATCGCGTCGGCCTCGCGCCAGATCGTCTCCAGGTCGACCGACCGCACGTGATCCGGCAGGTCCTTGGCGAACGGGTCGAAGCCGATCACGCGCATGCCCAGGGCATCGGCCATGCGGGCGAACTTCAGGCCGATGGCGCCCAGGCCGACCAGGCCGATGGTGCGGCCACCGAGCTCCACGCTCTTGTGCGTGGCCTTGTCCCAGTGGCCGGCGTGCATGCGCGCATCGAGCCGCACCACCGACTTGGCGCAGGCCAGCAGCAGCGCCAGCGCCTGCTCGGCGACGGCGGCGGCATTGGCGCCGACGGCCGCGAGCACCTCGATGCCGCGCGCCTTGGCCGCGACCTTGTCGATCGTGTCGGTGCCGCTGCCATGCTTGGCGATCACCTTGAGCGATGGCGCCGCGTCCATGGCGGCGGCGCCGACGCCGCTGTAGCGCACGATGATGGCGACGGGGTCGTGCCGGCGGCACAGGGCGACGATGTCCTGCGGCGTCGGCGTCCTGCCGGCGTAGACCATCTCGTAGCCCTCGAGCAGCGCCAGCGCCTGCGGCGCGAGGTCGGCGCCGGTGACGAGGACGGTGCCGCTCACAGCGACTCCCCTTCCTTGAGCACGCCGGCCGTGCGCAGCGCGGCGACGAGCCACTTGGCCGTCGTGTCGCCTTCCTTGATGGCGGCGATGCGCGCGGCTTCGTCCCTGACCTTCTTCTCGGCCACCGGCAGCAGCGACTCGATCTTCTCGCGCTCGACCACCACCACGCCGTCGCCGTCGGCGATCACGAAGTCGCCGGGATGCACCGTCACGCCACCGACCGTCACCGGATGGCCGATGCGGCCGCCGACGTTCTTGGTCGGGCCGTTGGGGTTGGTGCCGACGGAGAAGACCGGGTAGTCCATCTCGTCGATCTCCAGGCTGTCGCGGCAGGCGCCGTCCATCACCACGCCGGCCAGGCCGAGCTTCTGGCAGGCCGTCATCATGATGGTGCCCATCAGCGCGGCGGTCTGGTCGCCCTTGCCGTCGATGACCAGCACGTCGCCGGGTTTGGCCATGGCGATGGCCGCGTGGATCATCAGGTTGTCGCCGGGACGCACCTCGACGGTGAAGGCCGGGCCGGCGAGCTTCATGCGCGGGCGCAGGGCCTGGATGCGGCCGTGCATCGCGCCGCGCCGGCCGGCGACGTCGGCCAGGATGGCGGGCTGCAGTTGGGCGGCCTGCGCCACGATGGCGGCGGGCACGCGTTCGAAGTCGCGAATGATGTCGGGGATTGCGTGGGTGGACATGGATGGCTTTCGATCAGAGGGATGGGTTGAATCGGAATTCAGGAAGAGGGAAACGACGACGGCATCGCCGTGTGTCATGGCGCTGCCACTACCCGCAGCCCATGGAAATCGTCACGCCCCCGTGCCAGTGACACCGTGGAGCCGGCTCCGCCGGGCCACCGGTGTCGCCCCCTGGAAGGGGGTTGGCGCAGCGACACGAAGTGCGCGAAGACTGGGGGTCAATCGACCTTCGCGCCGGATTCCTTGACGACCTTGCCCCAGCGCACGATGTCGTCGCGGATCAGGGTGGCGAAGCGTTCGGGCGTGCCGCCCAGCGCCTCGGCGCCCTGGCTGGCCAGCTTCTTCCTCACCTCGGGGTCCTGCACGGCCTTGTTGAAGGCGGCATTGAGCTTGGGCACGACATCCGAGGGCATGCCGTCCGGTCCGGCGACGCCGAACCAGGTGACCGCCTCGAAGCCCTTGTAGCCGGACTCGGCGATCGTCGGCACCGCCGGCAGGTCGGTCGTGCGCTGGGCCGAGGTGACGGCGATCGGGCGCATCTTGCCGCTCTTGATGTAGCCGATGAGGGTCGGCACCGAGGACATGTACATCTGGATCTGCCCGCCGATCAGGTCGGTCGAGCCCTGCGCCGCGCCCTTGTAGGGCACGTGCGTGAACTTCACGCCGGCGGTCTTCTGCAGCAGCTCGGTCGCCAGGTGGGCGACGGTGCCGCTGCCCGAGCTGGCGTAGTTCAGCGCCTCGGGCTTGGCCTTGGCGGCGGCGATGACGTCGGCCAGGGTCTTGTAGGGCGAGTCGGCCGCCACCACCAGCACCAGCGGCGCGGTGGCCACCAGCGTCACCGGCGACAGGTCCTTCTGCGGGTCGTAGGGCAGCTTCGCGTACAGCGTCGGGTTGATCGCCAGGTTGCTGGTCTGGCCCAGCACCAGCGTGTAGCCGTCGGGCGTCGCCTTGGCCGCCGCGTCGACGCCCAGGTTGCCGCCGGAGCCGGGCTTGTTGTCGATGATGATCGACCAGTTGTTGCTGGTGGCGACCTTGTTGGCGACCTCGCGGGCGATCAGGTCGGTGCCGCCGCCGGCGGGGAACGGCACGATCAGGCGGATCGGCCGCGATGGGTAGCCGGACTGCGCCAGGGCCGGCGCGGTGGCCAGCAGACCCGCCGTGGCGATCAGGCCGAGGGCGCTCAGGACGACGCGACGCGAAGCGCCGCCGGTGGTGCGGAAGGATGTCATCTCACTTGTCTCCAGTTCCGGATCGCCCGCTCCATGGTTGGAACGATGCGTCTGGTGAATGGCAAGTATTCACAGGACGACACCCAGCGTCCAATCGATTATTTTTGGTGATTCATCAATCGGACTTGGGGTGTTCGATGGCCTGCGATGCCGCGTGACGGGCCAGCAGCTGGATCAGTCGCTGCGCCGCCGGCGGCACGTAGCCGTTGTCGCGATGGGTCACCACCATGCGCCGGCGCATCGCCGTGCCCTTGACCGGCACCTCGCGCAGCGCGGCGCCGGAGCGGCCGGTCTGCAGGTGCAGCCGGGAGATGAAGCTCAGCAGCCCGGTCTCGCCGATCAGTTCCGGCAGCATGATCAGCATCGTGCTCTCCACCTGCACCACGGGACGCGGCAGGTGCCGGCGGTCGAAGGTCTGGTCGAGCCAGTCGCGCGTCGGGGCGCCGGCGGGCTGCAGCACCCAGCGGTACTTCGCCAGGTCCTTCAGCGACGGGCGGGCGATGCCGAACACCTCGTGCGTCTCGGCCGCCGCCACCACGATCAGGTCCTCGGCCAGGTAGTGCGACACGAAGCCGGCCTCGGGCGTGCCCTCGGTGCCGACCATCAGGTCGATCTCGCCGGCGCGCAGCAGCGGCTTGAGCACGTCCACCAGCGCCACGGTGGTGCGCAGCGTCACGCCGGGCGCTTCGTGGATCAGGTCGCGGGCGGCCGGCGGCAGCAGGAACTGTGCGGCCGTCGGCACGATGCCCACCTTGAGCAGGCCCGACAGGCCGCGCCCGATGTCGCCGATCTCGCGCCGCGCGCTCTCGATGTCGAAGCGCGTGCGCTGCGCCCACTTGAGCAGCGCGTGGCCGGCGGCCGTGAGCCGGATGCCGCGCCCGCTCTTCTCGAACAGCGCGGCGCCGCAGGCGGCCTCGAGCCGGTCGACGCAGCTGGTCAGCGCGGGCTGCGTGCGATGCAGCCGCTCGGAGGCGCGGCCCATGTGCTCGAGCTCGGCGATCACTTCGAAGTACTGGAGATCGCGCAGGTCCAAGGTGGGTCCGATCGATGGGTGGATGGGTGGATGGAGGGATCGATCGATTGTCGGGCGCACCGGCGGTTGACACGCCCCGTCGCCCTTGGCTGACGCCATCGCTGCGGTCGCCTGCCCAGGCTCTGCGTCCCGTCTCCCACCCGAGGACCCCGATCATGAGCAGCGACAGCCATCCCACCGACACCAGCACCACGGCCGACGTCAGCGACACCCGGCCGGTGCGCAACCTGAACCGCTTCACCGACCGCGTGGTCATCGTCACCGGCGCCGGCTCGGGCATCGGCGAGGCCACCGCCCGCCGCTTCTCGCTGGAAGGCGCCCGCGTGGTGCTGGCCGGCGACACGCGCGCCAAGCTCGACGCGGTGGCCGCCGGGCTGCCCCCCGAGCGCACGCTGGTGCAGCCCACCGACGTGGCCGACTACGCCCAGGTCGAGGCGCTGGTGCGGGCCACGATCGAGCATTTCGGCGCCCTGCACGTGCTGGTCGGCAATGCCGGCATCGCCGTCGAGGGCAAGGCCACCGATGGCTCGCTGGAGGACTGGGCGCACGTGATGGCGGTCAACGCCGGCGGCGTCTTCCACGGCGCCAAGGCGGCGATGCCGCACCTGATCGCCAGTCGCGGCTGCATCGTCCACACGGCATCGGTCTCGGGCCTGGGTGGCGACTGGGCGATGGGTTTCTACAACGCCTCCAAGGGCGCGATCGTCAACCTCACGCGCTCGCTGGCGCTCGACCACGGCGCCGATGGCGTGCGCGTCAACGCCGTCTGCCCGACCTTCATCCGCACGCCGATGACGGCCGACATGCAGGAGAAGGACGACCTCCTGGCCAAGTTCCGGGAACGCATCCCGATGGGCCGCCCGGGCGAGGCCCACGAGGTCGCCGCCGTCATCGCCTTCCTGGCGAGCGACGACGCCAGCTTCGTCAATGGCGTGATGCTGCCGGTCGATGGCGGACTGGGCGCGTCGAACGGCCAGCCGAACATGGGCTGAGCCGCCGCGCCGCCATCGGCGCCCTCGGCGCCGCGATCGAGCCGGCTCAGAACTCCGTGTGCAGCCGCGCCGACACCGTGCGCACCGGTCCGCGGTCGGCGTTGTAGCCGGGGTTGCGGATGAACTGGAAGCCCAGCGTCAGGGCGCTCTGCAGGCGCAGCGGGCCCCGGAAGCCGGCTCGGTAGTAGAACTCGGCGATCGATTCGGGCTTGTACGTCAACCGGCCGTCGCCGACGAAGAAGCCATAGCCGCCGGCGGCCAGGAAGTTGCGGTGCGACGGCGACAGCTGGTTCTGCGCATAGGCCGCGCCGATGGCGTCGCCGGCCCGGCCCCAGCGTTCGCCCGTCAGCACCGCGCCGGTGGAGAACGAACGGTCGATCTCGGCGAAGGCATAGGTCTCGGAGCGCCCGTCGTTGGCCGCCAGGCGCGCGAACACGCCCAGGCCATCGGCGACCTCCTGCTCGACGTTGATGCCGGCGCCGACCTTGGTGCGGCGCTTGCGCACCGGCGCCACCTCGGGCGCGGTGCCGTTTTGCGCCGCGTAGTCCAGCGCATCCTGGAAGCCGCCCATGCGCGCGACGTTGCGGAAGCCCAGCAGGCGCACCGTGCCATCGCGGCCGTCGATGGTGTGGCGGTGCTCGAACTCGACCTGGTCGCCATGGCGCGACATCAGATGGTGGTCGAGCTTCAGGCCGTTGGACTCGATCGGCATCGCGAAGCGTCCGACGCGCAGGCTCCAGTCGTCGCCATTGCGGTATTCGAGCGCCCCGCCCCACGAATAGCCGCGCGAATCGGCGGCGAAGTCGTAGGCGCCATGCGTGAGCAGCGACCAGTTCATGAACTGCGTGCGGCCGTCGTGCGCATAGCGGCTGCCGTCGAACAGGTCCGACACCGCGAGGTTGCCGACGGTGAGCGTGACGCGGCGCTTGTCGTAGCTGCCGCCGAGCTGGTTGGCCGACGACTCCACGGCATCGCTGCCGCCGCCCAGGCCCCAGGTCTGGCGCACGAACAGCCGGGCCCGGTAGCCGATCAGGTCGGCGCCGGCGGTCTTCTGCAGTTCGCTGTTGGTCAGGCCGCCCAGGCCGGTCAGGC
>Ga0308164_10000796_pt1 | contig 43534 bp, 42 predicted proteins | sample PhyTR2_FD_201031 | JGI IMG/M metagenome (GOLD analysis project Ga0308164, IMG submission 201031) | Phyllosphere microbial communities from UC Gill Tract Community Farm, Albany, California, United States - DLSLT.R2 | ecosystem: Host-associated > Plants > Phyllosphere > Unclassified | place: USA...
GCGAACAACTGAAATCGTCATCCCCTGCGCTAACGGTTATCTCCTTATCGATGAAGATAACCATTTGTCCTTTGTTGACCCGAGCAAGGAGCACGGTATGCGCTATTGCTTACGGTGTTCATATCTGCCGGACTTCGGTAAGGCCCCACTTTTTGAGAAATTTCTCCAGCGGGTGCTCCCTGACAAAGCAGTGCGCGACCGCGTGCAGGAGTATGTCGGCTATACGCTCATCCCGGATACCCGTTTTCAGAGGGTGCAGGTCTGGATAGGCGATGGCGCAAATGGCAAGGGTCTTTGCGCGAATATCGTTCAGACACTCCACGAAAAAGTCGCATCGGTTCACCTAGACCATCTAAGCGGCTTCAGACTAGGAGGAATAATTGGCGCATCTCTTGTGTATGTAGATGAACTTCCCACGTCACGTATCGATGAGGCGGTTTTTAAGTCGCTCGTGGCTGGAGAACTGGTTCAAGTAGATATTAAGTACGAAAACCCCCTCTCGGTTCGCTGCTTTGCAAAGTGGCTCGTTCTGGGAAATAGCCTCCCGCGCATCAGGGACCACAGCCAGGGCTTTTTTCGCCGATTGGACCTCGTTCCTTTTGACGTGACAATCCGTGAGGAAGAGCGTGATGCGCTCTTAGGTGAAAAAATTATCCAGACTGAGCTGCCTGGCGTATTGAACTGGGCGTTGGAAGGTCTGCTCCGCTTGCTAGCCCGCGGCAAATTTGACCCTGAGCTCCCCGAAGCCATGCAGGCGATGCTTCACAAGGCTAAACGCGAGACCAATACAGTGCATTCTTGGGCCGATGCGTCAGAGGTAACGTTGTCCTGTGCGCAAGAGACATTGAAGAGTGATATTTACTGCCACTACCAAGAGTGGTGCGGTGCCAATGGTACGTCGCCTGTCGATGCAGCACAGTTTTGGAAGCGTCTGAAGCGCATCGCGGACTACACCGAGACTCGCCGTCGCCAAGACTCTGTCCAACGGACCTGGTGCAATCTGGTGGTCCCTGGCCTGAAATCTCGCGCTGTGACGTAACGCGCGATTCGTTCACCAGTATCAACTATCTGAAGATGAAATGGGCCCGTACATGCGGTCCCATTTTCTTTTTGAGTTGGGTGTGCAGGGGTATTTCAACACTTACTTCTCTTTCTCATCTTTTTTCCTGTGATGGTTGAGAAAAATACCCTGCTCACCTTGCACAGCCTTCTGAGTCGATGGCGGCTTGGTGGCGCTTCGTCAGCCGACTCAACTTTTTGGCCACCTTCTTAGTGATGAATTTAAGTGCGGTGCCTATACGCAATAGGACATCTGAGAAACGTCCCACTGGCCCTGGTTAATCGTATTTCGTTGAAACCGTTATCTGCGTTTAAACCGTTTTGACTATACGTATTGGTTACTCGCCATTTCATCAATTTTTTTAATTTAAAGAAGGACTCACTCATCATGACAGCGAAAATTCTCGCCGTACTTCACGAAAAAGGCGGCGTTGGCAAGACGACGGTCGCTATGACACTTGCAGCATCTATGGCGGAACAAGGCCATTCGGTCATGGTCGCGGACTGCGACTTTCAGGGCAGTGCTCTAGCCTGGGCTAATGCAGCTCCAGCCGAGAAGCCATTCCCAGCCACGGTCTTAGATTTCTCCGGGATGGGCCAGCATCTGCATGAAGAAATTTATCGTCACATCGAAACATACGACTTTATCGTGCTGGATTGCCCGCCCTCAGTTCATTCGCTGTCGAACCATAGTGCCGTGTTGATTAGCGACCTCGTCATCGTACCTTTCAGTCCAAGTCCGACCGATTTCTGGTCGCTCCATGGTCTGAAGCCGCTGATACTTGGCGCGAAGGCAGTGAATCAAGACGTGCAAGCGGTGCTATTACCGAACCGCTTGATGCGCACCAGCTTGTCTAGTTCTATCCTCGACACTCTGAGCCAGTTTGATATGCCGATTCTGCAGTCGCGACTTTCTAGTCGTGTGGCTTATCAGGAAGCAGCCATTTCAGGCGGGTCGTTGATGAGCCTAGGACACTCTGCCAAAGTTGCGGCAAAGGAAATGAATGCGCTCTGCGCAGAAGTACTGACACTGCTCGGATTGGCACATCATGACTAAAAACTTCACGCAACAACTCAAGGTGTCATCGGCATCCGCAGAGAAAGCGACAGAAAAACGTTTCGAAACGGCGCAGCAGACGCTGCTCCAGAAGAAACCGAAGAAGTCGACAACGAAACTCGTTGTTCGTGACACGTTCTCGATGCCGGAGATGGATTTGGCAAAAATTGAAGAGCTGCGCAATAAGGCACTGAAACTGGGGCACGTCTTCAACAAGAGCGAAGTTATCCGTGGTGGTTTGCTGACGTTGTGCACTTTGTCGCCGGAACAACTTGTGCAGAGTCTGCAAAAGGTCGAACGCGTTGCCACCGGGCGGAGGCGTCCGTAGGTGGACGTGGCAGTTGGATAGACCCTGAAATTTTTATTCGCATCATTCAAAAGCCCTGCATTGCAGGGCTTTTTTTCATCATCTTGGCGTGGTCTTGTCGACCTGGATAAGACGACGTTCTCCGTGAGAGGTCTTCTGCACGTAGAAGATACGCGGCAGCTCTCGGGCATGTCCTCGACGGCGCGCCTCCTGGAATATCGCCCAGGTCTGCTCGCGTACCCCATGAAAACCTGGTTGGCGCGCCAACCGCTGCAGGAAATCAGCGATTGCGTTGGCAAAATGCTTGTTCATCAATTCAGTGAGCATCAGGTAATGCTCTGCCATTTCCAATTTAGGACGTCGCCAGGTCCAACTCGTGCGGCGGCGATTGGCGTAGCGGACAAGTTCATAGCCGAGCCAGAGGAGACGATGCTTGTCTTCGACGTGTATCAGTGACTCGCTTTCCAGTCCCGTTCCTTGGGTGGCCAGGAGTAGCCATTGCACTTCGGTCGCGCCTTCCGGCCAGAAAACCACCATCAGGGCGTTTGCTTTGCCGTGCTTTTTACGCGTCAGGCGCTGCGCTGGTGTGCATCCGATTCCGTAGAGATGATGAAATTTCTGTAGCAGTGCATCGACCTTGCCGGGATTGATAGTGCCGGCGGTGTAGCGACCGTAGCCTTTGGGGATGCTATCGAGAACGCGTGTCAGGGCTGCTGTTTTGCTGGGTGAAATAGGCGTTGAGGCTGGCATAGACGAGATGGAGGTTGATTAACCGTATAGCGAACGGCGGCACATCTGCAGTGTGATTTCGTTCTCGGCACTCATAGGTATTGATGTTCCTTTTTTGAAGCGGGTTATCTATACGTTTCAGGTCTAGTGAATTTGTAGGGGCACCAGACTGCGCGGAAGCGTAGTCCTGCTCGCAAGCGCGGGTGGGCTGCTCGGTGGCTCTTTAGTCGCAAGACAAGAGGAGTCAGCGAGCAGTCCGCCAACTGCAAAAACACACTAGAGGGAAACCTCACGTGTACGCTCTGCCAAGCGTCCACAGACTGCCGTAGCTGCATGCCGGGTAATACTGGCTGGTGCGGTTGCAACGGGCGCTAGGCGGCGACAGCCGCTTTTCGACCCAATCAAATCCAACGGAAATGAATGTTGGGCGACGTGGAAACGGGTGGCGCAGTGATGCGCACTGACCCTGCTAATTTGTGAAGTGGTGAAAATCCACGGTCCGGGACGAGCGGAAATCAACGCCGTGACGGACACTGTGCGTGTAGGCTGCTGAGAGTGTTGAAAAGCACTAGGGCGTAGAGGAGAAATCTGGAAACGTTGGCACTCCGAGGAAATGCGGAGGTCGTTGGATAGCTCAAGCACGTAAATAGGGGTGAGAGTCCCCTTTATCGCAGTAAGAAACCTTGGATGCGCCCCCTCGGGGGTGATGCATTAACGACGAGTTGAAGCGGGTAGGCTTCTGCTATGGAACATCGAGAGGCTGACACCGGGTACCCGGGTGAGCGTATGCGATGCTTTGACTCAGAAATGCCGCAATCTTAAATCGTGGTTTCGACACTATTAGCTAACACGGGAATCTCTTACCTACTCTTGCACCAGGTGGCACTGGTGAAGACGAGTAAAAGAGAGGGAGCGGCGGATAGTAGAGTTTGAATCAATTGCGAGGCCTAATCAGCCAAGCCTGCGATGAACCCAGTTGGGTACTCGAAAACTGCCAGCAGTCGAAAAATAGTGTGGTCCCCCGTAAGGGGGCTAGGGCTTGGCAGCCCATTGTATGAATGCGTCGACAGACTGCCTTGGCGGGCGGTTTGTTGAAATCTGAGTCTTGGCGGACTCGGAGAGCGAGAAGTGTTGTAACGAAGTATTCAGTATGCAATCCGGTCATCTGAATCGGATTGGTTTTCCAAACCACCCCATTCTGGGGTGGTTTTCTCATTAATTACAAGCCTGACTTGCTCTTGCGACCCGGGGTTTTTTTGGCTGCAGCTGTCACTACTTGCTGGTAACCGGAAATCAATTCATGCAAGTCTTTCTCCACCCACAATTTTTTTTGGCCCATTGAGATAGGACGTGGCAAGCGACCACTTTTGACATAGGTACTGACTGTGCGAACCGAAACGTGAAACAACGATGCTACTTCTGCTTTATTCAACAACATTTTTATTACTCCTAAATTGGTTTGGATTTTGTATATCCACCTGACTTATACAAAAGCATGAATCTGGGTGATATGTACATGTAGTGACGCTGTTTATACGGACATAAAAAAGCCCCCAAACTGGGGGCTTTTTATTTATTTATTTACTTCTTGGGAGAAGGCCGAGACTCAAAGAAGCTCACTTCCCTCATCGCCGCTACCCTTTTGGCGAATTCTGATGCCTCTTCCGCTTTTGGAGCAAAGTAGTGTTTCTGCAAAGTACGGACATCGGCGTGCCCTGTAAACTGAGTTAGGGCCAGCAAGCTGAAACCGTACTTATCATGCAATCGCGTGACTGCCTCTCTGCGAATGTCATGAAATCGGATGTCACGAATACCAACTGCATCTGCAGCACGTCGAAACGCTTGAGCCACAGTTACAGGCCTCACATCAAAAATCAGCCCTTCTTCCTTTCCTGAATCCATTTTCATTTTCTTTAACAACTTCAAAGCTTCAGGAATTAAAGGCACGTTACGAGAATGTGTTTTTGACTTTCTCGAGCAATCATACAAGCCATGCAGACGAATAGTGGATTTGTGTTCGTCAAAATCCTCCCAGCGTAGACTGCCAAGTTCAGTCAACCTGAGCGTTGTGAACAACGCCAGCTTTATGTAATCAATGTATGTAGACGCTAATTGATTTTTACTTCTGACACGCTTTAATCCTGCAGCTGTAGACACTGAATTCATCGCAGATTCAGGTTTTGCCTTTTTAGGTTCTCTCCACGAAGGCTGTGGAGATGGCGTGGGCGATAGTAATTCGTTAAATATGAGATTTAACTCTTCGTCACTAATACGACGCTCACGATGCTGACTAGCCGCAGGCGTATCCATAGTCATAATTTCCTGCTCATTAAGCCAATCCAGTTTCGAATGCCATTTTTTGGCCTTGAAATAGACTTTCAAGCACTGTCGCAAGAGCTTCATTTCATGACGAACTGTTGCTTCGCTTACTCCCCTCTCCTGACTCTTGATGACCTCAATTTTGCCGTTTGCAATCATGCGATTAATTTCGCCGGTTGCAATCAAGTGCTGACGAAATTGTTTAGAGAACCCCCCAATCTCCGTCGGCTTTGTCCGGTCCACATTCTTACCATGGCCAAAAACTCCCGACATACGACTTTTTTTCCACTTCTTAATCTCATACTCGCCAAGGTCCTCGATAGTCATCCCACTAAATGCCTTCTCCAGGTTCTTCAGCCTGGATTCTGTGGGGCCAGGATTAACGACGAACTCCAGTTTCAACTTGCGGTAGAGCGCAAAAACATCTGCTAGGGGAATGGCAAGCAGAATAGCTGATGAAACGTCCAGCTGCGTGGAAACCTCGGGGACGGCTGCTTTATGCTCACCAAGGAGTTCATCCTTGATTTCTTGTGCGCGTGCAACCGCACGGTGGAAATTTTCTGGCTTAAAGCTGACCGAGCGTTTTTGCTTATTGGCGTAAATTACGAGGCGCAGAGAACCATCGCGATTCTCAAGAGAGATGCCCTTTTCAAGGCGGCGGCCCGCTTCAATAACAGACGAGACAGTGGAAGATGAATTTTTTTGTAACATGTGAAACTCCGATTTATATTGGAGTCACATGTAGCGAGCGCTTTTATACGAGATTTGCAATCACACATGTGAACTCCGGTTTATGTGGAGCTTCATGTAGTGAAAGGACTTTAAATGCAGATTTGTCTTCACCACAGTTGCTCCACCAGGAGCTACATGTAGGAAGCAGGTTTATACGGAATTTAGAAATTTCCCCAAATTCAGTAAAAAATTTCCCCAAATTCTACGTCCCATGCGGAAACCCGCATGAAATGGTGCGGCTGGACAGAATTGAACTGTCGACCCTTGGCTTCGGAGGCCAATACTCTATCCACTGAGCTACAGCCGCATGCAAGGACGTGCGGAGGCCTGAAGGATACCGGTTTTCGGGCAGGCCGTCCACGCCAAGCCCGGCGCCAACGTTTCCACATCGATTATTTTGTGTCTATAATCGGGCAGTTTTGCGAAATCTTGCAGTCGAGTTACCTCCGCGCGGTCATCCACCCGCGTCTTATTTTGAATTCAAAATTATATTGAGGGAATAATGAGCGACGCACACCATGAAGAATCCGCAATCAAAACCCCCAAGCAACTCATCGTTGCCGTCGTTGCCGGCTTTCTGATCCCCATCGTTTGTATTGTCCTGCTGGTTATCTTTGTGACCAATGATCGCCAGATCGGCGCCGGCTCCGACACTTCTCCCGCCGCTATTGAAAAACGCATCCGTCCCGTCTCTGACGAAGGCTTTACGCTGAAGGACGATAACGCCCCGCAGGTCCTGAAAACCGGCGAGGAAGTCTACAAGATGGCGTGCGCCATGTGTCATGCCACGGGTGTAACCGGCGCGCCCAAGCTGGGTGATGCCGCAGCCTGGAAAGACAGGATTGCGCAAGGCTACGACACGTTGGTCAAGCATGCGATCGAAGGCATCCGCCTGATGCCAGCCAAAGGCGGCTTTGCCGATTTGAATGACAAGGAAGTGGCACTGGCCGTCGTGGTGATGACCAACAGCGCAGGCGCCAAATTCAGCGTGCCGGAGTCGAAGCCCACAGAAGCAGCGCCTGCAGCAACGCCGACCGAACCGCCTGCAAAACAGTAATTACATTACGCACCCAACAAAAAAGCCGACATGAAGTCGGCTTTTTTCATTCTGGCGGAAGGGTTTGGCTTTAGAAATCGGACGGATTTTTCTTCTTTTTGGAAAAGAAGTACAAACCCGCACCGACCGCTGACACCAGTGCTGCACCACGCAAGATCGGCTTGAGCACGGAACGGCGCGAGAGGATGGAAATGCCGCTCAAAACAAACGGCGCAAGCCGCTGGATTTTGGCGAACGACAATCCACCACTCAGGTTAATCAGATCCGACACATTCGAAAAAGCCGATTGTGCTCGCGCACCAACCAGACTGAGCGCCGTCTTCGCCAATGCCTCACGTCCCAGATTGGAACGCACGACATTGCGCGATTGTCCGATGCCGGCACGATACGCGCGGCATTGCAGAATCAGACGCTCTTTCTGCTGTGCGAGCGTTTCGACCGGTTCGATGGATTCAGGCTGCTTTGACATGCGTTTCTCTTCCATTACGACAGCGCATCATGATCATTGCGCAGTTCTTCCATGGTTGCCGGCATCGAGAACTTGCCCTGCTTGATCAGCGACTGGATATAGAGGAAGAGCCCGATCGCGACTGCGGTAGCGACCAGTGCCATGATCAAAAGAATCTTCCAGCCCAGCGCCGGCCAGCTCAGGTAGACGATCAATGCGGACCAGTATGCGACGGCAAACCAGGCAATGATCACACCCAAGGCAAACAGGACCGCCAGCCGCGCTGCATTGGCGCGAATTTCCGCCAATTCCAGCGCGGCCAGTTCGATCCGACTCATCAAGAGTCCGAAGGCGTTGCGGATCAGGCCCGCCACGCCACCCATCAGGCCGGAATCGGCGTTCTGAGAACGTGTGGTTTGGCGCTCCATGATGACTCCGGATTACTTACGCGAGATCAAAAAGCCGAACAGCACGCCCACGCCAGCAGCGATGGTCACTGCGCGCCATGGGTTTTCATGCACGTAGTCATCGGTTTTGACCGCGATTTCCTTGCCGGTTTCAAGCGCTGCGGTTTGCACTTCATGCGCCTTGACGACGGCGGTGTCGAGCAACTGCAGACCACGTGCACGCAGTTCTTCTGCACGTTCACCAGTCGAGCTGGTGGCTTCACGGAATAATTCCTGTGCGTCTTTGACCAAGGTTTTCATATCGCTCCGTGTGGTTTTCAAGGTTGATGCTTTCATGGATGGCCCCTTTTTTAGTGGAGAAGCGGTCTTTGTCCCGTTCATGCTACGACAAAGCCGACAGTGGAAATGATGAATGAATGTGGGTTGATTTGCCTGCCCTGCAACCACCCATTTGTGACATGCACTGGATTGTTTAGTTGCAATACATGAGCCGTCAAATCACTTTGCTCTCATTTGTAACTAGTTTTACCACACCTTGTTAACAGTTGAACAGGCGCTACCGCACAGAAAGACGAAATAAATGACCGTCTCAGATGCCCGGCGTACAGTCGGCACAATGCTCAATATCGCTGACGTGCTTGAGCAGATTTTCCTTCAGATCGCGCAGTGCCGTTCGCAGGCCCTCCTCGATCACTGGATGGTAGAACGGCATGTCCAGCATCTGACCAACCGTCAATCCACTTTGACATGACCACGCCAGCAGATGCGCCAGATGTTCCGCACGCGGCCCGACCATTTCTGCGCCGAGCAGGCGGTGTGTGCCGCGTTCGCCGTACAGGCGCAGCAAACCGCGATTCTGCCGCATCACGCGACTGCGCCCCTGATTATCGAACGACACCTCACCCGTCATATAGCTGTTTTCTTCCAGATCGCGTGGCGTCTTGCCGATAGAAGCGATCTGCGGATCGGTGAAAGCCACACTCAGTGCCAGCCGACGCAAGCCATCGGCCACATCCGGGAAGCGTGCAGCATTGTCGCCCGCGATGCGTCCTTCATCCGTGGCTTCATGCAACAAGGGTCGATCGTTGTTGGCATCGCCCGCAAGAAAAATCGAGCTCTCGCCGCACTGCATCGTCAGCGAATCAAACACCGGAATACCCTTGTCATCCAGCTGCAAACCTGTGAGTTCCAGACCCATCTGATCCACGTTCGGGCGACGACCGGTAGCGGCAAGAATGAAGCGGAAACGCTCGGTGCGCGTCTTGCCATCAGCATCGTGCGATTTCAGCTCGACCTCATCGCCCACGAGGCGGGTTGAGACCACTTCCGTTTTCATGCGCAAATCGATTTCTGCGCCGATACTTTCGATGGCCTTTTTGTTGACAACATCATCTGCGATCTGCGCCAGTCGCGCGCCACGACCGAATACCGTCACGCGCACGCCCAGACGATGCAACGCCTGCCCCAACTCCAGACCAATGACACCGGCGCCAATCACAGCGACCGAATCAGGCAAGTCATCCCAATCGAACACGTCATCGCTGATGATCAGGTGCTTGCCCAGACCTTGCAGATTGTCCGGGATCGCCGGGCGTGAGCCAGTCGCAATCACGATGCGCTCTGCATGGACTTCCATATCGTCACCAACCTGCAAGAGATTGGGCGCAAGAAACCGTGCATGTCCACGCAAGCGATGGTCTTCAGGAATGCCATCCACGCTGTCGAGCACAAAGCCGACAAAACGATCGCGTTCGGATTTGACGCGTTGCATGACGGCTTTGCCATCGATCTGCATGCCGGCAACCCGAATCCCAAAGCCGTCGGCGGTGTCTACTGCGTGTGCCGCTTCCGCAGCCGCAATCAACAGTTTGCTCGGCATGCAGCCGACTCGTGCGCAGGTCGTGCCGTACGCGCCGCCCTCAATCAACACAACACGCTTGTCATGCGTGCTGGCAGCGCGATAGGCCGACAGTCCGGCGCTACCGGCGCCGATGACGGCGACATCGCATTCTATTTTTCGCATGTTGTGTCTCCCTTTTATGTGTCACCGCTGTCTTCTGCGACTCCTGACACGCGCCAATCCTCCGTTGAGGATCAGTCGTTGACGCGCAGTTCTGCGATGTCGGCAATGCTGCCCAGTTGAATCGTTACCGGATTGGCCGACGCGCGCGCCTGCATCGGTCGCCAGGCAAAACGCCACTCGGCTTCGGCAGCGTGCTGTCGCTCCTGCGAGAACAAACGACCCAGCGGACTCGGCTTGCCATACGATACGGCCGCATCGATTCCTGCCCAGTTGGGCAGAATGCGTTGTGCGGCGCGATGTACACGCTCGCCAAAGCTCTCGGTGTCATGAATCACCAGGTAGGCATCCGCAGATTGCTTGCCTTCGAACAAGGCACCATCCGGCTTTTGCACCAGACTCAGGATCAGGTAAGAGAGTTCGCCGGCAACACTGCCAAGCGACTGTGGGGGAACCAGGCGAAACTCGCCCAGTGACAGGGAACGTTCGAGTTTTTCCCGCTCCGAAAAGTAATACAACTTGGGCGGGCGATTGTTATCTATCGTGGTCATGTACGATCCATAAAAATAAAAATGATCAAGTGACCAAGTCTGCTCATTTAAGCAGAATATCCTGCAGGCAGCAAACTCGTGCCCCATCCATGATCGTTAAAAAGAAAAAGCGGCCCGCAGGCCGCTCATGAATCGATACAGGCTTAGTAACCGGGGCGACCTGGCTGCTGATTCATGCGTGAGCGATCTTCCAGCTCACGACGCTGCTGATCGATGCGATCGCTGTTGCTGCGGTTTTGCGCATCGATTGCGCCACCGGCACCGACGCGCCCACCCACGCCAGGCTGCGTTGTCGTACCGGGTTGCGGCGTCGTACCTTGCATCGATGAATTGACGCCTGCGCCACCCGAAACACCGACGCCCGAGTTGACGCCCGCACCCGAACCTGAATTGACGCGCGAGCCCGTGCTGCCGCCTGCGCCGGTGTTCACGCCAGCACCGACACCGGTCGATGTACCGCCAGCTCCCGTACCTGCGCCAACGCCGACGCCCGCTCCGGCTCCGGCACCAACGCCTTGCGCCACGGCAATCACCGAAACTGATGCGACGGCAACAAAGCAAAGCGAACGAATCGTTTTATGAATTTGCATGACCAATCTCCTTATATGAGTGTGCTAATTGGAGAGAGAAGGCCTGCGAGCGTTCAACCTATCGGTATGTCTATGTGCGACACAGCACGCTAAAGGACGGTTTGCTCCCTGTTTGCCATGTCCGCTGTCAGACACCGTTGCGATAGCGGAGTTGATACCAGAGGATTCCGATCCATTCATGCAAGGCATAACTGCTTTGCACCAGCCAGCCCGTACGGGGAATAAAGTCGCTCGGCAACACCGGTGTGACAGTGTAGAAGGCTGTGGGTGCTGGTGTGATCTGCAAACCGGCGCGTTCAAAGATCTGCACAGAGCGCGGCATGTGCATCGCATCTGTCACCAGCAACACATGCCGTATGTTTTCCTTAGTCAGCATGTCGGCGCTATGCCGTGCGTTTTCCGCCGTGTTGTCTGACCCGCCTTCGACCCATTTGACTGGTACACCAAATTCATCGCGTAAACCACGCGCCATGATGGCGGCTTCGGACTCATGGGCGCCATCTGGCTGACCGCCAGTAACCAGCACAGGCAAACCGGTTACGCGCTGCAATGTGGCGGCATATCGCATGCGTCGCAATGTCGGTGATGAGGGCGCATCCTGATGATCATATTCAGGCGCATTGGCAAGCCGTCCACCACCCAGCACGACAATGGCTTGCGCATCGCCTTGGTATGGCAATGACAAGGCAGGATATCTGCTCTCTAGCGGTCCTGCCAGTAACAATGCGCCGGGCCGTGTGGACAGCAACGCGAGCACAAGCAACGCAAACACTGCCAGCCCCATCCCCAGACGCGGCCAACGCCGTCGCAGTGCAAGACCGAGTCCGCATAACAGCAGCATGTTCAGCGGCGGCAGCAACACTGCGCCCAGCAAGGTATTGATCAGCCAGCTTGTACTCATGCGTCTTGTTCCAACCGCTCTAGGTTGCCAGGTGTTTATTCGTTCATCTGCGGTTCAGCGATGGTACGTAACTGGAAGCGTCCGTCCTTGTTGAACAGCCAGGTCTCGATCACTTCCACCCGCCCGTTGCGCAACAGCGCTGGCGCAGGCTTGGGAAACGGCGTGGTCTGTTTGACTGATGCCAGTGCGGTCGCTTCCGTCACCCGATCGCGATTGGAACGCATGATCTCGCTGCGCACCAGACTACCGTTTGCATCCACTACATATTTGACCACCACGACCGAGCGCAGCAACGCCTGTGGTCGCCCGATGAACACCTTGGTGGAATTCACTGCAGCAATTCGATGCGCGAGCGCCAACTTGTATTCGCCAATCGAGTCCGCCGTAGATGTGCCGTCACGCGTGGTTTCCACCGCAGTCGAACCGGTTCCCTGATTGCCCGCGCATCCAGCCAGCACAAGCACACTGAGACACAGCACGCATTGCCGCAATCGTATTGTGATCATGATCGTCTCGCTCCAATGTTGTTATTCGAACAGTGTATGCCTGCTCTCGCTTTTTTATCGAATGCCTTTCAATCTCTCGCCACGCACTTCATCCATCATCAATCAAACTTCCCTTGCTTGCGAAATTGCTCCGTCGCCGCAACCAGTGCGGCAGCCGTGCCCGGCTCCATCGCGGCATGACCGGCATCGGCAATCAGTTGCAGACGCGAGCCCGGCCAAGCCTGATGCAATCGCCATGCAGAAGCCGGCGGACACACTACATCGTAACGACCCTGCACAATCACAGCAGGCAGATGCGCGATGCGTCCGCTGTCGCGTATCAGTTGGTCTTCTTCCATGAAGCCGTGGTGCAAAAAGTAATGCGCCTCCAGCCGCCCGATGCCCAGTGCAACAACATCGTCATCGAAAGCCGACAGCAACTCTGGATGCGGCTGCAGGAACAGGCAATTGCCCTCGTAGCGACTCCAGTCTCGCGCGGCCTGCAATGATTGCATCAGATCATCGCCAAACAGACGACGCTGGTAAGCCTGCAATAAATCACCGCGCTCTTCGACCGGTATCGGCGCCACGAAAGCGTCATATGCCTCGGGAAAGAATTGCCGCATGCCATAAAGAAACCAGTCGATCTCGGTCTGCGTACACAAGAAGATGCCACGCAAAATAAAGCCGAGACAACGTTGCGGTTGCGCCTGACCGTATGCCAACGCCAGCGTCGCGCCCCAGGAGCCACCAAACACCAGCCACTGTTCGATGCCAAGCAATTGACGCAATGCCTCGATGTCATCGATCAATAGCGGCGTTGTGTTGTCCTGCCATTCGCCCAAGGGGGTCGACTTGCCGGCACCGCGTTGGTCGAACAACACAATGCGGTAATGCGCGGGATCAAAGAAACGACGATGCGTGGGAGAAATGCCGCCACCGGGACCGCCATGTAAAAACAGTACCGGCGCCCCCTGTGGATTTCCACATTCCTCCCAGTAAAGGGTATGGCGATCATCGACCGGCAACAGGCCGTGACGATGTGGCTCCAGCGGCGGAAACAGGGGGAAAGCGGCAGCGTCCATGACGGGTCTCTCAATGCAATGACACATTGTACCCAGACCAAACCACTAGCAAAGTGAACTGACGCACGCGAACTTATCGCGCATCACCGTCTCATACCGACATGTTGACGAGCATCCATGCCTGACTGATCCATCTCGAGAGTCGTCTCGACATCCCTATCGGATACGCACCGAACGCCCCTTCGAACTCGCAAACGGGAGAGCAACATGCACGTACTGAACGACTGGCTGCTGGCCGGCATCCCTCTTGGTAACTGGCTGAACGCGCTTATCGTTACCACCTTGTCCTATCTGGTCATGGACCTGGTGACGCGCTTCGTCACCAGACGCCTGACCGCCTTGTCGACGCGCACCCGCGGCCATATCGACAATATTGCAGCCGAAGCGTTGTCGCACACCAAACGCTGGTTGCTGTTCTTGCTGGCGATTGTGATTGGACTGGGCACCCTGAGCTTGCCCGAAAAAATCGATCTACGACTGAGCCAGCTGGACGTGATTCTGGTCGGCATCCAGATTGCGATCTGGTTCAACAGCGGCATCACGGCCTGGATGCGTAGTGTAGTCAATCCAGAAACCACGCCGGATCTGCGCAACCGCGCCACCACAACCACCATTGCCTTCCTGATTCGCCTGCTGGTGCTGGTCACCATCGTGCTGGCGGTGCTCGCCAACCTCGGCGTCAACATTACGGCATTCGTTGCGAGCCTCGGGATTGGCGGCGTGGCTGTGGCGCTGGCTTTGCAGACCGTACTGGGTGATCTGTTTGCCTCGCTATCGATCGCGTTCGACAAGCCGTTTGAAGTCGGCGACTTCATCATCGTCGATGAAGTCATGCTCGGCACTGTGGAGTACATCGGTATCAAAACCACGCGCCTGCGCAGTCTGGGTGGTGAGCAACTGGTACGCTCAAATGCCGAGTTGCTGAAGTCCGTCATCCGCAATTACAAACGCATGTCGGAGCGCCGCGTTGTCTTCAGTTTCGGCATTCGTTACGAAACGCCGATCGAACAGGTCGGCGCACTAGGCAGCGTGATGAAAGACATCATCACCGGCATCGAGAACACGCGCTTTGATCGCGCGCATTTTCAGAAGTTTGGACCAAGCAGTCTGGATTTTGAAGTCGTCTACATCGTGTTGAGCAGCGACTTCAACGTTTATATGGATATCCAGCAGCGCATCAATCTGGCGTTGATGCAGGCTTGTGCCGAACGCGACATCCATTTCGCACGTCCCACCACCATCATGCATCTTGGCTCGGAAGTGCGCGTGGCAGCGCCGGAGACCGACACGAATTCAGAATCTGGTGCACTGCCAGGCAGCAGCAAACTGGTGTAACGAAAGGGAAGAGAAAATCGTCTAGCGACGCGCTGCAAGATGCGTCGCGAGGCGATGCCGGGCAATATCGAATACCCAGTTGAAGCAGAACGCGTAGATCATGAAAAAGATCGAAAACGTCACGTCCAGCAACAGCGCATCCCACACGGATATGGCCAGCCACCATGCCGTCAGCGGCAACGCAATCGCCATGAAAAACGCCTCGAAGCCTAGCGTATGCACCACCCGCATACGAACGGTGCGACGCCACGCATAGCGATGCTCGACCATTTCATACAGATGGTTGTAAATCATGTTGGAGAACATGGCACAAAGCGCCAGCATCAAGGCCAGCGCGCCGAAGTGCAACATGTCCATGCCAAAGCCGATCGACATCAGCGGCACCAGTATGATCAGCGCACCGACTTCAAACAAAACGGCGTGGAGAATGCGACGTAACAGCGTATTAATGACAAAACTCGAGAAAACAGCGGGGATCGCCATTATAGGCGCGCTGCCAAATCGATGCCGGCCACGCATGTGCATCCATTATTTGTAAAAACACATCGATTCAAAAAGATTGCACAAATAATGATGACAACGGCAGGAAGCTGCTTTATACTCCTCCCTCTTCAGACATGTTGGCTGTGACATCCAATAAGTTTGACTGGCTTGGCAACCTGCATATGGGTGCTTAGCTCAGTTGGTAGAGCGGCGCCCTTACAAGGCGTAGGTCGGGAGTTCGAGCCTCTCAGCACCCACCACCGGTCAAACAAATATCTGAAAAAGTTACGTAGTTAGGAGTGGTAGTTCAGTTGGTTAGAATACCGGCCTGTCACGCCGGGGGTCGCGGGTTCGAGTCCCGTCCACTCCGCCAAATACAAAACGCCCGCACATGCGGGCGTTTTTCATTTCTGTTCAGCCGAACATCTTGCGACTTGCCACAAGATTCCGTCTTCGGCTCAGCCTCTCGTAAAGCCTCTCACCTCTCCAGAATCAAACATGTTGTTCGCGACCACGACATTGAATAATCAATGATCGCTTTCGGCCAAATGCAGACATGCATACCTCTTTTATGGGATTTTTGAATGCAGGCTTTACATCATAATGAAGCTATGTCCGTGTCGATGTAGCCTGTTATCAGCCAGCAGTCATCCCATTGCAATCACAAATTCAAGAACGAACCATGAAAATATTCTTGTATTTTTTTGCCATCTCCTTACTCTTCTTCGCGCTTAACTTCTTTATTTCCAAGCTTATATTGAGCGTCGCAAAAAAGAAGGCATATACGCATGCTCAAGTTAAAAAAATTGACAATGTCGTTGGATGGATTGTTTTCCTGATTCCAATCGTCATTTTTTCCATCATTACTTTCAATTTTTGACTTGCTGGTTGCCGCAAGTATTGATGTCCATGCTGGTTCGAGCCTCAATCAAATTTCACCTCGATGGAAAACCTGTTTTCCGCGGATAGCGCCCTGTTTGCATGCCCGCTTTGAGTCGAAAGCGGGCATGCGGGTCCCATGTTTATGGCATCTCGTTGAGTCAATCATGCCACTACAATCTCGACATGAGAAAAAGGTCGTCTTCCAGAATTATTTGAATAGAGCCTAGTAGGGAGCAGCTATTTCGATGCTAGTAGTCGTTGCTTGTCAAAAGCATGCTCCGGTTCACGCCGCTCAGAGATTTCATACTTATTGAACCTCAAAAATTGATACCTATTCTTCGCCTAGTCGGGCCCGGAGGTGCTGGCAAATCAACCGTGGGAGCTTTGTTAGCCAAAAATCTCGGATGGCCATTCACTGACCTCGATGAATGCTTTATGGCTCGAGAGGGAAGTATTCCTGCCTACATCCAGACTCACGGATATGTCGGCTATGCCAAGACAAATCTATTAATCTATAAAGATGTGATGCGGTCTACAGCTACACCTTCTGTGGTGGCATTATCATCCGGCTTTGTCACGTACCCCCATATTGTTTATCAAGAATGTCCTACACTTCTATCGGAAATTGAATCCGATAAATTTTCGATTTTGCTTTTGCCTTCCTTTGAACTTGAGTCTTGCGTAGACATAATCGTGTGCCGCCAATTATCTCGACCATACCTTCAGCGAAATGCGATTAGGGAAGATAAAAATATTCGTGAGCGCTTTCCAAAATTTATGTCTATGAAGTGCTCACGTTTTTTAAGTTGTGATGCCCCCGAAATAATTGCTTCGCAAATCGAGGATTTCGTACTGAATCTGGTTCACAAGAAAGGATGATGCTTGGCTCTGCGCGCAGTTCTTTTTGACTTGGACGATACGTTGCACAATAAAACTGCGACGTTATCGATAGTGGCCGAGACTCAATTCGAAGGGGCAGAGCTTCGACGTCTGGGCATTGTCAAAAGCTCATGGCTAGCCGCATTCATTGAGTTAAACAATCTAAGAATAGAAAAAACGGAGGTATTCGAAAGATTAGCTGAACGTTTCAGCTTGTCTACGGATTTGAAAGAGCAGCTACTTGCGGACTTTGATAGTAATCTCGGCACTTTAGCGCAACCTTATTCAGGCGTTTTCGAATTGCTCGCCGCTTGCAAACAGCAAGGCCTTAAAACGGGCATCGTAACGAACGGACGCGATCAATTTCAGCGAAGCAAAATCGAGGGTTTAGGTATTTCCCCGTTTATCGATAGCGTGGTGACTTCAGGAGGCTTTGGCGTAAAGAAACCTCATCACTCCATATTTTTGGAATGCCTTCACCAATTATCTGTCTCCCCAGAACACGCCGCTTTTATCGGCGATGATTTTGAAGCAGACATGAAGCCTGCTAATGCCTTAGGCATGCAGCCGATATGGAAATCATCAGATGTATCGACGGCCGTTGCTTTTAGCAGCGACACAATTCAAGAAATTCAGGACTTCCTCTTTCCAAATTTCTCAATGCCTGTTATCCGCTAATAGATGACATCACTCTCGAAAGTAATCATGACTATTGAAGAGCAAAGTAAATCTGCCAGCTCGCGCGATATAGAAGTTGCTGCTTGTGGGTATCTATTGCACGGGCTTTTGCAACGACTTGACCAGCAGCAGCCCGGGCTTATAGCCGAGATGATTGAAGGCATCTCTAACGACCAAGCACATATGAAATCAACGGGCACGGCCGAAGCCAATGAGGGCGCTGCAATAGCTGATGAGGCTCTTCGTCGACTCCGTTTGATGGAAGCTCAATTGAAGATGATGTGAACATCAATGTCCGCTTCGGTTCACAAGCGGCATCATCTACTCCACACAAAGCCGCTCAGTTTGCCAATCCCTTGATAGCCAATACAACAGCAGCAACCACCATCACGCCCGCAAACATCTTCTGCAAAGACCGTGCTGGCACATGTGGCTGACAAACACGCCCGATCAAGGTCCCGCACGCTGCAGCCGCAACAAACACCCATCCCGTGACGCCGATCGTCGCCGAACCCAGCAACATGGTCGCAGCCGAAAATCCGGAAACCAGTGCGATCACCATCAACGACGTGGCGACGCTGGCATGCATGCCGGCATCGCTGACGCGCCGCAAACCCGGCACGATGACAAAGCCGCCACCGACACCAAACATGCCCGTCAGCATGCCGGCCGTGCTGCCGACGCCAGCCAGCCAGGAGGCACAGCGTGGTGTCCAGCGGAAGCGGCCGGTAGCAGGATCGATCAGACAATCGCCAAGTCCGCGATCATTGGCAGCGGACTGGCTCGCGGCGCGCCACATGCGCAAGGCAATGTAGATCATCAACAGACTGAACAAGATACCGCTCCAGCGCACGGACAGGACCTGCATGAGCGCGCTGCCAACAGGGGCGCAGGCAATGCCGATGGCAGCGATCCAGAAGGCTGCACGATAGCGCACGATGCCGCGTCGCAAGCCATCAAGACAGCCAAGCAATGCCGCTAGGCCAATCGCAATGAGGGATATAGGACGTGCGTCCACCAACGAATAGCCAAGTGCCAGCATCAGGGCGGGAATCGCCAACACGCCGCCGCCGGCACCCGTCAAACCGAGCACCATGCCAACAGAGGCACCAAGGCTGATTGCCATCAACAGCATGCAGCACTCAAAGCAGATCGAGCGGAATCTTCAGATAGCGCACGCCATTGTCTTCCGGCGGCGGCAGTTTGCCGGCGCGAATATTGAGCTGTACGGCAGGCAGCATCAGCACCGGAAAATCGAGTGTGGCATCGCGTGCCTTGCGCATCGCAATAAACTCGTTCTCGGCAATCGCATCACGTACATGCACGTTGCCTGAGCGCTGCTCTGCCACTGTGCATGACCATGCAGCTTGCGCACGCGTGGATGGCGGATAGTCATGGCAGAGATAAAGCTGTGTGCCTTCAGGCAAGGCGAGAATGCGCTGGATTGATCGATACAGCATGGCGGCATCACCACCGGGGAAATCACAACGTGCAGTGCCGACATCCGGCATGAACAGCGTGTCGCCAACGAACGCGACATCTTCCACCAGATAGGCAGTATCGGCTGGCGTATGACCGGCTACATGCCAGGCACGCGCGAAGAGCTCGCCGATCATGAATTCTTCATCGGGGGCAAACAGATGATCGAAGTCACGCGCAATGCCGTACGGCGTTTTGCGAATGTTGTAGACCTGACCAAATAACATCTGTACATCACGAATGCGCTCACCAATCGCAATGCGTCCACCGAGCTTGCCGCGCAAGTATGGCGCAGCGGAAACGTGATCCGCATGGGCATGCGTTTCCAGCAGCCACTGGACTTGCAGACGATGGGCCTCGACAAACTCGACGATCCGGTCAGCCGACTGCGTGGCGGTACGGCCGGACCGATTGTCGTAGTCAAGCACCGGATCAACGATGGCGCAGGCGGTCCCGATACCGGCGTGGATGACGTGACTGACCGTCGCCGTGACCGGATCGAAAAAGGACTCTACCTGACAGCGCATCGTGTCCGGCAACGATCAGTAGGTTTTGTAGGCGAGATACTTGCCGCTCATGACGATCTGCACGCGATCACCATTCGGATCTGGCAGACGGGTCATATCCATCTTGAAGTCGATTGCGCTCATGATGCCGTCGCCGAATTCTTCATGGATCAGTTCTTTCCACGTGGTGCCGTAGACCTGCACCAGTTCGTAGAAACGATAGATGGTTGGATCGGTTGGTACCGAGGTTGGCAGCGAACCGCGGTAAGGCACAACCATCAGCCATTTCTTTTCTTCTTCAGTCAGACCGAAGATGTTGGCGATGATGTCGGCAGCATTCGGATCGAAGGTCATCTGCCCCAGGCAACCGGCGGTGACCCATTCCTTGCTGAGGCCGACCTTGGCAGCGATGTCCGACCATTTCAGGCCTTTCGAGACTTTGGTGGCGATGATTTTTTCAGTAACTTCGAGGCGACTCATTTTTTGACTCCTGAGGATTTGTCTTTGGTTTCAAGGTTATGCAATGCGATGCAGGGGAACGGCTGCACCGACTGCGGGCTTACTTTCAGATTTGATCTCGGGCTCGCCGTCGGCAAGTCCGGGTTCGACCACCGGTGGATGTGCAGGCGCACGTCCGCCGGACAGATGCTTGGATCGCGTCACCAGAAAATCGACAAGATGATTGCGGATCTTGTAGTACTGCGGATCGTGATGCAGCGTGGCACGCTGACGATCGCGCGGCATGGTGTTGCGCACGACTTCGGCCACACGGGCACGCGGGCCGTTACTCATCAACATGATCTTGTCGGCCAGCAGCACGGCTTCATCGACGTCATGCGTGATCATGAAAACCGTCTGTTTGGTCTCGGCACAGATACGCAGCAGTTCATCCTGGATCGTGCCGCGCGTCAGCGCATCGAGTGCGCCGAACGGTTCATCGAGCAACAGCATTTTTGGTTCGATCGCAAAGGCGCGTGCAATACCGACGCGCTGTTTCATACCGCCGGACAATGCCGACGGCTTCTTGTCGATCGCATGGGTGAGGCCGACCAGCTCGACATATTTCTCGACCTGCTGGTTGACCTTCTCTGCATTCCATTCAGGCCACTTACTACGTACGGCAAAGGCAATGTTCTTGCGTACACTCAGCCACGGCATCAGCGCATGGCCCTGAAATACGACGCCGCGCTCCAGACTCGGGCCGCCGATCTCCCGTCCATCCATGAAGACATGCCCTTCGCTGGCACTTTCCAGTCCGGCCAGCACATTCAGAATGGTGGTCTTGCCGCAACCCGAGTGGCCGATGATGCAGACGAATTCACCGCGATTGATACCGAAGTTGACGCTGTCAAACACCGGCTCGGTACCGCCCGGATAGGTTTTGGCCAAGCCTTCAATCTTCAGAAAGTGCTTTGGGTCGTTCATGCTGTCAGGCTTGTCGAAATCAGTCGGCATAGGTCACCGCCTTCTGCGCTTTGGCAAACATCAGATCCAGCGCCATGCCGACCAGACCGATCATGAGGATGGCGAAAATCACATTGGTAAGAGAAAGGTTGTTCCACTCGTTCCAGACGAAGTAACCGATACCGGTACCACCGACCAGCATCTCGGCCGCGACGATCACCAGCCAGGCAATGCCCATGCTGATGCGCATGCCGGTCAGGATGGTCGGTGCCGCTGCGGGCAAAATGACCTGAAATGCCTTGCGCACTGGATTGACTTCCAGCGTGCGGGCCACATTGAGCCAGTCACGACGCACACCGGCCACGCCGAATGCCGTATTGAGCAACATCGGCCAGATTGAACAGATGAAAATCACGAAGATGCCGGATAGCGATGCATCCTTGATCGTGTAGAGCGCGATGGGCATCCACGCCAGCGGCGAAATCGGTTTGAGCAACTGGATAAAGGGATCGAGTACGCGGTACATCATCGGACTCATGCCAATCACAAAGCCAAGCGGGATCGCGACCAGGGCAGCCAGCAGGAAACCCAGTCCGACACGTTGCAGCGAATGCGCGATCTGGATACCAATGCCCTTGTCGTTCGGCCCGTTGTCATAAAATGGATCGGACAGTTGAGCGACGATGGTGACGCCCATATCGGCCGGGGTTGGAAACGAAGATTTGACCGATGTCTGGGCTTGCTCCGGCGCCTTGCCCATCAGCTTGGCGTACTCAAGCTGTTCTGGCGTCATGGTCGATACCACGCTGCTCTTGGTTGGCAACGTGGCGACATGCCAGATACCAACCAGAACCATGAGCACCAGCAGCGACAAGATAGCTGACTTGAGTTTGAGATAAGACATCGGCTTCATGCTCATGTGCGCTTGATCGGAAAGCTGTTCAGATAGGCTTGCGGCTTGTCGGCATCAAAGGTTTTGCCCATGATGTTGAACTTGGGATAAGCGCCGCCTGCAGGCACGTCCTGACCCAGTTCCTTCATGTACTTCTTCGCATCGGTCAGCAGGAACACCTTCTCGGCGATCTGCTTGTAATCAACCTCGCCCTTGACGTAACCCCAGCGCTTCATCTGCGTGAGCATCCAGACCGCCATGCTCTGCCACGGCATCGGATCGAAATCGGCGCGATCCGGCACATTCATGATGTTGCCCAGACCATCGGCAAAACGACCTGTCAGCACTTGTGCGACCACAGCTTCCGGTTGATTCAAATAAGCTTGTGGCGAGATGACTTTGGCGATCAGCTCGCGGTTCTTCGCATCACGTGCCATCGCAGCGGACGTCAGCACGGCGCGATAGAGCGCGGCAAAGGTGTTTGGATTCTGCTGAATGAATTCGGTCGAAGTACCGAACGCGCAGCAAGGGTGGCCATTCCACAAGTCTTTGGTCAGCAGATGAATAAAGCCGACTTCTTCGTACACGGCGCGCTGATTGAATGGATCAGGTCCAAGGAAACCATCGATGTTGCCGGCGCGCAGATTCGCGACCATTTCTGCTGGTGGTACCACGCGCAGTTGCACATCACGATCAGGATCGAGGCCGGCTTCTGCGAGGTAGTAGCGCAGCAGGAAGTTGTGCATCGAGTATTCGAACGGAATCGCAAACTTGAAGCCCTTCCAGTTTTTTGGATCGCGATTGTTTTTGTGCTTGAGGCTCATCGTGATGGCCTGGCCATTCACGTTCTGGATCGTCGCCACGTTCATCGGCTGCGCGTTGGAGCCCAGACCCTGCGAGATCGCCAGCGGCATCGGCGACAGGAAGTGGGTCGCATCGTATTCGCGGTTCATCATCTTGTCGCGAATCAGTGCCCAGCCAGCCGTCTTCAAAACCTGCACGTTCAGACCCTGCTTGCTGTAAAAGCCGAGCGGATGCGCCATGATAAGCGGTGTGGCGCAGGTGATCGGGATGAAGCCGATCTTCAGATCTTTCTTCTCAAGCGCGCCCTTCTCTTGCGCCATGGCCTGCATGCTTGCAATCGGCAATACGCTGGAGATCGCGGCCATCGCCGTACCCTTGCCGACTGCGCGCAGGAAGCGACGACGCACTTCATCTTGCGGGAACAGTGCTTTGACCAGGGTGGCTTCGATGAACTCGTTCGAGTAGGCTTCAAACTCGGCGGTTTCGCTACGTGCTTTCAGCGTATCGATGGCGGATTGCGTACTGGCTTCGTGCGCCTCCTGGCTATCGTGCTTGCCGCAGCTGCAGCCCATGTGTAGCGGTTTGTCGGCGTTGAACGGATCGAAGAAACGGGTCATGGCGATCTCCCTGTGATTGGTTATGTCATCTTAGGAGACGCATGGTTTCTACACTATCGTGCAGGCCGGTGAGTTTACGTAGTGCGATCACGACAGCGTGTAGTGGTAGCACTACAAATCTCGCCGACCAATAAAAAAGGACGGCAATGCCGTCCCGATATTTTGTTGCCAAAGCAATTGCGTGAACTACTCTGTCATTGACGATTGCCGCATTGCAAACAAGGCGAGCTCGACGTCGTTGCGCACGCCGGTTTTTTCCAGAATACGCGCACGGTAGGTGCTGACGGTGTTCGGTGACAGCGACAGCTGCGTGGAGATCTCGCCGACACTCTGCCCTTGCGACAGTAGCTGATAAACCTGATTTTCGCGATTGGACAACACTTCCTGAATGGGACGATCACCTTTGTCCAGCGGACCGGCGCCCACCGAAAATGCGAGTAGCTCTGCAACCGACGGCGTGATGAACAAGCCGCCCTGCGCGACCTTGCGGATCGCGGCAATCATCTGCTCAGAGTCGGCACTCTTGTTCAGATAACCGGCCGCACCGAGCTTAAGGCTGAACACGGCGTACTGGCGGTCAGGGTAAGTACTCAGGATCAACACCGGTAGCTTGGGAAATTCGTTCTTGAATTGCTTGAGCATGTCGAGGCCATCACGCTGCGGCATGGCGATATCGAGCAGCACGACATCGATGCCCTGCGCTTTCTGGCTCTTGCCTTCGTTAAGCTCACGCACCTGCCGGATCGCATCGAGTCCATTGCTGGCCTCGCTGACCACATCGATGTCATCCGCATCGGCAAGAATCTGGCGGATACCCTGCCGCACGATCAGATGATCGTCGCAAACGAGAACCTTGATGACGCCCTTGCTCATGCTTATTCCTGCTCCTCTTGAATCATCAATGGCATGACCAGCTTGACGCAGGTGCCCTGCCCCGGCAAACCGTTGATCGTGAGTTTGCCACCAAAATAGCCGGCACGTTCACGCATGCCGACCACGCCGTAGCTTTGCGGACTGTTGAGTTCTTCGCGCGTGGCACCGACACCGTCATCATAAACCTCGATATACAAAACGGGGTCGGGCGGCTGATCAACCAGGATGCGGATCGTGATGGCATCGGCCTGCGCATGACGTGCGATGTTGCTAAGAATTTCCTGAAAGATGCGGAAGATCGCGGTGGCCTGACCACGCTCCGGATTACCGACGCCGGCAGCAACGTGCAGCTGTATGTCGGATGCCACCTCGGCACTCTTGATGAACTCCTGCATCTGCCAGCTCAGCGCGGCCCACAAGCCGCGATGATCGAGAATGCTCGGACGCAAATCGGTAATGATGCGACCCACATTGTCGACGGCGGTGTCGATCAGCGTGCCCATGTTGTCGCACTTCTGCTGGAGTGGCGGCTTGTCATCCAAACGTTTTTCCAGCCAGTTGACGTCCATCTTCAACGCAACCAGCAGCGAGCCAAGCTCATCATGGATTTCGCGTGCGATGCGCGTACGTTCTGTCTCGCGCACGGTTTCCAGATAGGCGGCCAGTTCGCGCAAATCGGCCAGTGCCTGCGTCAGTTCTTCCGTGCGTTCCGCAACACGTCGTTCAAGCTCGTCATTGGCTTGCTTGAGCAGTGTCTCGGCACGCTTGCGCTCGGAGATATCTTTGATGGTCGCAACTGCGCCGAGAATGATCTCGCCCTCGGCGGTGTGTTCGACAATCGGGTGTGAGGTGTATTCGGCCTGGAAGGAAGAGCCATCCTTGCGCCACAGGACTTCGTCCTCGATATGGCAGGGCAGACCATGGCTGAAGGCGTGGAAGATCGGACAATGCTCGACCGGATAATGACTGCCATCGTTATGCGTGTGATGGATCAGATGATGCATGTTCTGATGCAACGCTTCATCCGGCGTGTAGCCGATCATGTCGGCGGCCGCGCGATTGATGAAGATGCAGTTGCCCTGCATGTCGACGCCGAAGATGCCGTCACCGGTCGATTCGAGCAGCAGATCAAGCCGGTCACGCCAGAGTTGCGCGCCGCGCTCGGCCTGCGACAGATGCTTCTGCGTTTGCAGATCCAGCTGGATGGCGGAAGGCGTGGCACTCATGCTGCGCGCGTCGTCAAGGCGATCCCGTCAAGGTAATTACGTTGCGTCTGATTCATCGTATGCAAGTTCCTTTGTTGGGATCGCCGGCCGCCAACTCAATGTGGTGGCGGAATAGTGAAACTGCGCGATCCCGTTTTTACGCGTATCGGTGGTCGGCGACTGACATAGGCTGCCGCTGATGCACCGACGATGTTGGCAGCGATCAGCGCTGCCTGGCGTGCAATCGGTTCAATGTAGCGATGCGTTTCGCCATTGATGCTGATGCAGTCGCCGAGTGCGTGAATGTTTTCCACGCTGGTACGCAAGCTTTGCGCATCAACGGCAACCCCCTCGTTCCAAGCCAGACCCGCACTGTGTGCCAGCCGACCGGGCGTCTGCAAACCGGTTGCCGAAACGACATGCTCCACATCGAAAAGTCGACCGTCTTCGGTCACAACTTGACGGTCACTGCCCTCTGCCAAAACGCGAGCAATACGCGTGCCACCGATGAACTGTAAAGGCAGGGATTGCCATGCATCCAGCAATGCCTGCGCTTCAATAGAACCGGCCACTGCCTGCAGCGGCAAATCATGCTGATCCAGCAATAATACGTTGTAGCCTGCCAGCGCCAGATCATTGGCAAGCTCGCACCCCACCAGCCCCGCGCCCGCAATCAAAATACGCTGCGGCGCGTCGGTACGCACATCGCCGATACAGCTGCGAAATCGTGCATAAGCTTGCAGGTCGTTGATACGCCAGCACAGATCGCCAGGCATGCCGGCTACGGCGCGTGGCGTCGCGCCATGCGCGAGTATCAGATGCCGATAGCGCAACGTTCCGCGCGTCGTGCGTAACGAGGACGCTTCGCGCGTGACGCTGATCGCATGCGTGTGCGGCAGCAGACGGACGTTCAGGCGTGCAGCGGCATCGGCCGCGCTTTCGCGAACCAGTGCATCCATCGTCATCCCTTTTTGCAGCGCCACGGACAGCATCGGCTTGTCATACACATCGCCACTGCAGCCGGCCACCATCGTGATCGGCAACTCGGCATCTTGCGCACGCAAGGCTCGCGCCATCTGCCAGCCTGCGCATCCGCCACCGACAATGACCACGCCCGCATCGCCTCGGGTTATCCGTGTTGCAGGTGTTCCATAAGCTGCCGGCGACGACGCTGCAATACGCTGCAATGGCTTGTCTTCCCACGGTTCGAAATCGGCCTTGGTCACACCACAGAGCGGGCAAGACCAGTCATCCGGAATATCCTCGAAGCGTGTACCCGCTACCAGACCGCTGTCGGGATCGCCTTCCGCCTCGTCATAGATCAAACCGCAGGCGCGGCAGATGTATTTGCGCCATGGCGGGGTATCGGTCAGCGCGGCAAGGACGGTCGCACTCATGCCGGTAACTCCTGCGCCGACAGACGCGCCATCTCCTTGCGCAGATGCTTGAGCGCCGGCGTGACGATGGCGACAAAGTGCGATTCACGCACGCGACGCTGGACAGCGGACGACATCAGATAGCCACGCGCGCCCTGATGCAACAACGCCGATTGCGCCGCACGCAAGGCAATCTCCGATGCATGCGCACGTACATCCAGCACATCGATCAGATACTGCTTGTCGGTATCGAAAGGCGTGCGCGCCAGTGCCATCACGCGCGCATTCAATGCATCAAGTTCTGCCTGCAGCGCATCGGGACGATCTTCAAGAAACTGATTGACGTGACCGAGCTGCTGCTCGACATCCCACATCGAATCGATCGCCCCCTGTGCGACACCAATCCCCATGCCGCATTGCAGGATGATGAAGGCAGCACGAATGCGGGCGATGAAGGGACGTACCGGATCGGCAATCATGTTGTGCGTGCCGACAAAGTAATCGGTCAGGCGCACGCCCCAGGTGCCCGTACCCTCCATCCCGGCAAAAGAGGGACAGTCGCGCAGTTCTGCATTCGGCGCAGCGCAATCGACGACAAACATCAGTTCGTGCGGGATTGCGTCACCGCCTTCCTCTTCCACCGCGGCAATCGCGCCAAAGTAATGATCCTTGCCGAGGTTGCTGACCCACGGCAGCGTACCGTTGACCAGATAGCCGCCTTCTGTTTTACGTGCGCGCAGCAGCAGCGGCTCGATGCCGGCGAAGTTCTTCATCGGATTGCTGAGACCGGTACCGCCCATCGTCTGACCGTGCACATGTGCATGCAGCAAGGCACCCTGCAGTGATGGGTTGCCCGACTCTTCCATGTACAGGCCGCACACATCGTGGCACCACATCATGAAGCCGGTGGCACCACAAACCCGCGAGACTTCGGCAATCGCCTGGATCGCGGCACCGTAGTCGGTGCCGCCGGCTGCCATGTGCGCCCTGAAGGCACCTGCTTCACCCAGCTGCATCAACACCGATTTTGGATAGGTGCCAATGCGATCGATATCTTCGACGACGGCAGCCAGCGGGCCAGCTGCGACCTGACGGACCGCCGCCAGCATGGCCTCCTGTCCGGATGACAATGCAGTGCTTTTGGATTGTTCGAGTACGGCAGACATGACAGCTCCTTCCCGATCAATCGGCCAGCGAGATCTCGAATGGAATCGGATTGCGCATGGTGTTGGCAACCGGCGAATAAAAATTGGCGTGCTGAACGATCTTGTCGAGGTCTTCACGCGACGCGTCACCTTCGATCAATACCTTGACGCGAATCGCCTGAAAGCCCATGTCGGCGGGTGCCATCTCTGCACCGCCTGCACCCCATGCTGCCGGATTACCGATATCGCCTTCGATGAAAATTTCGAGCTTGCTCAACGAGATCTGACGTTGCGTGGCAACGGCGGTGATGCCGACAGCAAGACAGCCGCCCAGACCCGACAACACAATCTCGCCCGGTGCCGGCGCGGTGTTTTGGCCGAACAGATGCACGGGTTCATCGACCACCACCGGATGATGATCGGCAACGTAGCTGAACGAGCGGTACTGTCCTTCCATCACGGTGTGGACTTTGTTTGTCCCACGCGACTTGGTGTTGTTGCGGCCTTTTTCTGCAAAGGCGAGCAGGCCATCGCGGTCGATCGGACGCAGACTGGTTTTGATGGTTTTGGTGGTTTCAGCGGTGCTGGTGGTCATGAATATCTCCTGATGGATGAAAGAGGACATGCAACTAAACATGTCTCTTTTCGCAAGGGATGTGCCACACGCTCCCTCACCATCAAAAAATCATCGAAACCGGCCGCAAAGCCTTACACAGCTTGAAGATCGGTTAATTTTTTCCGATTGGAAACAACAAGAAATAAGCATCCGACAACAACACTTTGTCGCCATTTTGTCGACAAAGTGTCGGGTTCGATCAGGATTTGGGCTGCAGTTTGCGCCAGCGATAGCTGAACTGGCGCGGCGTCAAACCCAGTGACTGGGCCGCTCGGGACTGGTTGCCGCCATGCCGTGCCATGGCCTGCCGCAGGGTGTCCGCTTCGTGCGAATCGCGCTGCAGATATTCGCGCACCAAAGGCACATCGCTTTCCTGCCTGGTTACAGTCGTCGGCAAAGGCAGCACGGCGCGGGGCAACAGGCGCTGTACCTCTTCTGCCGTCACCAGCGATTGATCGGTCAGCAGCACCAGTCGCTCGATGACGTTCGACAGTTCACGGATATTGCCGGGCCAGCCTTGCTCGGCCAACACGTCGAGCGCTTCCGTCGACAAATGTACGTTGCGCTGATTGGACTGGTTGTTACGATTCAGAAAATGCAGCGCCAGTGCGCGGATATCGTCACGCCGCTCAGCCAGCGACGGCAGGTGAATCGGAATCACATTCAGTCGATAGAACAGATCACGCCGGAAAGTACCGCGCTCAACCTCGGTCGCGAGATCACGATTGGTCGCTGCGACCAGACGTACATCGACCGGCACTTCGCGCTTTCCACCCAGACGCACGACCGTACCTTCCTGCAGCGTGCGCAGCAGTTTGGTTTGCATCGCCAATGGCATCTCGCCGATCTCGTCGAGAAAAATGGTGCCCTGATCAGCTTGCTCAAACCAGCCGGCACGACTGGTCGCTGCGCCGGTAAACGCACCGCGCTCGTGACCGAACAGTTCGGACTCGAACAGGGTTTCGGGAATCGCCGCGCAATTGACCTTGATGAAAGGCGCATCGCGACGCGGGCTGGCCATATGCAGCGCGCGTGCAAACAATTCCTTGCCCGTACCCGACTCACCCAGCAACAACACGCTGGCAGTTGCCTGCGATACGCGCTCCAGTTCGTCCAGTGCGCGCAGCAAAGGAGGCGAACTGCCGATGATGCCGTAGCGCGCAGCCGCCGATTCCAGCGCGCGCGACAGCATGATATTGCGCGCCTCGAGCTCACGCGTCTTTTCTTCAATCAGGGATTGCAACTGCAGCAACTGACCGGCCAGTGTTGCCAGCATTTTGAGCAAGGCAAGATCATCGGTCAGTAGCGCCTTGCGACGGCGGATGCGATGCACGCCCAGCACGCCGATCACGCGCCGGTTCATTTCGATCGGAATGGCGATGTACGCCACCATTTCCTGCGGCAGGCGCGCCCGCTCGACCGCACGCGCCAGGAACAAGGGTTCGGCATCGATGTTTTGTATGACCGCTGTCTGCCCTGTTGCGAGCACGGTGCCGGTAATGCCTTCGCCGTGCGCATAGCGCCCGCGCGCCGCTTCTTCTGGCGTCAGGCCGTAAGAATAACGGATGGAGGACGAAGCATTGGGCGGCAAGCGGGTCTGACTGCCCAGCTTTTCAATGCCATCAATCAGCACGATGCGCCCACGGTTCAGGCCCAGCAGTTCCGACAGCAAATGCAGCATTTCCTTGAACACCACTTCGGGTGCCAGACTCTGCCCGACCAGCCGCATGACTTCGCCGAGCAGCACGCGCTCTTGCTCACGCCACGAGGGTTCGGAGCGAGCACTGGCAAGCGTGCGGGATTTGGTGGGAGCAGACATGGTCGAGGTATGAAGCGCAAGATGGGCGAACTGACGATGTACGACATCATACGACGACTGCTGACTTGCCTTGCAAACACGTTGCAGACATGCGTCGTACAACGTTTTCCGTCGGTGCCTTCTGGTACCATAACGGTCCGTGCGGTGCGCCCTTGTTAGCGCCCGCCACCTCGCCCGATCGCGCTGCAGTTCAACCGGTTACAGGTTGAGGAGAAGCACCCACATGAGCATCGATATGAGCATTGACACCAAAGAATTCATCCGCGAAACCATCCCGCTGCCAGAAAAACCGGGCAAGGTCCTCATGCACTCGTGCTGCGCACCGTGCTCGGGCGAAGTGATGGAAGCCATGCTGGCCAGCGGTATCGACTACACGATTTTCTTCTACAACCCGAATATCCATCCGGAGAAGGAATACCTGCTGCGCAAGGAAGAGAACATCCGCTTTGCAGAAAAGCATGGCGTGGACTTTATCGATGCCGACTACGACACCGACAACTGGTTCGAGCGCGCCAAGGGCATGGAAGATTCGCCGGAACGCGGCGAGCGCTGCACGATGTGCTTCGACATGCGCTTCGAGCGTACCGCGCTGTATGCGCATGAACACGGCTTCCCGGTCATCACCAGTTCGCTCGGCATCTCGCGCTGGAAAGACATGAACCAGATCAACGGTTGCGGCGTCCGTGCTGCGGCCAAGTATCCGGACATGCTGTACTGGGAATACAACTGGCGCAAAAAAGGCGGTTCCGCGCGCATGATCGAAATCTCCAAACGCGAGGATTTCTATCAGCAGGAATACTGCGGCTGCGTGTATTCGCTGCGCGATACCAACCGTCACCGCCGCGAAAACGGTCGTGAAAAGATTTCATTCGGCGTGCAATTCTACCGATCCAACCCTGCCAAATAGCTGCAAAACGCCAGTCAGCGCGCAAAAGCTGCCTTTCGGACAATTATTACAAGACCTTACAGTGTCATAAAACTTTGCGCGAGGTCGCCTTCAACCGCTAAAATTGAGGGCTTTTTGGCAGTCATTGCCCATAGTTTCTTCAGAGCAATTTTTATGGCGTTTTCCCCGTTTGTTCGGGCAGAACGCACATGAAATTTGCGCTGGGTCGTACGCTCACTCCTTGGCACCAGCCGTGAAATTTAATCGATCCTTCCTCCCGCGTTCCGCGCAGCCTGCGGACAATGATCCTGTTGACGCCATCCTGATCGGTGGCGGCATCATGAGCACGACGCTGGCAACCTATTTGCAGGAGCTGGAACCGACATGGAACGTCCATCTGTTTGAACGCATGGACAGCGTTGCCATGGAAAGCACCAACGGCTGGAACAATGCCGGCACCGGTCATTCCGGCTTTGCCGAGCTCAACTACACGCCGGAGCTGGAAGACGGATCGATCGAAACCACGCGTGCAGTCGGTATCGCGGAACAGTTTGAAGTCTCGCGCCAGTTCTGGGCGCATCAGGTCGGCGTCGGCCGCCTGCCATCGCCATCGGATTTCATTCATCCGACGCCGCACATGAGCTTTGTCTGGGGCGACGCCAACATCAATTACCTGCGCAAGCGTCATGCTGCGCTGATCAAGAATCCGCTGTTCTACGGCATGCAGTATTCCGAAGATCCGGAACAGATTCGCACATGGGCGCCGCTGATGATGGAAGGGCGCGATCCGGAACAGAAGATCGCTGCCACCTGGATGCCGCTCGGCACTGACGTCAACTTTGGCGAGATCACCTGTCAGTTGATCCATGCCCTGCAACGCAATGACAACTTCCATCTGCATCTGTGCCACACGGTCCGCCGTCTACGCCAGAATGCCGACAAGACCTGGGACGTCACAGTCTACGATCTACAGACGCGCAAGGCGCGCACGATCAAGACCCGCTTTGTCTTCATTGGCGCAGGCGGCGCATCGCTGAAGTTGCTGCAGTTGTCGGGCATCCCGGAAGCCAAGAATTACGCCGGTTTTCCGGTCGGTGGTCAGTTCCTCGCCTTCGATTCGCCAGCGATTGCCGGTCGCCATGAGGTCAAGGCATACGGCAAGGCGGCCGCCGGATCGCCACCGATGTCGGTGCCGCATCTTGATGCGCGCAAGCTGGATGGCAAACCGGCCGTGATGTTCGGTCCGTTTGCACTCAAGACCACCAAGTTCCTCAAGGAAGGTTCGCGCTTCGATCTGCTGTCGACGGTCAATCGCCACAATGTCGGCAGCATGCTGCACGTGGGTAGCAAGAATCTCGACTTGGTCAAATATCTTGCGCAACAAGCGACGCTTTCCGATGCGGACCGTCACGACACGCTGCTGCAGTATTTCCCGCAGGCGAAACCGGAAGACTGGAAGCTCGTCACCGCCGGTCAGCGCGTGCAGGTCATCAAGCGCGATCCGAAAAAAGGCGCGGTACTGCAATTTGGTACCGAAGTCGTCATGGCAGAAGACAACACGATTGCCGCATTGCTGGGCGCATCGCCGGGCGCATCCACCGCACCGGCGATCATGATGGCGCTGCTTGCCAAGGCCTTCCCGCACAAGATGGCAGGCGGCTGGGAATCGCACATGACCGAGATCGTGCCATCCTACGGACGTACCCTGAACGACAATACCGCACTGACGAACGACATTCGTCGTCAGACCAGCACCGTCCTGCAATTGCCGTTTCTGGAAGTCCCTTCTGACGTGCAGTCACTTGCAACCAACGAATCGGCAGCGCCCGATATCGGTGACAAAACCATGCAGGCAATGTAAGCCTGCTCAGCTGTCTCGCAGGTGGATTTCTTTAAGGCATCCACCTCTTACCCTTTCCTTACAGAAATCCATTAACTGTCGCTAACTTGCTAATGTCATTAGCGATTAAAGGGACTTTGCACGTCAATTTGCAAGCGGCGCTAAAATAAAGGCCCTCGCCGGTCAGCCCAGCCGAGGAAACCCGCCTTTGGCACAACGGCCATAAGCCGTCCTCTTTCAACATCAATGGCATATCCTGCTCATGAAAAAAATATTCAAAACACTCTTTGGCTTGCTACTGATCCTTCTGGTCGGAGCAGCCCTCTTCCTCTATTGGCCTCTTTTCCCAAAATCCAATCCTGCAGCAGAGAACGACAAGCCCGTTGATGCCATCATGATTGGCGGCGGTGTGATGAGCACCACGCTCGCCACCTATCTGCAAGAGCTGGAACCGAACTGGCAAATCCACCTGTACGAACGCATGGATGGCGTCGCGCTGGAAAGCTCGAACGGCTGGAACAACGCCGGTACCGGTCACTCGGGTTTCGCCGAACTGAACTACACGCCGGAACTGGATGACGGATCGATCGAAACCAAACGTGCTGTCAATATTGCCGAGCAGTTTGAAGTCTCGCGTCAGTTCCTCGCGCATCAGGTCAAGGCCGGTCGTCTGCAGGCACCAAGCGATTTCATCAACCCGACACCGCACATGAGCTTTGTCTGGGGTGAAGAAAACATCGCGTATCTGAAAAAACGCCACGCTGCCCTGATCAAGAATCCGCTGTTCTACGGCATGCAGTATTCGGAAGATCCACAGCAGATCGCCAAGTGGGCACCGCTGATGATGGAAGGTCGTGATCCTGCACAAAAGATCGCGGCGACGTACATGCCACTGGGTACCGACGTCAACTTTGGCGTCATCACCAACCAGCTGATCACATCATTGCAACGCAGCCCGAACTTCCACCTGCATCTGAGTCATGAAGTGCGTGGCCTGCATCAGAACGCGGACAAAACCTGGAACGTAACCGTCTACGATCTGAAGGCCAACACGGAACGCACTATCAAATCCAAGTTTGTCTTCATCGGTGCGGGCGGTGCGTCGCTCAAGCTGCTGCAGGCATCGGGCATTCCTGAATCCAAGGATTACGCCGGCTTCCCGGTCGGTGGCCAGTTCCTCGCATTTCAGTCGCCTGCGATTGCCGATCGCCATGATGTAAAAGCCTACGGCAAAGCTGAAGCCGGTTCGCCACCAATGTCGGTGCCGCATCTGGATGCACGCAAACTCGATGGCAAACCAGTCGTTCTGTTTGGACCGTTTGCGCTGCAAAGCACCAAGTTCCTGAAAGAAGGTTCGTGGTTCGACCTGTTCTCGTCGGTCACGCATAACAACGTCGCCGGCATGCTGCGCGTCGGTAGCGAAAACCTCGATCTCGTCAAATATCTGGCACAGCAAGCTGCCCTGTCGGATGACGATCGTCACAAGGAACTGCTCAAGTACTTCCCGCAAGCCAAGCGCGAAGACTGGAAGCTCGTGACCGCCGGTCAGCGCGTGCAGGTCATCAAGCGTGACAAGGAAAAAGGCACGGTCCTGCAATTCGGTACCGAAGTCGTGACCGACAAGGACGGCACCATTGCTGCACTGCTCGGCGCGTCGCCTGGCGCCTCGACCGCGCCACCAATCATGCTGACGGTGCTGTCGAAAGCCTTTCCGCAAGAGATGGCTGCAAGCTGGGAAACCCGTTTGAAGGACATCATTCCTTCCTACGGCAAGAAACTCAACGACAGCCCTGCGCTGACCAACGAGATTCGCCGCTTCACCAGCTCGTCGCTGCAACTGCCCTATCTGGATGTGCCTGCCGCAGGCGAGCCAGCCGCCGTCACGATGCCTGACGAGAAACCAAGTCAGGATCGCATCAACAAGGCGATGCAAGCGCTGTAATCAACGCGCTGCACAACAAAAAACGGCACTGGAATCCAGTGCCGTTTTTGTTTGGATCTGCCAACGATATAAATCCGTCAAACCTCAAATAGTCGCCCCTGCTCCGCAGCAGGAACAAGCATCGCATCCTTTGCAGACAGCGAGCCGATCCGTACGCCCAGCAGACGCAGGCGCTTGTCGAGCGGTACGCGACGCAGGCATTCGCCGGCCGCTTGCCGGATCAAGACTGGATCGTCAGTTGGCCATTCAAGCGTGCTGTCACGTGTAACGATAGTGAAGTCGGCATAGCGCAGCTTGATGCCGACGGTACGACCCACCACCTTCTTGCGCGCCAGATCGCCGGCCACGCGTTCACACAAATGCGTAAAGAGTTCGGAGAGTTCGGCGCGATCCTGTCGGGCATGCAAATCGCGCTCGAACGTGGTTTCGCGACTGACGGATTTGGGTTCGGAATGCATGACGATCTGGCGCTCGTCGATACCTTGCGCGACCCGCGTCAGCCATGCGCTGTAACTACGACCGAAGTGTTCCTGCAGAATGCCGGCGTCACAGGCGGCAAGTTCGGCAATGGTGTGAATATCCAGTGTCGCCAGTTTGGCAGCCGCCTTGGGGCCGATGCCATTGATTTTTTTGACCGACAACGGCCAGATGCGCGTCGGGATTTCCGCTCCCGTCAAAATCGTCAGTCCGTCCGGCTTCTCAAGATCCGAGCAGATCTTGGCCAGCAGCTTGTTGGGTGCCAATCCGATCGAACACGACAAGCCGGTGGCATCCTGCACTGCCTGTTTGATCCTCCGGGCAACGCCATGCGCATCATCCCGATGTGCATGCAGGTCGATGTAAATCTCATCGATGCCGCGATTTTCGATCTGCGGTGCAATCGTTGCGACAGCCGACTTGAAAAGACTGGAGTAATGACGGTAGGCGGTGAAGTCGGTCGGCAGCAGGATCGCATCCGGCGCCAGTTTGGCCGCCTTCATGATGCCCATGGCGGAAAACACGCCGAGTGCACGCGCTTCGTATGTGGAGGTTGTCACCACGCCGCGACCGACATACTCACGCAGGCGCTGGTAACGGCGACTGCCGTCTGCCAGCTCAACCGGCGCCGAAGCCGAGCCGCCACCGATCACAACCGGCTGACCACGTAATTCCGGGTAACGCAGCAACTCGACCGACGCGTAAAAGGCGTCCATATCGAGATGCGCGATCAGACCGCTGGGTGGATGCATGAGAAGAAAGATAAATGGCACAGAATGAATGTCGCCATTTTACTGTATATAAATACAGCTATCAGGCAGGAATGCGCAGTTCGCCGTTTTCGTCGTACACACGATCGTAAGGCACCATCTTGTCGAGCAGGTCGGCAAAATTGCCGGCGATCGTGATGTGCTGTCCTGTTTCGGACACGAGAAAAATCACCGGCGGATTGGTTTTTGCCTGCCGATAATCAAGCGCAATCCATGTATGACCATCGCCATCCAGCAAAACCAGGCCTTCCGGCAAGCTCCATTCGCGAATCATCAAGGGCGTCTGTGTCACGCTGCCCGACGCTTCCGGCTTTGGATTGATCCCCGCGATCATGCCGATCGGGATATACCGCTCGCCCACGTAATAATCCATATCGAGCGGAATATCGCCCTGATAGTGGATCAGCTGCTCTTCCAGATAACCGCCATTCCGTTCGCGCATTAACTCCACGTATGCATCAGGCAGGTCGACACCGAGCAGTTGCTCGACCTGCACGCGCGTTTCATCAGTAACGGGAGGATTGGGGTGCTTGAAATCGTGAGACCACATGATCTGGCTGTTCTGTACAAGGACGCGTACTTTACCAGCGCCAGCGCAGCCGAGAAAGCAACTTGGGAAGCAAGTCATCAAGCTGCCAAAACAATATCCAAAGTCGAACAAAAAAGGCGAAACCGCTTTCGCGATTCCGCCTTCTTCAAACGACACCCGGCAGATTGACCGGGGCGTATTAAGTAACGCGTGATGCCTTAACGCGTGGTGCCTTGAATGACCGGGCTGTCCATCGTCGATGGCTTGTTGGTCACCGGATCAACCGCTGGCGTTTGACGCATTTCTTTCAGCTCTTCCTTGCGGGTTTCGCGTGCGTCTTTTTTCTCGGCTTTGTACTCTTGCTTAGCCGCTTTTTTATCGGTTTTGTATTCGTCCTTGGCTGCTTTTTTCTCTGCCTTGTATTCAGCCTTGGCTTCTTTGTTCGCTACACGTTTTTTCACGTAAGGATCATTGGATTGATTCAGACGCGATTGATCGGTGTAAGCCGGATCATTTGGATTGGACGGTGCGGATGCAGCAGGCACAACCGTTACTGCCGGCGCACCGGTCGGTGCCGTTTGTGCGGCAGCGAATTGCGAAAACATGGCGAGGGCCGTACCGGCCAGAATGGTATTGAGTTTGATCATGTCGACTCCTGTTTTTGTGATTTAACCGACGAATGAATCGTACAGTCGGAACATTGCAGTCATTGCAATGGGCTCCTCTTACTGACTCACCGGAATAAACAGAGTTCAGCAAAATTGCCATACAGCATCATCTATCCGCTGCACTTTGTACGTTGCCCCACATAATCAATACTTATGGCATTTAATTAGGAATGGAGATTACGTGCTCATCCATAGGCCGAGCGAAACCACCGCGCAAACCAGTGCGGTCCCGGCGACTATCGTCAGGCGGCGATAGCGCTTTTCGTTCTCAATCGCCGCGCGTTCGAGCGTCATAACGGTTTGTTGCAGCTGCTCTGCGAGTTCACGGATATTGCTGGCATTTTGCGATGCAGCATTCTGCAGCTCGCTGATCTGGTCCTGCAAAATCAGCTCGTCGCTACCCGCGGAAGCCTTGTCGACTTTGCGGCTTTTGAACATGGGTTGCGCAGCAGTAATAATGGTGCCTACATGCGGGAGAATCGCCTTGATGGTGGGCAACAGCCATGCATACATGATGAAATCCTTGTCGATGAGTGAATGAAGAGGCGTTCGGTATGTCGAAGCCTCAGTAGCAAACAAAAAGCAGCAAGCCCTGCTCTATTGACCCGAAAACATGACAGACGTTGCATGCGGATTTTGCATCCTGTCATCATCCTGCCTTTTGAGGGCAGTACTTTTCAGTTATAGTGCAGGCACTTCACCGGCATGCCCAGCGCATGCTTTCCTTATCTGCAGAATGAACCGCCTCATGCTTGATCCAAACGAATTACTGACACCGCTCGAAGGCTATATTGTCGAAGACCTGAGCAACGCCGACATCGCCACCACCGGTGCCATTGCCGCCTCCATTCTTGGTGAGCTGGCCGACCCCGTCCTGAAAATGCTGTCGGTCGCTGGCGACTCGGCCAACGACATCTCCGCCGAATTTTTCCCTGATCCGGACGATGAAAGCACACCAGGCACACTGATCTTCTGGCCGCGTACCCGCACCAGCGATACCAGCACGCATGATGATGCCTTCAATGCCGAATACTCGCTGCGTCTGGCAGTCTTCCTGTCGGAACGCGAAGATGAAGACGTGATCTACCCAGCCGGCTTCAGCATGGTGCTCAAGCTTAACGAGAGCGCCTGCGAACTGGCCAAGGATCTGCCACCAGCCGTCTACGAACGTCTGGAATTTCAGATGAAGGGCAGCAAGCTGCCTGGCGGCTTCGAGTTTCTCGACGACAGCGAACATATCCCTGTGCTGCCCAACATGCGTCGCCAGTTCATGAAGGCGATCACGCGCGCGCATTCGGTCACGGCCAAGAAGAAGTCCAAGGAATTCGAATCCGTGATGGTGCACTACATCTGGGACAACACCGAACCGGATGAACACTTTGCGTCCGTACTGTCGACGCTGGCAACGCTGTTTGTCGCCATTCATCACCAGTCGAAACTATAAGTTCTTCGGCCGTAAGTTTCTCCGGCCAACAAAAAACCGCGACGCTCGCAAGACCGTCGCGGTTTTTTGTTATGGCAGCTTATTGCCACATCACTTCAATGCACGGTCGAAGCCGGCTCCGGTTTTTTCTCCTGCACCAGAATCCATGGACGTGCCACGACCGCCCACAACATTGCGTCCGTCGCCAGCCAGTCACGCGCCTGATCGTCGGTCGCCCTGGCGATGCGGTTTTCATTAAGCCATTGCTCGACGGCGCTCTTGTCGTCGATCGTGAAGCGCGCAGCGACATCGACCAGATCCAGATCGTTGCTGACGAAGATCACATGGCCGCCGGCAAAGTAGCGCAGCAGTTCGCTCCAGGCGATCTGCGAGGTTTCCATATTGAGTTTGGCATGCAGCAGTTGCTGCTCTTTATCGGACGTTTGCATGTTCGGTCATGTGTGAAAAGGTAAAGCGATCAGTAATGTGGCGGTGGTTCGTTGATCGGCGTCTGCGAACCGGATTCGCGCCATTCCACCAGGCGATGCGCCAGCGCGGTACATAGTGCTTCCAGTTCATCGATTTTCTTTTGCTGCTCGTAGACTGTTTTGTTAAGCGAGTCGAGCAAGTCTTCCTGGCTCGTCAGCTTGAGTTCGATATCGATGAGGCGTTCTTCGTTCATGCGCTTGGTTTCTCTGGTTGCGTCGTCGATGCCTGATGCTTTTGCATCGCATCGCGACGGAAGTTGCGGGCGGCCGCATGATAAAACGGTTTGGGGCAGAACTGCCGTGACACAAACGATGCCAGCAAGGTGGTCGCCAGCAGCAACAACGTGACGTCCTGACTACGCGTCATCTCCATCACGATCACGGCAGCCGTGATCGGCGATTGCGTTGCTGCTGCGAGAAAACCTGCCATCGACAGCAACACGATCAGGCGCCCATCTGCGGCACCCGGCAACAGTGCCGCGATATTGTCGCCGATGCCGGCACCAATCGCTAGCGATGGCGTGAAAATCCCGCCGGGAATTCCCGCAAAGTAAGATAGGATGGTCGCGCCCAGTTTGGCCAATCCGAACAACATGCTTTCAACCGGCTGCCCATTCAATAGCGCAGCCGACTGTTCGTAGCCGGTGCCGTAAGTCGCACCAGCCGTGAGCAAACCCAGAAAAGCGACCAGCAATCCGCAGACCGCTGCCAGCACGATCGGATGACGTTGCGTCCAGCCACGTGCAGCATGCGGCAGCCACGCCATCGGTCCGGCCAGCAATGCCTTGGCGAACAAGCCACCGAGCAAGCCATTGAGCAAAGCACACAACAAGACGGCATCCCACGATCCATGTACGGTGAGCATGGCTTCGTTGATATGAAAATATGGATTGTTGCCCACCAGCGCCAATGCAATGAAACCCGCACTGAGTACCGCTGCTATCACCAGCCGATCCCAGCGTACGACGCTGCCGCGCCCCAGTTCTTCGATCGCAAACACGACACCGGCCAGCGGCGTATTGAAGGCTGCGGCAAGACCGCCTGCGGCCCCTGCAGCGATCAGCGCATCGGGGCGAAACCCCACGGCAAAGCGACGGCGTTTTTGCCACCAGTTGCCCCATGCCAGCATGGCGGCGGCACCAACCTGTACCGACGGACCTTCACGCCCGATCGATGCGCCAGCCAGCAGGCCTGCAGCCGTCAGCACGATCTTCCATAGCGACTGGCGTAACGAGACCAGCGTGGTCTGCGCCTTGCCAGCCGGCATCGACATCGCGGCAATCACCTGCGGAATGCCGCTGCCGCGTGCTTCCGGTGCATGACGTATGGTCAGCCAGCGAATCCCGGCAAACGCAATCGGCAGCATCAGCACGGCACTCCACCAGTGAGCTTGTGTGATCTCGCGGTTGAAGTGCAGCATGGTTTCAGCCAGCCAGGCAAAGCCGAGCGAGAACAAGGCCACGATGCCAGCACCGCCGAGAAAGACGGCAATCCGCCAGGAATGGCGCGAGACACGGCGTGTGTGACGCCCGCGTTTTTTGCGGGGAGAACGAACAGCAGGAGGGGAAGTTGAGTCAGTCATCGATCAAGGCGTCGGGCAAATCAGCATGCAGACAAGAGAAACACGGGAGGAAAAATCGACGCACGATCCATGCCACTGACCAGACAGATCAGGCGGCTTTAGGCTTCTGTAGCAGCGCCTTCAAGTTGGCCAGCCGATTCTGCGGCGTGATGATTTCGTCCTCGGTCGGCACCGCATCGCCTTCATCGAGCTTCATCTCTTTGATGAAGCGCGAGACGTCGCAATGCACATGCTCTCGCGCACGCTTGCGCTTTTTGCACCACGTCACATGCAAAGAGCGTTGCGCACGCGTGATGCCGACATACATCAGGCGACGTTCTTCCTCGATGCGTGCGCCCAGCGTATCGACCGGTGCATCGGGATCGCCCTTGTGCGGCAAGATACCTTCTTCCACGCCGACCAGAAACACGTGCGGAAATTCGAGGCCCTTGGAGGCATGCAGAGTCGACATGCGCACCGCATCCGGTTCTTCATCCTTGCCTTCGAGCATGGTCATCAGGGCGACCATCTGCGTCAAATCGAGCAAGCTGCGTTCTGGATCGTTGCCGTCCTTGCCGCCACTGCCCTTCTCCTTTAACCAGGTCGTGAAGTCGATCACGTTCTGCCAGCGCGACTGTGCCTGGCGATCGTCGAAGTTATCGTACAGATAGGCTTCGTAATTGATCTCTTTCATCATGTCGTCGAGCAGCGATGCGGCCTGCCCTTCGCGATGCGCATGCGCTTCGAGATTGTTGATGAAGGTGCAGAACTCACGTAAGGGAATCAGCTGGCGCTCGGCGAGTTTGGCTTCGAGCCCGCCCTTGAACACGGCTTCGAACAACGAGCATTGCCATTGCCCGGCAAACGCACCCAGCGTCTCCAGCGTCGATTGCCCGACGCCGCGCTTGGGCGTGGTCACCGCGCGGATGAATGCCGGATCATCGTCCTCGTTGGCGATCAAACGCAGGTAGGCAATGATGTCCTTGATCTCGGCACGGTCGAAGAAACTCTGGCCGCCGGAGATCGTGTACGGAATCCGTTCCTTGCGCAGCGCCTGTTCGATCACACGCGATTGATGATTACCGCGATACAGGATCGCGTAGTCGGAAAACTTGGCGCGGCGTTCAAACTTGTGCGCCGACAGCATGATGGCGACCTGTTCGGCTTCCTGCTCGTCGTCCTGCATGCCCAGCACCTTGACCGGATCGCCGAGGCCATGTTCGGACCACAACGATTTTTCGAACAGCTTGGGATTGTTGGCGATCACCGAGTTGGCGGCCTGCAGGATACGCGTGCTGGAACGATAGTTCTGCTCAAGTTTGATCACGCGCAGATCGGGAAAATCGACCTGCAACTGCTTGAGGTTTTCAATTGTCGCGCCGCGCCATGCATAGATCGCCTGATCGTCGTCGCCCACTGCCGTAAACATCGGCTTCTTGCCCAGACCCGTGACCAGCAGCTTGACCAGCTCGTACTGGCAGGTGTTGGTGTCCTGATATTCATCGACCAGCAGATAACGCAGGCGGCGCTGCCATTTGTCGCGCACCGCTTCATTATTGCGAAACAGCTCGACCGGCAAACGAATCAGATCATCGAAATCGACCGCCTGATAGGCAGACAAGGTCGCCACATAACTGCGATAGATACGCGCAGCCTGCGCCTCGTCTTCATCCTTGGCCTGGTTGAGCGCCGTCTCGGGATCGATCAGACCGTTCTTCCATAACGACATGGCGGTCTGGATGCGGCGGATCAGTTGCTTGTCGGTGGTGACTGCCAGATCCTGTACTAGCGAGAAACAGTCGTCGCTGTCCATGATCGAGAAGCGATCCTTGAGGCCGAGTTCCTTGGCTTCCTGCCGCAGGATCTTGACGCCGAGCGAGTGGAACGTGCTGACCGTCAGTTGCTTGGCCTGCTTCGGTTCCTTGAGCAGCTTGGCGATACGCTCCTGCATTTCCAGCGCGGCCTTGTTGGTAAAGGTCAGCGCGGCGATGTTTCTGGCCTCGTAGCCATGCTCCTCGATCAGATTGGCGATCTTGGTCGTGATCACACGCGTCTTGCCCGATCCGGCACCGGCCAGCACCAGACACGGCCCATCCATGTAATGGATGGCTTCGCGCTGCGGCGCATTCAGACCATGTGTAGAGGCGGGCGGTGAAGATGACATCGAGACAATTCTGGGAAAATTCGGAGAAGCGCGGACAGAGAAGAAA
>Ga0308164_10000797_pt1 | contig 43454 bp, 43 predicted proteins | sample PhyTR2_FD_201031 | JGI IMG/M metagenome (GOLD analysis project Ga0308164, IMG submission 201031) | Phyllosphere microbial communities from UC Gill Tract Community Farm, Albany, California, United States - DLSLT.R2 | ecosystem: Host-associated > Plants > Phyllosphere > Unclassified | place: USA...
CCTGCGACATCCGCAACATGCGCGGCGCGACGATCAAGCTGAGTTTCGCCGAGGATGGCTACAGCCTCGCCTCGATGGCGTCGCTGCTGATCGATCCGGCCGGCTACACCTTCGATTCGCGGACCGGCGCTCTGGTCGACGGCACGACCGTTTCGCTGGTCGACGATGCCGGCCAGCCTGCCACCGTGTTCGGCGACGACGGCGTCAGCCGCTATCCCTCCACGGTCGTCACGGGTGAGGCGGTCACTGACGCCAGCGGCCGCTTGTACCCGGGTGAGGCCGGCCGGTACCGATTCCCACTCACCGAGCCTGGTCGCTATTACCTGAAGGTGACGCCGCCCGGCACCTACACCGCGCCGTCGACCGTCGATCGCGCGACGCTCGCCGCGTTGAAGGATCCGCAGGGCACGCCGTTCATCCTCAACGACACCAGCTTCGGTGGATCGCTGACGCTGTCGACGCCCGAGCCATTCTCGGCCGACATCCCGCTCGACAGTCCCGGTGCAGGAACGTTGCTGCTGACCAAGGTGGCATCGGTGCGTGAAGCGTCCCCCGGCGATTTCGTCCAGTACCTGTTGCGAATCACCAACCGCGATTCGGTCCCGGCGCGCGGACTCCACGTCGCCGACACGCTGCCCAAGGGACTGCGCTACGAACGCAATTCCGCGCGCGGCGGTGACGAGCCGACCGTGTCGACCGACGGCCGCAGCCTCGATTTCGTCATACCCGTGCTTGCCGCCGGTGCCTCGGCCGAACTGAAATACGTCGTCAGCATCGCTCCCGGCGCACCCACCGGCGAAGCGCTCAACCGCGCCCGTGTCGTCGGCCAGGGCACCGTCACCAGCAACGAGGCCGCCGCCTCCGTTCGTCTGCGTCCGCTGCTGTTCACCGACGCGATGACCATCATCGGCCGCGTGACCGAGGGGAATTGCGGCGATCCGGTCGACAAGCGCAAGGGCGTGCCCGGAATCCGCCTGTTGATGGAGGACGGCACGTTCGTCTCCACCGATCGCGACGGACTGTATCATTTCGAGGGCGTCCGCGCCGGGCGTCACGTCGTCCAGATCGATACGTCGAGCATCCTCGCGACGCACGCGCCGGTCGCCTGCGACATCGACACGCGCCAGGCCAACAGCCCGATCTCGCGCTTCGTCGAGGGAGACGGCGGCCTGCTCAAGCGCGTCGACTTCCAGTTGAAGCCGACCGGCAAGGCTGCGTCGGCGGACGCGGGCCTCCCCGTCACGGTCGCCGATGCCGCCGTCGCCGCAGGCAGCCGCGACTGGCTGGCGGGCGATCAGACGGCCGGCATCGACTGGCTGTTTCCACAGGCCGACCACAACCCGCGCGCACCGATCGTTCGCGCGGTCGTCAAGCACGCGCCCGGCCAGCGTATCGCGCTGACGATCAACGGCAAGCAGGTCGAGCCGCTCGCGTTCGATGGCACCGATCAGCGCGACGGCACCGACATCGCCGTTTCGCGCTGGACGGGCATCCCGTTGATCGACGGCGACAATCGCCTCCAGGCGCGTGTGCTCGCCGCCGATGGCAGCGTGGTGAAGACGCTCGACCGGGTGGTGCATTACTCCGGGCCCGGCGTCCGCGCGGTGTTCGACGCCGCCAGCAGCCGGCTCGTCGCCGACGGCCTGACGCGCCCGCTGATCGCGGTGCGCGTGACCGACAAGACCGGGCGGCCGGTACGCGCGGGCACACTCATCCCCTTCACCGTCGACCAGCCCTATACCGCGGCGGTCGAGGCCGAACTCGAACAGGGCCGCCAGCTTGCCGGTCGCGAGCGGTCGTCCACCACCGCACAGGTGGTCGGCGACGATGGCCTCGCCTTCATCGCGCTCCAGCCGACCACGCAGGCGGGCGCGGTCCACGCGGTCGTCTCGCTGACCGAGGACAAGATCGTCCACAGCAGCGAAGTCCGCGCCTGGCTGGCCGCATCGCAGAAGGATTGGGTCGTGGTCGGGTTCGGCGCTGGCTCGCTCGGCTACGACATGCTCAGCAAGCGCCAGTCGGGCTTGCCGCGGTCGGAGCGGAACAGCGTCGTCACCGACGGACAGCTCGCTTTCTATGCCAAGGGCCGCGTCAAGGGCTCGTGGCTGGCGACGATCGCCTATGACAGCGACCGCAAATACGATCCCGACCGCGGGCTGCTCGGCACGATCGACCCCGACCGCTATTACACCGTCTACGGCGACGGCTCGCGCCAGGGTTATGACGCTGCAACCCGCCGGAAGCTGTACCTGCGGCTCGAGCGTCGTGAGTTCTACGCACTGTTCGGCGATTTCGAGACCGGCTTCACCGATACGCAGCTGACGCGCTACAACCGCACGCTCAACGGCATCAAGACCGCGTATGAGGGCAAGCGAGTGCGTGCAACCGGCTTCGCCGCGCATACCGACACGCTGTATTCGCGCGACGAAATCCAGGGCAACGGGCTGTCCGGTCCCTACCGCCTGTCGGGGCGTAACATCGTGCCGAACAGCGATAAGTTGCGCCTGGAGACGCGCGATCGCTTCCGCTCGGAGCTGATTGTGGCCAGCACCGAACTCACGCGGCACATCGACTACGACATCGACACCTCGATGGGCACGGTCCGTTTTCGCCAGCCGATCCTCAGCCGCGACGGCAACCTCAATCCGATCTTCATCGTCGCCGACTACGAGGTCGAGGGCGGCAGATCGGCGAAGCTCGCAGCCGCCGCGCGCGTTGCGACCAAGCTCGCCAACGGCCGCGTCGAAGTGGGCGCTGCGGTGATCCGCGACGAGACCGTCGGCAAGGCCACCGTGCTCGGCGCAGACATCAAGGCGCACGTCACCGCCAATACCGAACTGCGCGGTGAGATCGCCAAGGGCGGTCGCGGCGGGCTGGGCCAGGGCCTCGCCTATCTGGCCGAGGTCGATCACCACGGCACCAAGCTCGACCTACTCGCCTATGCGCGCCAGCAGGATACCGCGTTCGGCGTCGGCCAGCAGAACCTCGTCGAGGCGGGGACGCGCAAATTCGGGCTCGACGGCCGACTGCGGCTGACCGATCGGCTGAGCGTGACCGGGGTCGCCTGGTACCAGCAGCAGTTGACCAACCCGGGCACGCGCGCCGCCGGCGAGGCCCGCCTCGAATATCGCCGCGACACCGGCACGATCTTCGTCGGCGGCCAGTTCGCGTCGGATCGCGGCATGGACGGCAAGAACCGCGATAGCCGACTGCTGACGGTTGGCGGCACGCAAGCGCTGTTCGGCAATGCGGTGACGCTCACCGGCCAGACGCAGTTCGCGCCCGGTGGCGACAGCGACAGCGTCGACTTCCCGATCCGCCACCAGATTCAGCTCTCCTACCGGATCAAACCCGGCATCCGCCTGATCGGCGGGTACGAGATCGCGAACGGCGACGGCTATGTCGCGCATACCAAGCAGTTCGGCGTCGATGTCGCGCCGTGGACCGGCGCCAAGCTGATGAGCACGCTCAACCAGCAGGCGATCGGCGAGAACGGCGCGCGCACCTATGCGCAATACGGGCTCAGCCAGTCGGTGCCGCTCGGCAAGAACTGGACGATCGACGGTACGCTCGACGCGAGCAACACGCTGAAGGGGCAAATTCCGGACGGCGCGGTCGTCAACGCGTTCCAGCCGGTCACCTCGGGTGGTTATGTCGGGCAGGACCAGACCAATGGCGATTATGCCGCGGTGACGCTCGGCGCGACTTATCGCCAGGCCCGCTGGTCGGTGAACGGGCGCCTGGAATATCGCAATGCCGACAGCGGCGATCGCTGGGGGATCACCACCAACTTCCTGCGCACGCTCGGGCAGGGCAGGACGCTCGCGTCGAGCATCAAGGGGTACACGATCAAGGACAAGACCGGTGCGGTCGCGACCTATGCCACCGCCGACGTCGCGCTCGCGTTGCGTCCGCTCGACAGCCGCTGGTCGGTGCTCGAACGGCTCGAACTGCGCCACGAGAGCGCGGACGCGGGGTTCTCGGACTCCAATTCGCTCGGCGTGCCGGCGTACGGCGGCGGCGACCAGGTGACGTCGCGGATCATCAACAACCTGGCGGTCAACTATCGCACCGGCCCCGAAGGGCTTGGCCACGGCACCGAGGTGACGCTGTATTACGGCGCGAAATACGTCGCCGGGCGCTTCGCCGATGATACCTATGACGGGTATATCGACGTGACCGGGTTTGAGTTGCGTCAGGATGTCGGCACGCGGTTCGACATCGGCGTCAGCGGTTCGGTCCAGCACGCGTGGGAGCGTGGTGCTTGGTCCTGGAGCGGTGGACCGTCGGTCGGCGTGTCGCCCGCGCAGAACACGTGGATCAGCGCCGGCTACAATTTGTCCGGCTACCGCGACCGCGATTTCGAGGACGACCGCTACACGCGGCAGGGGCCGTACGTCACGATGCGGCTGAAGTTCGACCAGACGACGATCGGTGGCGCCACGCGCGCTCTGTTCGGTGGTCGACGTTAATTACAGGGAGATATGTATATGCCGATGCCGAGCCAGCCCACACCCATGCCGCTGCCGCGCGACTTCACCGACCACGGTCCGTGCGTCGAGGATCTCGCAAGGGCGTTCGCGGCGCAGGATGCGGCGACCAGCGAGGCGCTGATCGAGACGCTGGCGACGCAGGCGATCCGCCAATGGCGCCTAGACGACGCGACCTTCTGGCAGCGCGTGAAGTTCCAGGCGCGAATGATCCGGGCAAGGCAAGGGTTAGGGAGTTCGGAGAAGCACTGAGCGGCAAAACCGCTTCCGCTATCTTCCCCCCTCCCTGGAAGGGAGGGGCCGGGGGTGGGTCGGCCTCCGCAAAATCCGAACCGTCGTAACACAAGCTAGCCAACCCACCCCCAACCCCTCCCTTCCAGGGAGGGGCGCGCGTCGGCTTATCGGTCGCGCGTTCGAGACTCAGCTACCGCTATTTCTCGTCGGTGGTCAGCTTCACCTTGTTGGGCAGCTTCTTCCCCTTGGTCCGCCGCGAAGGCAGCTGGACCGGGTTCTTCTTCTTCCACTGCGCAAACGTCATCGGCCCCTCGGGCGTGTCGATGATCGTGTCGTCGATCGAACTCATGCAATGCCTCCGCCAAGCCCAACGCACAGCCGCGAAAGGGGGACCCTCGAAGGGGGTGTTTACTCGATCTGAAGAAAATGGTGCGGCCAAGAAGACTCGAACTTCCACGGGCTTTCGCCCACAACGACCTCAACGTTGCGCGTCTACCAGTTCCGCCATGGCCGCCCATGAAACATCACCGGGCGGACCCGGCATCTGGTAGGCGAGCGCCACTAGCAAGGGTTTGAACGCTACGCAACGCCCTTTGCGAAAAAGCGTTCGTCCAGTACCGCAAACAATGCCCGCGCCCTTTCTCTCGAACGATACGCAGGCTGAAACACGGCGCATCCTCGCACTGGCTTGGCCGGTGATGCTGACGAGCCTCAACTGGACGATCCTCCACGTCACCGACGTGATCGTCGTCGGGCTTGTCAGCGCGCATGAGGTTGCGGCGCTGGGTGCCAGCCGGTCGCTGACGTTTATCGCGATCGTCACAGGGCTCGCGTGGCTGTCGGGCGTGCTCGTTCATACCGCGCGCGCCGACGGGGCGGGGGATCTGCCGCGAACCGGGCAGGTGCTGCGCGAAGGGTTGGTGCTGGGGTTGCTGCTCGGGCTCATCGTGGGTGCCGTCATGTTCGTGTTCGCGGACGGCATGCTCGCCGGGATCGGCGTCGCGCCTGCGCTAGTCGCGCCGGCCGGGCGGGTCGTGCGGGTCATGGCGTTCACCTACCCGCCGCAATTGATGATCGTCGCCGCCAGCTTCTTCCTGGAGGGCGTCAGCCGACCGCGCCGCGTCGCGGTGGTCAACCTGTCGATCCTGCCGCTCAACGCGGTGCTGGCCTGGGCGATGTCGGGCGGTCATCTCGGGCTGCCGGCAATGGGCGCGGTCGGGGCGGCGACGGCCACGGCGATCGCGTCGGGATTGGGGGCGGTCGGGATGATCGCCGCGGCGCTGACCCTGCCGCGCGCAAAGGAACGCGGCGTTCGGCGAATCGATCTGGCCGCATGGCGCGGGGTGCCGGCCGGGATCGCGGCGCTGGCGGTGTTCGGGATCGTGCCAGCCGTTGCGTCCGGTCTGGAGCTTGCCGGCTTCTCGATCCTGATCGCACTGTCGACGCAGTTCGGCGACGACGTCGCGCACGCGTTCCAGATCGTGTTCTCGGTCCACAACGTCACGTTCGGGTTGGCGCTTGGGCTTGGCTCCGCGTGTGGCGTCCGTGTCGGCAATGCGGTGGGCGAGGGGGATCCCACGGCCGGTATCTCGCGCGCGCTGATCGCGACCGGGCTGTCGATGCTCGCGCTGGGTGTGTGCGGGATCGTGCTGATCGTCGCGCGGGGGCCGATCGTTGCGGCGTTTCCGGCCGATGCCGCGACGCATGCGGTCGCGCTGGCGATGCTGCCGGTATGGGCGCCGTTCATCCTGTTCGACGGGGCGCAGGTGGTACTGGTCTACGCGCTCCGCTCGCTCGGCGATCAGGTCGTGGCGGGCGTGAACAGCATCGTAGCGTATTTCATCGTCACCGGTGGCGCGGGCTGGTGGCTTGTGCGCGCTGGCGTGGGGCCGATGGGGCTGGTCTATGCCTCCGGGCTGGGGATGCTGACCGCCGCGCTGTTGCACGGCGCGCGGTTCTGGATCGTGAGCCGGCGTTTGCGGCGCGCCTAGCGGGTCGCCTCGCCCGCAAAGCTCAGCTCGAGGCGCTTCGAGTTCGCCGGCACGTTCAGCGTCGCGGAGTTGAAGTCGATCGCACCGCCCGGCGCCAGCGTCCTCTGCTGCGGGGTGATCGTCCAGCTATACACCAGCCGTCCCTGCGCATCGCGAAGTTCGGCGCGGATGTCGGGCACGCGCTGGCGCTGGTTCGACGGGTTGGTGACCTGGCCGCTGACTGCGAACAGTTCGGAGCCATTATCCAGTTCGCGCCGCTCGATCGGATTGTCGCGCAGCCGCAGCGGCGTCTCGTCGCTGCCGATCCCGAGACCCAGCTTCGCCGCGACGCCTGGCGCACCGAGATACACGATCGCCCCCGCCGCGATCAGCATCAGCAGCCCGGCAAGTACCGCGACGATGGTCCAACGCCGCGTCGTGTTTCGACGCAGGCGAACGGGCAGGTTCTCGATCTGCGGGGTTATCGGTGGAACGAATGTGGGTGCTACGACCGCAGGCTCGGGCGCGATTGGTGCGGCAGGGGCGAAAGGCGCGAACCGTTCGGCTGGCTCCACGATCGGCGGCCGCGCCAGCGGGGCTAGCGGTGGTGGTGCGGGCGCTAGCGGGGTAGGCTCCGGAAGCTCCAGCGCATCCTCGACGTCCGGTGCGGCGGCCTGGAACCAGCTATGCTTGCAATTGGCGCAGCGCACGGTGCGCCCCTCGGTCCCGATCGCGCTGTCGGGGACCAGATAGCGCGTGCTGCACTCGGGACATTGGAGGATCATGGGTACGCTTCACCAGCGGCCGCCGGAGCGCGACCGTATCTTGTGCCGAATAAGCACGCGGCCCGCATATGTGGCAAGCTTGAAGCGGCGCGGGCTTTCATGCGAAAGCGCCGATACGGGCATTGGCACGGACATCAAGCGGGCGAGAGCGGGCGCAACCACGTCATGGCGAATATCGTCCAATTCGAAAACGTCGGGCTTCGCTACGGCACGGGCCCTGATGCAGGGCCGGAGACGCTGGCGGACCTCAGCTTCACGCTGCGCAGCGGTGCGTTCTATTTCCTGACCGGCGCGAGCGGCGCGGGGAAGACCTCGCTGCTCAAGCTTCTCTATCTCGCACAGCGGCCGACGCGCGGCGTGATCCGGCTGTTCGGCGAGGACGCGGTGGTGTTGTCGCGCGATCGCCTGCCCGGATTCCGCCGGCGGATCGGCGTCGTCTTCCAGGATTTCCGGCTCGTCCCGCATCTGTCGACCTGGGACAATATCGCGCTGCCGTTGCGCGTGGCGGGGATGCCAGAGGCGGACATCGAGCAACCGGTGCGCGAGATGCTCGCCTGGGTCGGGCTGACCGAGCGTGCGGATGCGCGGCCGGCGACATTGTCGGGCGGCGAGCAGCAGCGCGTCGCGATCGCCCGCGCGGTGATCGCGCGCCCCGAGATCCTGGTCGCGGACGAGCCGACCGGCAATGTCGATCCCGACATGGCCGAGCGACTGCTCCACCTGTTCGAATCGCTCAACAAGCTGGGGACGACCGTGGTGGTCGCGACGCACGACTTCCATCTGCTCGGGCGGATACCGGGCGCGCAGATGATGCGCCTCGATCGCGGCCGGTTGCTCGATCCGACCGGCTCGCTCCGCTACCCACCGACGCGGCCAGATTCATGAGGGCGTCGAAAGCGCGATCATCGGCTGAACGCCGCGTGCTCGACGAGGCCGGCGGCCTGCGCGCGATGACGTGGGTGATGGCGATCATGCTGTTCCTGACGATGCTCGCGGCGGCCCTGGGACTGGCGACGGCCGGCGCGGCGCGGTTGCTGGATCGGCAGCTCGTTGGGCGGTTGACGGTGCAGGTCGTCGATGGCGATCCGATCCGCCGTGACGCGGTTGCTGCTCGAGTGCTGGCTGCGTTGAAGACGATGCCGGCGGTCGCGACCGCGACACCGATCGATCGCGCCGAGCTTACCCGGCTGCTGCAACCCTGGCTCGGGTCCGATGGCGCGGACCCGCAATTGCCCGTGCCCGCGATGATCGACGTCGACCTCGCCAACCAGGACGAGGCGGCCGCCACGCGGGTCGCGACCAGTGTCCGCCGCCTGAGCCCGATCGTCCGCGTCGATCGTCACGAAAGCTGGATGTCGCCGGTCAACGACGTGATGCGCTCGCTGACGTTTCTCGCGCTGGCGCTGGTCCTGCTGATGGCGAGCGCAACCGCCGCGGTCGTCGTGCTGGCCGCGCGCGCAGGGCTGGAGACGCACCGCGAGACGATCGCGGTGATGCACATGCTCGGCTCGACCGATCTTCAGGTTGCGCGGCTGTTCCAGCGGCGGATTGCGCTCGACGCCACGATCGGCGGGCTCGGCGGCGGTGTCGCGGCGTTGCTGGTGGTCGCGTTCGTCGGTATCCGGTTGCACGGACTGGGTTCGGAACTGCTCGGCGGAGTGACGCTCGGCGGAGTCGACTGGGTGGCGCTCGCGATGCTGCCGATCGCGTTCGTCGTCCTCGCCACGCTCGCCGCCCGCGTGACGATCGTCCGCGCGCTGAGGCACATCCTGTGATCGTGCGGCTGTTCGGCATCATGGCGCTCGCCTGGGCGTTCGGGTTCGCGCTGTTCATGCTGCTGCTGCCGAAACCGCTCGACGGTTTCACGTCCGACGCTATCGTCGTGCCGACCGGTGGGGCAGGGCGGATCGATCGCGGTATCGCGCTGCTCCGCGATCACCAGGCAAAGCGGATGCTCGTAACCGGCGTCGCGCCGGGGGTTCGGCCGATTGATCTCGCACTGGAGTATCGGACGTCGCCCGCGTTGTTCGCATGCTGCATCGATCTCGGCGCGGACGCGGTCGATACGCGCTCGAACGCGGAGGAGACCGCGCAATGGGTGCGCGTGCACAAATACCGCTCTGTGCGGCTGGTGACCTCCGACTGGCACGTCGCGCGCGCGCGGATGGAGCTCGCGGCGGCGCTCGACAAGAATGTCGTGATTCTTGGCGACGGGGTGCCGGGGACGCCGCGGCTCGGGACCTTGGTCAACGAATATAACAAGTTGATCCTTCGCCGGATCGCATTGTGGATTGGATTTGGCGGATGATCTGGCTGCGCAACTGGGCGTTCATGCTCGTTTTCTACACGATCTCGGTGCCGATCGTGGTGACCGTGCCGATCTCGGCGCTGTTCGGCTCGCGCGCGGTGATTGTGCATTCGACGATCTGGACGCGCTTCCACCGGTGGTGCGCGCGGTGGATTCTCGGTGTGCATATCCGCGTGGAGGGGACACGGCCGACCGAACCGGCGTTCTACGCGTGCAAGCATCAGGCGATGTTCGAGACGCTGGAGTTGCAGGGGTTGCTCGACGGTCCGGCGATCGTGTTGAAGCGCGAGCTTGCGGATATCCCGGCCTGGGGCTGGGCGGCGCGGCGCTACGGCGCGATCGTCGTCGACCGCGAGGCGTCGGCCAAGGCGATGCGCAACATGATGCGCGAGGCGACCGCGGCAAAGGCGACGGGGCGTTCGATCCTGATCTTTCCGGAGGGGACGCGCGTCTCGCCGGGGGAACATCCGCCGCTGAAGCCAGGGTTTGCCGGGCTGTACCGTGCGCTGAAGATGCCGACGGTGCCGATCGCCTGCGACAGCGGGCTGGTCTGGCCGCGGAAGGGCCCGAAGCTGCCGGGGGTGATCACCTTCCGCTTCGGCGAGGTGGTGCCGCCGGGCTTGCCGCGCGAAGAGGCGGAGCAGCGAGTCCATGCGGCAATGAACGCGCTGGATTAGGTTCGGAAGGATACCCCAACCAATCTACCACCCCGGCGGAGGCCGGGGCCCAGTTGGGTAGGCCGGAGTAACGGCTCGCAGCGCAGATCAGCAACGTCGCCCAACTGGGCCCCGGCCTTCGCCGGGGAGGTGCACTTTTGAACGGGGTGATAGACTCCGGCTTACCCGTGCGTACGCCCGAAATCCTGGACGTCGTCATCCTGGCCCTGCTCGACGATACTCCGGCGGATCGCCCGGGTTCGCGTGAACAGGTCGAACAGCGCATCCCCATCACCCCAGCGGATCGCACGCTGAAGATGGCTCAAATCCTCCGAGAACCGCTGGAGCATCTCCAGCACCGCCTCGCGGTTGTTGAGAAAGATGTCGCGCCACATCGTCGGGTCCGACGCCGCGATCCGCGTGAAATCGCGGAACCCGCCGGCGGAATATTTGATGACCTCCGACTGCGTCACTTCCTCGAGGTCGCCGGCGGTGCCGACGATCGTGTAGGCGATCAGATGCGGCAGATGACTGGTAACGGCGAGGACGCGGTCGTGATGCTCGGGCGCCATCGTCTCGACCTGCGCGCCGAGCCTGCGCCAGAATTCCGACACGCGCTCGACCGCGACCGGGTCGGCGCCCTCGGGGGGCGTGACGATGCACCAGCGGTGGCGGAACAGCGTCGCAAAGCCGGCTTCGGGGCCGCTCCGTTCGGTGCCTGCGACCGGGTGCGCGGGGATCACGGTCGCGTTGGGCAGTGCTTCAGTCAGCGCGCGGACGATCTCAGCCTTGCAGCTGCCGACGTCGCTGACGATCGCATCCGCCGGCAGTTCTGCCGCAAACTCGGCGGCGACCTCGCCCATGATGCCGACGGGCACGCATAGGATAACGAGGTCCGCGTCGATCACCGCGGCCCCCGCCGAGCTCGCGACGTCGTCGCAGAATTGCAGCCGGTCCGCCGCTTCGCGCACGGTCGCGTCGGCATCGTAGCCGGTGACGCGGACCGTCGGCATCGTCGCCTGCACCGCGCGCGCCACCGACGAGCCGATCAGCCCCAGCCCGATGATCGTGACGCGCGCGAACGGAAGCATCAGGCCGCTTCGACCAGGTTGCGCAGCGCCGCGGTGACGCCGCGCGTTTCCTCTTCGGTGCCGATCGTGATGCGCAGTGCGTTGGGCAAGCCCTGACCCGGCAGCCAGCGGACGATGTAGCCCGCGTCCATCAGCCCGTGATACGCGGCGTCGGCGGTCAGCTTGCCCTCGAACAGCACCAGCACGAAGTTCGCCTTCGACGGCACGCAGCGAAGCCCGGCATTGCCCATCTGCCCGATCTGCTCGACGAACCAGCCGCGCCACGTGTCGTTATGCGCGCGCGTCGCGTCGACGAAGCCGGTGTCGCCGATCGCGGCGACTGCGGCGGCCTGGCCTGCGGTGGTGACGTTGAACGGTGCGCGGATGCGGTGCATCGCGTCGATGATCGGCGCGCAGGCATAGCCCCAGCCGATCCGCTCGGCGGCGAGACCGTGGATCTTCGAGAAGGTCCGCGTGACGAGCACGTTCGCCTCGGTCATCGCGAGTGCGAGGCCGGCATCGTCCTCCTCGGGCGACAGATATTCGGCATAGGCCTGGTCGAGCACGAGCAGCACCGACTTCGGCAGCCCCGCATGCAGCCGCGCGATTTCCGCGCGCGGCGTGAACGTGCCCGTCGGGTTGTTGGGATTGGCGACGAAGACGACGCGCGTGCGCTCGGTGACCGCGGCGAGGATCGCGTCGACGTCGGTCGCATAGTCGCGGTCGTCGACGATGACGGGTTCCGCTCCCACGCGGCGCGTCGCGATCTCGTAGACCGCGAAACCGTAGCGGACGTGGATGATCTCGTCGCCCGGACCCGCGTAGGCGCCCGCGACGAGATGGAGGATCTCGTCGGAGCCGGTGCCGTAGATCACGCGCGCCGGATCGAGATCGTAATGCGTCGCCAGCGCCTCGCGCAGTTCCGCCGCGCTCGCGTCTGGATAGCGTTCCAGCGTCCGGTCGGCGGCATCGAACGCGGCCTTCGCGGCAGGACTGGTGCCGAGCGGATTTTCGTTCGACGACAGCTTGATCACCGTGCGGCCATCGTCGGTCGTCGAGCGACCGGGCGTGTACGGCGCGATCCCCAGGATCCAGGGCTTCGGCGCAGGGGCGGGCGTGATGTTTGTCATGGCCGCGGGACATAGCGGGCGCGGTGGCGCGGTGGCAATCTTTGTGCGTGGCAAGGACGAAGTTCACGATCCTCCCCCGCCAGGGCGAGGTGGGGCCGAAGGCGACGGAGGGGAAGGACACGGAGCAGCTGTTTTCCTTTCCGCCCCCTCCGTCTGGCAAGCGCCAGCCACCTCCCCCTTGCGGGGGAGGATCGAGGAAGCGGCGCTGGCATGACCGTGGCCCCCTATGGTAGCGCGCGGCATGCTCGAAACGCCTGCCATCGACCCCAGCATCGACCCCTCGACCGACCAGCGCTTCGGCCTCGCACGGCGCGTCACGTTGCCGGGGCCGTTGCGGCTAGACGGTGGCGTCCTGCTCTCGCCGGTCGATATCGCCTACGAGACCTACGGGACGCTCAACGCTGACGCTTCGAACGCGGTCCTGATCTGTCACGCGCTGACCGGGGACCAGCATGTCGCCTCGCACCACCCCCGCACCGGCAAGCCGGGCTGGTGGACGCGGATGGTCGGCGAGGGGAAGCCGATCGACCCTGCGCGGCACTTCGTCGTCTGCGCAAACGTGCTCGGCAGCTGCATGGGCACGTCGGGCCCCGCAACGATCAACCCGGCGACCGGGCGCCCCTGGGCGATGAGTTTCCCGGTCATCACGATCCGCGACATGGTGCGCGCGCAGGCGATGCTGCTCGATCATCTCGGCGTCGGCGTGCTCCACGCGGTGGTCGGCGGATCGATGGGCGGGATGCAGGCGCTGAGCTGGCCCGCGACCTTTCCCGACCGCGTGAAGGCCTGCGTCGTGATCGCCTCGACCGCGCGGCATACCGCGCAGAACATCGCATTCCATGAGGTCGGGCGGCAGGCGGTGATGGCCGATCCGAACTGGCGCGGCGGCGAGTATCATGATGACGCGGCGCCGACCGCCGGGCTCGCCGTCGCGCGGATGGCGGCGCACATCACATACTTGTCCGAGGCAGGGCTGACCGAGAAGTTCGGGCGCCGTCTGCAAGCGCGCGATGCGAAATCGTTCGGGTTCGACGCGGATTTTCAGGTCGAGAGCTATCTCCGCCACCAGGGGCTCGCGTTCACCGACCGGTTCGATGCGAACTCGTACCTCTACATCACGCGGGCGATGGATTATTTCGACTTGGCGGAGGAGCATGGCGGGCTGCTCGCCAACGCGTTTCGCGCGACCAAGTCGCGGTTCTGCCTCGTTAGTTTCGACACCGACTGGCTGTATCCGACTGCCGAATCGCGTGCGATCGTCCAGGCACTCAACGCAGCCGGCGCGCCGGTCAGTTTCGTCGAACTGTCGAGCCCATACGGCCATGATGCGTTCCTGCTGGAGGCGCCGGATCTTAACCGGGTGGTCGACGGCTTCCTGAGGGCCGGCCGATGACGATCATCCTGTCCGACGACGCGAGCAAGTTGCAAGTCGACCTCATCCATGGCTGGCTCGCGAGCAGCTACTGGTCGCCGGGAATTGAGCGCAGTCTGGTCGAGCGCGCGATCGCCGGGTCGCATTGTCTCGGCGCGTACGAGAACGAGCAGCAGGTAGGCTTTGCGCGGATGATTACGGATCACGCGACGTTCGCATGGCTGGCGGACGTTTGGGTCGACGAGGCCGTGCGAGGGCAGGGGCTCGGGCGGCAGATGGTGACTTGGTTTCTCGAGCATCCGTCGTTCGCCGGGCTGCGGCGGTTCGGTCTCGTCACCGCCGACGCGCACGGCGTGTATGCGGACCTCGGCTTTCATCCGCTGGTGCGCGCCGATCGCTACATGGAGAGGCTCGCGCCGGGCCTCGCCGAGCAATTGCGGAGTGCGCCATGACGCCCCCTGAGACATTGCGCACCGACCTAGCCGTCATCGCCCAGAACGTCGCGCAGGGCAGCCGGGTACTCGACATCGGCTGTGGCGACGGCGCGCTGATGGCGGCGTTGCGCGATACCCGCGACGTCGACGCCCGCGGGCTGGAGATCGATGCGCACAACGTGGCCTCTGCGGTCGCGCGCGGGCTGTCGGTGATCCAGGGCGATGCGGATATCGACCTTGCCGGCTATCCCGACGCGAGCTTCGACTACGCGATCCTCAGCCAGACGCTGCAGACCGCACGCGCGCCCGACCTAGTGCTCGATCACCTGCTGCGGATCGGCCGTCGCGCGTTCGTGAGCTTCCCCAATTTCGCGCATTGGCGTGTACGGCTGTCGCTGCTGTGGGGCGGGCGGATGCCGGTGACGCGACAATTGCCCGAGAGCTGGTACGACACGCCGAACATCCACCACGTCACGATCGACGATTTCCGCGCCTTCGTGAAAGCGCGCGGGATCATCGTCGAGGATGCGTGGTTTCTGTCGGGCGACAAGCGCACCGGGGCAGGGGGTGCCAACCTGTTCGCCGAGCACGCGGTGTTCCTGCTGAAACGGTAATCGATTGCGAAAATCGGCGACGATCAGGCCATATCGGGACAAGCGGTTGATCTAAATCACCGATTTGGCGGAACCGATCAGCGGGCGACTGGTTACTTCGCCGATGACCAAGACCGCCCTCATTGTCGAAGACGAAATCTTCGTCGCGCTCGACCTCGAGAGAATCCTCATGGATGCCGGCTACGGCGTCGCGGGGATCGCTGCCGACCGCGACAGCGCGATCGCGGCGGCACCGGGCTGCAACTTCGCTTTCGTCGACATCAACCTCCGCGACGGACCGACCGGGCCTGAGATCGCCAAGCGGATGGCGCGCGACTATGGCGTCAAGGTCGTGTTCGTTACCGCCAATCCCGCACAGATCGGCGATGCCGAGTGCCTCGGGTACATTCGCAAGCCGTTCAGCGATGCGGCGATTCTGGCGGCCGCGGCGCTGGCCTGCAATGACGATCCAATCGCACACGACGACGTCATTCGCGTAGTCAGCGGCTGAACGCAGCTTTCGGGATCGTCAGGTCGACGATCAGTCCCTCGTCATTCCAAGTCCGGTTCACGCTACCACCTAGCTGGCGAACGGCGCTCATCTCGATCAACTGTGTGCCGAAACCCGCTGGCGTCGTCGGCGTCGTGACGGACGGGCCACCCTGCTCACACCAGTTCAGCGCCACCGTCTCGTCGTTGGCCGTGACAGTGATCCGAACCGTGCCGAGTTCGGTCGCCAGAGCGCCGTACTTCGTCGCGTTGGTCGCAAGCTCGTGGAACATCAAAGCAAGCGGCGTGGCCGAACGATCGTCGATGCTGACGTCGTCGCCCGTCACACTGATACGCGCGCCGTCGATCCGCTGATACGGCTCGAACAATTCCTGCAACAGGCCGTGCAGACTGTTCTGCGCGGCGGCCGGTCGCGAGTTGGCGCTGTGCGGACGGACGAAGTCGTGCGCACGGCCAAGCGCGTTGATCCGGTGGCGGAGATCGGTCGCAATCCCCGCGAACTCGGGTTTTCCCCGTGCGGAAAACGCGATCAACCCGGCGATCACCGCAAAGATGTTCTTGATGCGGTGGCTCAGCTCCTGGCTGATGACCTCGCGCTCCTCATAGGCCAGCTTCTGTTCGTGGATGTCGGTACAGGTGCCGAACCAGCGCTGGATCGCGCCGTTTTCGTCACGGACCGGTAGCGCACGGCCTAGTACCCAGCGGTAAGTGCCGTCGAAATGGCGTAGGCGATATTCGATATTATAGGGTTCGCCGGTTTCGAGAGACTGGCGCCAGATCGCCCAGGCGCGATCCTGATCGTCGGGGTGGAACATGTCGTTCCAGCCCTCGCCATCGGTCGTTCCCACGGGCGTGCCGGTGAACTCGTACCACCGCGCGTTGAAGTAATCATGGAAGCCGTCGGGCAGCGTCGACCACACCATCTGCGGCATGGTGTCGGCGAGCGTGCGAAACTTGAGGTCGCTCGCCTCAAGCGTACGGCGCGCCTCGGCCTCCGCCATCGCCTGCTCGCGTGCGGTGCGGCGGTCGTCCAGCCGGCCCATCGCCGCCTTGGCCAGCAGCGTGAGGCCGTCGCGCTGGAACCGTGTGAGGCCTTCGCGAGGCTCGTTCGCGAGCACGCAGAGCGCACCCAGCGGCACGCCCTCGCTGGAGACGAGCGGCGCGCCCGCGTAGAAGCGGACATACGGTTCGCCCGTCACCAGCGGATTGTCGACGAACCGCAGATCGGCCTGCGCGTCGGGCACTTCCATCACCTCGTGATGGTGCATCGCGTGCGCGCAGAACGACATACTACGCGGAGTCTGCTCCAGGTCGAAGCCGGTCCGCGCCAGGAAACGCTGATATTCCTCTTCGACCAGGCTCAGCAACGCGACCGGGGCGCCGCAGAGCTCGGCTGCGAACGCCACGATATCGTCGAGCTGGCCCTTCGCGCGCGCGCCGGCAACGTCGTAGGCCGAGATCACGCGGGAGCGTTCGGCCTCGTCGAACGTGGCGGTCTTGGGAACGGAATACAGCGTCGTCACGGCAATCAGAACGGCACGTCGTCGTCGAGATCGTCCGAGAAGCCGCCGGTCTGCCCGAAGCTGCCGCCGCGTGCGCCGCCACCGCCACCCGAGGGTGCGCTGCCGCCACGACCACCACCGCCGCCGCCGTAACCGCCGCCGCCACCCGACGAACCGCCACCGAAGTCGTTGCCGCCACCGCCGCCACCGCCGGCCCAATCGTCGCCACCGCCGCGGCTACCACCGCCGCCGCCTGCACCACCGCCTGCGCCGCCACCGTTCGGGCCGTCGAGCATCGTCAGGACGCTGTTGAAGCCCTGCAGCACGATCTCAGTCGAGTACTTGTCCTGGCCCTGCGCGTCCTGCCACTTCCGGGTCTGGAGCGCGCCCTCGATATACACCTTCGAACCCTTGCGGAGATACTTTTCCGCGACGTTCGCGAGACCTTCGTTGAAGATCGCGACCGAATGCCATTCGGTCTTTTCCTTGCGCTCGCCCGACATCTTGTCCTTCCAGGACTCGGATGTAGCGATGCGCAGATTGACGACCTTGCCGCCGTTCTGGAACGCCTTGCTCTCCGGGTCGCGACCCAGATTGCCGACGATGATGACCTTGTTGACGCTGCCTGCCATGATGCCCCTCAGAGGCCGGCGAACACCGCCAGCCAGTATGTAATGCCAGCCATGATGTAGGCGGCGGCGAACAAATAGCCAACCATGAAGGCGGGCCATTTCCACCCATTGGTCTCGCGACGGGTGACGGCGATCGTCGAAATGCACTGCGGCGCGAACACGAACCACATTAGGAAGGCAAGCGCGGTCGGCAGGCTCCAGCGACCGCGCAGGTTCTCGATCATCGCCTTGCCGCCCTGGTTGCTGGCGGGATCGTCGATCGCATAGACCGTGCCGATCGCGGCGACCGCGACTTCGCGCGCGGCCATCGCCGGGATCAGCGCGAGGACGATGTCGCGGTTGAAGCCGATCGGCGCGAAGATCGGCGCGATGCCGTTGGCGATCCGGCCGGCGACCGAATAATCGACCGCAGAGATTTTCGGTGCGCCTGCGGGTTGCTCGGGTGGCTTGGGGAAGCTCAGCAGCACCCACAGGATGATCGTCGAGGTCAGGATGATCCCGCCGGCGCGCTTCAGGAAGATCTGCGCGCGGCTCCACAGGCCGATGCCGACGTCGCGCCACTGCGGCCACTGGTATTTGGGCATCTCCATCATGAAGCCCGACGACACGCCTTTGGTCACCGTCCGGCGCAAGACTAGCGCGGCGACGAACGCACCGACGATGCCCATCACGTACAGCCCGAGCATGACGATGCCCTGAAGCCCGACGAACGGCAGGATCTTGGTGTTGGGAATGAACGCCCCGATGATCAGCGTGTAGACCGGCAGGCGCGCGGAGCACGTCATCAGCGGCGCGATCAGGATCGTGGTCAGCCGATCCTTCTCGTCGTCGATCGTCCGCGTCGCCATGATCCCGGGGATCGCGCAGGCGAAGCTCGACAGCAGCGGGATGAACGCGCGGCCGGACAACCCGACGCTCGCCATCACGCGGTCCATCAGGAACGCCGCGCGGACCATGTAGCCGCTAGCCTCCAGCACGAGGATGAACAGGAACAGGATCAGGATCTGCGGCAGGAACACGATCACCGCGCCGACGCCGGCGATCACGCCGTCTACCAGCAGCGACCTCAGCAGCGACTCGGGCAGTTCGGCGGTAAGGAACGCCTGCAACACGATAAAGCCCGCGTCGATCGCGTCCATGAACGGCTGTGCCCAGCTGAACACCGCCTGGAACATCAGGAACATGATCGCGAGCAGCAGGATCGGGCCAGCCACAGGATGCAGCGCGACCGCGTCGAGCATGTGCGTCCAGCGGCGGACCTGCGTCTCGGACACGGTCGCGGACGTCGCGATCTGGCGCGCGCGGCGCTGGAGCGTGACGATGTCGTCCTGCACGCTGCCGTCGGATTTGCGGAGGCGCATCGGGCCGTTGACGACGATGCTTGAGAGCGCGGCTTTCAACTCGTCGAGGCCACGCTTGCGTACTGCGACCGTCGGGATCACCGGCACGCCGAGCTCGCGTTCGAGCACCTTGGGGTCGAGCTTCAGGCCGTCGCGCTCGGCCAGATCGACCATGTTGAGCGCGACGACGACCGGCAGGCCGAGCGCGATCAGCTGGAGCGTGAAGCGGAGGTGGTTGTCGAGATTGGCGGCATCGACGACGACCACCAGCGCGTCGGGCAGGCGCTCGCCGTCCTGCGTGCCGGTGACGACGTCGCGCGTGACGCGCTCGTCGGGGGAAGACGGTTCGAGGCTGTACGCGCCGGGCAGGTCGACCAGCTCGATCGGCCGGCCGTCGTCGAGCATCAGCCGCCCGACCTTCCGCTCGACCGTGACGCCGGGATAATTGCCGACCTTCTGGCGCGCACCCGTGAGCGCGTTGAACAGCGCGCTTTTGCCGGCATTGGGATTGCCGACCAGCGCAACCAGCGGTGCTGCATTCATTTTATGGGATTATTCAGCCGCGGCAGGCATTGGCGAGACGTGGATCGCGCCCGCAACCGCACGGCGCAGCGCGACGGTCATCCGGCCGATCCGACAGGCGATCGGGCCCTGGCCCAGCGTCGCGCGGTGCAAAACCTCGACATCGACGCCCTCGTCGAAGCCCAGTTCGCGCAGTCGGCGCGCCTCGGGATCGGCAAGTCGCGCCCATTCGATCGCGGCAACGATGCCATGCTGCTTGCGAGGCAGCGTTTCGAGGCTGACGGAACGATCGGGGCGAGTGTCCATGATGCGACTGATTATCAGTAACGCTCGGGGAAGGGAAGCCCTAACCGTCGTTGGTTACCACCGCCTCGACGCCGCGCGATCCCGACGAAAGCTTGGAGCCAGAGTTACTTAGCGGATAGTTGGCAGCTTCAGGCCGTCGGATAGCGCAGGCGGCCGACGAATCGCGACACGCTGAAACCGTGTTCGGTACGCTTTAGGAACCCGGCCTTGGCCTTTTCGAACTGCATGATCCCATTGATCCGGCGACCGAGGAACGCCCGGGTGTCGGCGAGGCCTTCGCTCTCGTCATCGAGGAAGACCGTGATCGTGGATGCATACACGCCGAGCAGGATCGTCCGCTTGGTGTAGTAATTATAGTCGGTCGCGACGTCGCCGGCCGCGCGCCAGATCGTGTCGACCGTCCGCCAGCCAAGCCGCGTCGCCTTCGCCAGGTTCTGCGGGAGCGCGAGGATCGCCAGCGCGCGCCGCAGCGATTCGCGATCGATCGACGTCGCATCCAGTCGCGCCTCGACCAGCGCAGTGATCTTCTCGCGGATCTTCATCAGCGCGAGCCGCTCGGGGGGCACTGCGGCCAGCATCACGCCGTCGATGTGCGCGAACCACGCGTCGATCATGTCGACCGGGCCGTCCTTGAACGCGAGCGCGGCGATGTCGGTGTCGATCCCCTCGGCCTGCGCGGCCATGTCGCGCGCCGCGTCGCTCCAGCCGTCGAACGCTGCATTGGCGGCGATGCCGGGGGCGAGCTTTGCACGGATTTCGTCGAGCGTAAGGTCCTGGGTCATACCGTCTCCTGCCGTTCAAAATCAGGCGTATCAAGCGTGTCTTCAAGGGGGACTTCCGGGGAAGGTCCCCGGCGGACGAGCACCAGCGCGACCGCAACCATCACCACGCCGACCAGATCCGCCGCGCCGAGCCGCTCGCCATACACCAGCCAGCCGACCACGCCGGCGACCACCGGCTGGATCAACAACGCGATTCCGATCACCAGTGGCGAGAACCGCCCGAGCGCGTAGATCATCAACCCTTGCCCGAGCACCTGGCTGCATAGAGCGAGTCCGATCAGCGGCCCCCAATGCGTCGGCACCACCCGCTCGCCCATCGCCAGCGCGAACACGAGCAGCGGCACGATCCCTGCCAGCGTCGATAAAGTCAGCGCGGAGATAGGCGCCAACGTCGCCCGCGCCCGCGCCATCAGGATGAAATAGACCGTGTAAAGCAGCCCCGCGAGGATGCAGAGCAGGTCGCCGACAAGGTTCTTCGCATCGAGCTGATACGAGCGCCCGAGCAACAGCGCAGCGCCCGTTGCCGCGAGTACCAGCGCCCATCCCTGAGTCCGCGTCGGCCACGTCTTCGCGATCAGGAAACCGTAGATCGGGAAGATCAGCGTCGCCGCATTGCCGAACAACGTCGCATTGGCGAGCGTCGTACGCCGGATCCCGAGATGCCACGCACCGAGATCGGCCGCGAAGCACACGCCGCCGACGATCAGCCCGATCCACACGCCGCGGCTCAACCGGGTCGGCCGCGCGCCCTGCTGGACCGCCAATGCGATCAGGAACGGCACCGCCAGCGTCAGCCGCCAGAACCCCGCGGCCACCGGTCCGACCTCGGTCGCGCGCACGAACCACGGCCCGAACGCCAGCGCGACGTTTGCCACCACCAGCGCCGCGAAGGTTATAAGTCCTGGCGCGGCAACACTTTCCGTAACCGGCGTCAAACCGTGCGGCGTATCGGGCACGCTAGATAATCTTTGCGGGTCGGGGCGATGCATGCCGCCCTGTAGCCTCCTATCTTCCGCCCGTCAGGCCAATAAGGAGCTTCCATGCCTAGCCTATTCGATCCGATTACCCTTGGTGCCGTCGAAGCGCCGAACCGCATCATCATGGCGCCGCTCACCCGCGGGCGTGCCGACAGGGATGCGGTGCCGTCCGACATCATGGTCGAGTATTACACGCAGCGTGCGAGTGCCGGCCTGATCATCTCGGAAGCCACCGGCATCAGCCGCGAAGGCCTTGGCTGGCCGTTCGCACCGGGTCTGTGGACCGATGCGCAGGTCGCCGCCTGGAAGCCCGTCACCGACTCGGTCCACGCCGCCGGCGGCCGGATCGTCGCGCAGCTGTGGCACATGGGTCGCCAGGGCCACTCGTCGGTCTACGAGACGCAGCCCGTGTCGTCGTCGGCAACCGCGACCGAAGGCCAGGCCCACACCTTCGAGGGCAAGAAGGACTTCGAGGTCGCGCGACCGCTCGAGACCAACGAGATTCCGCGCCTGCTGGCCGACTACGAGTTGGCGACCAAGAACGCACTCGCGGCCGGCTTCGACGGCGTGCAGATTCACGCGGCGAACGGCTATCTGATCGACCAGTTCCTGCGCGACAACGCCAATTTCCGCACCGACGAATATGGTGGCGGAATCGAGAACCGCGTCCGCCTGCTGCGTGAAGTCGCCGAGCGCGTGATCTCGGTCGCCGGCGCCGATCGCGTCAGCGTCCGCCTGTCGCCCAACGGCGATTCGCAGGGTGTCGACGACAGCAACCCCGAGGCGCTGTTCACCGCCGCTGCCAAGGCACTGTCCGATCTCGGCATCGCGTTCCTCGAACTGCGCGAGCCCGGCCCCGATGGCACGTTCGGCAAGACCGACGTGCCGAAGCTCAGCCCGGCGATCCGCAAGGCGTTCAAGGGCGTACTGATCGTGAACTCGGACTACACGACGGTCGAAGAAGCGCAGGCCGAGCTCGATTCGGGCAATGCCGACGCGATCACCTTCGGTCGCACCTTCATCGCGAACCCGGACCTCCCCGAGCGCCTGCGCACCGGCGCACCGCTCGCGAAGGACGACGCGAAGACGTGGTACAGCCAGGGCCCCGAGGGCTACATCGACTACCCCGCGCTCGAGACCGTGAACGCGTAACGGCTGAAAGACGCTCGATCCTCCCCCACAAGGGGGAGGATCGTCAGGGCCCTGGTCACCGATGACGCCATGGCCTAGCAGCGCGCTTCCGCGCTCTGGGTAGCGTACCGGTGACGACAGGATATCGAATGACCGACGGCTGGCCGAGCGGCGGCAGGGGAACGGGGCCGCTCATGCCCGGTACCGCCGACCGGGCCGCAAAACGCGCGGAGGAGCGTGCCAACGGCCGCGAGCAGCGCGCAAAGGAGCGGCTTGCCGCGTCTGAACAGCGATCCGAATCGCGCGCCGCCCAACGTGATCTCCAGTCCCAAGAGCGCGAACGCGCCCGCGAAAGCCGGCGGATCGAGGAGGATCAGCGGATCAAGGCGCGGCTCGATGCGCCGCCGACCAACGACGTCGAGGCGCTGAAGATCTCGAAGCGCCGCCGCTCGGGTGCACTCGCACGGAGCGGCGAGGAGACGAAGAAGGAGCGTGATACGCGCAATTACACCACCATCGTCGATCCGAAGCGGATACGGACCTTGGCGGATCGCGGCGCGTCGCTGTTGGCGCTCGCGGGGGCGTTCGGTATTAGCGTCGAGGAGGTCGAGGCGGCTTTGCTGGAAACGGCCAACGAAGACTGACCGCGACTCAGGCGGGCGGGTGATCCCCGGCCAGCCACGCCTTAGCCTCGTCGATATCAAGGAACGTCCGGCAGTTCTCGGCCTTCAGATAGCGTTCGGTCTGAAGCTTGGCCAGATGCGACGCCACCACCGCGGCGATCGGTGCCGACGTCACCTTCAGCGCCTTGGGCATCATCGCCTCCAGCGCATCAACGACCTTCAACGGCTGGATCGCCGCCTTGCGCAGGTCGGCGAGCACGACGAAGCGGCCGTGATACAGCCGCGCTGCCGATCCCCGAGCGAGCAGCTCCGCCGAGAACGCCGCCGTCGTCGCGACCGACCAGAACCCCTCGGTGACGATGTTGAGTGTCTTGGTCGGGACGTCGAAGCTGATCGTGTACATGACGATCTCCGTAACGCCCGCGGCTTAACGATATGCTGCCGTTCGCTTTAATCGGTCCCCGGCAGGTCGACATGGATCCGCCGGAAGCGTGCCTCGACCAGACTATACGCGCCGAACAGCGCGAGTCCGATCCCGGTGAGCGCGAGCAACCATGTGCCGCCCGGTTGCGATTGCAGCCGTTCCAGCGCTTCGGCCACGCCACCCGCGTCGCTCGCATGCGCGGTCCAGGCGGCGAGCGCAAACAGTCCGGCGACGATGAGGAATACGAGCGCCCTTGCCCCGTAGCCGATCCGGCCCATCGTGCAGACATAGCCCGGCGCGGGGGCGTCGCCACGGAGGTCGTGGATGAAGTCACCGCGCCACGCCTTCTGCGCCTGCTGGAAGGCGGCGACCAACACCCCGACTGCAACCGCGCCGACCAGAACCCGTCCCGCCGGTTGGTCGAGTAGCAACGCGGTCCAGTCGCGCGCGCTCTCGTCGCCGGGCGAGACGGCGGCATCGCGCGATCCGGTTTTCATCGCGAGCTTGGCGGCGGTCCAGGCGAGGATCAGGTGCGCGATCCCGCTGACGACGTGGCCGATCCGCTTGAGGCTGCCCTTGACGTCGCTGCCGATCTGCTCGGGGTTCGCCGCCGCCTCGGTCAGTCGCCAGACCGCATAGCCGAGCAGGCCGGCGGCGACGACCGCGAGCAGTACCGGGCCGAACGCCTCGTCCGCCATCGACCCGATCGCGCCCTGATTGTCGGCGATCTTGCCACCGCGCAACGCCGCGTCGACCGCGAACCAGCCGACGAGAATATACACCACCCCGCGCGCGGCGAAGCCGAGTTTGGCGAGCAACGTCGCATTCGCATCCGAAATCATGAGCGCCCCTTTGTTACGGAGGCATAACGGCGCGGCGGGCGTGACGTTCCTATGGTGAGGCAGTTGAGGACAGTTGGCTCAACTCCTGAGAATCTTGTTTCCCCGCGAAGGCGGGGATCCAGTCTGGGCTCCCGCCTTCGCGGCAGAACAAGGAAGGCATCATGCCGCACAACTACCGACACGTACTTGCTCAAAGGACATCGGCACCGTGATTGTTGCGGGCGGCGCGGCCGACCTGCCTTCGGTTCCGCCAAAGCTATCACGATTTTCGCAATTCTAGGGCGCAGACTTGATCGATCCTTCCTGTGGCGGGTCAGGATCGTAAATCGAACGTTGGTTCAGTCTGACGCTGCCAAGATAAGGGGCCCCGGGACGACCTTGCTGTTGGAAGGATGAAGGCGAGGTTATTCCTCGAACGTGTCGGAGGTGGAATCGAGCCTCGCGCCGTCGAGCGCCCTCTCGATCCGAGCCTTCGCGGCCGCGTCCTCAGCCTGCTGCGCCGTGGTCCGCCCGAACAGCTTGCGGTTCCGATCCGCCGTCGACGAAGCCTCGTCACGAGCCCGCCATTTTCGGACGAGCCGCAGGTTGATCACGTCACCCACGGCCTGCTCTCCGCGCCCGCCAGTCGGCGGCGCTCTGGCCCCAATCGTCTACCGGCAGCGATTCGAGCGGCGGGGGAAGTGTCGTTGGGCCGCGGTTGGTCGACCCGAGCTGCCCCGCGAGCGCGATCGACTCGGCGTTGTCGGGTGCGATGGTGTGGATGATGTCGGTCCAGCCGAGCACGTCCACCGCATAGTCGATCGCTGCCGTCGCAGCCTCGCGCGCGAACCCGCGACCGGCGAACTGCGATGCGAGTCCCCAGCCGATCTCCGTCCCCGGCCAGTCTTCGGGCTGCCACGGACCGACGCGGCCGATCCATGCGCCGGTATCGCGCAGCGTCACCGCGAACATCGAGAAGCCGCGGATGCTCCACGCGCCCGCCATCGCGCACAGACCGCGCCAGGCGATGCTGCGCGACTGCACGCCGCCGAGATGGCGCATCGTGACGGGATCGGCATGGAACGCATACCACGCCTCGGCATCCTCCGGTCCCAGGGGCCGGAGCAACAGACGCTCTGTCAGGAGCGCCGGCGCGGTCATGCGATGAAGCGGTCCTTCAGTGCCAGCATCGCCAGCGCCGCCTTCGCCGCGCCGCCGCCCTTGTCGCCTTCGGTGGGCTTTGCACGCGTCAACGCCTGCGCTTCGTTTTCGGTGGTCAGGATGCCGTTGCCGATCGGCAGGCCGTCCATCGTCAGCTGCATGATCCCGCGTGCGCTCTCGCCCGCGACGATCTCGAAATGATAGGTCTCGCCGCGGATCACGACGCCAAGCGCGACATAGGCGTCGAACGTCTCGCTCTCGGCCGCCAGCGCGATCGCGCCGGGGACTTCGAGCGCGCCGGGCACGGTGATGGTCTCGTGGGTGTGGCCGGCGGCTTCGATCGCGGCCTTCGCGCCCTCGACCAAGAGGTCGTTGAGGTGATCGTAGAACCGGGCTTCGACGATGAGGAGATGCGCCATCAGTTGCTCTTTTCCGTGTTCAGGGACGCGATCGGGCGCTCGCCGACGATCGACAGGCCATAGCCGTCGAGGCCGACCAGCGTGTGATGCGTGTTGGTGATCAGCACCATGTCGTGGACGCCGAGTTCGGTCAGGATCATCGCGCCGACGCCGTAGTCGCGCAGTTCCTCCATGTCCGGGGTGATCTCAGCGCCCGCCTTCTTCATCACCGCGGAGGTGAAGGTGTTGCTGCGTGGACGGTTGATGACGACGATCACGCCCGCGCCCTCGTCGGCGATCATCTGCATCGAGCGCGCGAGGATACGGCCGCGATAGCCCGACTCGCCGAAGATATCCGCGAACGGCGACAGCGCGTGCATGCGAACGAGCGTCGGCTTGGCGGGGTCGATCTTGCCCTTGACCAGCGCGACCTGCTCGGTGCCGGTCGCCTTGTTCCAGAACGTCAGCGCGCTCCAGTCGCCGCCCCATTCGGAGGTGAACCTGGCCTCGGCGCGCTTCTCGACGAGGTGATCGTGGCGGCGGCGATAGGCGATCAGGTCGCGGATCGTGCCGATCTTGACGTTGTGGAACTGCGCGAAGGTGACGAGGTCGTCCATCCGCGCCATCGTGCCGTCCTCGTTCATGATCTCGCAGATCACGCCCGAGGGGTTGAGCCCGGCCAGCCGCGCGACGTCGACCGCCGCCTCGGTATGGCCGGCACGGATCAGCACGCCGCCGTCGCGCGCGACCAGCGGGAAGACGTGGCCGGGGGTGACGATATCCGGTTTGCCCTTGGTCGCATCGACCGCCACCGCGATGGTGCGCGCGCGATCGGCGGCCGAGATGCCCGTCGTGACGCCTTCGAGCGCCTCGATCGACACGGTGAACGCGGTCTCGTGCCGGGTGCCGTTGTTGCGGCTCATCAGTTCGAGACCGAGTTCCTCGGTGCGATCCTTGGTCAGCGCGAGGCAGATGAGCCCCCGACCGAACTTCGCCATGAAGTTGATTTTTTCCGGCGTTGCCATCTGCGCGGGAATGACGAGGTCGCCTTCGTTCTCGCGATCCTCGTCGTCGACCAGTATGAACATCCGGCCGTTGCGCGCCTCGTCGATGATCTCTTCGGGGCTGGAGAGGTACCCGTGCTTCAGACGGGCGAGTTCAGCTGGCTTTGACACGGTAATGCTCCATGCGTTGGAGATAGCGGGCGAGGACGTCGATCTCGATATTGACCGACTGCCCCATCTGGATCGTCCCAAGCGTGGTGACCGCCCAGGTATGCGGGATGATGTTGAGGCCGAATTCGACCTCCCCGTCGATGTCTTGAACGCTGTTTACCGTGAGCGAGACGCCATCGACCGTCACCGAACCCTTGGGTGCGATGAATGGCGCGATGTCTGCACCCGCGCGGACGGTGACTCGGTGCGAGCCGCCTTCTTCCGCGAGCGCGACGACGGTGCCGAGGCCGTCGACATGGCCCGTGACGATGTGGCCGCCGAGTTCGTCGCCAAGCTTCATCGCGCGTTCGAGGTTGAACTTGCGACCCTTGGTCCATTGGTCCTTGGCGGTACGGCTGATCGTCTCGCCGGAGACGTCGACCGCGAACCAGTTTGGCCCCTTGTCGACGACGGTCAGGCAGACGCCCGAGCAGGAGATCGACGCGCCGAGATCGACGGTGGCGGTATCATAGGCGGTGCTGACGACCACACGGGTATCGCCGGGCGATTCCACGCTGGTGACGGTGCCGATGTCGGTGACGATTCCGGTGAACATTATGCCTCGTTTCGTTCGCGCTCGTAGACCTCGAGCCGGTCCATGCCAAGTTGCCGCGCATCGACGATCGCCCAGCGACCATGTGCTTTGGTCAGGTCGGTAAGGCCGATGTCGCGGAGTGCATGCTTGCCGCCGATCAGGATCGGTGCACGGTAGAGAAGAAGCCGGTCGACCAGATCGGCCGCGAGAAACGCCGACGCTACGGCCGCGCCGCCTTCGACGAGGATGTGGTCGACGCGGGGGAGGGTGGCGATGTCCTGCGGCGCAGCGATGACGGTCCAACCGGGCAGGTCTTCAGTGGTCGAAGATAAAAGCACGCACATCGGTCCGCGAGCTTCCAGCCCTGGTAGCCGCACGTCGAGTCGCGGCGCATCGGCGTCATACGTGCCGCGCCCGACGAGGATCGCTTCGTGCCGACTCCGCTCGAGATGCGCGTGGGCGCGGGCTTGCGGGCCGGTGATCCAGCGGCTCGATCCGTCCGCCATCGCGATGCAGCCGTCGAGCGATGTTGCAAGCTTCAGGGTGACGTGCGGGCGGCCGAGCGCCTGCCGGATGAGAAAGCCGGCCATCGAACGTCTAGCTTCGTTCGCGCGAACACCGCGCGTCACGGCGATGCCACCGGCCTCAAGTCGGGCAAAACCCTGGCCTGCCGTTCGTGCATCGGGATCTTCGAGCGCGGCAACGACACGCGCAACGCCTGCCTCGATCAGCAGTTCGCTGCACGCGGGCCCACGCAGAGACTGATGCGCGCACGGCTCCAGCGTCACGTAAGCCGTAGCCCCCCAAGCGTTCGTGCCAGCCTCGGTCAAGGCCATCGCCTCGGCATGCGGACGTCCGCCGACCTGCGTCCAGCCGCGCCCGACGATGCGGCCTTCGCGCACGATTACGCAACCGACATTGGGGTTGGGCGCGGTTCGCCCTCGGCCTCGTTCGGCAAGTGCCAGTGCGACACCCATCCAGCGCGTGTCAGCCTGGGTCAGATCCCCATGGCCTTCAGCTTGTCGTCCAGCCGCTTGAACGACTCGCGCTGCGCGTCCTCGCGGGCCTTCTGCTCGGCGACCGCCTTGGCCTTGATCGGTGCGTCGATCTTCTGCTGAGCTTCGATCTGCGCATCGGTGCGATCCGCGGGCCATTGCTCGACATAGATGATCTTCGGCCGATATTCCTTCTCGACGTACGAATCCTTCATGAACGCGTAGATCAGGAAGCTGGTGACGCCGAGCGCCGCCACGAGAAAGATGAGTTCGTACGGCCGGCGTTGGCTGAGGAAGAGCCGCAGGTCGCGATAGGCGACGATCGGCGTGAAACGACTGAAAAAGCCCATGCGCGCCAAGATAGGGGGACGGAGCCGGCTAGGCCAGCCCCGCACCTCGCAAGCTTCAGTTCTGGAGCACGAACGTCAGCGCCATCGACCGCCATGCCTCGACCGGAACGCCGTCGCGTGTCGCCGGCTTGAACCGCCATTTTGCTAGCGCGCGGTCGAACGTCGCGCGGTAGAACGCGTCGGTGGTCGCGCTGACCCGCTCGACCTGTTTCACGCGACCGTCGATGCCGACCAGCACGCGCACCACGACCCGGCCCTCGCGTTCGGCGCGACGTTCCTCGGACGGGTAGCTCGGCTGGAAATCGGCGGCATAGCGCGGGTCGATGCCGGGCTGGACGAACATTGGTGCGGCTTTCGGCGGATCGACCGCGACGGTGCCGGTGCCCGTGCCTTCAACTCCGATCGGCGGCGTGTACGGGAGTGGATCGGGGGCGACCGTGAAACCGGGGTCCGTCTGCGTCGGTACCTGCGGGATCGGTGCGTCGGGACGCGGGGCAGGGTGCGGTTGCTGGCGGATCAGCGGATCGGCGGGCGGGGTTGGCTCGGGCGGCGGTGGCGGGGTGTACGGCACGTAGGTGACGAGCGGCTTGTCGGGCACGAACGGCAGCACGTTAGGCGCTGCGAAGAGCAAGGCTCCGATGACCGCGCAGTTAATCGCCAGCGCGACGCCGAGGCTCCCGGGATTGAATCCGCCCGTCCGGTTCAGTCGATCCGCGTACATTACCGTCTCCTTCGCTTCTCCTTGAGGATGGCGGCGAGATAGGTACCGCCGGTGGGTATGGTACATCATTACATTTTGGGGGCAAGGGGGTTGGAGGAGGGGTGCTGCGGCGAGTAAGCTGACCTCGTTTGGTCGCTCTTGGGCGATGTTTGCCAGTCGGTCCTAATTGGCTCGGCTGACCTACCGTACTGCGCTGGCGGTCACATTCTTCGGCCACGTGCACCACCCCGGCGAAGGCCGGGGCCCAATTGGAAAGGTTGGAATAATGGAGCGCAGCGCCCGTTCGCGACGTCCCTCAATTGGGCCCCGGCCTTCGCCGGGGTGGTGGTGAGAGGGAAGGGCGGTGCTTTTTTGGATCGGGGGCAAAATAACCGCCGGCAAAGTATAGTCTGTAACTATCGGATCGGCCGCAGCCCGCCCTTCCGTGTTCTCCCGCGAAGGCGGGAGCCCAGACTGGACTCCCGTCTTCGCGGGAGAACATGCTCTCTTAGGGACCGGGCCTCCAGGAACGCCAGCTCAGCGCGCCGCCAACCGCTCCAGCGCCCGCTCCCGCCCGATCAGCGGCAGCAACGCCGCCATGTCCGGCCCATGATCGCGCCCGGTCAGCGCGCGCCGCAATGGCAGGAACAGCGCCTTCCCCTTGCGCCCCGTCTCCACCTTCAACCGCGTCGTCAGCGCGTGCCAAGGATCGCTCGACCAGTCGATCTCCCCAGCCGCCACCAGCGCCTGGTCGAGATACGCCGCATCGACGTCGCCCGCGACCGCAACCGGCCCCTCGATCACGCCCCACCAGTCCACCGCATCCGCCAGCGTCACGAGGTTCGGCCGGACCGCCTCCCAAGCCGCCACCTCCATGCCCTCCGGCAACCGCTCGGCCACCGCCTCATACGGCAGAGCATGGAGGATCCGCGCGTTCAGTGCCGCCAGTTCCGCCTCGTCGAACCGCGCCGGCGCGCGGCCGAACCGCGCGAAGTCGAACCCCGCGATCAGCGGCGCGGCGTCGGCGATCGGTTCGACCGGATCGCTGGTCCCGATCCGCGCCAGCAGCGCGCGCACGGCCTGTGGCTCGATCCCGACTTCGCGGAAATGATCGACGCCGAGCGAGCCGAGCCGCTTCGACAGCTTGCCCTCCGCCCCCGTCAGCAACGCCTCGTGCGCGAACCGCGGCGGCACGACACCCATCGCGGCGAACATCTGCAGCTGGAGCGCGGTGTTCGACACGTGATCCTCGCCGCGCACGACGTGGGTGACGCCCATCTCGGCATCGTCGATCGCCGACGGCAGCATGTACAGCCACGATCCGTCCGCGCGGCGGATGACCGGATCGCTCATCGTCTTCGCATCGAAATGCGCCGCGCCGCGGATCAAATCGTCCCACGCGATCGCCGAGTCGTGATCGAGTTTGAACCGCCAATGCGGGCGCACGCCGTCCGCCTCCAGCTTAGCGCGGGCCTCTTCGGTCAACGCCAACGCGGCGCGATCGTAGATCGGCGGCAACCCGCGCCCAGCCTGGATCTTCCGCTTCAGGTCGAGCTCCTGCGTGGTCTCGTACGCCGGATACACGTGCCCGCTCGCGACCAGTGCCGCGAACCGCGCCTCGTACAGCGCGAACCGCGCGGACTGCCGCTCCTCCGCGTCGGGCGTCATCCCGAGCCAGTCGAGATCGGCACGGATCGCGTCGACGAACTGCTCTTCGCTGCGTTCTGGATCGGTGTCGTCGATCCGCAGCACGAACTTGCCGCCATTGGCGCGTGCGAACATCCAGTTGTGGAGCGCGGTGCGGATGTTGCCGACATGCAGCCGGCCGGTGGGCGAGGGGGCGAAACGGGTAATCACGGTCATCCCGCCGCTGTACGGAGCGGCGCGGCGGCGGGCAAACCCTTCCACCAACGGGAAGCTGCGCCTAAGGGGTGCGGAATATCGAGCGGGAAATAGCTTCATGAAACTGATGACCGGCAATTCGAACCTGCCGCTGGCGCAGGAAATCTCCGCCTATCTCGAGATCCCGCTGACCGACGTCAGCGTGCGGCGGTTCGCGGACGAGGAGGTCTTCGTCGAGATCAACGAGAACGTCCGCGGCGAGGACGTGTTCGTGATCCAGTCGACCGGCTATCCCGCCAACGACAACCTCATGGAATTGCTGATCATGATCGATGCGCTGAAGCGTGCGTCGGCGCGGCGCATCACCGCGGTGATCCCGTACATGGGGTACGCTAGGCAGGACCGGAAGCCGGGTCCCCGCACGCCGATCTCGGCCAAGCTGGTTGCCAATTTAATTACGGTCGCAGGCGCCAACCGCGTGCTGTCGGTCGACCTGCATGCCGGGCAGATCCAGGGCTTCTTCGATATCCCGACCGACAATCTCTACGCGGCGCCGGTGATGTCCGCGGACATCCTCGCGCGGTTCAAGGGCAAGAACCTGATGGTCGTGTCGCCGGACGTCGGCGGCGTCGTCCGCGCCCGCGTGCTCGCCAAGCGACTCGACAACGCACCGCTCGCGATCGTCGACAAGCGCCGCGAGCGCGCGGGCGAGTCGGAGGTGATGAACATCATCGGCGAAGTCGAGGGGCGCTTCTGCATCCTGGTCGACGATATCGTCGATTCGGCCGGGACCCTCTGCAACGCGGCGGCGGCGTTGAAGGAAGCGGGCGCCGAGGACGTCGTTGCTTATGTCACGCATGGCGTGCTGTCGGGTGGTGCAGTGGCCCGAGTCGAGGGCTCGGAACTGCGTGAGCTGGTGATCACCGATTCGATCGGAAATCACGAAGTGATCAAGGACGCCCACGGCAAGATCCGCCATCTCCAGATCGCGCCGCTGTTAGGCGAAGCGATCAAGCGGATTGCGGATGAGACGTCGGTTTCAAGCTTGTTCGACTGAAGTAAGGTTGTTTCCCCGCGAAGGCGGGGATCCAGACTGGGCTCCCGCCTTCGCGGGAGAGCACATTAAGGCGAGTTACCGTCGGCAAAGCCGCCGTCGGATGGGTTCGCTTGGCGACCCACCGGCCGAGCCTGCGATTGCGCATCGCTACGCTCGCGCATCGGCGCGGACGTAGCCGCGCCTATCGCTGGCTCAGTGCCACAATATGCTCGAACACCGCCGGATGCAGCGGTTTCGCGAACGCGCAGCCGTATTTGAACTTGTCGCGCCACGCGACCACCGCCTCGAGCGCGGCCAACCCCGGCAACGTCAGCCAAACCACAGTTCCCGGCCACAAGGTAAAGCTCGTCTCCGCGCGAAACCCCGAGAGCGACAAATCCGTCACCTCGATCTCGAATCGCGTCTGGCCCCGATCGCGCAGGTGCGCGCGCATCTTGACGGCCTTGCGTAGCGCCTGACGGAGCTCCTCGCCTTTCGGTTCGGCGGGGGGGATGGGGACGGGCTGTGTCATGTCCGGAACACTGCTCCCCAAGTGGTTACTAATCTCCAAACGCCTTACGATTCGGCCGCTTGAGGTTTGGCCGCGCGTGGCTGGAGGAATGCACCACCGGCACTGGCGGGGTAACTGCGGGACGCAATGATGCGGAGTCGGGTCGCCATGACCCTCCTGTAGAGGCGGTGGAGCGCGGTGCAAAAGGAATTGCTTTAGATCAGGCTACTCGCCGTCGTTAAATTGGTCTAATGATAACGACACGCAACTGCAAATGCCTTAAGGGTGGATTTGCTGGCCGCCCTGTGCTTTACGCCCAACCAATTCCCGAGTTTCCTAAAAATTGCGTGGAGCCTTCCCGATGAACATCCATGAATACCAGGCCAAGGAACTGCTGGCCAAGTTCGGCGTCCCCGTGCCTGCCGGTTTCGCGGCACTGACCGTCGAGGAGGCCGTCGAGGCCTCGAAGAAGCTTCCCGGACCGCTCTATGTCGTCAAGGCGCAGATCCACGCCGGCGGCCGCGGCAAGGGCAAGTTCGTCGAGCTCGGCCCCGACGCCAAGGGCGGCGTCCGCCTCGCCAAGACCGAGGACGAGGTTCGCGCGGCCGCGACCGACATGCTCGGCAACACGCTCGTCACCATCCAGACGGGTGACGCGGGCAAGCAGGTCAATCGCCTGTACGTCACCGACGGCGTCGACATCGACAAGGAATTCTACCTCGCGCTGACGCTCAACCGCACCACCGGCCGGGTGATGATGGTCGTCTCGACCGAAGGCGGCATGGACATCGAGGCGGTCGCGCATGACACGCCCGAGAAGATTCAGTCGATCGACATCGACCAGGCGACCGGCTTCATGCCGCATCACGGCCGTGCCGTCGCTGCCGCGCTGAAGCTCACCGGCGATCTCGCCAAGCAGGCCGCGAACACCGCGTCGAAGCTGTATGACGCGTTCATGGGCACCGATGCCGAGCAGATCGAGATCAACCCGCTCGCCGTCACCAACGACGGCAAGCTGATGGTGCTCGACGCGAAGGTCGCGTTCGACGGCAACGCGCTGTTCCGCCACAAGGACCTTCTCGAACTGCGCGACGAGACCGAGGAAGATCCCGCCGAGCTCGAGGCGTCGAAGTACGACCTCGCCTACATCAAGCTCGATGGCGACATCGGCTGCATGGTCAACGGCGCCGGCCTCGCGATGGCGACGATGGACATCATCAAGCTCAACGGCATGTTCCCGGCCAACTTCCTCGACGTCGGCGGCGGCGCCAACAAGGAGAAGGTGACGGCGGCGTTCAAGATCATCCTCGCGGATCCGAACGTGAAGGGCATCCTGGTCAACATCTTCGGCGGCATCATGAAGTGCGACATCATCGCCGACGGCATCGTCGCCGCGGCGAAGGAAGTGAACCTCTCGGTACCGCTGGTCGTCCGTCTCGAGGGCACGAATGTCGAAAAGGGCAAGGAGATCCTCGCGAACTCCGGCCTCGCGATCGTTCCTGCGAACGACCTTGGCGATGCCGCGAAGAAGATCGTCGCAGAGGTGCAGAAGGTCGCGGCCTAATCGCCGTCGACGACGCATACTGATTCTGCGAAAAGAGGGGCTCGGACGGAAACGTCCGGGCCCTTTTTCGTTGATGTCGCACACTGTTCGGCAGGTGGTCCGATCGGCATCTCGCCGTGACGCTACGGCATAGCGATGTTTCCATACCGGACTTGCGAAAACGGCTCGAAACGGCCATCTGTCGCGCCAACGCCGCCATACTGTGACGGTGATCGAAACGAATGATTTCACCTTGGAAGGAACCCCGATGAAGGTGCTGGTGCCGGTCAAGCGCGTGCTTGACTACAACGTGAAGCCCCGCGTGAAGGCGGACGGAACGGGCGTCGATCTGGCGAACGTCAAGATGAGCATGAACCCGTTCGACGAGATCGCGGTCGAAGAGGCCATCCGCCTCAAGGACAAGGGCGTGACCGAGATCGTCGTCGTCTCGATCGGCGAGCAGAAATCGCAGGAAACGCTCCGTACCGCGCTCGCGATGGGTGCAGACCGCGCGATCCTCGTCGTCAGCGAGACCAAAGTCGAGCCATTGGGCGTCGCCAAGATCCTTGCGAAGATCGTCGAGGAAGAGAAGCCCGACCTCGTGATCCTCGGCAAGCAGGCGATCGACGACGACAACAACCAGACCGGGCAGATGCTCGCCGGCCTTCTCAACTGGGGGCAGGGCACGTTCGCCTCGAAGGTCGAGATTGCCGACGGCTCGGCCAACGTGACGCGCGAAGTCGATGGCGGTGCGGAAACGGACACGCTCAAGCTGCCCGCGATCATCACCACCGATCTTCGCCTCAACGAACCGCGCTATGCTTCGCTGCCGAACATCATGAAGGCAAAGTCTAAGCCGATGGCGCAGAAGACGCCGGCCGATTTCGGCGTCGACGTGACGCCGCGCCTGACCACGCTGAAGGTGGTCGAGCCCGCCAAGCGCTCGGCCGGGATCAAGGTCGCCGATGTCGACGCACTGGTCGGCAAGCTCAAGGAAATGGGAGTCGCCAAGTGAAGACGCTCGTCTGGGTCGAACATGACGGTCAGGCCGTCAAGGATGCCACGCTGTCGGCGGTGACCGCCGCTTCGCAGCTCGGCGAAGTCCATCTGCTGGTCGTCGGGCAGGGCGTCGACGGCGTCGCTGCCGAAGCCGCGAAGATCGCCGGCGTCGGCAAGGTGCACGTCGCAGACGATGCTGCGTTCGCGCATGCGCTCGCCGAGAACGTCGCGCCGCTGATCGTCGAGTTGATGGGCAGCCACGATGCGTTCGTCGCGCCGTCGACCACGCACGGCAAGAACATCGCGCCCCGCGTGGCGGCGTTGCTCGACGTCATGCAGATCAGCGACATCCTGTCGGTCGAGAGCGAAGACACGTTTACGCGCCCGATCTACGCTGGCAATGCGATCGCAACCGTCCAGTCTTCGGATGCCAAGAAGGTGATCACGGTCCGTGGCACGGCGTTCGCCAAGGCCGCGACCGAGGGCGGTTCGGGCGAGATCGAGGCGGTCGCGTCGACCGGCGACAAGGGTCTGTCGACCTTTGCCGGCTCGGAGATTGCCAAGAACGAGCGTCCCGAGCTGACCAGCGCGAAGATCATCGTCTCGGGCGGCCGTGCGCTGGCCTCTAGCGACCAGTTCCACGCACTGATCGATCCGCTGGCGGACAAGCTGGGCGCCGGCGTCGGTGCTTCACGCGCTGCGGTCGACGCGGGCTATGCGCCGAACGACTATCAGGTCGGCCAGACCGGCAAGATCGTCGCCCCGGAAGTGTATGTCGCGGTCGGCATTTCGGGCGCGATCCAGCATCTCGCCGGCATGAAGGACTCGAAGGTCATCATCGCGATTAACAAGGACGAGGACGCGCCGATCTTCCAGGTTGCGGACATCGGTCTGGTCGGCGATCTGTTCAAGATCGTGCCGGAATTGACGGCGAAGCTGTAAGCCTGAGCGAGGCGTGCAGCAGCACGCCGCTGCGAACCAGCGAAGCGCAGGTTCGCACGCGAAAGGCCGGCCGGCGGCGCTTCAGCGCCGACCAACGACGCGGGATTTACTCCCGCGTCGCGCGCCAAGAACGGGCGGTGTGACCTAGGTCGCGCCGCCCGTTCTAGTGTCTACCGAACATGCAGGTCTGCCGACGTCGAGCCGATGCGCTCACAAACCGAGGCCTAATTTCGCCCAAAGCGACCACCGCCCCGGCGCAGGCCGGGGCCCAATTGGGAGACGGAGGTAACGACGGACGGTCCTTTGTCACATCGACCTTTCCAATTGGACCCCGGCCTGCGCCGGGGGGGGCATCTGTCGAAGCGGGATAAGTACCGAATACTTCCGGAGTACCGAGATCGTTCTCGCGCCCTCATGCGCAGTTGCCGCACAATGCACGCCTCCCCAATTAGCCAGCATGTACGGCGTCCACTCGAGCCCGCGCGACCGCCTGATATCCGCTGCGTGCGCGGCGATACTCTGCGCTGTCGTTGGCTACGCGCTGATCCTAGGGCTCGGCGTCAGCATTCCCACCGCTATCCCCAACGCGCTGAAGACGTTCGCCGTCGGTCCGAACCCCCCTCCACCGCCGCCGCCCGAAAAGATTATCCCCCGCCCAGCGAAAAGCCACCGCCCCGAAGGTGCAGCTTCCCCCGCCAACCTCCGCTCGAAGGCAACCGAACTCGTCGTTCCCAAGCCGATGATCCTCCCGATCGTTCCACCGCCCCCGGTCATCGCCACGCTGAAACCAAGCCCCGGCAGCGACGTCACCACGGGCGCGGCTCCCATCCCCGGACCCGGCACAGGAGCAGGCGGCGAAGGGAACGGCACCGGTAGCGGGCGCTCCGGAAATGGCGACGGCGAGGGTGGCGACGAGACTCGGCCTCGTCTCATCAAAGGCCGCTTCAAGAATAAGGATTTCCCCAACGCCGAAGCCATAATCGGCGCGGGCGGGATCGTCGGCGTGCGCTACACCGTCGAGACCGACGGCAGCGTCACGCACTGCATGGTCACGCGCTCCAGCGGCAACGCGGTGCTCGACGCGACCACCTGCCGGCTGATCGAACTGCGCTTCCGCTATCGCCCCTGGCTCGACGTCGCGGGGAAACCGGTCCGATCGACCGTCGTCCACAACCAGGAATGGGTGAACCAGCTCGGTCCGCCATCACGCGGTAACTGAAGCCTACCGCCCCAGCCGCCCGCCACTAAGCACACGCGCCACCGCCGGCGAAACCGTCATCAACCCCCGCCCCAGAACGATCGTGACCCCGAGCACCAGCAGCGGCTGGACCAGCAGATAGGCCGGATACAACCCCGCCCCCAGCGCGCCGGTCGCCAGCCCGATCACCGGCCCGAACAACCACAACAGCACCAGATGATCGCAGAACGCGAGAAATCCGTACCGCTCGATCCCGCGCAATCGGTCCGCAACGTTGCTCCCAGCCAAGCCCCAGGCTAGCCGCCAGAACAGCACCGCGGAGGCCAATCGAAACACGATATCGAATGCTGCCATCAGATGCGGATGTTCGTCGAAGAACGCGTTCCCGAGCAACGCGGTCCACAGCCGCGGTGCGATCAGTACGACGAATGGCAGCGCGCATAGGGCGACGGGCCACCCCGCCACTCGCTCCGCCACGCCAGATCGCCGCGCGGCGATTCCAGCGGTAAAGAAGAGCAGGATCTGCGGTCGCAGCAGCAGCGGAACGTGCACCCCGGACATGCTCCACACCACCGCAACTAGCGCGACCGCCGCCAGCCACGCTGTCGACGCACGGACCAGAACCGGGGCGAGCATCATGCAGACGAACAGGTCGCGCAGGAACGGCATCTGCACGTTGACGTCGTTCGCCTGCACGAGCGGCACCAGTTCGTTGAGCGTCCAACCGATGTTCGTCGGCGTTGGTGCCTTCAGATCGCCGAACGCCGCCGCCGCCCCCACCAGCACAATCGCGATCGCATTCCACAGCAGCATTGGCAGCAGGATCGTCCGCGCCTTGCCGAGCAGGAACGGGCCGTAGCCCTGGCGCGCCGCGGTCGAAACGACCAGCCAGCCGGAGATCATTCCGAGCAGCGGCACGGCGCTCCGCCCGAACACTTCGCCGAGCGCCGTTCGCAGCACCGCCTGCCAACTGAACGCCACCGCCGCCAATTCCTCGGCAGTGCGTCCGGTCCAGGCATGGACGTAGACGATCCCCATGATCCCGATCAGCCGCGCGATCGCAATCGCGGAGGAGAGCCGGCTATCCGCCTCGCGCGCCGGTTCGGCCGTTCCCGTATCCAATTCCGACGCTCCGCCTTCGTTCGGCTAGCGCCTTACCCCGCTTGTCGCGCGCGAACACCTCCTTCAGGATGGGGCGGACGCTACAGGGACCAAGACATGATTGCCGCATTCCTGCTGTTGGCCGCGCAGGCGAGCCCAGATGCTGCCCTATCGCGCCGCGTCGAGCGCGTGCTGGAGCGCAGTCCGGTGATCGACGGGCATAACGATCTCGCCTGGGAAATTCGCGAGCTGCACGACGCGAAGGTCGAGTCTGTCGACCTCTCGATCGATACCGCGCATTTGCCGAACCCGCTCCAGACCGACATTCCTCGTCTGCGCAAAGGTCATGTCGGCGGGCAGTTCTGGTCGGTCTACATCCCAGCAGACGCTCTCCGTCCGGTGGAGATGACGCTGGAGGAGATCGACATCGTCCGCCGCTTCGTCGCGGCGAACCCGGCGACGTTCGAACTCGCCACCACTGCCGCGGACATCCGGCGGATCGAGAAGGGTGGGCGGATCGCCTCGCTCATCGGCGTCGAGGGCGGGCACCAGATCGATGGGCGGCTGTCGGTGCTGCGCCAATATCGCGCGCTCGGTGTGGCCTATATGACACTGACGCACGGCAAGAGCCTGAGCTGGGCGGACAGCTCGACCGACGCACCGCGCGCCAACGGATTGAGCGATTTCGGGCGACAGGTGGTCGCGGAGATGAACCGGATCGGGATGATCGTCGACGTGTCGCACGTGTCCGACGCGACGATGGCAGCGGCGCTGGCGGCGACCAAGGCGCCGGTGATCGCCTCGCACTCCAGCGCGCGGGCGATCGCCGATGCGCCGCGCAACATCCCCGACGACCTGCTCCGTGCAATCGGCGCGAATGGCGGCGTGGTGATGGTGAACTTCTATCCGTCGTTCCTGTCGGGCGAGTGGCGGGCCTGGGATGTGGCACGCTCGGCCTATGCGAAGAGCGTCGGCGTGCCGGCAGGGGCGTATGGCGCGAAATCGCCCGCGCCTTTGGTGGCGTGGGACGCCGCGCACGCCGAGCCGCAGGTCACTGCTGCAACGGTGGCAGATCATGTCGAGCATATCGCGAAGGTCGCGGGCCATGATCATGTCGGGATCGGCGGCGATTTCGACGGTATCCAGGGAACCGGGCCGATCGGTTTGAAGGGCGTCGATGGCTATCCGCTGCTGTTCGTCGAACTGGCGCGACGAGGCTGGAGCGATGACGATCTGGCGAAGCTGTCCGGCGGCAACGTCCTGCGCGTCATGGAGCGGGTCGAAGCGGTCGCCAAGGGGATGGCGGGCATGCCGCCGGTCGATGCGACTGACGTGGCGTCGCGGTAGAGCGGGTTCACGTTCCCAAGTCGGCGCAAAGCCGGACTTCTTCTCCCCTCCCTGGAAGGGAGGGGGCGGGGGTGGGTCTGGTTCCTCGAATACCAGGGCTGATGACTCACACTCGCCAATCCACCCCCAGCCCCTCCCTTTCCAGGGAGGGGAGAATTCGCCCTTCAAGGATCCGGCATCCGCTGCGGCATCGGCGGCTCCACCATCAGTGGGGGCACCGTGCGCAACACCAGCCCGATCACCAGCGCGGCCACGCCGAGCAAAAGGCAGAACGCCGTTACCCCCGGCCAGCCGGCGTGTGTCCAGGCGAACCCACCGGCGGACCCCAGCACGCTCGACCCCGTGTAATAGAAGAACAGGTAAAACGCTGCCGCCTGCCCGCGCGAGCCGCCGCCGCCTGCAACCTGCGCGCGGCGGCCAACCCAGGCGCTGGCGATCGAATGCGCACCGAAGAATCCGATCGTCACCACCGCGATCCCCGCGATCACCAGCACCAGCGGCGTCATCGCGGTCAGCGCGACACCGGCGATCAGCAGCACGACCGGGATCCAGAACACCTTCCGCCGCCCGAGCCGACCCGCCAGCGTGCCGAACTTCGCCGAACTCACCGACCCCAGCACGTACAGCAGGAAGACGCCACCGACTGCCGCCTGGCTGAGGCCGTAGGGCGGGCTCATTAACCGGAAGCCTGCATAATTATAGATCGTGACGAACACGCCCATCAGCAGGAACGCCTCGAGATACAGCAGCGGCATCGCGCGATCGGTGAACAGCGCTCCGGCACTCCGCAGCAGCGCGCCCGGCCGTCCGACGCTCGGCGTGAAATTGCGCGAGAGCGGCGCGAGCCGGCGGAACGCCTCCGCCATCGCGAGGCCTGCGACGCCGACCGCGGCGAGTGCCCAGCGCCAGCCTTCAAGATCGGCGACGACGCTCACGACCAGCCGCCCGGCCATCCCGCCGAGTGCGCTGCCCGCTATATACAGCCCCATCGCCGCGCCGACCGAGCCTGAATCGACCTCTTCGGCGACATAGGCCATCGCCACCGCCGGCACGCCCGCAAGCGCGACGCCGGTCAGGAAGCGCAGCACGAGCAAACCGCTCCACCCCGGCACGACGGCGGCAGCCAGCGTCAGCGCACCGGCCGCAAACATCGCCGCGATCATCAGCGGACGCCGGCCGACTCGGTCCGAGACGAACCCCGCGAACAGGATGCCGATCGCCAACGGCCCGGTCGCGAGCGACACCGCCAGCGAAGCGGCCTCCGCAGTCAGACGATATTGCGCGGCGAACAGCGGCAGCAACGGCTGCACCGAGTAGAGCAGCGAGAAGGTCGAGAACCCGGCAAACAGCATTGCCAGCGTCAGACGGCGATACGCGGGCGTGCCCAGAGCAATCGGCGCGTCAGAACCCACTGATGAAACTCGCGACGTTGTGGCCGAGCGCGTCGACCGCGTATCCTCCTTCCATGACGATGACGGTCGGCCAGTTGCGTTCGGCGATGTCGCGGGCGAGCATCGCATAGTCGGGCGTGGTCAGCTTGAAATGCGAGATCGGATCGCCCTCCCACGTATCCGCGCCGAAGCTGACGACGAGCAGGCCGGGATCGAACGCGGCGATCGTGTCGAGCGCGGTGGTCTGCGCGGTGCGGAAGGCATCGATTTGCGTGCCGTGGGGAAGCGGAAGGTTCAGCGTGGTGCCGATCCCCCCGCCTTCGCCGGTTTCGTCGGCATGGCCCCAGTAGAACGGATAGTCGGTCTTCGGATCGGCGTGGACCGATGCATAGAACACGTCGCTCCGGGCATAGAAGATGTCCTGCGTGCCGTTGCCGTGGTGATAGTCGATGTCGAGGATCGCGACGCGCGCGACACCGGCATCGAGTGCGGCCTGTGCGGCGATCGCGGCGGTGTTGAGGTGGCAGTATCCGCCGCAATAGTCTGCGCCGGCATGATGACCGGGCGGGCGGCACAGCGCGAACGCGGCGCGATCGCCGTGGAGTACGGCGTGCGTTGCGGCGAGCGCGGACTGCGCGCTGCCATAGGAGGCGGCCCAGGTCTGCGGCGTGATCGGCGTGGTCGCGTCGAAGCTGTGCGCGCCGATCAGCGCGTCGATCCGGGTGAGGTCGAGCGGACGGCGGCCGCGAATCGGGAAGGTGTAGGGGATTGCATCGCCCTCTCGTCCGGCTTCGCGCCAGAGTCGCGCGGCATCCTCTAGAAAGGTAAGGTACGGCGCGGGATGGATGGCCAGAATCGGCGCCTCGCCGCGATCCTCTGGCGCCTCGACCGGACCGAGCGCGCGCAGGATCGCATCGACGCGCGCAGGCGTCTCCGCATAAGCCGTGAATGCGCCGTTATGCAGTTCCCACGCTGGTGCATGGGTCCGCTGGGCGTCATCGAAGAACAGCCGCATTGTTGCTCCTTGGTGCGCGGTCACGAGGGAAGAACCAACCGATCGCGTCCTGGGTCCTACGGGATCTCGCGCGCCCGGCAAATTCGAAGGCTCAGAACAGCGCCAGTTGCCGATCGTCGTCGCCGCTCAGCAACCAGCGCCCGATCACGTCGTGCCGGGTCCGGCCGACATGGCTGTGGACCAGCACGAACGCATCCACGTCCCAGCCGATCGACGCAATGGGTTGCGTGAACGACACGCCGTCGCGGTAGCCGAGCGTCATGTGCGGACTGAACCGATAGTTTTCGCGAGCGCGCAACCCCGCGGCCTCGCGCGCCATTGCGATGCGCTGATGTAGTGCCGCGAGCGAGGCGTTCTTGTGGCGTGGACGCAGCGCGATGGAGCGTTCGCTGCCGACCGCGGTGTCGAACCGAAGCGCGAACGGCGCGGCTTCGACTGCATCGCCGATCGCTTTCAGGTCGCGTTCCAGCGTGGTCGAGACGCGATCATGGTCGTCGAGGATATCGATCGTCACGTGCAGATGCTCGGGGCGCAGCTTGTCCCGGTCGGTTTCGAACCACGACG
>Ga0308164_10000798_pt1 | contig 43394 bp, 37 predicted proteins | sample PhyTR2_FD_201031 | JGI IMG/M metagenome (GOLD analysis project Ga0308164, IMG submission 201031) | Phyllosphere microbial communities from UC Gill Tract Community Farm, Albany, California, United States - DLSLT.R2 | ecosystem: Host-associated > Plants > Phyllosphere > Unclassified | place: USA...
CGTTCTTTGCGATTACCTGCTCTTCAACAAATTTTACTAAATCCATGATTTTAAGCTATTAAGCCGACTTTTTGTTGTTTAAAATCGGACTGCAATATTAGGAATTTTATTTTATAAAAAAAAGTGATTTTTATTTTTTTCCACATTATGTAGGAAATCCACACCAAATGCAACTGCAGTAACTAAAGTCGTAAAAATCAAATGCCTATGATTATTGACCTTTATACAATTGAAAAAGGCTTTTTCCGCTTATACGTGTGTTTTCCAGCGCACCACTTTCCACGTCAAATAAAATTTCCATCAATTTTACTTTTTCATAGGGAATATCCTGACGCTCGTCTAAACCGATTCGCCTGTAATTATGAAATGTATTCATTGAAACGTTCAATACTTTCGGTATGATCTTGATCGCAAACTTGTATTCCTTAACCGTAAGCTGGTCTAACAATTGATTGATCTTATACTTCTCGATATTTTTACTCATCTTAATTGAAATTAATTTTAAACAATCTTATCTGTATCCGGATACATATCTCTACAGAATCTTTCGTAAATATATAAATATTTTCAATTCCAACTAAAAAGAAAATAAAATAATATTCTGTCGAGAAATAAAAAAACGGTGGTACAGCTTTTAATTGCACACTGGATACATCAGTAATAGATAGCAAATGTATAATTCGTAAAAAAATGCGGGCAGGGTTATCGATAAATAGCTAATTATTATCGATGAATGAATTCAGAAGTCTGAAAAATAGACCAATATTTTTACAAAAATTGAATTAATCGTCGAGCAGGTCTGGACGTAAACGTTGTGTGCGTGCCAGGGCCTGTTCATGTCGCCAGTTATTAATCTTAGCCTCATGTCCGCTTAAAAGAATGTCTGGAACCTGGTGGCCTCTCCAGTCGGCCGGGCGCGTGTAAATCGGTGCATCCAGTAAACCTCCCTGAAAACTGTCTGACAAAGCGGAGGTTTCATCATTCAAAACTCCGGGGATTAATCTTATAATTGAATCTACCAGTACCGCGGCAGGAAGTTCCCCACCAGAAAGCACATAGTCGCCGATAGAAATTTCTCTGGTTACATAGATATCGCGTATACGCTGATCAATACCTTTATAGTGACCACACAATATAATTACGTTCTGAAGCCCTGAGAGCTCATTAGCTATACTTTGATTTAAGGTTGAACCATCTGGCGTCATAAAGATTATTTCATCGTATGAACGCTGTGCCTGCAGTTCTTCGATGCATCTGGCAAAAGGTTCTATAGACATAACCATTCCGCTGCCCCCACCATAAGGATAATCATCTACGCTTCGCTGCTTATTGATAGAATAATCCCGCAGGCTATGCAGATGTATCTCGGCAATACCTTTGGTTTGTGCACGCTGTAAAATAGAGTGTGCAAATGGGCTCTGAAGTAAATCTGGCAGAACAGTTATAATATCGAAACGCATATCTTAATTAATTGGTCAGGTATATATCAAGCAATCCTTCCGGAAGGTCAACCGATAAAGTGCCTTCATCCTCGTCAATTTCAATAATCATATCGTCATTAAGGGGAAACATGATTTCTTTATTCTGGTAGGCAACAGTAGCTACAAATTGCTGTGGATATTCATTCACTTCAATGATCTCCCCTAACTCGCCATGGGTTTTATCTGACACAATAAAACCCTTCAGGTCATTGTAGTGAAATTCATCCTCAGACCGATCTGGCATTTTTGTCAGCGGCAGATAAATCTTTTTTCTCAGTAAGGGCTGTGCCTTGTCAATATGGTCTATATCATCAAAATAGATATTTCCTGTATTGTTATGCTGCAGTTTGCAGCTGGATACAAAAAAGGGTACCATTTTTCCACTCATCTCGGCAAAAACCACATCCAGGTCTAGTAATTCTGGTTCATCATATTCAAAATAAAGCTGAACCTCACCCTTTAACCCTTTTGTTTTGGTAATGTAGCCGATATAAAATGCTTCTTCTATAGTCATATCTGAAAAATCAATTGTGTTTAAATAAAAATAGCGAAGAACCCTAAATGTAAAGGGCGCTTCGCTATAATTAAGAAGGACAAATACTATGCTTGTTCTTCTGTGTTTTCTTCTGTTGCAGGAGTTTCTTCAGTTGCTGCTTCAGCTACAGGAGCTTCTTCAGTTTCTTCAGCTACAACTTCTTCTTCAACAGGTGCATTTTTGATGGCAAGAGCAGCAGCGCGATCAGCATTTTTCTTTGCTTCAGCAGCTAAAGCAGATTTTTTAACTTCATCTTTAGATTTAGTTAAACCGTCTTTTTTACCTTCAATTTTAGTGTCTTTAGCTTCTAACCATGCTGCGAATTTCTCATCAGCCTGCTCAGCAGTTAAAGCACCTTTTTTAATACCACCTTCTAAGTGTTTTTTGTATAAAACACCTTTGTAAGAAAGAATAGCGCGACAAGTATCCGTAGGTTGTGCACCTTTGTTAACCCAGTCTAATGTTTTTTCAAAGTTGATTTCGATAGTTGCAGGATTGGTGTTTGGGTTGTAAGAACCTAAACGCTCAATAAATTTACCGTCTCTTGGAGAACGTGAATCTGCTACTACTACATGGAAAAAAGGTTTTCCTTTTTTACCGAATCTTTGCAATCTGATTTTAGTTGCCATTTCTTTATAAGTTTATGTATTCAACATAGTTCCCGGAGCTCCATGCTTGCGGGGTTGCAAAAGTAAGTAAAATACTAATGATTAGCAAGATGAAGGATTTTTAATTTTTACAGGGATAATATTTCAACCAGTTTAAGCCATACAGGAGTTAATTCTTCTGCATCAATATGCTTTATTGCATGGTCAAAAGGGGTAAACACAATCTCTTTATTTACCTGCCCTACCATATCTCCAGACCTTCCATTAAGTAATCCTTCTACGGCTGCCACACCAAAACGGCTGGCCAGCACACGGTCCATACAGCTTGGTTTACCGCCGCGCTGTATATGGCCCAGCACTGATACACGGATATCATAATTTGGAAAACGGCTTTTTAATACTTCACCTACAGGAAAAGCTCCGCCAATTTCATCGCCCTCTGCTACAATAATAATTTTAGAAGCCTTGTCTTTTCTTCCGTACTCCAGCCTGTTGATCAGTCCCTGAACACCCATATTTGCCTCGGGGATCATAATTGCCTCTGCACCTACGCCAATTCCACTGCGTAAAGCAATTAAGCCAGAATCTCTTCCCATTACCTCTACAATAAACAGCCTGTCATGAGACTCAGCAGTATCTCTGATCTTATCAATTGCATTTACAACGGTATTGATTGCGGTATCATAGCCAATAGTAAAATCTGTTCCTGCAAGATCATTATCAATTGTACCTGGTAAACCGATTACAGGAAAATCAAATTCTTTGGTAAAAAGGTTAGCACCGGTAAAGGTTCCGTCGCCGCCAATAACTACCAGAGCATCTATTTCATGTTTGATCAGCTGGTCATAGGCTTTTTGTCTTCCTTCTTTAGTACGGAATTCGTCGCTACGTGCTGTTTTTAAGATGGTACCACCGCGCTGAATAATGTTGGCTACAGATTTTCTTTCCATAATAGTGAAATCACCATTAATCAATCCTTCGTATCCTCTAAGTACACCTGAAACATTTAAATCATAATAAATCGCAGCCCTTACAACTGCCCTGATGGCAGCATTCATTCCCGGGGCATCTCCTCCTGATGTTAATACAGCTATGTTCTTAATCGTATTCGTCATTGTTTCTTATTTCTTAGAAGCATTAAATTTATCTAAACCACTCTGCAGGTATGCAGCATATTCCTTAGCATCAAATATTGCACCCTGAGGACTTACCAATGGCACAAGGCTCTGGTCTGTCAGCACATAAAAGGGCTGGGAATTTGAGTTATAATTGGTAGCCTGGAAATCACCGTTCCACCTGCCGAGGTCATCTGTGATGGTACGCAGGATTTTTGACTGATGTACTTTCTCTGGCGGCATTTTTACAGAGCGTTCATCCACATAAAGCTGAATCAGCACATACTTATCTTTAATGAGGCTGCCTACTTCAGGATTAACCCAGATCAGGTCTTCCATTTTGCGGCAGTTAACACAGGCATGGCCCGTAAAATCTATAAGGATAGGTTTGCCTGTTTTTTTTGCATAAGCCATACCTTCATCAAGATCAAAGAAAGCATTAAAACCACGTGGGGGATGCAGTACATCATTATATTTCACGGTAGCCGGGAAATCAGATGATGATGCTGATGACGGTGCTGAAGTGGTGCTACCCCCCAGTATGAAATCCTGGGTATTAAGCGGAGGGGCAATTCCACTAAGGATATTAACCGGCGCACCCCATAATCCGGGAACCAGGTACATGGCAAAGGCAAATGAGAAAATAGCAATGAACAACCTCGGTACGGATACATAGGGTACATCACTGTCATGAGAAAATTTGATCTTGCCGAGGATATATAATCCAAGCAGCGTAAAAATCACTATCCATAACACAAGGAACACCTCACGGTCAAACAGATCCCAGTGCCATACCAGGTCGGCAGCCGACAGAAATTTCAATGCCAGTGCCAGCTCCAGAAACCCAAGACAAACTTTAACGCTGTTTAGCCAGCCGCCAGATTTGGGCATAAAGCCAGGAAATACTGCAGATAGCGTAAAAGGTATAGCCAGTGCTAATGCAAAACCAAACATACCGATGGCCGGGGCCAGAATATCTCCTTTTGAGCTGGCCTGAACCAGTAGAGTACCAATGATAGGGCCTGTGCAGGAGAATGAAACCAGGGCAAGGGAGGCTGCCATGAAGAATATGCCGCCAAAACCTTTACTATTATCTGCTTTCTGATCAATTTTATTTACGAAGGAGCTTGGCAGGGTGATTTCAAATGCGCCAAAAAAGGATATGGCAAATACCACAAGCAGAATAAAAAATACAAAGTTGAATGTGCCGCTGCTGCTAAGCTCATTGAGTTTGGTAGATCCGAACACCAACGTAATAAATAACCCGAAGGCCACATATATAATAATAATGGAAGCGCCGTATATTAAAGCCTGACCTATCCCTTTGGCCTTGCTTCCTGCTCTTTTAGTAAAATAGCTCACAGTGAGCGGGACCATAGGAAAGATACATGGCATCAGAAATGCGATAAAACCGCCCACCAGGCCCTGCAGGAAAGTGTCCCACAATGTCTGTTCTTTTTCTTGAGAAACTGAGGATTTCATAACCGGAGCTACAGCCTTCACCGTATCTTTCTTGGCGCTGCCTGTAACTTTTGGAGCAGCAGCACTATCAGCCGGTGATCCGATTTCGGTGAATTGGATATCATCAGCCACTGCTGTGGTATCCTCTTTCTGGATAAATGCGGCACAAGTACTGATCTGCAGAAAAAAAACCGGGATCAGCAGTGCAAAAATTAAAATTAACTTTTTCATTTAGTATGTCTTTTGAACCCTCGGCAAGAATTTAGCCTGTCAGATTCTTTAAGGCTGTGAAATTACTTATAATTTCTTGTTTCTAAAGTTTTCAGGCAGGCCATAATAAATTTTTTACGATATAATGCCATTCAGCCCAGGGTAAAAAAAAAGAGCGCCGGATTATGGCGCTCTTCATCAAATGATTATTACTTACTTAACCTGCACAGAGAATTTAATCTCTTCCGGTGGAAGACACCTTGAGTCATCACAGGTCATGAATTCAATTGTTCCGCTAACGGTTGTGGCAGCTTTATTAAGCTTAACCTGCTGCTGGAAAATTACCTGTTTCTCAAAGTACCCAACATTCATATCAAACACTTTTTCAAATTTGATAATTGGCTTTGGCTCAATGGTAGCTCCAACTTTAGTGTATTCCTTAGAAGGATTGAACTTAATTGTTGTTTTTGTTGGGCCTCCTTCTTTTACTTTTTGAGAATAGATATGCCATCCGTCCTGAATGGTAGCTTTTAAATAAACTACTGCAGTTGTACTACTTGTTTTTTTGAATGCATAAGACCAGGTTACCGGAGTTTCGATCTGAGCCGAAGCACCCAGTACGGTGAAAAGTAACATGGTAAATAGCAAAGTTGCTTTTTTCATGATTTTATTTGTTTTTGGTGTTAATATTGATTTATGGTTGGCTAAATTCAATCTCTTTAAAATTATACGACTTTATTCCCTCGCTGGTTTCCATAATTAATAAACCTGTACTGCTCACGTCTTTTATTGTTCCTTCAAAATGCTCGCCATTTTGTCTGTAAGCAGTCTTTATGTTGAACCTATAAAGCATATTTAAATACTCCTGACGTAAACTGCTATAATTTCCAGACCTTACTTTCAGGTACACAGCCTCTATCTGACTGCAAATTTCTGTTAAAAGCCAAATCAAATCAACATTCTTATGTAAAATTTGGTAGAGCGACCCGGCACGGTCCCGCAGGTCTTCATGAAATACTTCCTGGTTCACATTAATACCAATTCCTGCTATACTAGCCTTGATACCGCTGCCTGCTATGATATTTTCTATCAGTACCCCCCCAATCTTGCGGTCCTGATAATAGATATCATTGGGCCATTTCACAGATAGTCCCGCTCCCGCAAGTGGCTTTAACGCCCGGTGAATACCAATACTTATGGCTATATTTAAGATAAATTGATCAGATGGATGAAGAAACGATGGCTGAAGGAAGATACTAAAGGTTAAATTTTTGCCTGGTTCGGCATGCCAGATATTATTTACCTGGCCCCTGCCCTCATATTGATTCTCTGCCATAATAACAGTTCCTTCGGGTAATGGCTCGGAATTTGACACCATCCTTTTCAAAAAACTATTGGTAGAATCGACTGATGTTAATTTGATAAGATTTTGACCAACAAATAGTGTTGAAAAAGTGTTATTTTGCAATAGTTGATTTTATAGTTGTTATTTATCAAAAATAAAACATTTTAATGGTAAAAAAGAAATTAGTAAACCTTTCTACATACCTTTCAGAGATAGCCGTTCATGGCATGCAGGAAAAAAAGGGACATGATATTGTCCGTCTGGACTTAAGAAATATTAACAGCTCCGTATCAGATTATTTTATAGTTTGCAACGCTGATTCAGCAACACAGGTTAAGGCCATTGCAGATAGCGTAGAAGATGAAATATACAAAAGCACTGAGGCTAGCCCCTGGAGAAAAGAAGGATTAGAAAACGCAGAATGGATAATATTAGATTACTTTGATGTAGTTATTCATATCTTCAAAACAGAAAAAAGAGACTTTTATGGTATAGAAGACTTATGGGGAGATGCCCAGACCACTTCTTATCAAAGCGCATAACCTACACAACCTTATACATTTTTTTGAATCAATGATGAAAGAGAAAGAAAATACAAAACCTAAATTAATTAAGAGAATACCAAATATTCCAAAAAAACCTCAAAAGGGTTCCAACTTTAATATATTTTGGGTTTATGCTGCAATTATTTTAGGCCTTGTACTGGTTTCTGTATTATTTACCAATGATACCAACAAAACCATTACATACAGGGAATTTGAAACCAATATGCTGGCACCTGGCGACGTTCAAAAGATTGTTGCCTACAAGTATGAAGACTTAGTAAGAGCAGATGTTTTTATTAAGCCAGACAGACTTAAAGAAAGTAAATACAAAAAATACGAAACGAAGAATAACTTCGGTTCTGGCGGCGGACCTACAGTGTCATTTACTGCGGGCTCTATGGATGCGCTAGACAAACAACTGAGTGAATCACAAAAGAATGTTCCGTCTGAAAGTCAGATTATTGCTGATAAAGAAACACGTCAGAGCACTTTTAATTCCTGGTTCTTTACCGTAATTATTCCGGTTTTACTGTTTATCGGTTTCTGGATATTTATTATGCGCAAAATGGGCGGCGGTGCTGGCGGCGGCGGCGGACAGATATTTAATATCGGTAAATCTAAAGCTACCTTATTTGACAAAGAAAGCCAGGTTAACGTAACCTTTAATGATGTTGCCGGTCTGGAAGAAGCCAAACAAGAGGTAATGGAAATTGTAGATTTCCTTAAAAATCCTAAAAAATACACCAATCTGGGAGGTAAGATCCCTAAAGGTGCACTGTTGGTAGGTTCACCTGGTACTGGTAAAACCTTATTGGCAAAAGCTGTTGCCGGAGAAGCACAGGTGCCCTTTTTCTCTCTTTCAGGTTCAGACTTTGTGGAGATGTTTGTAGGAGTTGGTGCTTCACGTGTTCGTGATTTATTTAAACAGGCCAAAGATAAAGCCCCTTGTATCATCTTTATTGATGAAGTTGACGCCATTGGCCGTGCCCGTGGAAAAAACAGTATGATGGGTGGTAATGATGAGCGTGAAAACACATTAAACCAACTACTGGTAGAGATGGATGGATTTGGAACAGATTCAGGGATCATTATCCTTGCAGCAACCAATCGTCCGGATGTATTAGATAGTGCATTATTACGTCCGGGAAGGTTCGACAGACAAATTTCTATTGACAAGCCTGATTTAGTAGGCAGGGAACAGATCTTTAAAGTGCATTTAAAACCGATCAAAACCGATGTAGTAGTAGATGCTAAAAAGCTTTCTGCACAAACACCAGGTTTTGCCGGAGCAGAGATTGCCAATGTTTGTAATGAAGCTGCACTGATCGCTGCAAGAAGAAACAAGGAATCTGTAGATATGCAGGATTTCCAGGATGCAATTGACCGTGTAATCGGTGGTCTGGAAAAGAAAAACAAAATCATCTCTCCTGAAGAAAAACGAATAGTTGCCTACCATGAAGCTGGCCATGCTATAGCAGGTTGGTTCCTGGAACATGCAGACCCCTTGGTTAAAGTGTCTATCGTTCCCCGTGGTGTTGCCGCATTGGGTTATGCACAGTATTTACCTAAAGAGCAGTTCCTCTATACAACAGAGCAGCTAACAGACGGTATGTGTATGACAATGGGAGGCCGCGTTGCAGAAGCGCTGGTATTCGGTAAAATCTCTACAGGTGCACAGAATGACCTGGAAAGGATTACTAAACTTGCCTATGCAATGGTAACCATTTATGGTATGAACGAAGCTGTGGGAAGCGTTTCTTTCCACGACCCTCAAAATGAATATAACTTTAATAAGCCTTACTCTGAAAAAACCTCAGAACTGATTGATATTGAAGTTCGTGGACTGATCAATGATGTTTACAAAAGTACAATGGCCCTTTTAGTTGAGAAAAGAGAAGGTTTAGAGAAATTGGCTGAAAAACTGCTTGAAAAAGAAATCCTTTTCCAGGCTGATCTTGAAGAGATATTAGGCAAGCGCCCATTTGAGAACCGTACTACTTATGATGAATTTGTAAATGGTACAGGCGATCAGAAACCCGCAGCCGAAGGCCTGGTTCATGAAGGAGTAGGTGAAACAACTGACCCTTCAGCACCAGTAAACCCGGTACAGACCGAGTCTTAATAATTTATTTATGGAGCTATCGTTAGGTTAATACACCTGACGATAGCAAATCCATTTCTTATGCAAGAGAATATTTCCTCCAAAGAGTTGATGCTAAAAAAGATCAGGAAAGCTCTTCTTGAAAAAAGAGATAACCCGCATCCTAATATAGAAGACACTCCTCTCTATAAACCTACTGCCGAAATTCCTGAAATTCTATTTGCTGAACAGCTTACAGCCGTATCGGGGAATTTTATTTTTTGTGAAAACGGCATAGATTTCATTGAAAATATTCTGGAACTGGCCGACAAGTTTAAATGGAGAAAGATTTACTGCTGGGAGCCGGAACTGCAGCGGCTTTTGAGCACTTATGAATTCCCTTTTTATAAGACCGATAAAGACTTTGAAATGGCAGAGGTGGGAATTACCATGTGTGAAGCTCTTATTGCACGTAATGGCTCAATACTCCTTTCCAATCAGAATGAAGCTGGTCGCCGCTTGAGTATCTTTCCGCATCATCATATAGTAATTGCCAGAACCGGGCAAATGGTGATGGATCTTAAAGATGGTTTTGCATTAATTAAAAACAAATATGGTACCCAGATCCCCTCTATGATCAGCACCATTACAGGTCCCAGCCGTACTGCAGATATTGAAAAAACCTTGGTTCTGGGAGCTCACGGCCCCAAAGAATTATTCGTTTTTTTAATAGACGATTTTTCCTAAATTTTTATTTCCAATAAATTTATCCTAGTTTTATACTCAATACTAAAACAGTATACGGTTCAAAATGAGTAATAATAAGCAAATATATTCAGTAATTGCAGGTACGGGAAGCTATATTCCAGAGGTAATAGTATCTGGAGATTCATTTCTTGAAGCTACTTTCTTCGAAAATGGAGCACTGATTGCAAAGGAGAATGCAGAAATCATCAGCAAGTTTTCAGAAATAACTGAAATCAATGAAAGACGCTATGCAGATCAGCATTTGCTGAATAGCAATATTGCTGCTGTTGCTGCTCAAAAGGCAATAGAGAATGCAGGTATTGATAAGGAAAGCTTAGATCATATCATCTTTTGCCATAATTTCGGAGACATAAAATATGGTAGTAACCGTATGGATATGCTGCCTGCATTAGCGGCAAAAGTTAAACAACAGCTGGAAATACAGAATCCTGACTGCGTTGCATATGATATCATATTCGGCTGTCCGGGTTGGGTACAGGGAACAATTCAGGCCAATTACCTTATAAAAAGCGGGGATGCTAAACGCGTACTTGTCATAGGTGCAGAAACCTTATCAAGAATTATCGATCCGCATGACCGCGATAGTATGATTTTTTCTGATGGAGCAGGAGCAGTGATTTTCGAAGCAGCTGAATCTGAAACGCCGACAGGAATAATAGCCCATAAAACACAGACTTACGCCGGCAATTTCGCCTCATTACTGGTAATGGGAAACAGCTATAATCCGGAAGTTGACTTAGAGAACATGTACCTGAAAATGAATGGTCGTAAATTGTATGAATTTGCAGTGACCAATGTTCCTCAGGTAGTGAAAATGGCAATTGATAAGGCAGGTATAACTATCCATGACATTAAAACGGTGTTTATTCACCAGGCAAATGGGAAAATGGATAACGCAATAATGAAACGCTTGTTTAAGCTGTATAATGTAGATACCGTTCCGGAAAACCTGGTCCCTATGACCATCTCCTGGTTGGGAAACAGTTCTGTTGCTACAGTACCAACCTTAATTGACCTGGTATTACATGAGCAGGTGAAAGGATACAAAATAAATCCTGGTGAATATGCCATATTTGCCTCTGTAGGCGCAGGAATGCATATAAATGCTATTGTATATAAATTTTAAGTAATTACTTGCCAGGCTTTTAAAGAAATTTGTTTATTTTAGATATAAATAAACAAAGTATATGAGACCTTCCTTATTCCTGGCTTGTATTGCAATAATGTTTGCATCATGCAGATCTTATCAGATTAACACTGTTTCCAGCGCTGGCATGCGTAAAAATAATTCTACAGGTGTATTTACTGTAGAGAACGATTCCTTATCCATCCGCTATAGCTTTGCCGGTAATAACTCACCGGTAAATGTGGAAGTTTATAATAAGCTTAATGAGCCAATGGTTATTAATTGGGAACGTTCTGCCCTGGTTGTAAAAGATAAGGCCTACAGTTATGTTGACGATAATCTGAAAATTACAGGGGAAACAAGTGGGTCTAGTGTCAATTTTTACGGAAACCGCAATGGATGGAGCGATGTGCGCTATAATAGCGGTACCCTTGATGCAAATGTTAAGCTGTCAAAGAATGAAAGCTTTCTGCCTCCTCATAGCATGATGGGCAGAAGCATATTTGTGTTAGGACAGATTCCTATAAATAATATCGATAAATCTGCCTTCACCAAAACTGCTTTTACTGATAATGACGGCATCACGCAGATCTACAGTAAAACTGCAAACTTTTCTATTGAAAATTCACCTTTGAAATTTAAGAGTTATCTCACCCTTTATACTTTGAAAGATAACCAGCCGCGTCCATTTTACAATGAACAGGAATTCTTTATTTCCAATATTACAAAACTCAACCTTAACCCCAGAAATGTACCGCAGTTCAGTAATAATCCAGGAGATATAATCATGAATTCAAAGAAGACGGGTTTTGCTAAAACCATGACAACGGTTGGAATTATAAGTGCAGTAGCAGGTGTTACCGCAGCAGATGCCGCTGTGAATAAACAAAAGCCATAGCTAATTTATTTTTTTTAAACCGTCTTTTGCCTGGGCCTCTATGCTGTTTTCATATTCATGGTCTTTCATTCCCAAAGCAATGTTAAAGGCTTTTTTAGCAGATAACGTATTTTTCTTCCTGGAATATATCTTACCCATATTTAATGCCGCGGTAGCGGCATAATAATATTTCATGCCTTTACCACTATTAATGGCTTGCTGATAGTTCTGCAAAGCCTGCTCATCATTACCCAAAGCATCATTAACTCTTCCCAGACGGTAGTTATACTCAACTTTGTCTTTAGCAGATACGTAATCTGAGCTGTTGGTCTCAGATAACATGGCCAGTGCTTTGGTATAATATCCACCGTCAAACAAAAGCCTTGCTTTAAGTAGTGTTTTATCAGGGGCAGGAGCAGCCGCTTCATTCAGCGCCTGTTTATCTTTTTCTCCATAAGTATACCCACTGCTATTAACTTTAGAAATATAGCCTTTATAAGCTCCTGCATCGCCACTTAATAAGGCCATCCATGCCAGATGAAGGTTAGCATCTTTAATGTAATTAACGCCTTTATTGAGCTGCAGAAATTTCCGGATCTGTGTTTCACCAGAAAAATCAAGCTTATTTAATTTCGCAGTACCCATTAAAAGCTCCAGATAGGGAAAAGCCTGGTAGCTGTCTCCTGCAGGCCTGCCCGCAAGAATACTGATTGCTTCTTCATTATGACCGTTACGGGAGCATACATAAGCCTGAAGGTAGGCTTTCAATAAGCTGCTGTCAGCAATTCTTTGCGTGTATTTCATGGTTTTAACATACGCGTCGGGTGCATGTATCAGATCTGACAGCACAAAAGCATAATAGAAGACCACTTCATCATAAAAAGGTTCATAGGTAGATTTTGGAAGGTTTTGTGCCAGTCTGTCGAGCATATTGATACCCTTCTGTACATCTCCCTTAATCCCGAATGTAGAAAGCGCCGATTTTAAGATACCATCAGGCAGATTTCCCAGAAAAACATTTATTAATCCCAGTCCCTTACCATTTAAATGGAATCCCGGATATTTCTTACTATTCTCCTGCAGTTGTGAATTGGCTTTCTTTATTTCTCTGGCAGCACTAAAATATTCGCCATACCGGCTTCGCAGCAATGCCCACTGGAGGTTGATCTCTGCTTGTGCGTATAGATAATAGGGGGAGTTAGCCTCTTCATCTGCTATCTGGTCCAGACGTTTCGACTTAAGTTCACATAATCGGTCAAAATCTGCCTTGTTTTCTGATGTGATCAGGTAAAAATAATCAACGTAATTTTCCAGTAAGGGGACGATAGCATTTTTGGGGTGATTTCTTTTCTCAAAAGCAATTACTTGCCTGGCTGAGTTTAACTTCAGTTCAAAAATCAGCTGATAGGCTTTAAGGCAGTTGGTATTGAAGTCGAAATTTGCACTTGCAGTAAATGGTATAATAAAAAAAGCAGGCAAGAGGCAGTATTTGAACAGTAGAAGGATACTACTTTTAGAACACATAAATTGATATTGTAAAAACTTAAATATCTTAAAACCTCAGAAATATGCAAAATGTTTGACCAATAAATCTTTTGCAATACAAAAAACGGCCAGATAAAATCTGACCGTCTTATTCTTTTAATAACTATAGTGATAATTATGCCGGTACGTTTTCTTGTGTTAAGGCTTCATCTACTAAAATTCTTCCGCAGTGTTCGCAAACGATTATTTTCTTGCGCTGACGAATATCTAATTGTCTTTGTGGCGGAATCTGGTTAAAACAACCTGAGCATGAATCACGGTCAATAGTAACCACAGCTAATCCATTCACAGCATTAGTTCTTAACCTTCTGTAAGCTACTAATAACCTGTCTTCTATACCAGCTTCAGCTTTCTCAGATTTTTTGCTTAGAGCCAGTTCGTCTTTTTCTGTTTCAGAAGTGATAGTCTGCAATTCACCTTTTTTAATCTCCAGATCATTTTTTCTTGATTCAAGATCAGCCAGGGCCTTATCATAGATTTCAGTCTTAGAAGCAATTTCAAAACCATGCTCTCTGATTTTCTTTTCACAAACCTGGATTTCAAGAGATTGAATTTCCACTTCTTTTGTTAAAGCATCGTACTCACGGTTGTTTTTTACCTCTTTTAATTGAGTATCATATTTTTTGATCAGGTTCTGAGCTTCCTTAATCATGTTTTTACGTATTACAATGGCATCTTCAGTTTCATCCAATTCGGCCTTGAATTTTTGTATACGTGTTTCCAATCCTGCAACTTCATCCTCTAAATCAGCCACTTCCATTGGTAACTCACCACGGATCTGACGTATTTTATCAATTTTTGTATGAAGGGTTTGTAATTCGTATAAAGCTTTTAGCTTTTGCTCTACAGTTTGTTCCATTAAATGAAATAATAATTTATGGGGTTTGTATTATGCTCCGTTAGACGGATTGCAAAGTTAGGAAATTTTTCCCGAATAATATCAATCAACAAACCAGATGTAAATTGTTCACTTTCAAAGTGTCCGATATCTGCAATCATCAATTTTCCATCCGCATCAAAAAACTCGTGATACTTGAAATCTGCGGTAATAAAAGCATCAGCACCGGCACTGATTGCATTCTTGAGCAGGAAGCTTCCAGAGCCTCCGCAAACAGCTACTTTTTTGATATTTCTGCCGGTTGCTGCGGTATGCCTGATGACGGTAACATTCATACGTGATTTTACAAAAGCCAGAAATTGGTCTGCAGCCATCTCTTCTTCCAGCCAGCCAATCATTCCCGAACCGACAGCATCTGATTTATTATCCATTGGAAATATATCATAGGCAACCTCTTCGTAAGGATGATTCTCCAGTAAAGCAAGCAGAACTTTTCTTTCATCCTGCACTTTAAATATAGTTTCTAAACGGGTTTCCGGTTCATGATGCTGTATACCCGGAGTGCCTACATAGGGATCTGACCCCTCTTTGGCTTTAAAAGTACCTGTGCCTTCAGCATTAAAACTACAGTCAGAATAATTACCAATATCACCTGCACCAGCACTAAAAAGTGCAGCCCTTAAGTTTGAGGCAGCAGCAGTTGGACAGTAAGTAACCAGTTTCTTTAAAATTCCAGCTTTTGGATTAAGAATCTTTGCATGCTTTAGCCCAAGGCGGTTGCAGATCACTCCATTTACACCATTCTGAACACTATCAAGATTAGTATGAATAGCATACAGAGCAATATTATGCTGGATCGCTTTAATAATTACCCGCTCAACATAACTTTTTCCTGTAATTTTCTTCAGTCCCTTAAATACAATAGGGTGGTGGGTAATGATGAGGTTACAGCCTTTTGCTATGGCCTCATCAATAATTACCTCAGTACAGTCAAGCGCAACCAATGCTTCCGTAATCTCCATTTCCGGGTTTCCGGTAAGCAGACCGGAGTTATCATAATCTTCCTGATAGTTTAATGGCGCATATGCTTCCAGATGCTTGATCAATGCAGATAATTTCATTTGGTAAATATACGCTACTGTGCCTTATTGTGGTGTGCTCATTTTTACCAATTGAAGGCTCTCAAAAACCATTCTCTGATTGTATTCAAAAGCAATGCTTTTATAGTTTACCAGGTCTATAATAGTACCAATCATGCATAAACCATAGGTAAAAAAATACAGAATACCCATCCCGATCTGGTTTACAAGGAAGCGTGATAAACCTGGTACAAAAAAGCCCAGTACGCAATATAAAACCATATCATCAGGATTTCTTCTTTTACTGTTGTATATCATCAGAAATCCGTTCAGCTGCTGTTCGTTAAAACCTGTAGTGGCAGTTTGCAGGTAAGAAAACTCCTGTGGCGAAATACCCGGAAGCATCATAAATGGTGAATTATACATAATCTTTCTCCTTTTCTCTTTTATTATTCTCTTTATAAAACTGATAGCGGACCAGTGTAAAAATCCTGTAAAGGATAATCAGCAGTGCCGGTATTCCTAACCAATGATAATGAATGCTCTTTTGAATGTTTCCATGGAGCAGCTGTGTTACAGACCTTCCCAAGCCACAGCCCGGGCACCATTTAATACCCATATTGGCAAGCGGACATAAGGTAAAATGATTTCCGGTAGTGTGTATTGCCGGATCCGCAGCCGCCAGCAGTACAATTGCCGTAATCCATAAAATCAATTCCAGAGGAATGCCGCTTAGCCTGTTCACCTTCATTGTTTGGAATTTAGAGTTATAAATGGCCGTATTGTTACAGTATAGCAAATCATAAATATTACCTTTGCCGGGTGAACATCCGCGAGCTGATTAACAGATATAAAACTGATGAGCGTATTGAAACGCTGGCAAAAACCCTTAATGCAGGCAAAGGTACGAAACTTCAATTAAAAGGCCTTGTAGGGTCTGCAGATGCTACCGTTGCTGTAGCATCTTATTTTTTGATTCATAAGCCTATGCTGTTTATTCTGCCAGACAGAGAAGAAGCAGCTTATTTCATGTCAGACCTGGAAAGCATCCTGGAAAAAGAGGTATTGATTTTCCCTTCTTCTTTCAGAAAAGCTTTTGATTTTACACAGGTTGATACAGCAAACGTGCTGGCCAGGGCAGAGGTATTAAATGAACTCAACCACCAGTCATCGTACGGAAAAATAGTGGTTACCTATCCGGAAGCCCTTGCCGAAAAAGTGATAGACCGGACTGTGCTTGAAAAAAACACACTGGAAATCAGTCTTGGTATTAAACTGGGGATCGATTTTATCAATGAGTTTCTTATAGACTACGATTTTGAGCGTACAGAATTCGTTTACGAGCCTGGCCAATTCTCTATCCGCGGGGGTATTGTAGACATTTTTTCTTTTTCTCATGACCTGCCATACCGGATTGAGTTTTTTGGCGATGAAGTGGAAAGCATCCGTACCTTCGAAATTGAAAGCCAGCTCTCGGTTGAGGATGTTAAAACCCTCACAATTATCCCTAACGTACAGTCAAAATATCTTACTGAGAGCAATATAAACCTGCTCGATTATATAGAAAAAGACACCCAGCTTTGGTTTAAGGATGTAGAGTTTACTCTGGATATTGTTAAAACAGGTTATAAGAAGGCCGTAGAGCTTTGGAAAGCCCTCCCTGTAAAAGAAAAGCAGGAAAACCTGGATTGGATTGATCCTAAATTTGCTTTCTCTGATGAGAAAATGATTGGTGATATCCTGCAGGATTTTGCGCTGGTTGAATTTGGCAAGCAATTTTTCTATCGTACAGACAATGTAATCTTGTTTGATACCAAACCGCAGCCCTCTTTCAATAAAGACTTTCATTTACTGATTAACAATATCAAGGAAAATGAGAAAAACGGACTTTTCAATTTTATCTCAAGCTCTTCCCCTAAACAGACCGAAAGGCTTTATGCCATTTTAGATGATATTGATAAATCGGCCAAGTTCGTTCCGGTTAATATACAACTAAGGGAAGGCTTTATTGATCCTAAACAGCAGATTGCCTTTTATACCGATCACCAGATTTTTGACCGCTTTTATAAATACAAACTCAAAAGAGGATACCAGCGCAGTCAGGCCATCACAATGAAAGACCTGAGGGATCTTAAACCTGGCGACTTTGTTACGCATATAGACCATGGTATTGGAAAATACGCTGGTCTGGAAAAAGTTGAAGTGAATGGAAAAACACAGGAGATGATCCGCCTGGTTTATGCTGATAACGACCTGCTGTATGTAAACATCAATTCACTTAACCGCATTGCTAAATACAGCGGCAAAGACGGTACTCCTCCTAAAATGAATAAACTTGGCACAGAAGCCTGGGATAAACTCAAAAAAACCACAAAAAAAAAGGTTAAAGATATAGCCCGTGATCTGATCAAGCTTTATGCGCTGAGAAAATCACAGGTGGGTACCGCTTTTGATCCTGATGGATATCTTGAAACTGAACTGGAAGCTTCATTTATCTATGAAGATACCCCAGACCAGGTAAAGGCCACCAATGATGTGAAAAAGGATATGGAAGCGCCTCATCCGATGGACAGGCTGGTATGTGGTGATGTTGGATTCGGTAAAACCGAGATCGCTATCCGTGCTGCTTTTAAAGCCGTGGCCAATGGTAAACAGGCGGCGGTGCTGGTGCCAACAACTATTCTGGCCTTGCAGCATTTTAAAACCTTTGTGGGCCGTTTAAAAGATTTTCCATGTAAGGTAGATTACATCAACCGGTTTAAAACAAACAAACAGATTAAAGAAACCCTGGCAGAAGTAGAGGCCGGCAGGGTAGATATCATTATTGGAACCCATCGCTTGTTAAGCAAAGACGTAAAATTCAAATCACTCGGCATCATGATTATTGATGAAGAACAGAAATTTGGCGTCTCAGCAAAAGAAAAACTAAGAGCCCTTAGGGTAAATGTAGATACACTTACACTTACGGCCACTCCTATACCCCGTACTCTGCATTTTTCGTTAATGGGAGCAAGGGATCTTTCCATTATGAGTACGCCGCCACCTAACAGGCAGGCCGTAAATACGGAACTTCACGTGTTTAATGATAAACTGATCCAGGAAGCTGTCCAGTTCGAACTGGACAGGGGAGGTCAGGTATTTTTTATCCATAACCGGGTAAATGATCTGCCCCAGCTGGGCGGATTAATACAGACCCTGGTACCCAAGGCAAGGATAGGTATTGCCCATGGTCAGCTAGACGGGGATGCGCTGGAAGACGTAATGCTCAATTTTATTAATGGCGAAAAAGACGTACTGGTGGCCACCACAATTATTGAAGCCGGTCTGGATATCCCAAATGCCAATACCATTATCATCAACCATGCGCACATGTTTGGGCTGAGCGACCTGCACCAGATGCGCGGCAGGGTAGGAAGATCTAATAAAAAAGCTTTCTGTTATTTATTAAGCCCTCCATTGTCTACCCTGACTTCAGAAGCCAGAAAAAGGCTTAGTGCCATCGAAGAATTTTCAGATCTGGGAAGTGGTTTCAATATTGCCATGCGCGACCTTGATATACGCGGAAGCGGGAACCTCCTGGGTGCTGAACAAAGTGGGTTTATTGCAGAAATTGGTTTTGAAATGTATCATAAAATATTAGATGAAGCCATTCAGGAACTAAAATCTGATGAGTTTAAAGATCTCTTTAAAGACGATGCAGAACGCCCTTTTGTTACCTTTACGCAAATAGATACTGATCTGGAACTCTATATCCCGGATGATTACGTAACCAATATTACAGAAAGGTATAACCTCTATACAGAATTGTCTAAACTAGATAATGAAGAGCAGCTCATTACTTTTGAAACTTCATTAAAAGACCGGTTTGGAAATGTCCCTAAACCCGTTAAAACCATGCTCAGCGTATTGCGACTGCAATGGGCGGCCAAGCAACTGGGTTTTGAAAAGCTAAGCTTCAAAAAAGGTGTTCTCAGAGGTTATTTTATTGCTGATAAACAAAGTAATTTCTTTGATTCTCCAATGTTCCATAAGATTCTGTCATTTGCCCAGCAGCATCCACGTATGTGCAATCTGAAAGAAGTCAAAAACACACTGCGGATAGCTTTTGAAGATCTGAAAACAGTTGAAGATGCTATTGAAATGCTTGAAATGGTTGCGCAATAACACAGCTGATGAATCCTCAGATACTAAATGATCTCATCACCATGAAAATGCCTTTTGGAAAATACAAAGGCTGGCTGATGTGTGACCTGCCAGAAACTTATCTTGTATGGTTTCATAGCAAGGGCTTTCCTCCAGGCAAATTGGGCGACTTACTGGGAACCCTTTATGAGATCAAACTAAATGGCCTTGAGTATTTACTCAGAGAACTCAAAAAACAAAAATCAGCAGGTCTGTCTTAACAACAAACCTGCTGATGAATCAGTTATTGATTATACAATTGATTAAACAGTAATTTAAAGGTTCCATGTGTCTGTGCCCTGAAAGTAATTTCCGGTCCGAAAGCAAACAGCTCTCCTTTTCCAACCTTTGCTTTGAAAGCAGTTACTCCATCCCTTAAATAAGCTTGTCCCCAGGCCCATCCGCTTCTCAGAGAGGTATCTGTACCAAACCAGGCTAAAGGTGTTATTAAACCGCCTGAAATAGCTTCAGATGGAACTTTAAATACCGGACTGTTATCAAAATATACGTCTGCAGCCTTTTCCATACCCCAGTTGGCATGATCGGCAAGGTTAAAATTAGCCTTCAGTACACTTCCCGGAATGTAATACTTTTCTGCCGGCAAGCTGCGTTCCTTTCCTCCCGAGGTCATTTCTACTAAGTAATTCCTCACCGGAAGGCCCAGATGATAAGCCAGATTGGTACTGCTCCCTATGGTAACAATATTTCCTCCTTCTGATAAAAACTGCTTTAGCTGAGGCAGTGACTTATCTGCACTGAACCTGCCTGTCCTGTTTCTAAATTCCTGAGGTATTTCATCGTCTTTAATACCTGATGGCCGTACTGCCCGGGCATTTAACTGAACAGCAGGAATGGCACCGTCACAAAATACAATCATATCATACTTTTTCCTGAGATCACCCTTATCAATATCTTTAGGATAAATAATTGTAGCTTCAAAATGATATTGTTCCATCAGCCATCTGATCCATCCCGAAGATATTGACCCTCCGTATGTATCCCATAAGGCTATTCTGGAAGGATTAAGTTTTACCAGGTGCTGCGGTTTACCTGTTGCTACAGGAACCTTTAACCCCAGCTCCACACTCTGCAATCGTAATATTTCAGTACTTTTTGCGGTAGCCGGAATGTAAAATGTGCCATTATCTGTATTTCTGAACACCTCGGCACCCGCCTTCAGCAAATCATTTACCACCACATACGAGTCATTTACAGCGGCACTTAAATGATATGCTGCAGATTTCTGCAAAGACGGCACCGCTGCTTTCTGTAATTCACCATAGGCAATTACTTCAAATGGTCCCTCTATCTTTTCTGTAATGCGGTCAAACTTTACATTCATCAGGTAAGCTAATGTCCAGCCAGCAGAATCATAGGGTGGGGTTGGTGCAGCGCCTTCATACTTAAAGTCATTAGGATGGTCCTGAGGCTCAAACATGTCTAACACATGCGGCCTGAAAGCCTGATCAGTTTTTACTATATATGATCCTTTAGGATATTTCCTGCCTGCCACACTAAAATCAGCTGTTGCTTTCTGTACCACCACACCAGTTCGTATCAGTGCATTGAGAAACTTTACAGCAGTAGTAAAATCTGGCTGGTCTGCCGAAAGGATATAACCTCTGGCATCCCTGTTTTCAGCAGCCTTCATTACAGTATCATAATATTTTACCGGCAATGGCTTCCTGAACGATTCAACTCCCGGATTATCAGGTTTGGCATTTTTAACAATATAATTGATAGCATCCAGTTTCTTTGGAGAAAAGGTCCAGTAATCTTTTTTGCCCCTGTTAATACTATTACTGCCCATCAGATAAATATTATATAATAATTCATCACTATACCTGCTGGCATAGTTCAGCACAGCGTAATTGAGCGACACTGAATAATCTATAGACTGTTTGAAATGCCAGGTCTGTGGTGAAATTGGATTAGGTGAATCGCTGTTAGGTAAAAGTCTTGAAGGTACCAGGGGTATTTCTGAAGGCGTCGGACTCCCCACAATTTCTGTCAGTAAACCAACCATATTGTGAAAATAGGTAGTGGTACGCAAACCCCCGTTATACCAGGTTGAAAACACAGAACCATTTCTTTGTGTATATCCGGGCTTTGCTTCAGTATTCATCCTGTTATGCATAGCCGCACCTACAGCGTCTATACTGGTCATTAATACAGGGTCAAAAACATAGTTAAAGGGGTCCCGGTAAGGGGGACCGGCAACAACAGTTCCTGCAGGACCAGCCTGGTGGTGGTTATACATAATCTGCGGAATCCACTCTACAAAAAGCTGCCTTCCAATATTCTGCGTTTCCTTTAGGTTGAGCATGAAGAAATCACGGTTGTTATCATGTCCCACATATTTCTCATACAATCTTGGTACGCCAGAAAGGGTTCTTTTCAGCGGGTCCTTATCTCTCATATACCAGTTGCTGATCAACTCCTGACCATCAGGATTGGCATGGGTCATTAAAATAATCACATGATCTAATATGTTTTTAGTTTCAATATCATTCCTGGAAAGCAGTTCGTAGGCAGTTTGTATGAGCTGATGGATGCCAACGGTCTCATTAGCATGCAAACCACCGTCAATCCAAACAATAGCTTTTCCTTCTGCGGCCAGTTGTTTAGCCTGTTCGCTGCTGAGGCCCTCTGCATGTGCCAGCTGCTGGGAAATCTGCTGATACCTGGAAAGATTTTTCAGGTTTTCTGCAGAGCTTACAATCATCATAAACTGGGTTCTGCCTTCTTCGGTTTTACCAATGTCTACAAGTTTAGCACGATTTGATGCCTGAGCCAGTTTTTTAAAATAAGCTTCTGTCTGAGTAAAATTGGCGAGCTTATAGTCATCACCAATATCAAATCCAAAGTGTTCTTTCGGGCTGGGTATAGTTTGCCCAGCTACAAAAAAACTGTAAAGAAAAAGAGAGAGGACCAGCAGTCCCCGAGCGTAGAATTTTGCCATAATAAGATTTAGGTTATAGAACCCAAATATAAGATAGCAAAGAAGAATAAATTCTTCGCTTGGAATTTGTTACATTTTAATTTACTATAAGGTAGAGGTAAGCATAAACTACCGGGGCAGCTATGAGTAATCCATCAAACCTATCCAATAATCCACCATGGCCTGGTAATAAGGTACCAGAGTCTTTAGCATTTAAACTCCGCTTCAGCATAGACTCTACCAGATCGCCCAGGGTACCAAAACTTACAATCAGCACTGCCATACCTGCCCAAACCATTGGAGGTAATTCAGTAAAAAAGTAAGAAACTGCCAGCGATACCAGAACACTGGTAAATACACCGCCAAAAAAACCTTCCCAGGTTTTTTTCGGAGAATGACGTTCAAATAGTTTGTGACTTCCTAATTTTCTTCCAAAAAGGTATGCTCCCGTATCACTGGCCCAGAGCATCAATAAAAATGCGAGTGGCAAATGGAAACTATAGTTATTCCAGTCATTTATAAAGCCTAATGAAAAGAAAAAGCAAAAAGGGATTGTTACATACGCAAAACCCACAAAAGTGTATGATATGTTGCCAAAGGGCAGCTTATCTGTTTTATATAACTCCGTAATAAATACCGAGAAAATCAGGGGGATCAGCAGTAACAGGTACTTGGTTTCAAATTGCAGAAAATGATAGCCTGCAACCATTAAAAATATCAGGGCACTAATACCCAAACCTATAGTGCTATGCGGACGGATACCCGCTGTTTTGATCAGTTTGTAAAATTCTGCCAAAGCAAATACACTCAGCAGAAGATAAAATATAGTAAATACATAAGATCCGCCATAAACAGAACCTAACATTACAATCGTAAAGAAAAATGCAGTAATTGCCCTTGTTTTCATTTATTCGGCATTTTCGTTAGCTGCATCTGTAGAGTCTATATAGGCAGTTGCAGTTTCTTCATCCTTTTTATTTACCAGTACCTCTATAACCCCGAATGTCTGATAAGAAGAATCTTTCTTGTTCATGATTACCGCAGCAATATCATTCTCAATTAAACCCTGTTTTATAATCTCGGCAGTTACAGGATTTTCCGTGGTATATACTTTAACCCAATTGTTCTCCATGGCTCTGTTTAGTTTTAAATTGTAAAAATATCAATAAAAATATGGTCAAAAGTAAACTAATAACGCATTGATACCAGTTAAAAGTTGAAGTATTCTCTAAATTTTCAAGCGGTAAATGATGTGCCTGCATATACCAGGCCATACACACCGCATAACCATTATTAAGAAAATGCGCTAACATAGTATACCATAAACTGCCTGTCCACCAATATATATAGCCGAATAATGCACCCAGCAACAGACGGGGGAAAAAACCGAAAAACTGAAAATGGATAGCACTGAAAATAATGGCCGTTATCCATATGGCTATATGTGGGTTTCTGAACATGCGGTAAAAAGAGCGCTGCACAGCACCCCTGAAAATAAACTCTTCTGCCACGGCCGGCAAAAGGGCTATGATAAACAGATTAATCAGAAAGTCGGTTGTATTATTGATTTTCAGTAATAAAATGGTCATTTTCATTGCCTCATCTTCTTTTGCCCGCATCCAGTTTTCTACAAATTTTAGAGATTCTGGCAGCACCATTTTTTGATTGGCAATCCCAACCCATTCAATAACCGGCATCGAAAAAATCATAATTAAGATAACCAGCAGCACATATAAAAGATATGGTTTTTTGAAGCCATAGAAATCGGTAAGTTTTGCCTTTTCTACCCTTGCAAGCATTACAGGGGGCAAAATAAATAAAAAGCCGGTAGTAAGCACCTGTGCAATCTTAATAATATCTATCAAATTTTTATTCTCGCCTGTAAGCATCTGCATGTCTGCCAGACCGGATTTTCCATAGCCTATCACAATCACCAGAAAACTGAGCAATGTCCCGGCAACCAATCCGCCGATTGCAAACAGCACTATCATAAGTAACTGTAAATAAGCGCTATTTTCTTCCTTCTGTTGCTTAGCTAAATTCATTATTATGGATTTTTGTACCTTTGTATCTTAATTTTGGTTTGAAGATAGAAAAATGTCTGTAAAGATAGGAAATATTGACCTGGGAGAGTTCCCCTTATTGCTTGCACCGATGGAAGATGTAAGTGATCCACCTTTTCGCTTTGTATGTAAACAAAGTGGCGTGGATATGATGTATACAGAATTTATTTCTTCTGAAGGCCTCATCCGCGATGCGGCAAAAAGCAGGCAGAAGCTGGATATTTTTGAATATGAAAGACCTATCGGCATACAGATCTTTGGAAGTGAAATCTCTTCCATGCGCGAAGCAACGGAGATTGCCACACTGGCCGGACCTGACCTCATAGATATCAATTACGGATGCCCGGTAAAGCAGGTAGCCTGTAAAGGTGCCGGCTCTGCGCTGCTACAGGATATCGACAAGATGGTGAAAATGACTGAGGCAGTAGTTAAAGCCACACATTTACCCGTAACTGTTAAAACACGCCTCGGCTGGGATGATAATACTAAAAATGTTGATGAGGTTGCCGAAAGGTTGCAGGATATAGGTATCCAGGCCTTGACCATACACGGTCGTACCCGCTCACAGATGTATAAAGGTGAGGCAGACTGGCGGATGATCAGGGATATCAAACGTAATCCCCGCATCAAAATCCCGGTTTTTGGTAATGGAGATGTAGATAGCCCTGAAAAGGCTTTTGCCTGGCGTCAGGAGTTTGAAGTAGATGGGATTATGATTGGCAGGGCTGCAATCGGATATCCATGGATATTCCGGGAAATTGCCCATTATTTCAATACTGGCGAAAAACTGGCCGGTCCAACAGTACAGGAACGTGTAGAGGTTTGCCGCACCCATCTTGATAAATCTATTGCCTGGAAAGGGCCTAAAGTTGGAATTTTTGAAATGAGACGCCATTATGCTAATTATTTCAGAGGCCTTCCCGACTTTAAAAATTACAGGATGTTATTGGTCAAAGAAGACAATATTGAAATAATACATGCTATTTTAGACGAAGTGGCAGATAAATATCACCACATAATTCCAGAAGGAGAAATGGCTTGATTTTTGAAAAACACTATGTAAATAAGACAATAAATGGTTACAGCAATTACACAAGGCGTTAAAATATCAGTTGATACCATGTATCAGGTGGAATATTCAAATCCTGATAAAGAACATTTTATGTTTGCCTACCAGATTACAATTGAAAATTTATCTGATTATGCCATTCAGCTGATGCGTCGTCAGTGGTTTATATTTGACAGTAATGGTACCCAAAGAGAAGTTGAAGGCGAAGGTGTTGTAGGGGAACAACCTGTAATTGAGCCAGGCGAGGGGCATACTTATGTTTCCGGCTGTAATCTCACTACTGATATAGGCTCAATGTCTGGAACCTATCTGATGCACCGTATTGCAGACGAAACCGCATTCAGTGTAGAAATTCCCGAGTTCCAGCTCATCGTTCCATACCGCCTTAATTAATTACGGGCCCTGCCAAACAGCATGGAAGCATAATAAATCAAATTTGCGAGTGCTCCTAATGCTGCCACTACATACGTCATTGCCGCCCACCACAAAGCATCTTTAGCCTGAGAATTTTCCTCCTGTGTATACATCACTGTGCGGTTATTTTTTAACCATATTAATGCTCTTCGGCTTGCATCAAACTCTACTGGCAACGTAATAAAGCTAAATATTGTAATCAGTGCCAAACCTATTACCCCAATACCTAATACTATAGGGTTACCGGTAAAACCTATCAGTAAAACACCTATAATGAGTACCCACTGCAAAAGATTAGAAGATATGCTTACAACAGGTACCATACTAGACCGGAACTGTAACCATTGATAAGATTTTGCATGCTGTACGGCATGTCCGCATTCATGTGCAGCAACCGCTGCGGCAGCCACACTTCTGCCATAATATACATCAGTACTTAAATTAACCGTCTTATCTTCCGGATTATAATGATCAGTCAGCTGACCGTCTGCACTCATAACTTTTACATCGTATATACCATTATCATGTAGCATTTTTTCAGCAACCTCATGACCAGAAAGACCTGAATTAAGCTGCATTTCTGCATATTTGGAAAATTTACTTCTAAATTTCCATTGCACAAACATACCTGCAATAAGCATCGGAATAATAAGTAATAAATAAGTTCCCATCTTCTTTTCTAAACTTGTATCTATTACGGGCAAATCAAAAATTGTTCCTAATCCAGCCAAGGGTATTAAAATATTATAAAAGAGGCCATAAGACGTAGTAGTAACGATTTTTTAATAGCTGCTGAAGCTATCTTTATTACAAACGTTTATAAAAAAGATCAGTTCTTACTTCATAAATACTAATAGAGTTGTTAAAATGATTTATAATATTGATTTTTGACAAAAATATTAGCAATGAATATCATCATCATTATACTTCTGCTTATAGTACTTACAGCCCTTTTGCTATTGTTTTTTAAAAAGCCCGTCCAAAGCGGCAATCAGCTGGAAATACTAAATATGAAGGAAGCTGAACATCAGAAAACACTTGTTTTCTACCGCGAAGAAAAACAAAGGCTGGAAGATGAACTGGCCGACCTGCGTACTGCATTTATGAATGAGCGTGGACGTGCGGTAAAAGCAGAAGAGATTTTTAATGCACAGGCAGAAAGACAGGTGCAGCAGGAGAAATATATTGCCGAACTGCAGCAGAAATTTAAACTGGAATTCGAGAATATAGCCAGCAAAATCCTTGAAGAAAAAACAAATAAATTTACCCTTCAGAATAAGGCTAGCCTAGACCTTCTTTTAAGACCGCTGAAGGAAAATATTAAAGCGTTTGAACAAAAGGTAGACCGTGTGTACAAAGCCGAGTCTGATGAGCGTAATATACTGAAGGGGGTAATCTCCCAGCTGATGGATCAGAGCAAACAGATCCAGGAAGATGCTAACAACCTTACAAAGGCATTAAAAGGCGATAATAAAAAACAAGGTAACTGGGGCGAAGTGATACTTGAGCGGGTGCTGGAACGCTCTGGATTAGTCAGAGATCAGGAATACAGGATACAATCAAGCTTTAGTACGGTTAACGGTAACCGTGTTCAACCAGATGTCATTATAGACCTTCCAGACCAGAAACACATTGTAGTTGATTCAAAGGTATCTCTTGTTGCCTATGAAAAATTTGTATGTGCAGAAAGCGAAGAAGAAAAGGAAATTTATCTCAAACAGCACCTGTTATCTTTGAAAGGCCATATTCAGGACTTATCTGGTAAAAATTATCATGCCCTCTACCAGATCAATTCACCAGATTTTGTACTGCTTTTTATTCCTATTGAGTCCTCTTTCGGGATAGCTGTACAGAAGGATGCCGAACTATTCAGTTATGCCTGGGACAGGAAGGTAGTTATTGTCAGCCCATCAACCTTACTGGCAACTTTAAGAACAATTTCCAGCATCTGGAAACAGGAAAGACAGAACAGAAATGTACTTGAAATTGCCCGTTTAAGCGGCAGCATGTATGATAAATTTGTTGGTTTTATCACAGATATGGAAAGTATTGGCAGAAATATACGCCAGAGCCAGGATGCTTATGAAAAAGCCTTTTCAAAGTTATCAACCGGAGCAGGTAACCTGGCAAATACAGCCGATAAAATAAAAAAACTGGGTGCAAAAACTACCAAACAGATTGATCGGAAATTTCTGGACCCAGCCTTAACTGAAGAAGATATCTTATAATTTAAAAGCGTTCCAGCCCTGTGCTTTTAATTCATGCACAACATTAGATTTAGAGATCATTTTGCATCCTGATGGTTTATCGGTAATATGTCCAATCACCGTAATATCCACATCATGCTTTAATTTGGTGTAATCATCTTGTTTTATAGTGAAAAGCAATTCATAATCTTCACCACCATTTAAAGCACACACTGTCGGGTCTAATCCCAGTTCGCGGGCAGTTTCGTAGGTCATAGGATCAAGAGGAAGCTTATCTTCATAGATCGTGCATCCCTTATCACTCTGTTTGCAGATATGCATAATTTCAGAGGCCAGACCATCAGATACATCTATCATCGAAGTTGGCAGTATGTTCATCTGTTCAAGCAGGTCAACTATATCGCGTCTGCCTTCAGGCTTAAGCTGTCTTTCAATAATATAGTCTTTTCCTTCCAGGTCAGGCTGTACATTTGGATTTTCTAAAAAGATCTGTTTCTCCCTTTCCAGGATCTGAAGGCCTACATATGCTCCGCCCAGATCTCCTGAAACGCATAATAAATCGCCTTCATTTGCACCATTACGGTAAACTATACTCTCCTTTTTGGCAAAACCAATGCTGGTAATACTAATCACCAGTCCCTGCTTACTGGAAGAGGTATCTCCACCTATAAGATCAATATTAAACTTATTACAGGCCAGTTCTATACCCTTATAAATTTCTTCCACTGCTTCCAGGGGAAATTTGCTTGATAAGCCGATAGAAACCGTGATCTGAGTGGCAACACCATTCATAGCATAAATGTCACTGAGGTTTACCTGCACAGCTTTATAACCCAAATGCATTAAGGGTACATAGGCAAGGTCAAAATGAATCCCCTCAAGCAGCAAATCTGTAGATATCAAAAATTGTTTATCACCGCCACTCAATACAGCTGCATCATCACCAATCCCTTTTATACTGCTTTCGTGTCTTATTTTGAAGTTATCTGTAAGGTGCTTAATGAGGCCAAATTCGCCTAATTCAGCCAGATCCGTTCGTTCTTTATTTTCAAACATAATTTCTAATTCTAATACTCTTTAAATAGCTTATAATCCAAGACTGGCCGAAATCTCAAGCATACGTTCTATAGGTTTTCTCGCTTCCCTGATGATATGTTCCGGTACAGTAACCTCTGGCAACCCATTTTTAATACATAAGTACAGCTTTTCCAAAGTATTTCTTTTCATATACGGACAATCATTACAGGCACAATTATTTGTAGGCGGTGCCGGAATAAATGTTTTTGTTGGATTAGCTTTTTCCATCTGATGGATAATTCCGCTTTCCGTAGCTACTATAAACTCTTTCGCATCACTGTTTATGGAGTAATTCAGCAAACCAGTGGTCGATCCTATATAATCTGCCATCTGTAAAACTGCTTCTTCACATTCAGGATGGGCAATAAACTTAGCCTCCGGATGGCGCTCCTTCAGTTTAGTAATCTTTTCTCTCGAAAATATCTCATGTACCATGCATGCACCATTCCATAATACCAGGTCTCTGCCAGTTTTCTTTGCAACCCAGGCACCGAGGTTTTTATCAGGACCAAAAATAATCTTCTGCTCTTTTGGCAGACTATTTACAATCTGGACAGCATTGGTGGAAGTACAAACTATATCACTCATAGCCTTTAATTCTGCCGTGCAGTTCACATAAGTGATCACCAGGTGATCTGGGTATTTCTCTTTAAATTTTTTAAACAAATGTGGCGGACAACTATCTGCTAATGAGCAACCTGCTTTTACATCTGGCAACAATACTTTCTTCTCTGGTGAAAGTATTTTAGCAGTTTCTGCCATAAAATGTACTCCGGCGAATACGATTACATCTGCTTCAGTTTTGGCTGCTTCCTGAGAAAGTCCTAAACTATCCCCTAAATAGTCGGCAACATCCTGTATATCAGGTTCTTGGTAGTAATGAGCTAATATAATTGCATTTTTTTCCTTTTTTAACTTTTCAATTTCAGCAAAAAGATCAAGTGTTGGGTCTATGCTTTCCTCCACAAATCCTCTTCGGTTTAATTCTTCTAAGGTATCCATTTTCAACGTTTCAATAATTAATAATTATTTAATATAAATAGACTTCTATTGTTTATTAGTGTGTTAGTAATGTTTGTAACTACGTTCCTTTTATTCGCTTTTATAATTTGTTCTATACTTATCAACATATAAATCACTTATTTATTAGAAATATACGCTGATTAACAACTAGATATTTTTTAGACAAAAAACTTATAAGCAGGAATATGTTTATAGTTAGTAACTCCGTAAAAAGTTAATAACTCATGCAAAGTTGCTCAAAAATTACTTAAAAGATTGTGTCTAATTCTCATTTTAGCTTAGCTTTAAACATTCTTAAATAGTTACTCTATTTATTTAGACACGTAATTAACATTTTTCTAACGTTGTTAACAACACGGCGGATTTGCCATTTTTAGATGAGAAAAGTAGATTTTTTAGTAATAGGATCGGGTATAGCGGGTTTAAGCTTCGCTCTGAAGGCCGCCAAGCATGGTAAAGTACTTATAGTTACTAAATCCAATGAAGACGAATCAAACACAAAATATGCCCAGGGGGGTGTTGCTGTAGTTGTTAATGAAGATGATTCATTTGAAAAGCATATTCATGATACTTTAATTGCGGGTGACGGATTATGTGATCCGGAAATTGTGGAAATAGTAGTACGGGAAGGGCCTCAGCGTATCAAAGAGATCATTGACTACGGAATCAACTTCGATAAGAATACTGCGGGTTTGTACGACCTTGCTAAAGAAGGAGGGCATTCTGATCACCGTATCCTGCACTATAAAGATGTTACCGGCTATGAAATTGAAAGCGTTTTGCTCAAGCAGATTCATGAAAATGATAACATAGAGATATTAACACATTACTTCTGTTTAGAGCTTATTACCCAACATCACCTCGGTGAGTTTGTTGACAAGTCATCAAAAGATATTAACTGTTTTGGTATATATGCCTTTAACACAGAGCTTAACGATGTGGAAAAGATACTAGCAAAGGTAACTGTGCTCGCTTCCGGAGGTGCCGGTCATGTCTACTCAAGTACTACAAATCCTGTGATTGCTACCGGCGATGGGATGGCAATGGTTTACCGTGCAAAGGGAAAATTAAGGAATATGGAATTTATTCAGTTTCATCCTACCGCTTTATATAACCCTGGGGAGTATCCATCCTTTCTGATATCTGAAGCTGTACGCGGCTTTGGCGGCGTTCTGCGACGCAAGAATGGTGAAGAATTCATGTATGAATATGACGAAAGAGGATCGCTGGCACCACGTGATATCGTAGCCAGGGCCATCGATTCTGAAATGAAAAAATCTGGTGAAGACTTTGTTTATCTGGATATCAGGCATGGGAAAAAGGATGACATTCTGGCACACTTTCCTAATATTTATGCGAAGTGTCTGTCTATAGGAATTGATATGACCAAGGATTTGATACCCGTAACTCCGGCCGCTCACTACATGTGTGGTGGAATTCTTGTAGATGATTTTGGAAGGTCGACTATCAATAACCTGTATGCCTGTGGTGAATGTTCTTCTACTGGTTTGCATGGTGCAAATCGTCTCGCCTCAAATTCATTATTAGAGGCTCCTGTATTTGCTCACCGTATTTATCTTGATGCGGTTGAAAGATTTAATAAAAGTGTTATTCCAGACCATATCCCAGATTGGAATGATCATGGGGTAGTGCAGTCTAACGAAGATATTCTGGTTACACATAACCTGAGAGAGACACAAAAACTGATGAGTGACTATGTAGGTATTGTCCGTTCAGATTTTCGATTAGACAGGGCCATGAGACGTCTCTTCCTGCTGCATGAAGAAACTGAAGCATTTTATAAAGCCAATAAGGTTTCTGTTAAATTATGTGAACTTAGAAATGTAATCCAGGTGGCATTCGTCATTATAAAATCTGCGATGGCCAGAAAAGAGAGTAGGGGACTTCACTATACAACAGATTATCCCGGTCATGCTAAAGAATTAACAGATACAATTTACTAATATATATTATGGCTGTGATACTTCCGGTTCTTCATAAGAATCCTTCATGGGGCAGCAATTGTTTTATTGCCCCAAACGCCACTATTGTGGGTGATGTTAAAATGGGTAATAATTGCTCTGTCTGGTTCAATGCAGTGATACGGGGAGATGTAAATACGATTACCATCGGTAATGATTCCAATATCCAGGATGGAGCGGTGATACATGCCACTTATCAGAAAGCAGCTACTTTTATTGGTAACAAGGTATCTGTAGGACACAATGCCATTGTACATGGCTGCAGGGTTAATGATCATGTACTGATCGGGATGGGTGCTATTGTGATGGACAATGCCGTGGTTAACGAGTACTGTATTATTGCAGCTGGTTCCGTTGTTCTCGAAAATACCATTTGCGAATCTGGATTTCTCTATGCCGGAACACCTGCAAAAAAAATAAAGCCCGTTACAGAAGAGCAACGGGCTTTATTAAATAAGCTGCCAGATAACTATATCATGTATGCAGACTGGTTTCGTTAGTTTATAACTCTTTAGGAAGGGTTATTTTTTCTACCCTGTCCCAGTTTGCCCTGATGGAAAGCTCCTTGGTTTCATTCCATATTTTTTCTGGCTGAATACCAAGTTTCACGTTTCCGGTATCCCACTTTCCATTTTTATTGTCATCATATACAATCCTGATGAAATACTTTCCTGCCCGGTATTTTGTAAAAGTTACACTGGTATCTGCAGAAACTACCAGGTTATTGACCGTAATTTTTGCTTCATTATAGATCTCCAGAAGGTATTGTTTATTTTTCTCGGGAGTGGTAATATCTAATTTAAGTGTTCCGTAATCATCACTGCTTGCCAGTTCAAATTTCTTTTTCAGTTCTTTATTCTGCGCTTTAAATATAGCCGTAAAACTTCCTGGTCCGAACGTAATTTCATAGATCGCTTTGGGCCTCCATGGATAGCGCATATTATACGTCAGAAAGTCTGCACTGTCCCTCTCTACGCTGAAATTGGTCTTTTGTACAGAGTCTTCCAGTAAAGTAATTTTAGAAGGATCTACAGCCTCTACAGGGATATTAAATATTAACTTGAAGGGTTTGTATGGATTGAGCAGGTTCCCTTCCAGATTGTCGGCAGGTACCACAGATCTGGTAAAAGTCTCTTTCTTTCCTTTAGTAAATTTAACTGTCTGCAGTAATTTTCCTTCATCGGTTATACTTACTTTGGTAGAGTCAAAGCTCAGATCTTTTAACCAGAGTTTCACAGAGTCTTTCTCTTTATTAAACTTGATCAGTTTGCCAGCGTCTATTTCTTTGGGATCAATAACAGTCAGTTCAGGTTTTTTCAGCTGCTGATTGAAAGTCATTGTTATACTCCCGTCCTGATTCAGCTTCCGGTCCATCACCCTGAAGGCTGTAGCATTTTCTTTAAATACCAACATGTTTACCTGCTGTGTATCCCTTTTTAAAACCAGTGGTTCTTTAACAAAACCTACTTCATCAGAACTCTGCTGATAGATTTTATCTGCGTTCTGTTCTTTCAATGCGTAGACCTTATAGGTGTCGCTTCTCAGATTGTTGATTTTGTAATTCCCGCTACTGTCGGTTAGACTGTATATAGACGCTTTCTTTTTTGCCCATAAAGAATCTTTAGACAGCGGAATTACCAAAGCCACCCCTTCAATTAAAGGTTTTCCCGTAAGTGCATCTTTAATATTACCAGAAATACTTAAGGAATCAAGTTCGGGGCCGGTAGCAAATACATAACTGAAATTTTTCAGCAGGTTGCCTTCATTCACATCAGCAATTGCTTTTCCAAAGTTCAGCGTGTAAGTGGTATTTTTTTCTAAGGTATCAGTGAAGGTTATCTCTAAAGTTTTGCCTTTAACTTTTAATGTAGGCAATACCTGCACATCCGGAGAAATTGAAAATTGTTTGGCCTGGTCATTCAGTTTAAAATATTCATCAAACTCAATTACCACTTTTTTAGCTGTAAAGTTCCTGGTCTGATCTTTTGGAAAGATAGATAATACGTTTGGTGGTTTAGTGTCTTTAGGGCCGCCTTGCGGACCTGCTCCCATACTTGCGCAGCCCGCAAATACCGAAATTGTTAAAAAACTGACGATTAAATTTCTTCCTATCCCTAATATGCTGTTTTTGGCCATTTATATGAGTTATATTAACTTTCCTTAGCTTTTTAATGAATATGTCTTAGAAATTTAAAAAGTGTCTTAGATGGCTTTAAACTAAGCCACTTTTTAAATCCTATTTATTTCTTTCAACTTACTGATTAACAGTTATTTGCTGATGTGAACCATTAGAACTGAGATATCTGAAGGTGAAACCCCCGAAATTCTTGAAGCCTGACCCAAAGTTCTGGGTTTAATCTTCAATAATTTTTCTCTTGCCTCTTTTGAAAGCGAGCCTAAGGTAGAATAATCAAAATCAGGATTAATGTCTTTGTCTTCCATCTTTTGCATCTTATTCACAATCTCCTGTTCTTTCAAAAAGTAGCTCTCATATTTAATTTTAATTTCTGCCTGTTCAATGGTTTCCTGGTTATAGGCTTGTAGCTGTTCGTCAAAAGTCTTACTCACTTTTCTCAGGTCATCTATATTTACCTGCGGCCTGCTCAGTACACTAAATAATTTTACATTTTGTGTAAGCGGAGTAGAATTTAAATCCTGCAACATCTGATTGGCTTCAGACATTTCGATTCCATGCTTACGTGTAAATGCTACGATGTCATCAGAATCTTTAACTTTCTTTTCCACGATAGCTAAACGTTCATCACTAATTAGTCCTAAGGCATGGCCAATAGGGGAGAGCCTGATGTCTGCATTATCTTGTCTCAATAACAAACGGTGCTCGGCGCGTGAAGTAAACATACGATATGGTTCTTCAGTACCTTTAGTCACCAGATCATCAATTAATACACCGATATATGATTCAGAACGTTTCATAATCAGCTCATGCTGATCATAAACCTTCTGATGCGCATTAATGCCGGCAATAAAGCCCTGACTGGCAGCCTCTTCGTATCCGGTTGTACCATTTATCTGGCCCGCAAAGAATAAATTCTGTATTAATTTGGTTTCTAACGTCAGTCCTAACTGTGTAGGTGGAAAATAATCATATTCTATGGCATATCCTGGTCTGAACATCTTTGCATTTTCAAATCCTGGAATTTGAATCAGTGCTTTGTATTGTACATCTTCAGGTAAAGAAGTAGAAAAACCATTCACATAAATCTCACAGGTATTCCAGCCTTCAGGTTCAACGAAAATCTGATGACGATCCCTTTCTGCAAATCTGTTTATTTTATCTTCAATGGAGGGACAGTATCTCGGACCAAGTCCTTTGATCCTTCCAGTAAACATGGGAGATTTTTCAAATCCTTCTTTCAACGTTTCGTGAACATTGCTATTGGTATAGGTGATCCAGCAACATCTTTTTTCTGTCGGTCTCTCCACATCAGTATAAGAAAACCTTCCCGGATTTTCGTCACCCCATTGCTCTTCCATCAGAGAATAGTTCAATGATCTTCCATCAACACGGGGTGGGGTACCAGTCTTCATTCGCCCAGCTTCAAATCCGATTGAGGTCAGTTGTTCAGTAATACCAGTGGCAGCTTTTTCACCTGTTCTGCCGCCGCCAAATTTTTTCTCTCCAATATGGATCAGACCATTTAGGAAAGTACCATTGGTTAATACAACACTTTTACTTCTGATCTCAACGCCTATAGAAGTTTTAACCCCGCATACTTTATTATCTTTAATGATCAGGCTGCTGACCATGTCTTGCCAGAAGTCTACATTAGGCGTACGTTCTAATGCTAATCTCCATTCTTCGGCAAATCGTTTTCTGTCATTTTGTGCTCGTGGGCTCCACATTGCGGGACCTTTAGAAAGGTTAAGCATTCGGAACTGCAATGTAGTTTTATCGCTGATTATTCCAGAGTATCCACCCATTGCATCAATCTCGCGTACAATTTGTCCTTTCGCTACTCCGCCCATTGCCGGGTTACAGCTCATCTGTGCTATAGTCTCCATATTCATGGTAACCAATAATACAGATGATCCCATATTTGCTGCCGCCGCCGCTGCCTCGCAACCGGCGTGTCCAGCACCTACCACAATTACATCATACTCTTTAAACATCTTATTTCCTATTAATGTTCCACGTGAAACAGTGTCGTATTTTCCCTTTTAAGGATAATAGGTTTCACGTGGAACGTTTATTTTTTCTATACTATCAGCGGACTGTATGTCATGTTAAATCCATTAGAAAGCTTCGATTACCAACTTAAGTATTACGCTCTGAAAGCTCAATATATCGTTCAAGCGTCAGTTCTAAATCTTTGTTTAATTTTTCAATCTCTTTACTTACTTCCTGAATCTGCATATAATCTGCGCTATCAATCTCTAACAAAGAATTACTCAATTTTTCAATATCAGCTTCAAGTAAGGCAATCTTACTTTCAGTAACATCAAGCTCCTTTTGTTCTTTATAGCTTAATTTAGCAATGGGGGTGGCTTCTACGGGTTCTGCTTTTGCCGGTTTAACTTCAACCTTTTCTTTAGGTATTTCAAGGCTATTACGATATTCAGAGTAATTACCATTATAAATATTTACTTCACCATTTCCTTCCATAATAAACAGCTGCTCACTCATTTTATCTAAAAGATACCTATCGTGAGAAACAAGGATCAATACACCTGGGAAGTTTTCAAGAAACTCTTCCAATACGTTTAAGGTATCAATGTCAAGGTCATTAGTTGGCTCATCCAAAATTAGGAAATTAGGGTTGGCCATGAGAACCTTCATCAAGTGCAAACGCTTTTTTTCGCCTCCACTTAATTTCTCTACCATGCCGTGTTGCTTCTTGGGAGGGAAGAGGAATAAGGTTAATAACTGCGACGCAGAGATAGTCTGACCATCGGCCATTTTGATATATTCAGCGTCAGCAGTAACAATATCAATAACACGTTCTTTTTCATTGAAAGCTAAACCACCTTGTTTATAGTACCCATAAACTGTAGTATCACCTGTACTTACAATACCTTTTTCTGGTTTAAGATATCCCGTAATGATATTCAATAATGTTGATTTACCTGTTCCATTTTTCCCGGCTAAACCAATACGGTCAGCACGTTTAAAAGTGTAATTGAAATCATTGATAATCTTTTTCTCTCCAAAGGCCTGGCCGATATGGTCTAGTTCTAAGATCTTATTTCCCTGACGAGACATCTTAACATTCAGCGTCACTGTTTTATTATCTGAGCGCTGTTTTGTCTTAGCATCCAGATCATAAAAGGCATCGATTCTGGCTTGAGATTTAGTACCCCTTGCCTGAGGCATACGACGCATCCATTCCAGTTCTTTCTTCAATAAATTCTTATTTTTTTGGAACGAGCTTTCATCTGAAGCTTCACGCTCAGATTTTTTCTCCAGGAAATAGGCGTACTTACCATTGTAGGTGTAGATCTTACCACGGTCTAACTCTACAATAGTATTACATACGTTATCAAGGAAGTATCTATCATGCGTTACCAGTAAAATGGTTTTATTTCCAGAGGTAAGTAGTTTTTCGAGCCATTCAATTGTGTCAATATCCAAATGATTGGTAGGCTCATCTAATACATAAATCTCCGGATCTTCAATCAATAATTTGGCAAGAGCTAAACGCTTTTTTTGTCCACCAGACAGGGTATCTATTTTTTGCTGCAAATGGTTAATGCCCATTCTGCTCAAAATAATTTTTATTTCATGTTCATATTCCCAGGCATTGTGCTCGCTTAATTCTTCATATAAACGATTTAAAACCTTCTCATCAGGATTAGGATCTTCAATTAATTCTTCATATTCCTTAATCAATTGCTGTTGTTTATTATCCATAGAAAAGATAAAATCACTAATTGAATACCCTTCTGGAAAAGATGGTTCCTGATCCAGAAATCCGATTTTAACGGATTTGTTTTTGACGATCTTTCCTTCCAGCGGATTAAAGCGCTCGGCAAGTAATTTTAATAAAGTACTTTTACCCGCTCCATTAATACCAACTAACGCTACGCGCTGTCCGGTCTGGATGCCTAAAGTTAGATTTTTAAATAACCATTCATCATGGTAGGCATGGCCTAAGTTTTCTGCTGCAATTAATGTGCTCAAAGTATTTTTTAAACGAATTATGAGATAAGAAATTACCTGCAAAAGTAAGCAATATTTACCGGTATCATATCTGGAAATGAAACATCATCGCAATACTGGGGTCAGGCCAATTTCATTTTAAAAACTAAAACTAAATTTTATCCTCCCCAAAGAGTAAATTTGGAAGAGGATCCTTTATTTCAAAGCCTTTATTTAAAAAACCTGATGATATTTCTGATTACCGTTTGGATTTCTGTAAAGTTTACCTGATAAGTTGCTACCTGTAACCGGCTATAATGGCCGCTAAATTTGTCATGTAATACTAGTTTAATACAGGTTATATTCTGCTCCGAATGAAGCCAAGATAAAACTCACTCCAACCTAAGTAAAACCTCTACTATACAAGGAGTCAACAAGGAGTTGACAAGCAGTTATTAAGGAGTTAACAAGGTGTTTTACCGTGTTAACTCCTTAATAACTGCTTGTCCAGAGATTGTATATGCTGGGTTGTACTCGGATTTAAGTGAGTATTTATGAGGGTTTAATAGCATTCGTTATTAATCCAATACTATTCCATAAAGCATTAGAGGTTGAAGAAAAAAAGAAAGGAATATCCGGTGACGGAGGCTGATTGAATTCGATGAGCGTTATTAAACATGTGCGGGTGATATATCAATAGGCTGTTTTTCAGTGCTTTGTATATCTAAACGGTTGTGTTTTCAAGTATAGCAAGATAGAAATCTTCTTTTTTTGTCATCAGCGTCTTTGCCGCTTTGCTTTTATCTTTGTAACCCAATAAATGTAAAGTACCATGAATCATAACACGCAATAGCTCGTGCTGCAGGGTGCTATTAAACTGACTAGCATTTTCCTGTACGCGGTCAATACTGATGAAGATATCACCTAAAATCGTTTTAAGCTCCTCTCCGTTATCAAAAGTTATTACATCAGTATAAGTATCGTGATCAAGGTATTGTTTGTTTATAACGTGTAAATACTCGTCAGAACACAATATAAAGCTTAGCTCATCCAGGGCGTATCCCTCAGCAGCGATTGTATCTTTAATCCAGTTTCTGATCAGCGTTTTATTTTTCAAGCTGAACTTGATATCTTCTATGAAAAAATTAATAGGGGGCTTGGCCATGAAAAATACATTTTACGGGCGCAAATTTAGCAATTTAAAATACTCAGTAATTTTATTTTTGTAATAGTAATTCATGGCAGGTGATAATTTCTCAGTCATTTCCTGTTCAGATTGCTGCTGCTTTTTGAATTGTAAAAATTCCTTCTGGAAGGAAGGAGGCAGGGCTTTTCCGGCTTTACTTTCTCTCTGTTGTTCTTCTCCCTGCTCTTTCATGGCTTTTTCGGCTTCCAGCATTTTGGTCATCACTCTCTGCTGCCGCTGCAGAGTTTCCAATTCAATTTTCTTGCTTACCAGATCATATTCTGTAGTCTTCATATCTCTGATCAGCTGATTTAAATCGCCTTTACTATTCTTACCATCTTTGTTTTCTTCCTGATTGATCTTCTGGAGTGCTTCTCTGATCATTTGCTGCTGCTGTGCCATCTTCGCAAATTCTTCAGTCATGGTTCCTTTAGGCACTGATCCTTGTTTGCCCTGTTGCTGTAATTCCTGCCGTGCTTTTTCCATTTTTTGATTCAATTGCTGCTGCATTTGCTGCAGCTGTTGCATAGAACCCTTACTTTTTCCCTTTCCCCCGGCTTTCTGATTTTTTTTGTTCTTCTCCAGCTGGCTCATAACTTCATTGAGCATTAGCGCCAGGTTATTGATCGACGACATGGTATATTGCTGATTTTTGCCGGCTTCAGATTTTCGTTTATCTGCCAGATATTCCAGGCTTTGTTCAATATTGAAATTTATCTGCTTCATCTCTTCGGTAACTGTACTCTCTATTTGCGGGATTCTCTTACTCAGGGAACGCAGGGTATCAGCAATAGTATTCATATTATCTCTGATTTGTTTTTGCTCCTTTACCTGGCTGTTGTATTGAGGATCGTTTACTGACATTTTCCGGAGGCTAAGCATCAGTTTTTCCTGCTCAAAAGAAGTCACTAATAAATTCTGAAGCAGTTTTCGCAGTTCAGCGCTATTGAGATTACTCTCTGTTTCGGCAGATTCTGCACCTTCATGTTCCAGGTTTTCTGCCATCTGCTGCATTTCCTTCGCGGTTTTCTCCTGGGTTTCTGCAGCTTTCTTCAGCTGATTTTTAGAGAGCTCGTCCAGGCTTTGTTGCTGTTGTTGCTGCAAAGATTGCAATTCCTTTTCGGGCAGGCTAAAGGAGTTAGGGCGGTCTAAATCCTGATTCTTTGCAGCAAGTTTTTTTAGTTCATCGGCCAAAGTACGGAAAGCAGCATTCTCGATTTCCTGCTGTTTGCTCAGGTCTGCCAATGGTATTTTTTTTGAGGCAGACTGATTACTTATTTTCTGCTGTGCTGCTGCAAGGTTTTTTAATACATTGATCTGATCTTTCAGGTTCTGCTCAAATTCCAGCTGCTTATATAATTCCAGAATCCTGTCAAGCTCGTTCTTCAAAGATTTGTTGTCTAAAGACATCCTGGAGAGTGTTTCCTGAACCTGATTTTTATCATTCTGATTGGTTAAGGACTGCAGTTTTTGCAGCAGCTCCTTCGTTTTGGGATCTGAGACCTGGTTAAACAGATCATCTATTTTTTTCTGTTTATCTATTAATTCTTCTTTCAGAACATCGTTTTCAGTTTGGTTGAGGGTTTGTTTCTCTTTTGAGGATTGAATCTTCTCAACCGCCTCCTGTAGTTTTTTTTGCTTGTCCAAAAGCAGGTTGATCTCTTTTTTATCTTCAAATGACAAGCTCTTTTTATCAAGAAAATTCTCCCTCAGCTTTTTGCTTTCCTTCTCTGCCTGGGAGGCCAGCTTGATTGCAGCAGCCATTTTATTCTTCAATGCATTGCTCTCTGTGCTTAACTGTGAATTGAGTTGTGCCACGCTTGGAGACTGCAGGGTTTTGACTGGACTTCTAGTAAATTTTGGCCCGTTCACACCATCATTATCTGCTACTTCAAGATAGTACTCTACAGTTTCGCCAGGCTTAACAGGCAATTCTTTTAAATTCCAGAAGAAAAAGAAGCTGCTATGTAATGAGGCTTTTTTTATAGGAATAGAGATGGCTGATTTTCTTGTTACCTGACCTTTAATCTGGTAAACGAAGTGCAGTGAGCTGAAGCCGTGGTCATCGCCTATTTCGCCGCTGAAATACCTTGCTTTACTGCTGAGCGAATCTGCTTTCTCGGTAATTATGATAGTTGGCGACTCATCTCTGATCATTTCTATGCGGTGACCAACGGTATCAGGATCTACGGGAAGGGCAGTTTGAGGAGACACCAGATAGGTCTGGCTTTTAGTGATTTTTGAACGGAATGAAGTCCTGTTATGATTTAAACTGAAATGATGAATGGTATTGCCTAGCCTGAATACTAATTGGCTGGTGTGGGCAGTAAAAACAGACCATTCAATAGTGGAACCTTCGGGGACGGTTAAATCGCCAGCGTTTTCTATAGTTTCATTTGCTTTCTTTAAATAAGAAGGATAAACCACCTTCGCTGTAATATTGAGCACCGATGGACGGGGTTTAACAGCTATCTGATAGGTTTTAGATTGAAAGCCGCCACCGCTAAAATGGAAGCGAATGGAATGCTGCAGATTTTTGAACAGGTAATTAAAACGCGTTATACTGGCTTTATCCACTTTATAAGTGTTCAGGCCTTCCATAATATAAATATCCTGAGGCAACTTATCGCCCTTTAACTGCAGTTGAAGTTTAAAATCTTCGCCTTGAATAGTATTTAAAGTTGAGTTTAGTACAACGAAATCAAATGGGGAAGGGGGAATAATTTCCTTGTTATACTGCACATAGCTTTGGGTACCCTCTTTTAAAATGGCAGGGGCTATCAAGCCAACCATAATAATGAGCAATAAAGGAACCAGAAAGTATTTGATGTACTTCTTGTTTTCAGACAGGCGAATTGCAGTGCTGAAAGAAATGACTTTTAACTCCGTAATTTTTTGATCTATACCGGCAGAGAGCAATTGATTGTGTTCAGGTGACAGATCTGCCAGTGCCTTTAACTGCAGCGTATTCAGCAGCTTATCACTCACCGGGGCAAAATGGCTTCCAATTAAACCAGCTGCTTCTTCTAGGCTCATCGTACTGCTCAATCTGAAATAGGCCATTGCAGGTTTGATTACCGTTACAATGAATAGCAGGCAGACAGTAGTGATGCCGCTGAAGAACAGGATAGTTTTAAGCAGGGGTGCTGGTTGGAAATAGTAAACCAGTACAAAGGAAAACAGGTAGATGGCCAGCAGAGCTGTCAGGGTATAAATTAATCCCCGCAGCAGTTTATTCAGATAAAACTTCCGCGTAAACGCATTTATTTTTGAAATTAGAATTGCAAAGTTGCCGTCCATCACCCAGGTATAATGCTAAAGATAAAGAAAAGCATGAACCAGAACATACTTTCCAACTGCCTTTTTTAAGGGTCTTAAAAAATAAGGGGCATAAAAAAAGCTTCCTGATATCTCATCAGGAAGCTTGTACGAATTATGGTTATAATAATCTAGATTACTTTAACATTGATCGCATTCAAACCTTTTTTACCGCTTTCAACATCGTATTCTACTTTGTCGTTTTCACGGATTTCATCGATA